>Ga0316222_1004892_pt1 | contig 11845 bp, 10 predicted proteins | sample TBH18011metaG_FD_206008 | JGI IMG/M metagenome (GOLD analysis project Ga0316222, IMG submission 206008) | Freshwater microbial communities from Trout Bog Lake, Wisconsin, USA - TBH18011 | ecosystem: Environmental > Aquatic > Freshwater > Lake > Hypolimnion/Profundal zone | place: USA: Wisconsin... | reverse complement strand
GGAAGCCACCGCCATAGGTATCCGTGGGCAGCGGCCAGCCGATTGAGTGGATTACCGTGCCCGGCTTGTGCTTGGCCGGATCGATCTCCCACAATTCCTTGATGCCCAGGCCATAGGTCGGCGGATCACTATCCTTGCGTAGGTCGAAACGGGCCGCGACCTCCTTGGTCAGCGAACCGCGACAGCCCTCGGCGAAGATGGTCTGGCGGGCGATCAATTCGACGCCGGGAGTATGGTTGGCGGTAGGTTGGCCATCCTTGCCGATGCCCATATCGCCGGTGGCGACCCCCCTGACCGCGCCGTCCTCGTCATAGAGCACCTCGGCGGCGGCGAAACCGGGGAACACCTCGACCCCCTGCGCCTCGGCCCGGCCCGCCAGCCAACGGCACAGATTGCCAAGCGAGGCGACGTAATTGCCCTGGTTGTGCATCGACGGCGGCGTCGGCAGCGTGATGGCGCGCCCGGCGGTGAACATCAGAAAGCGGTCATCGGTGGCGGGCGTCACCAGCGGCGCACCCTCGGCGCGCCAATCGGGGAACAATTCGTCGAGCGCCCGAGGTTCGATCACCGCACCGGACAGGATATGGGCGCCAACTTCGGAGCCCTTCTCTATCACGCACACCGAAAGCTCGCGCCCGGCCCCCGCCGCAAGCTGCTTCAATCGGATGGCGGCGGCCAGCCCCCCAGGCCCGGCTCCCACCACCACCACGTCGAATTCCATCGCTTCGCGTTCCATGCCACCCGTCCTCAAACCCGTCTTGGCCCCGCTTTTGCCAGCGGCCCTCTATACCATACCCGATGGTGGTGACACGACTCCTTCAAGGCAGGGCTGGGCGGTGCTATGGTCATGGCGCCATGCCACTTGACCTCGCCCTCGACGACCTGCTGCGCTGGTACCTGGATGCCGGGGTGGACGAAGCCATCGGCGAGGTGCCGGTAGATCGCTTTGCCGCTTCGGCCAAACCAGCGCCCCCCATTCGTCCGCAAGCACAAGCGGCCGAACCGGCCCGCCCGGCCGAAGTCATCCACGGCACCGCCGCCCATATCGCCGCCGGCTGCGCCAGCCTGGACGAATTGCGGGCGGCGATGGAGGGGTTCGACGGGCTGGCTTTGAAGCGAACTGCTCACGCCACGGTATTCGGCGATGGCAACCCGGAAGCGACGCTGATGCTGATCGGCGAGGCTCCCGGCCAGGAGGAGGACCGCGCCGGCCGCCCCTTTGTCGGCAAGAGCGGCCAATTGCTTGACCGTATGCTGGCCTCGATCGGCTTTTCTCGCGACAACAATGCCTATATCACCAACGTCTTGCCGTGGCGGCCGCTGGAGAACCGTAAGCCGAGTCCCGACGAGGTGGCGGTGTGCCTGCCCTTCCTCGCCCGCCATATCGAATTGGTCGATCCCCAGGTGATCCTGCTGCTGGGCGGCGCCGCCGCCTCGGCGATTCTGGCCAGAAGCGAGGGCATCAATCGGCTGCGCGGACATTGGGGAGAATACAATTCGCCCGGCTTGCCGCGCCCGGTGCCGGTTCTGGCGACCTTTCACCCAGCCTATCTGCTGCGCACCCCCGAGGCCAAGCGCGGGGTCTGGCGTGACCTGCTGATGGTCAAGCGGCGGCTGGCCGCCCACCCCTAGGGTGAATATCCAACGGCGACAAGCCAGCCGCCTACTCTGATCCGAGTGGCGGCTTCGTGCCAATTCCTGCCGCTCGGCCCCGCCCCCATCAGGCCACTTTCACCCCCTCCAAAAACTTGGTCACTTCATTGCGCAGATTTCCCGCCTGTGTCGCAAGCTGGCGCGCCGACGACAATACCTGACCTGCCGCCGTTCCTGTCTCTCCCGCCGCCTGGGTCACTCCGGTGATGGTGGACGCAACTTCCTGAGCGCCAGCCGCCGCTTGGGTAACATTGCGGGCAATCTCAACCGTCGCCGCCGATTGCTGTTCGACGGCGGCCGCGATGGCGGAAGCGATCTGGCTGATCTCGCCAATCCGGCTGACGATCCCGGCGATGGCGGCGACCGCTTCCCTGGTTGCCAACTGCACCCCCGCCACCTGGGCTCCGATTTCCTCTGTCGCCTTAGCTGTTTGGTTAGCGAGATGCTTGACCTCGCCTGCCACCACCGCAAAACCCTTGCCGGCCTCGCCAGCGCGGGCGGCCTCAATAGTGGCGTTGAGCGCCAGCAGATTGGTCTGGCTGGCAATGTCGTTGATGAGATTGACCACTTCGCCGATGCGGGCTGACTTTTCGGCCAATCCCTTGACGGTGGCATCAGTGCGCTCTGCCTCACCAGAAGCGGCGTGAGAGATTCGCGCGGATTCCTCGACCTGACGCCCGATTTCGCGGATGGACGAGGTCAGTTCCTCGGCCGCACTGGCCACGGTCTGAATGTTGCTGGTGGCTTCCTCAGTGGCAGCGGCGACCGTAGTGGCCTGCCGACTTGTCTGCTCGGCATTGGCGCTCATCGCTTGGGCCATCCCCTGCATTTCTTCGGACGTACCGGAAACGGTGGACAGCATGGACGAAACGGCTTGGTCAAAACCTCGGGTCAGTTCTTCGACCCGCCGACCTCGCCTCTCCCTCGCCTCCAGTTCGGTTCGCTCGCGGGCCTCAAGATTCTGCCGCTCGATGGAGTTCGTCTTGAACACTTCGACGGTCCGGGCCATGGCGCCTATCTCATCCCTTCGATCTGTTCCATCGATGGCAACGGTCAGATCGTTTTCGGCCAAGCGCTTCATGGTTACGCCCAGGTGGTTCAGGGGGGTAACGATAGCGCTGCGGGAAATCCAGAGCGAGAACAGCACACCCACCGCGAGACCGGCCAGAATGCCGCCAAGGGTTATGAAGATCGTGCGGCGCGTCTTGGCGCTCAGGTCCTCGGATGCCTGCGCCGCGTGCTTAATGAAGCTGTCAACGGTCGCGGTCAGCGCATTCGACGCGTCATTGAATGGCGGATCACATTCGGCCTTGAGGCGCGCACCCGCGTCAACGATGTCCTGGGGGGCGGTAACGTCCCCGGCATGTTTAATGGGAGCGGCACAGGCGGCGAAAGCAGCCTTGAGTTTGCGGTCCGCCGAATCTACCTCCTCGGCATATTCGGGCACCTTTTGCCGGACCGCCGTGAGCAGCTCCTCGACCTTCTTACGGCTGGATTCCACCTCTGCCGTCAGTCTGGCATTGCCTTCGTCAGTGGACTCGAGGTCCAGCGCGTAGGCGTCACGACCATAGAGAGTGAAAACGCGGTTGCTGCGCGTCAACAACTCGGTGGCACCATCCACTCTGTCGATGACATCGCTGTAGGCGCCGTCGATGGCCTTCATTTGGATAGAGGCGAAAACCCCGACGCTGACCACAACCAAAGCCATGACGGCAATGACAATCAGTATCTTCAGACTGATTTTCAGGTGTTCGAGGTTCATCGTTTCCTCCTCCCTGGATGCGCTAGCCAAAGCAACCGTCGCAAAAAAGGTAGACACCAACATTACGTGGGAGCCTAGGTGAAAGATGTCATCCCCTAACATCCCCAACTGGGGACTGAGATGCAGGCTCGGCTTTGGTGCGAGCGAATTAAAGGGGACGCGATCAGCGCAACGGGAAATTGTTGCCGTGTCAATTCCAACGTTTCAAATGACTTAATTGGGTCATCAGGCGACATTCCCCGCCCTTTTAAGAATGTCTGATCACGTGGCCCGGATCCCCGCCAGGAAGCGGTCCACCTGCCCCCGTAGCCGCTCGGCTTTCGGCCGGTTCTTGCGCCGATCGTAGCTGGCCTCGCTCGAGTCATTCTCTCCGGTCGCCGTGTCACGGTACGGGGCAAGGGCTATCGGCTGCGCGCCAGGAGTTTCAGTCGCCTGCGTCACCTTTGAAAAACTCTTCCCACTCGAGTTCGGTCCACCACTCGGCCTCGAGTCCGTCGCAGGTCTCACCATGGGCTCGGCACATGAAACAACCGTCACCCCGCGTGAGCGCAGCGTCCTCGACCGGCGGATAGCGGACCAGCAAGGCCGCGCCGGCCTCACGCGCGGCGGCCTCTGCCTCGCTCATCGGCCGATCCGGCAACTCGCGAATGCCGCACCCACGAAGCCGGTCGGCCCCCTCCGGGAACAGGACGGAGTTCTCCATGTCGATATGACGCCAGAGCGCGTGCGAGTAGCGAATTGCCAGAGCCTTAAGCCGAACACGGTCATCCTCGGAATGCGACCTCTGTTCAAGAAGCGGCGTCATCTCGCACAGCCACTCCCCCATCTGGGTGTGGTCGTGCGCGACGGCGCGCAATGGTCCGCGATCACCCGGCAGTGCCGCATTCCTCACGAGCGCATCGAAGAGCACTCGTTCCTCGCGATCGTGATGGAAATGGCCGGCGAACTCGGTGAAGAACGCGGCGAAGCGTCCGCCGTCATCGGAATCCGCACTCCCATCGACGCGTCCATCGACGTAGGCGCGAAAGGATCCGAGCACCTGTTCGATCAGACCGTGTTCGTCCTGTAATGCGTCGATCAGCTTCATCGTCACGTCATCCTGTTGGACCGCTCCCGTCCCCATGCACCGTCACCCGGCCCTCGCGCTTTGCGGCCTCCATGCCGCGTCAGCGTCCCGGAAGATTTCATCGTGTCGAGGGAGGTATCTATGACGTTGGTCAATAGCGGCGCCGTCATCGGAAGGTGCCATCCGGCAGATTTTGGCCCCGAGGTGGGCGACGCCCGGCCACAGAATCTATCAATCACTTGATATACAACGATATTCCAGGATTCTCCGAATCACCCCGACTTTCCGGACTTGCCTCGGCGCCGATGGTCATTTATAAAACTTGGGACATCGATTTGGTTTTCCGATTAACCCAAGGGGAGAACAGCATTGCGCGACCGGCTCCTCCCGGCACTGATCGTAACCTTCGTCGCTATCGCCTCGACGGCCATGGCGGGCGGCTCCAACCATGGCGGCCAGGCCTTCCCACAGGTGGCCGCCGCCGAAACGGGCGGCACCATGACCGCCGCGCTGCTGCCCGGCATCGGGCGCGAGGCGCGGGTGGCGCAGCTGCCGCGACCGCTGTCGGCCAACGATGCCACCACCTATGCCCGCATCTTCAAGCTCCAGGACCAGGGCCAATGGGCCGCCGCCGACCACGAGATCGGCCAGCTCAAAGACGATCTTCTCAAGGGCCATGTGCTGGCGCGCCGCTATCTCGCGTCCGGTTACCGCCCCAAATACCAGGAATTGCGGGCCTGGATGGCCGATTACGCCGATTTGCCCCAGGCCGAGGCGATCTACCAACTGGCCAACGCCAAGGGAACCAAGGGATTCGGCGCCATCAAGCCAGCGGTGCGCGGCTCCCTGCGCGGCACCGGCATCGACACCGCCGATGACGGCGCGAGCTGGGAAGATGCCACGTTCGGCGCTGATCGCGGTTCGGCCGGTGCCAAATCGATCAAGCTGCGCCTGCGCCAGATGTTGCGCGAGGACGAGACCAGCGAGGCGACAGCCCTGTTCCACACCGCCGAGACGCGGGGGCTGGGCGAAGCCGATATCGACGAAATGAAGCTGATGCTGGCGGTCGATCATTTCTCCGGCGGCCGCAACCTTGAAGCGGCCCAATTGGCCAGCGAGGCGGCCGAACGGTCCGGCGAGCAGATGCCCGCCGCCCATTGGATCGCCGGTCTGGCCGAATGGCGCCAGCACAATCCGGAAGCGGCTCGCCGCCATTTTGAAGAGGTCGCCGGTTCTTCGGAATCCTCGGGCTGGATGGTCGCCGCCGGCGCCTTCTGGGCCGCCCGCGCCAATCTGGTGTCGCGCCGCCCCGAGGTGGTCAATCACTGGCTGGAAATCGCCGCTACCTATCCCCGCACGTTCTACGGCCTGTTGGCCCGTCGGGTGCTGGGCTACGAAACTCTGTTCTCGTGGGAGACCACCCCCTTCACCGAAACCGATGCTGATTTGCTGACCCGCACCCCCGGTGGTCAGCGCGCGCTGGCGCTGCTGCAATTGGGCGACCGCCAGGCAGCGGAAGAGGAATTGCGCAAGGCCTATCCCCGCGCCGGCAAGGCCTTGCGCCAGTCGATGCTGTCTTTGGCCCAGGCCGGCGACATGCCCGATCTGGCGGTGCGCTTGGGCGGCATGGCGGCCGGGCAGAGCAACGACAACGCCGCCTTCCCAGTGCCCGAATGGAACCCCAAGGGCGGCTGGCAAGTCGATAAGGCGCTGGTCTTCGCCTTCGTCCGCCAGGAATCGGCCTTCAACCCTAAAGCCCACAGCCGCAAGGGCGCCGGTGGCCTGATGCAGATCATGCCGGCCACCGCCCGAGCCATCGACGGCCATGGCGCCAAGGCCAAAATCACCGATCCTGAATACAATCTGGCACTGGGCCAGCACTACTTGGCCCATCTGTTGAGCGAGGCGCCGGTGAATGGCAACCTGCTGTTCCTGGCCGCCGCCTACAATGCCGGCCCAGGCAAGCTGGGCCAGTGGTTGGGAGCCAGCCGCAACAACGACGATCCGCTGCTCTTCATCGAATCCCTGCCGGCACGCCAGACCCGTGCCTTCGTCGAGCGGGTGCTGACCAATTACTGGATCTATCGGTCGCGCCTCAGCCAGAACTCCGAGTCGCTCGACCAGATCGCCACCGGCGCCTGGCCGCTCTACGAAGGAGCCGGCGTCCAGGGCGCCCGGGCGTTGCGGCGGACCAGCAGCCGGTAACATCCCAAGCTGTCACCCCGACAGAGTGCAGCGACGAGGGATCTTTCACGCACGAACGTCTGACGCCGTCGCGTGAAATATTCCTCTCTTCGCTCGGAATGACAGGCCGATTTACACGAACACCATTCCGCCATCGCCCTCGGCGTCGGCGAGGAAGGTGACGAGGCCACCGGGGCTGATGGTCAAAGCGGGGTCAAGGTCGTCGAGGCCCAGGCCGATGGCCTTCAAGCCCATTTCGCAGACCATCATCGTGGCGCCCAGGGCGGCGCAAGCCTCCAGCAAATCATCGAAACCGGCCAGTCCCTTGGCTTTCAGGGCCGCGTCGGCGTCGGCACCATCCAGGCCATGCCAACCGGGTGTCCCGTCGGCGCCAGGTCGGGCCAACGCCCGGCAGCCACCCATGGTGAAGAATAGGGTGGCGGGCGTGTCGCTGGCCAGCGCCGCCGCCGCCATGGCCAAGGCGTAATGGACGCGGGCAAAATCGCCGGAAAACACCACCAGCGACAGCCTAGCCACAGACATGGGCGGTGCTCCCATGGCCGGACAGGTCGGTGATGCTGGGGTGGTCGCCGCACAGGGGGCAGCCGAGATCGCGCTTCACCCGGACATTGCGGAAGGCCACACCAAGCGCGTCATAGATCAGCAGCCGTCCCGCCATGGATTCGCCGATGCCCAGTAATTCCTTTACCACCTCTGTGGCCTGGAGCGCGCCCATGGTGCCAGCGATGGCGCCCAGCACCCCCGCCTGCGAGCAGGTCGGAATCTGGCCCTCGGGCGGCGCTTCGCGGTAGATACAGCGGTAGCAGGGGCCGCCGGGGCGGAAGGTGGAGAGTTGGCCGTCAAAGCGCAGGATGGCCGCCGACACCAGGGTTCGCGCCTCTAGCCGGCAGGCATCGTTGACCAAAAAGCGGGTCGCGAAATTGTCCGAGCCGTCGGCCACCACCTGGAAATCGGCGATGATGGCGCGGGCGTTGTCGCGATCAAGACGGGCCTTGATCGGAACGACGCGCACATCCGGATTGATCGCCGCCACCGCCGCCTGGGCGCTTTCGACCTTGGCCATGCCGATGCGGTCGGTGGCGTGCAGCACCTGTCGCTGTAGGTTGGACAGCTCGACCACGTCGTCGTCGATCACCCCGATGGTGCCGATACCGGCTGCCGCCAAATAGAGGATCACCGGCGAACCAAGCCCCCCGGCCCCCACCACCAACACCCGCGAGTCCAGCAGCCGCGCCTGCCCCAGCCCCCCAATCTCGGGCAGGATGATGTGGCGAGCGTAGCGATGAATCTGGTCTTCGCTGAAATCCATGCGGCGATTACGCCTGATCGAACAACGCCGTCGATAGGTAGCGCTCGGCGAAGGACGGCAAGATCGCCACGATCAGTTTACCCTCCATGTCCGCACGCAGGCCCAATTCCAGCGCGGCAGCAATGGCGGCCCCGGACGAGATGCCGACCGGCAGGCCTTCCAGGCGAGCGGCGCGCCGGGCAGTGGCGAAGGCGGTCTCGTTGCCGATCTGCAGCACCTCATCGACCACCGAGCGGTCGAGAATCTTGGGCACGAAGCCAGCGCCGATACCCTGGATCTTGTGCGGGCCGGGCGAGCCGCCCGACAGCACTGGGCTGTCTTCCGGTTCGACCGCGATCATGCGGATGGAGGGCTTCTTGGCCTTCAACGCCAGGCCGATGCCGGTGATCGTGCCGCCGGTGCCGACGCCCGACACCACCACATCGACGGCACCCTTGGTGTCGTTCCAGATTTCCTCGGCGGTGGTGCGGGCGTGAATGGCGGGATTGGCCGGATTCTCGAATTGCTGCAGCATCACCGAACCGGCAATCTCGCCCAGCAGCCTTTCGGCTTCCTTGACCGCGCCGGTCATGCCCTTCGAGGCCGGGGTCAGCACGATGTCGGCGCCCAACAGCACCAGCATCTTGCGCCGCTCCAGCGACATGCTTTCGGGCATGGTCAGGATCAGGCGATAGCCCTTGGCAGCGCAGACGAAGGCCAGGGCGATGCCGGTATTGCCCGAAGTCGGCTCGACCAGGGTGGCGCCCGGCGTCAGCCGTCCGTCGCGTTCGGCCGCCTCGACCATGGCCAGACCGATGCGGTCTTTGACCGAACTCAACGGGTTGAAGAACTCGCATTTGCCGGCGATGTCGGCCTTGGCGCCGGCCTCGGCCGCCAACTTCTTCAGCCGCACCAGCGGCGTGGCGCCCACGGTGTCGATGATGGAATCATAAATGCGCCCGCGGAATTCCGGCTTGGCGTTCTCGTTGGTCGCACTCATCAGATCACCCCATTCGCAAACATCGTTGCTACAATAACGCATCGCCCCGACGCGGCAAACCGATCAGATGGTGAAATCGAGCTTGGCCACCGACTCGCTGGGAATGCCACTCTTGTAGGCGTCCATGCACAATTCATCGATGGTGATGGCGTCAAGGCGGCCCATGATCTCGTCCGACAGCCCGGCCCACATCGGCCGAATGACCATTTTTCCCAGGTCCGACACCGGGGTATCGGACACGGGTTCTTCTTGCAGCTCCAGCGAGCGAACCACCCGGACCACCTCGCCGACCGAAATGCGGCGACGTTCGCGGGCCAGCCGGTAGCCGCCGCGCGGCCCGCGAACCCCGACCAGCACCCCGGCTCGCACCAATTGCTGCAAGGTCTGTTCGAGATAGCGCCGCGGAATGCCCTGGCGCCGGGTAATCTCGCGACTTTGCACCGGTTCGCCACCGGCATGGTAGGCGATATCGAGCACCGCCTCGATGGCGAACAGCATCTTCTTGGAAGGACGCAGCATCGATCCTCTCTCCTATGCCCGGCCGGAGCCGGTCGATCCGAAGCCGCCCTCGCCGCGAGCGGTGGCGGGTAGTTCGGCGACGTCAACCAGGGTGGCGCACACCACCGGCGCAACCACCAACTGCGCCACGCGCAGGCCCCGCGTGATGGTGAAAGCGGCCTCGCCGTGATTGATCAGAATGACACCGATCTCGCCGCGATAATCGGCGTCGATGGTGCCGGGTGCATTGAGAACGGTGATCCCTTGTTTCAGCGCCAGACCCGAGCGCGGCCGCACCTGGGCCTCGAAGCCTTCGGGTAGGGCGATCGCGAAGCCGGTGGGAACCAAAGCCCGCTTGCCCGGCGCCAGCACCAGATCGGACGAGAGGCAGGCCATCAGATCGAGGCCGGCGGCGTGAGCAGTCTCATAGCGCGGCAAGGGCAAATCGGCGGCGTGGGGGAGGCGCTGGATGGCGATTTCGGTCATTGTTTCACACTCTCGACGATGCGGGCCACCAGGCGATCAGCCAAGTCCGTCTTGGCCAAGGATGGCCATTCCTCGGTGTCATCGGCGCAGATCAACCAGACCCGGTTGGTGTCGCCGCCAAAGGTGCCGCTGGCCGGCGAGACGTCGTTGGCGAGAATCCAGTCGCAGCCTTTGCGCACGCGCTTGGCCTGAGCGTGTTCCACCACCCGCTCGGTCTCGGCGGCGAAGCCGATCACCAGACGCGGCCGGGCCGGGCCGGGGGCCGACAGGGTGGCGAGGATATCGGGATTGGGGGCCAGTTCCAGCGCTGGCGGCGACGTCCCGTGTTCCTTCTTGCGCTTTTCGTCGGCACGGTTGGCCACCGACCAATCCGCCACGGCGGCTGCGCAAACCGCGATATCGGCGGCGGCCGCGGCCTGAACGGCGGCCAGCATCTCTGCGGCGGTTTCCACCCGCACCACCCGGCAACCGGGCGGATCGGCCAGGGTGACCGGACCGGACACAAGAGTCACCTCGGCCCCGGCCCGCGCCAGGGCGGCGGCGATGGCATGGCCCTGCTTGCCCGAGGAGCGGTTGGCGATGAAGCGCACCGGGTCGATCGGCTCATGGGTGGGACCGCTGGTGACGGTGGCCCGCAGGCCGGATAACGGCCCACCCGACAGCAGGCCCTCGATGGCGGCAAGGATTTCCGGCACCTCGGCCATCCGGCCCATGCCCTCCTCGCCCTCGGCCAGAAAGCCCGCATTGGGACCAACTCGATGCACCCCGCGCCCGGCCAGAACCGCCAAATTCGCCTGGGTCGCAGCGTGGTTCCACATGCGCACATTCATCGCCGGCGCCACGAGGATTGGCCGATCACTGGCCAGCAAGAGGGTCGAAGCCAGGTCGTCGGCCAGACCGTGGGCCATCTTGGCCAACAGATTGGCGGTGGCCGGCGCCACCACCACCAGATCGCAGTCACGCGCCAGGGTGATATGGCCGATCTCGGCCTCGTCGGTCAGCGAGAACATGTCCTGGAACACCCGCGATCCCGATAATGTCGCCACCGACAACGGCGTGACGAAATTGGCCCCGCCTCGGGTCAAAACGCAACGCACAGCCACGCCCCGCTCGGTCAAACGGCGAATAAGATCAAGGGACTTATAGGCGGCGATGCCACCGGAGATGACGAGCAGAATGCGCCGACCGGCAAGCACAGAGGTTCTCCGCATGAATGTACGGGGCCAGAGTGTTGAAGCCTACCGATCCACAGGGATTTGGGCAAGGGGAGATGTGGATAGTGACGCCCCTACTCCCCCGCCGCCTCGGTTTCCTCCAGCTTCTGGTGCAGCAGCGCCGCCTCCTGCTGCTTGGCCCACATCTCGGCGTAGCGGCCGGCCTTGGCCAGCAATTGGCTGTGGGTGCCGCGTTCGACGATTTCGCCGGCATCCAGCACCAGGATCTGGTCGGCATCGACCACGGTGGACAGGCGATGGGCGATCATCAGGGTGGTGCGGTCCTTTGACACCTCGCGCAAGCTCGCTTGGATTTCTTTTTCAGTGTGGGTGTCGAGCGCGCTGGTGGCCTCATCGAACAACAGGATGCGCGGCGCCTTGAGGATGGTCCGGGCGATGGCCACCCGCTGCTTCTCGCCGCCCGACAATTTGAGGCCACGCTCGCCGACTCGGGTGTCGTAACCCTCGGGCAGCGACACCACGAAATCGTGGATGGCGGCCAACCGCGCCGCTGCCTCGATCTCGTCTTGGCTAGCGCCTGGGCGACCATAGGCGATGTTGTAGCGAATGGTGTCGTTGAACAGCACGGTGTCCTGGGGAACGATGCCGATGGCGGCACGCAGGGACGCCTGGGTCACCCGGCGGATGTCTTGGCCATCGATGAAGACCCCTC
>Ga0316222_1004888_pt1 | contig 11849 bp, 8 predicted proteins | sample TBH18011metaG_FD_206008 | JGI IMG/M metagenome (GOLD analysis project Ga0316222, IMG submission 206008) | Freshwater microbial communities from Trout Bog Lake, Wisconsin, USA - TBH18011 | ecosystem: Environmental > Aquatic > Freshwater > Lake > Hypolimnion/Profundal zone | place: USA: Wisconsin... | reverse complement strand
GAGATAAGTTGCTCTAGGATCATATTTTTCTAGAGCACGACCGTCTGACCGATTGATTCCAATCGGTCGGACCGTGCTCTAGTCGCCAACAGCTTTTGCGTGCATTGGCGCAAATTGCCAAGATTTTCATCTTGAGATGCACCTATTGCCCATCAGATTGAATAAAAATCTGGAGGGCAGGAAAATGTCTCAATCCTATCGTATGATGATCGGCGGCCAGTCGGTCGCCAGCGCCAAATTGTTTGATGTGCTCAACCCGGCAGATTTGTCAGTGGTTGGCGCTTGCCCGCAAGGAAGTGCGGCAGATGTGGAAGCGGCCGTCACTGCCGCCGCCGCTGCATTCCCGGTTTGGGCCGCCACAGCGGATGCCGAGCGGGTTCACCTATGCAACGCCATCGCAGACAATATCGAGGCGCATGCCGACGAACTTGCCCGCCTGTTGACGGCAGAGCAGGGCAAGCCGCTCAACGGCCTCGGCTCCCGTTTTGAAATCGGTGGTGCCGTGGCGTGGACACGAGCAACGGCCGGTCTAGGACTCCCCATCGAGACGCTGCAGGACGACGCGACTGGCCGTATTGAGTTGCAGCGCAAACCAATCGGCGTCGTGGCGTCCATCACACCGTGGAATTGGCCGGTGATGATCGCCTGCTGGCATATCATTCCAGCGATCCGAGTGGGCAATACCGTGGTGATCAAGCCCTCCGAATTCACACCGCTTTCGACGATCCGCCTTGTTGAACTCATCAACGACGTCTTGCCGCCAGGTGTGGTGAATGTGATCACCGGCTATGGGGATGTCGGCGGTGCGCTCACCGCGCATCCGACTGTCCGCAAGATCGTCTTCACCGGCTCAACCGCCACGGGCCAAAAAGTGATGGCAGCAGCGTCGGGCAAGGTAGCGCGCGTGACGCTTGAGCTCGGCGGCAACGATGCGGGCATCGTGCTACCGGATGCTGATCCGCAGGCCATTGCCGAGGGTCTGTTTTGGGGTGCCTTCATCAATGGAGGGCAAACCTGTGCGGCATTGAAGCGGCTCTATGTTCACAGCACGCTCTACGACGCAGTGTGCAACGCCCTCGTCGCCTATGCGCGCACCATTCCAGTCGGCCGCGGCGATGACGAGAGCAGCGTTCTGGGCCCGGTGCAGAATGCCGCGCAGTTCAACAAGCTTCGTGCGATGGTCGATGAAGCGGTGCAAGCCGGTGCTCGCGTGCTGATCGGCGGCAAACCTATGGAAGGACCGGGCTATTTCTATCCGACCACTATCGTCGCCGACGCGCACGAAGGCATGCGCCTCGTGGATGAGGAACAATTCGGCCCTGCCCTGCCGATCATCCGCTACGATGATGTGGAGGAAGTGATCAATCGCACCAACGCCTCCGAGTTCGGCCTAGGCGGATCGGTTTGGAGCAATGACAAGGCGATTGCACGCGAGATTGCCAACCGCATGGAATGCGGCTCAGTCTGGATTAATCGTCACGGCGCGATTCAGCCGAATGCGCCATTTGGCGGAGTGAAGTCTTCCGGCATCGGATGCAATTTCGGCACCGATGGCTTGAAAGAATTTACCACCATCCAGACGGTGTTTTGCTGAACCAGTTCGGCGCATCTTGTCATGTTGGCCACGGCGGCACGCAGTAGATCTGGGGTTTCGTCACGAAAATCCCCGCCAGTTCTGCGTGTCGCCAGGAGCCTGTCATGATTACCAAGACCGAGTTTGCCCCGTCCTGTGCATTCCTGCGTGAGATGCTGGGACGTGGCTATGTGCACCAATGTTCGGCGTTGGCTGAACTTGATCTGGCACTGACACGCGGTGTGGTGACGGCCTATATAGGTTTCGATGCGACAGCAGACAGTCTGCATGTGGGCCATCTGCTCTCGATCATGGCTCTCCGGCGGCTGCAACTTGCTGGACATCGACCGATTGTGTTGATGGGCGGCGGCACAACGCGCATTGGCGACCCGAGTTTCCGCGACACCAGCCGCCCTTTACTCGACGACACGCAAATTGCCAACAACATCGCCGGCATTCGGCGCGTCTTCGAGCGGTTCTTGCAATTTGGCGAGGGACCGTCCGACGCGATCATGGTCAATAACGCCGATTGGCTCGATCGGCTGGGCTATATCGATTTTCTGCGCGAATGCGGCACGCATTTCACAATCAACCGCATGCTGAGTTTTGACTCGGTCAAAATTCGGTTGGAGCGCGAGCAATCCCTCACCTTCCTCGAATTCAACTACATGCTGCTTCAGGCCTACGACTTCGTTGAATTGGCGCGCCGCCATGGCTGCACACTGCAAATGGGTGGGTCAGACCAATGGGGCAATATCGTCAACGGCATTGAACTCGGGCGCCGCATTGATGGCCGTGACCTGTTCGGTCTGACCACCAATCTGCTCACCACGGCCTCAGGCGCGAAAATGGGCAAGACCGCCAATGGCGCGGTGTGGCTGAACGCCGAACGGCTTTCTCCCTATGATTTCTGGCAGTTCTGGCGAAACACCGAAGACGCCGATATCGGTCGGTTCCTGCGCCTGTTCACGGAACTGGACGAGGCAACGATTGTGCAACTTGAAACCGCTGAGGGGCATGCGATCAATGCCGCCAAGATCGTCCTTGCCAACGAGGTGACGACACTTCTGCACGGTGCCGCGGCAGCGGCTGCGGCGCAGGAAACGGCATACCAAGCCTTTGGCGGCGGCGTGGCTGAAGGGTTGCCTGAGATTGTTGTCGATCATCAGGAATGGCCAAATGGTCTTCCGCTGGTTGACGCCCTCGTCCGCGCGGGGCTGGCGGCTTCGAAAGGTGAAGCTCGCCGCCTGATTGTCGGTGGTGGAGCCCGTGTTGATGGCAAATCAATCGCGGACACGACCGCGGTCTTACCTGCGCACTCCGGCATGCCCCTTCGCCTCTCAGCTGGGCGAAAGAAGCATGTGTTGGTTCGGATCAATCCCTAAAGACAAAGGCCCAGCCGCCACCGAGCAGCTGGGCCTTTTGAAGGCGCGGTGTATCTCGGCGCGATCAATCGCGATGGGAGCCGAGTTCCGCATAGAATTCCGGCGATATCGCCTTCAGTTTCAAGGCAATGACGGCACCCAGCGCGGCGACGATGCCAACCGATGCCGGCAGCAAAATAGAAAACTGCGACTCATCTCCGGTCAGCACATCGAAATTGGCCATCGCAAGCGCGGTCAACACGGTCAACAGCACAGCTGAGAGCAACGGAAATACCAGCACAGTCAGCGAGCCTCCCTTCAGTTCCGGGCGTGATTTGAAGAAGAAAACCACGGCGAACGAGACAAGAGCCATCAGTGCCATCACCCCAACCGCACCGACATTGGTCAGCCAAGAGAACATCGCCAGCACCGGATCGAGTTGGAAGAAGGCGAACACCGCGATGAAGACCAAAGCGATCACGCTTTGCACCACCGATCCCAGATGCGGACTCTGGTGAATGTCATGCGTCTGGCCAAGAAAGCCCGGCAGCAGTCGCTCGCGTCCCAGCGAGAAAAAATAGCGGGCGACAGCGTTGTGAAAGGCCAGCAAGGCAGCAAACAGCGACGAGATGAACAGCAAGCTCATCGCCTTTGTCTCAATTCCGCCGACATATTGGTCTGACAGGTTGAAGAGGAACGTCGTCGGATCTTGTAATGCCTTCAGCGTCGTCGAGAGCTTATCGACACCAGCCCCCACCGCCATACACCACGTGGTGAACGCATAAAAAATGCCGATCAGCAGCACCGATACATATGTCGCACGCGGGATCGTCCGCTTTGGATCGCGCGCTTCCTCACTGTAGATGCTCGTCGCTTCAAATCCGATGAAGCTGGCAAAACAGAACAGCGTGGCGATTGGCAGGCTGCCGGTCCCGATCCGGGTGGGTGAGAACGATGCCAGGCTGAGCCCGGCGTCACCGCCGTTGAGGAGTATTGCGATATCCAGGATCAGCACCACCAGGAACTCACCCGCCACCAGCACGCCCAGAACCTTGGCGGAGAGGTCAACATTACGGTATCCCAGCACGCTGATCACCAAAGCCGCGACAGTGGAACAAACCCACCAAGGCACATCAAGACCGGCAAAACTCTGCAACGCAGTGGCTGTGGCCGAACCGAACATTCCGTAAATACCGGCCTGCATCGTGTTATAGGCCAGCAGCGCCACCATCGCCGCTGCACCGCCTGCGACACCACCGAGCCCTTGCGTGGTGAAGGCATAAAATGCACCCGAATTGTGGATCTGCCGCGCCATTGCGGTGTAGCCGACGCTGAACAGCAGAATGGCGAACATCGTCAGGAGATAAGCTCCAGGCACGCCTGCACCGTTGCCAAGCAACATTGCCATCGGCGCCCCCCCTGCAACCGCTGTCAGTGGGGCGGCAGCAGAGACCACAAAGAAAGTGATCGCCGTAACACCCAAGGCACCACGCCGCAGGGAATGCTCCGGTTGGCTCAACGAATTGCTCGACAATGTTGTCTCCTGACGCAGATTCAATGGGAGGCATCGCAAGGGTATCGAAGGCACCTCCGATACCCTTGCACGTGTTAGGCCGCAGCCAAGTAGTTCTTCACGAAAAGGTCGCTCTCGACCTTCCACAGCACTGGCGTGCCCTTGGTGACGAACCAACTGTCTCCCACACCGTAGGTCGCGGCGACGCCCGTCGACTCATCCGTCAGTGTCACCTGACCCAGGACGACGGTTGCATGTTCGTTGAACGGATAGACCATGCGAAAGACGCCGCGGGTTACACCGAAATAGCCGCAGCTGATTGGTGCATCCGGACTACCGTGAACCAGCTTGCCGGAAGCAATGCATTCGCCTTCCAGGATCTCGGACCCGAGATTGGCCACCGTGCCCCAGCTATCCAGTTGCGCAGGATATTCGCCATTTTTTACCGGAATCATGCTATTCTCCTCGTGAGTATTACGTTTTATCGACGTCCGGTGAAGTAACCGGAGAACTGATGCCAAAACTTTCCGCCCGACATCAAAGCCGCGCGGAAGTTTTGCTTGCCAATAATGCGCGAATGCGGGATCGAGCTCATGAGGTCGTAACGTTCCGAACCCTCGGCCATTCCCTCAGCGAGCACCTTGCAGACAATGTGGCTCGGCGTGACGCCAAAACCGGCATAACCCTGCACGTAGAAGACGTTCTTGCGCTCCGGCAGGGTGCCGATCTGTGGGAACAGATTTGCGCCACAGCACAACGGCCCACCCCAAGCGAGTTCGATCTGGACGTCCTTCAAATACGGAAAAACGCTCAGGATGCGATTGCGCGTCCAGCCTGTTAGATCGTCAGGCACATACTCGATCAGCCGCGTGGCCGAGCCGAACAGAAGTCGGTTCTCATTCGTCACGCGATAGTAATCAATCACTGGATAAATATCCGAATACGCGCCACGGATTGGGCTGATCTTCAGCACCAACTCCTCTGGCAGCGGCTCGGTGACGACCTGGAAGGCATATGTATTGATCGTGTAGGGATCAATCTGCTTTTCCAAGCCATTCAAAAATCCGTTGCAGGCCCACAGAAGTTTGCCCGCACGCACCGATCCTGCCGCCGTGCGAACCGTGATGCGCTCACCGTATTCGACGTCAATGACTGGGCTGTTTTCGAAAATCTTCGCACCGTAGCTGGTCAGCGCCTGCGCTTCGCCGAGCAACAGATTGAGCGAATGGACATGGCCGCCGCCCATATGCAACAGCCCACAGCTATAGGCCTCTGAGCCGATAATCGACTGCACATCCTTGCCGACGACCATGCGAATTTCGTCATCTGGCGAGATGGTGCGGAATTCCTTCTCCCACGCACGCAAGGTTTTCTCATGGCGCGAATTGCAGCCCATGTAGCCATAACCATGCTGGAAATCGGCATCGATGCCGTAACGCGCTATGCGTGACTTGATGATACCAGCACCGAGATTGGCAATTCGGAACAGTTCTTCGACACCTTTGGGCCCGACATGCTTGGCCACTTTCATGATGTCGTGGCCAATACCGGCCATCACCTGGCCGCCATTTCGACCAGTCCCACCGTAGCCAAGATAGCGCCCCTCAAGCACGACGACGTTCGTAATACCCCTCTCGGCCAATTCGAGAGCGGTATTGATGCCGGAAAATCCACCACCAATCACAACAACATCAGCATCAATATCATTCTCCAGACGAGGATAATTGAGATGATACTTTTTTGTTTTTGTGTAGTAGTTCAGTGCATCGAGCTTATTCATATATGTCATGACAGTGATTCTTTATTCGTATGGCGCGGGCCATTCGTATTGTACCGCTGAAGTCATCTCATCATCAGACGTGCGGAACATGACAAAATACGCCAAAATCGACGGTTTTTAGTGAGTGGTGTCATCAGCAACACATTTGAATCATCAGGCACAAATAATGACGCCCCTCTGCAAGGCAGAGAGGACATAATTTTATCTCAAAATGCAGAAATTAGCTTTGGCGCGCTGCCGTTCGAGCGTATTCGCGCGGGGAATGACCCGTCCAATGGCGAAATGCGCGAGACAGTGCCGTGGATTCCGTATATCCGAGCATGCCTGCGATGGTAGTTACCGGCATGACACGATCTGCGATCAAACCTTCTGCCAAGCGCTGCCGTTGTTCGCGCAACATCTCGCGAAACGACACACCTTCTTCCCCAAGGCGGCGTTGCAACGTCCGCACAGACATCCCCAATTCGCGCGCAACGTCTTCCAGACTCACGTCCATCTTCCCAAGCTTGCTTGCGACGATGAAGCTGATGCTGTTGATGAGTGTGCTTGAACCGTCATTGACTGACGCGGCCAGATCTTTGAGGTGTCGTTCAATGACCGGTGCCAGTTCGCGCGACTGTGGCACCAAGGAACGGCTAAGCAATGATGTATTGAAAATCAGCCGGTTAGTGTCCTGATCAAATAGGACTGGCACACCGAAAGCGGCGCGGATGCGTTCGGCCTCCGGGGGGGCGGGATGTTCGAAATGTACCTCCAATGGCCGCCACGGACGTCCGAGCACGCCACCGATAAAAAGGTAAAGGCACATCAACGAGAATGTAGCGTCTTGCTTGCGCGGCCAGATTGCGTCGTCTGCAATTTGGTAGACCACCTCGGAGCGCGACAACCCGCGCTCGACGTGATTGATTGTATGGCTCTGCCAGAGGCTCAGATATTGCGTGAGCTTATCCAGTGCGCTTTCAAGATTGCCAGACGACGAAAATAGAACACCAACCGGGCCAAGCAGCGCCTCTGGACTGGTTTCGCGTGACAACTGCACACCCAGCAATGGCTCTCCTGACAGCTTCGCCGCTGTTTCAAATAGAGAAACGTAGCTGTCGAGCGAAAATTGTCGATACGGATCTGAGAAATCAGACGACCGCAAATGATGCTTGGCGAATGCTTGATCAAGCTTGCCCGTGCGTCGTAGGGCGCTGATCACCGGTCGAAAAATCGAGCCGCGCGCAGTCGGCATCGCCACCCCCGTGAGGGGCTGCGGCGAGGCTTGCAGGGGGAGTGATGCCGACACAATGCTCATCGCTTTCCGCCGTTACCCTCCTCAACAAGAACGCCCGAGGTGGAGGTCAGCAACAATGCGCCACGCGGCAGTAATCTGACACCGGTGAGCGAATCACGTTCGGTTCGCTGACGGGCATCAGAATGAAGCGCCGAGGTCTGCCCGGTAATAACCCAGCCATCCAGCGCCACCGCGGTGAAATTTCCACCATCAACCACGATATCGGTGATCGACCCTTTGGCGGGGGAATTCACTTGTTGCCACGTGTCTCCACCATCGCGACTGCGGAAGATATTGCCGCGCAACCCCCCGACGATCACTGTCCCATCCGCTGCAATTTGGCCGGTCCAAAATGAGCCCTGGTATCCAGTCTGCGTCCAAACCCAGCTTTTACCACCATCCTTGGACCGCAGCACGGAACCCTGTTCAGCAGCAATATAAATTGAGCCATCCTTGCCACCAAAGATGTGTGAGAGGTTTCGCTCCTCATCGTCAGTAGAAGGCACGTCGACCGCGCTCCAGGTCTTCCCGCCATCCTCAGTGTGCAACAACAATGACCACAGCCCACAGGCCCAGCCTTCCGAGGCAGAGGTAAAATGGATAGAGAACAACGGCTGGTCCACCTTGGTGTCCAGACGTTGCAACGCCCAGGTCTCCCCTCCATCCTCAGTGGCGATGATCGCCCCTTCATGCCCGGCAGCCCACCCGTGCAGCGCATCGACAAATTCGACCGATGTGAGCGTTCCAGAGACGGGAACCGACTTGGCTTGCCGGAAGCTCTTGCCGTTGTCATCAGACAACGCCACGACGCCATGCTCGCCCACGGCAATCAGACGCGGCCCGGCATTGGCAACAGCCAGCAGCATCATGCCGGAAGGCCCAGGCCAAGACATCGCAGGTTCAGCCTGCAACCCCAACGCTGCCGTCTTCGGTTCGGCCGGAGCCGCTTGGGCGAAAGGTGCAAGAACCGACGTGACGAGAGCGCCAGCCACCGCAATTTGGATCAGTTTCATTTCCCGCACTCCCTCAGTGGTCGAACATTGCAGAGACGGTAACGGCCTTGCGACGTGGGAAGATCCGCTCCAGCACCACCGCCAGCGCCGGCAGCACGGTCATCGCCATGACCACATTGACGATGAACATGAAGGCCAGCAGCTTGCCCATATCGGCCTGGAACTTCAGTGCAGACAACGACCATGTTGCCACACCAACAGCCAACGTGATCGCGGTGAAAATGGTCGCCATGCCAACCTCGACGATGGCCATTTCTACGGCATCGACGATCAGTTTGCCGTGGGCGAGATGGTACTGCATGCGATTGTAGATGTAGAATGAGTAGTCCACGCCAATACCCACTGCGAGGACCATCACCGGCAGCGTGGCCACGGTGAGGCCGATTTCCAGCTCCTTCATGAACCAGTAGCCGACGAAAGTGGCCACCGTCAGCGGCACACAACAGGCGATCATGGCGCGGAAGTCTCGATACGCCAGGAAGACCAGTACCAGGATGGCTGCATAGACGTAGAGCATCATCGGCAACTCACTGCGCGCCACCTCGTCATTGGTGGCAGCCAACACGCCCGCATTGCCGGCGGCGAGGCGGATGGTGATGTTCTTCACCGGATGCGCTTCCCGGAAAGCCTTCACCGCGTCGATCACCCCGGTGATGGTGCGCGCCTTATGGTCGCTGAGGTAGAAGTGCACCGCCGTCATCGCGCAGTCTTTGGTCATGTAACCATGCACACGACCAATCTCCACCGACAGCGCGGCATAGGTTTCCGGGTTGTACGGGATGACCGACATGCGCGGCGCATCCTCGTTGTAGCCCTGGCTGTAGGTGCGCAGCATCGAGGAATAGGATGCAACCGATGCAATCCCCGGTACTGTCTGCATGGCGGCGACAAACTTGTCTTGATATAGCCCAACGCGCGGATCAGAGCAGTCCGTGGCAGGGGCTTCGAAGATCACGCTCAGCCAATCCAGTCCAAGATCGTAATGCGAGGCAATGTTCATCGCATCCTGATTGAAGCGGGCTTCCGGCCGAAGTTCCGGTGCACCCGGCTGCAACGTGCCGATCACGCGATCGCGTGACTGCCAAACCGACACCCCAAACAGCGCAAGGGCGAGCATCGTGACAATCACCGCGTTGCGCGGCTCTGCCACTTTGGACAAATGCCGCAACCAATTGGACCGCGCCTCGCGCTTGGCCACCGCTTTCGCGGCCCAGTTGGAGCCGACATGCGCGAACGTGGCTGCCACCGGCAGCATCACCAAGTTTGTCACCACCTTGAAGCCCACGCCCAGCGTGGCAGTCACTGCAAGCTCGCGCACCATCGGGATCGGAATCAGCGCCAACGTGATGAACGAGACAAAGGCCGTAATCAACGCAAGCGTGCCCGGAATGAGCAGGCTGCGGAACGCCGTCCGTCCCGCCTCCATTGGCGTGGCACCGTCGGCCAATTCACGAACAATGGCGTTGATCTGCTGGATGCCATGCGAGACGCCGATGGAGAAAATCAGGAATGGCACCAGCACGCCGAGCGGATCAAGACCGAAGCCAAGCAGCCGCAGCGAACCGAACTGCCAAACCAGCGAACACAGCGAACAGAAAATCGGCAACAAGGTGAACTGAATCGAATGGCTATACCAGTAGACGGCCAAGGCTGTGAGCAGCAGTGAGATGGCGCAAAACACCAGCACGCCCGAGGCACCGTTGGCGATATCACCGGTCTGCTTTGAGAAGCCGATTATCTCGATCTTGAAGCCCGCATCCTCGAACGGTTTGCGGATTTTGCTCTCCAGCACATCATTGAAGGCGATATAGTCCAGCGGCCGCCCTTGCGCATCGACCTCATTGAGGTCGGCGGTGATCATTGCGCTGGTCTCGTCATGCGCAACCATAGAGCCGATATAGCCGCCATCGACGGTTGATTGCCGAATCTGAGCGATCAAATCGTCGGTAAGCGCTTCAGGTGTCACAGTTCCGGGGATGATCGGCTCGGCGCGGAAGCCATCTTCAGTGATTTCATTGACGAAGCTATTGGGCGTCCAAAGCGACTGCACGCCCAGCCGGTCGATGTTCGGCAGGAAGGTCAGCGCCTGTGTCACCCGATAAAGCCGCGTCAGGCCGTCGCGCGTCCAAATCTTGCCCGAGACAGGAGCGACGACCACGGTGATTCGGTTCACGCCAAACAGGGCATTTTTATATTTCAGATAGGTCTGCGTATACTCGTGACCTATCGGAATTTGCTTTTCAAATCCTGCCTCCATACGAAGTTGCAGGCCAAAATGGGCAAAAATCAAGGTCAGCCCGAGGGTAATCGCGAGCGTCGTCTTCCGGTAGCCGAAGAACAGGTTCTCCAGCCACCCGACAAAACCGTATTGCATGGGTGTACTGCCTCATCCCTGCACAGGCCAGGTGGCAGACCGCAGTCTGCCACCCGTTCTGTCAGAAGTTCCGTGTGATGAACCCGCCGATGAAATCCCGGTCGTGGTAGGGCTGCGCGAGGGTGCTGGCACCGAAATAGTGGGTGAAGTTCAAGCCAGCCTGCCAAACGGCGGGGTTTTGGTTGAACAATACGTAACTATTGAGGTACTGCGCGCCTCGGAGGTAATTGGCCATAAAGGTTGGCGTGTAACCGAAAATCGACCAACCCCAGGTGGCACCCGGCGTTACCTGCCAGCCCTTGATGAGGCTACCGTCATAGGTCCAGTTGAAGTCTACGGTCGAACCGCCGGACGCCGCCGTTCCCTTACCGGCCACGATTGGATAGCCATTCGAGCCCTGCTGCAACCAAGTATAATAGCCCGCGACCGGAACCTGCTCGACCAACTGGCCGTTGATGTTGCGCACCACCGGCTTGCTGCCGCTCACACCCGGGTAATAAACCATGGTGAATTCGCTGGTCAGAACCGCCGCATCCGCGCCCAGCCAACGCACGATCGGATAGTCGCTCGGCGTGAGGCTGAGCAGGGCCGTGACGTCGAGTTGGTGCTTCTGATAGTCCTTGAACTGGCTGCAGTTGATACCCGAAACACCGTTGGTGTTGGCGTCGGTCGGACCGCCGGCACCAAAACAGCCCGACAACGCGACCGCATCATGCGGACGATAGGAATATTCGGCACCGATGGCCCAGTCATTCAGCGGGAAGTTGGCGCTCAACCCGTAAACCTGCCGATTCTTCAAGAATTGCCACCCCACCGAACCGTCCGCGTAGGAATTCAACTCCGGCGTCTTGTCGTGGTAGTTGATCGCATAAAAGCCCAGGTCCAGTTCACTCCCCTGCGGCTTGTAGTGCAGGTTGATACCGCCCTGCCCTTGCGAATCCGGTGTCTTGTCGCTG
>Ga0316222_1004887_pt1 | contig 11850 bp, 10 predicted proteins | sample TBH18011metaG_FD_206008 | JGI IMG/M metagenome (GOLD analysis project Ga0316222, IMG submission 206008) | Freshwater microbial communities from Trout Bog Lake, Wisconsin, USA - TBH18011 | ecosystem: Environmental > Aquatic > Freshwater > Lake > Hypolimnion/Profundal zone | place: USA: Wisconsin... | reverse complement strand
ACAAGCGGTCGGACGTTTTCTCGGCCGGCGTGGTGCTGGCGCATCTGATGCTGGGCCGGAACATTTTCAAGGGGGCGACGGCGGAGGAATCCCGGCAGCGGGTGATCAACCAGCCGATACCGGATTTCCGGGCGCTGGACCCGCGCATTGATGACAAGCTGAACGACATCCTGCACCATTGCCTGGCGCGGGACCCGGCGCGGCGCTATGCCTCGGCGGACGAGCTGATGTACGACCTGGAGTACTACATCTATCACGAAGGTTACGGGCCCACGAATGAGACGCTGGGCAAGTTCATCCGCGAGCTGTTCGGGCAGGGGGCGGTGAAGACGGTCACGGCGGACCCGAACGACAAGACCATGATTTTGGAGGAAACGTCCCGTTACCGGCGCAAGCCCTGATTTTATTGGTATGAAGAAAAGCCGTTCCAGCGCCGTGACTCTCGGCCTGTTGCAAACCGATGTGTCGGCGGATCCCGCCGTGAATCTCCGGAAGAACCTCGCGCTGGTCGAGCAGGCCGCGAAGCGCGGGGCGAAGATCATCTGCACGCAGGAGCTCTTCCGTTCGCAGTATTTCTGCCAGAGCGAGGATCATGAGCATTTCAAGCTGGCGGAGACGATTCCGGGGCCGAGCACGGACGCGTTCTGCAAGCTGGCGAAGAAGCACAAGGTGGTGATCATCGCGTCGCTCTTCGAGAGGCGGGCGTCGGGGCTGTATCACAACACGGCGGCGATCATCGATGCGGACGGTTCGCTGATGGGCATCTACCGCAAGATGCACATTCCGGATGATCCGTTGTACTACGAGAAGTTTTATTTCACACCGGGCGATCTGGGGTTCAAGGCGTGGCAGACGAAGTATGCGAAGATCGGCGTGCTGGTCTGCTGGGACCAATGGTATCCGGAGGCGGCGCGGCTGACGGCGATGCAGGGCGCGGAGATTCTGTTTTATCCGACGGCGATCGGCTGGCATCCGGGCGAGAAGGCGCGGTACGGGCTGCGCCAGCACGGGGCGTGGGAGACGATCCAGCGCGCGCATGCGGTGGCGAACGGCTGCTATGTGGCGACGACGAACCGCATCGGGCACGAGGTGCTGAAGGGCGTGGGCGGCGATGGCATCGAGTTCTGGGGCCAGAGCTTTGTGGCGGGGACGTCGGGCGAGATCATCGCGAAGGCGGGCTGCGACAAGGAAGAGATTTTGCTGGTGCCGGTGGACTTGGAGAACGTGGACACCACGCGCACGCACTGGCCGTTCCTGCGCGACCGGCGGATCGATGCGTATGGGGATCTGACGCGGCGGTTCAGTGATTAGTTTGACGGGTTCTGCAAGGGTGGGGGACGGATTCGTATTGTTGCTCGCCCTCACCCGGCCCTCTCCCCCGGGGAGAGGGGGAAACGTTCCCAGCTGATTTAAAATATTGAGCCGATGGCTTGGTCGGACGGAGGAACGGATAAAATCAAAACGTGCCAAGTGAAAATCCTCGCTTGGGAGAGAGGGAAAGGTGAGGGCGGTTGTTAGAACCAATTTAGTCTAACGTATTTATTATTTTAACAGTTCCCGTGATCCAACCCATCCAGCATCTAGCATCGAACATCCAGCAACCCGCCCCGCTTGCCTGGGTGACGGGCGCGGGCGGGCTGATCGGGGGCTGTCTGGTACGGCTTGCGCCGGAGTTCGCGCCGGGGCGGCGGGTGCGGGGCATCACGCGCGCGGATTTTGACCTGCTGGACTTCGCGGCGATGGAACGGGAATTTCTCCGGGAGCGGCCGCAGCTTATCCTGCATTGCGCGGCCACGACGGTGGTGTCGGAGGCACAGAAGAATCCCGGGCTGGCGCGACGGGTGAATGTGGAGGTGACGGAGCGGTTGGCGGCGCTGGCGGCGGAGATTCCCTTGGTGCTGTTCTCCACGGACCTGGTCTTCGACGGACGCAAGGGTGATTACACGGAGACGGATGCGCTGAATCCGCTGACGGTTTATGGCGAGACGAAGGTGGCGGCGGAGGCGGCGGTCTTGCGGAATCCGCGCCATCTGGTGGTGCGCACGTCCATCAATGCGGGGGTGACGCCACAGGGGAACCGGGCTTTCAACGAGCAGTTGCGCCGCTCGCTCCTGACGGCGGGGCCGGGGATGAAGCTGTTCACGGACGAGTTCCGGTGTCCCATTGCGGCGGTGGAGACGGCGCGCGCGGTGTGGGAACTGGCGCAGGCGGGTTGCGCGGGCATCTACCATGTGGCGGGGGCGAAGAAGCTGTCGCGCTGGGAAATCGCGCGGTTGCTGCTGCCGCGCTGGCCGGAAGTGCGGACGCAGATCGAGGCGGGGTCGGCGCGGGAGTTTGCGGGTCCGCCGCGGGCGCTGGATACTTCCATGAACATCGCCAAGGTGCAGGCGGTGCTGGCGCGGCCGCTGGCGGGGTTTGATGAGTGGTTGAAGGCGAATCCGGGGGAGGGGGTGTAGGGTGCCGGACGGTGCTCTTACTTATGAGCCACAGAGCTTTGTTCATTCAGATAGTTCGTGCTTTGGAGTCATTGCCCGCATCTCTGCGCGAGAATGCGGTGAATGTCCAAGCTTTGGAGGAACATCGATTTGACCTTTCCTACATTGGATTTCTGGATGAACAGATTCATTTGAATCCGCGCGGCCCTGATTGGACGGAACGGCTCAAGCGGCGGAGAACAGCTTTATTTCCTTTTTGTGATGAAACGCTTTTGCGTGGCAAGGTACAGGTTGGCGAGTCTGATTTCGCAGTCGAGATAGATTTGCACACTAAAACCGTTGTTCATTGGGAGCAGTACGAGGTTGAACAGATCAAATGATTTTCCAATGACGCATTGGACTGTGCAGTCATGGCTGTATGCCAGTGGATAGCCTTTTCAACTCACTCCGGCTTCAATTTCAAAATGGTGCCGAGCCTGGCACCGTGACTCACAAAAAGGCTGTCGCCCTCATGGCGTACCTGGCTAGTAGTGAAAAGAACTCTCCGGAGCCTTCAACTGCAACCGACGGAAACCTAATTCAGATTACGCCGGTTGGCAGGCGCGGCGCGCACGGAGTGACGCGCCCTACCAGCCGGCTGTTTGACCAGACCCGGTGCGTGGTGATGGCTTTGAAACGTTCCTTCGGGTCGGCTTCTTGTCTCACTCCGGCTTCAATTCCAGAATGGTGATGGAGTAGGGGGGGAAGGTCCGGGTGAAATCTTTGCCCAGGCCGGTGGCGGTTTCGGTGTGGGGTGCGATTTTGCCCGGTTCCTGAATGGTGTTGGTGTCGTCCAGCTTGTCCGCTTGCAACACGGTGGCGGTGGCTTCGGCGGCGATTTTGGGCACGCCGCTGATGGTGATTTTGACGGGTTGCGCGGTGGCCTGGCGGTTCACGATTTTCAGGATGAGGGTGCCGCTGGCGGTGTCGCGGGTGATGTCATAGAACAGCGCGGGAACTTGCTGGACCGGCGGCAGGGGTTGTTCCACGCCGTTGCGTTTCTTGGCGGGCGGTTGCCAGGTGTAGGTGGGGATGCCGGTGGCGGTCGAGGCGAGCACGGTATCGCCGTGATGGGTGCTGAACAGTTGCTGGGCCCAGTAGGAGGGGGAACCGTAGCTGGTGAGGGCGTCGTAGCCGATGAGGTCGGATTTCCACTGCATGGAGCCGCCTTTGCCGAGGTCGCTGACATTCACAAACATGGGGGCGTAGCTGGAGATGAGGACGATGTCGGAGTTGCGTTCCATGCCGGTCATCCAGGCGGCGTCGCCGAGGGCCCCGGCCATGTTCGGGGTGGGGGAGCCGACGCGGGTGGCCCATTCGCCGACGAAGATCTTGGTCTTGGCGTCGCGCGGATATTTGTCGTAGTCATGCGCGTGGGCTTCCATCTCTTCCTCGGAGCGGTAGTAATGTTCGTCCATGACGTCGGGCACGCGGGTTTTCACCTTGGCGGTGGCGATGATCATCAACTGCGGATACTTGGCTTTGATGGCGTCATAGATCTGGGCGAACCGGCCGTCGTAGCTGCCGGAGCGGTCGAACCAATCTTCATTGCCCACTTCGACGTAATGAAGCGGGAAGGGCTCGGGATGGCCGTCGAGCGCGCGTTGGGCACCCCACACGGTGTTGGTGGAGCCGATGACGTATTCGATCTCGTCCAGGTCATCCTGCACGTAAGGCGTGAGGTCGGGGCCGGGCTTGATGTAATCGTGGCGCAGGGCGTAGCCGGCATAGACGGCGAGGAGGGGTTCCATGCGGAGGTCTTCGCACCAGTGAAGATATTCCATGAGGCCAAAGCCGTCGGTGGACCAGTAACCCCAAGCGTCATCCAGGTGGCCGGGGCGTTGTTCGACGGGGCCGATGGTGGTTTTCCAGTTGAAGCGGGTGGCGATGGTATTGCCTTCGAGATAATTGCCGCCGGGCATGCGGAGGAACTTCGGATGCATGTCGGCGAGGAGTTGCATGAGGTCGGGGCGGTTGCCATTGGCGCGGTCCAGGTAGGTGGGCGGGAAGAGCGAGACTTGCTGGAGCCAGAGGGTGCCGGGGGTGGCGGTGGTGAGGACGAGACGATTGTTTTTTGACGGCGAAGTGCTGCCGGTGGTGAGGGTGGCCTCGAACTTCTGCCAGTCGCCGGTCAGGCCGGAGACGGTGGCGGAGGCGAGCACGGCGGAATCGCCGTTGTTCACGAGGGCGACGGTGAGGGGGCCGGTGAAGCCGGCGGCGGCCTTCGCATAGAACGAGGCGTGATAGGCGGTCTGCGGGCGGATGGGAATGCCCCAGAAGCCGCCGTTGGCGATGCCGGCGGGATTGGTGGCGGAGGCCTGGGTGGCGTCGAGTTTCAGGCTCACGGCCAAGGCCGGGTTCAAGGGGGTGTTGGTATCGAGCTCCATGGCCGCGCCGCCGACGGTGTCCCAGAATTTGGGTCCGTTCACGCTGGCTTTGAAGCTGCGGTTGCGGACGAGTTCGCCGTAGAGGCCGCCTTCGTAGGAGTAATTGATCTCTTCGGTCATCAGGCCGTACAGCGTGGGGCTGACGGTGGCGGCGGTCTGGGCGGCATCGATCTGGATTTGCGGGACGGGAGCGGTCTCATCCGCGCGGGTGGCCAAGGGCAGGGCGAGGCTGCCCAATAGGAGGAAAAAAACGGCTTTCCAGGACATGACACTTCCGGCGGGGACGGGTTGGCGTTGGTTCATGGAGGAGATTATGCGGCGGGCGTCGCGGGGCGTCTATACCCAGTTCTGGTGATACTGGCAGGAGGGGGAGGCGGGCGAGGTTTAAGGGAAAAGGTTGAAGGTTGAAGGTGAAGGTTGAAGGTTGAAGGTTGAAGGTTGAAGGTCAGCGGCGGCGGGTTCAGCGGAGGCAATCGGTCAGGTGGCACGTTTCCAGCCGGGCAAAAGAAAGCTTTGTTTGGGGCGGGGTTCCGGGTAAGAAAACGGGCGTGACTTTGTCCGGGGAAAAATTGCCGCGTTATCGCGGCCGGCTGGCGCCGTCGCCGACGGGGCTGATGCATCTGGGGCATGCGCGGACCTTTTGGACGGCGCAGGAACGCGCGCGTCGGCAGGGCGGCGAATTGATTTTGCGGAACGAAGATCTGGACCGGGCGCGCTGCCGGCCGGAATTTGTGGCGGCCATGATCGAAGATCTGCGCTGGTTCGGACTGGGGTGGAGCGAAGGGCCGGATTGCGGCGGTCCGCATTCGCCATATGACCAGAGCGGGCGGATGGCATTTTACCGGGCGGCATTGGAGCGGTTGCGCGCGGGCGGATATATTTACCCGTGCACCTGTTCGCGCAAAGACATCCAGGCGGCCGTGGCGGCTCCGCATGGGGATGACGAGCCGGTTTACCCAGGCACGTGCCGGGACCGGACGGAGGTGCCGGCGGGAGCGCAATTTTCCTGGCGCTTCCGGGTGCCGGACGGCGAGGTGATTTCGTTTGCGGATGGGCGGATGGGGCGGCAGCATTTCATGGCCGGTCGGGATTTCGGGGACTTCGTGGTGTGGCGGCCGGACGGGGTGCCGGCGTATCAGCTGGCGTGCGTGACGGATGATGCGGCCATGGGCATCACGGAGGTGGTGCGGGGGGCGGACCTGCTGGCCAGCACGGCACGGCAACTGCTGCTATACCGGGCACTGGGGCTGGCGGCACCGGCGTTCTACCACTGCGAACTGGTGAATGATGAAACCGGCCGCCGGCTCGCCAAACGGCATGATTCATTGAGCCTGAAGGCGCTCCGCGAGCGCGGGGAACGGGCAGAATCACTTCGCTAACTGCGTCAGGCCGGATGCTATTAAAAATTAGACAGTCTTAATCAAAAAAGTTACAGAAATTGCTTGTGAAAATTTTCACGATGTGGCATTTTTTGCGGCTCTGGCGTCCCTGCATTTCTGGCAAAGTTAGTGGAATCGTCAGATTCATTGTTGTGAATCGTTTTGTAAAATTTGTTTTTTGTCTCGCCTTTTTTGCCGTCGCTTTGATGGCAAAGGTGAATGCGCAACCCGCTCCGGTCACGGCGGCGGCCCCGGCGATGGCGGCGGCTGCGAAAGCGGAGGCGGCCCCGCTGGTGTCGCAAGTGGCGCAGCCGGTGGGTCACCTGTTCGGTCTGCAATGGTTTCCGATCACCAATTCGATGGTCTGCACCTGGATCGTGGCGGCACTGGTCATTCTCATCGTCCGGGTCACGACCTGGAAGATGAAGGAAGTGCCGTCGACGGGGCAGAATGTGATGGAAGCGCTGATCGAGGGCTGGGAAGGCCTGATGGGCAATGTGCTCGAGCCGAAAGTGGTCAAGTGGGTGTTTCCGCTGGCGATGTCGTTCTTCATCTTCATTGTCATCTCGAATTTCACGGATTTGCTGCCCGGCGTTGGCAGCATCGGTTACGGGCCGGCGGACAAGGCCAGTTCGTTGCCGTTCGCGGTCACCGAAGTGAGCACGCCGTTCTTCCGGCCGCCGACCACGGATGCGAACCTGACGGTCGCGATGGCGGGGATTTTCTTTGTGATGTGTCTGTACTGGGCCTTGAAATACAATGGTCCGATCGGCCTCGTGAAGCATGTGTTCGGCGTGAAAGTGGACACGAACAAGTATCTTTACCCGCTGGTGCTGCTGCTGTTCATCTTCATCGGCGTGATGGAGTCTTTCTCCATCCTGTTCATCCGGCCGGTGGCGCTTGCCCTGCGTCTTTACGGGAACATTTTCGGCGGCGAAACGATGCTGACGATGGCGCTGCAGCAGAAGCCTTGGTATTTGGCGGTGCTGGTGGCGGTGCCGGGGTATTTTTTTGAAGTGGTGGTCTGTTTGCTCCAGGCGTTTGTGTTCACGATGCTGGTGGTGGCGTTTGTCGGCACCCTGTGCACGCACGCGGATGAGGAGCACGGCCACTGATTGATTTAATGATTTGCGACCGGGAGACCTTTCGGCGAACGGACGCGAGAAACTGAAACCAACAACGAAAAACATATGCTCGCAGAATTGAATGGTAATATTCACATTGGTCTCGCTTTCGGTGGCGCGGCCATCGGTATCGGTATCGCCGCCGCGGGTGGCGTGATGGCCATCGGCCGCAATCCCGGCGCGTTCGGCAAGATCTTCACGACGATGCTGATCGGCATGGCGCTCGCCGAAGGGTTGGCGATTCTCGCGTGGATCGTGATCGGCAATAAATAATTCCGCCTGTTATGGAACAACTTGGCATCCGTTGGATAGAGCTGCTCGCGCAGACGATCAGCTTTTCCCTCGTGCTGTTCGTGCTGTGGAAGCTGGCTTACAAGCCGGTTTTCACCATGCTCGAAGCGCGCAAGGCGAAGATCGCGGACGGCATCGCCAATGCCGACAGGATCAAGGCGCAGCTGGCGCAGACGGAAGCCGACCGGCAGAAGGTGCTGGCGGAAGCCGGCGACCTGGCGAACAAGATCGTGGCGGACGCCCGGGCGGCCGCCGCGCGGGTGACCGAGCAGGAAGCCCAAAAGGCCATTGCCGGCGCCGAGCAGATCATCGCCAAGGCCCGCGAGGCCGCCGCGCAGGAGCGCACCGCGACGCTGACGGCGCTCAAGCGGGAAGTCGGCCGGCTGGTGGTGCAGACCACCATGACGGTGACCGGCAAGGTGTTGACCGCGGACGACCAGCGTCGCCTGACGGAAGAAACGCAGTCGAAGATCGGTTGAGCCGGCTGACCTTTTGCCACCGGAATGAAAATCACCAAGCAAGCCCAGCAGGACGCGCGGCAATTGTTCCGCACTTGCCTCGTCAACGGCCTTCTCGATGAGAATCGGGTCCGCCAGGTCATCGCCCTGCTGGGCGAGAAGAAGCCCCGCGGCTATGTGGCCATCCTCACCCGGCTGCACCGCCTGGTGAAGCTGGAGCTCGCCCGCCGCACGGTGCGGGTGGAGAACGCGGTGGAGACCAGCCCGGCGCAGGTCGCGGCCATCCAGGCCAGCCTCACGAAGGCGTACGGTCCGGGGCTGAGCTTTTCGTATTGGATCAACCCGGCGCTCCTCGGGGGCGTGCGGATTCAGGTGGGCAGTGATTTGTATGATGGCAGCGTGAAAACGCGGCTGGAAAAATTGGAGCAAAGTTTTTAATCGTTACCGGATACTATGAGCAATTTGTTGCAAGAAATTGAAGCCCAGATCGCCGGGGCCAAGACCGCGACGGCAAAACAGAACGTCGGTGTGATCCGCCAGATCGCCGACGGCGTGGCCAAGATCGAAGGCCTGACCGACACGATGCTGAACGAGATGCTCGATTTCGGCAACGGGATCGTGGGCCTCGCGCTGAACCTGGAAGAGACCGAAGTGGGCGCCGTCATCCTGGGCGACTACACGAAGCTCAAGGAAGGCTCCGAAGTCCGCACCACGGGCAAGCTGCTCCAGGTGCCGGTGGGCAAAGGCCTGCTCGGCCGCGTGGTCAACGTGCTCGGCGAACCGCTGGACGGCAAGGGCCCGATCCAAGGCACGACTTTCTACCCGGTGGAAAAGATCGCCCCCGGCATCGTGAAGCGCCGTTCGGTGAGCCAGCCGCTCCAGACGGGCATCATGGCGATCGACGCGATGATCCCGATCGGCCGCGGCCAGCGCGAGCTGATCATCGGCGACCGTTCGACGGGCAAGACCACGATCGGCGTGGACACGATGATCAACCAGGCGCGCATCAACAAGGCGGCCGAAGAAGCGGGCGACAAGAATTTCCGCCCGATTTACAGCATTTACGTGGCCATCGGCCAGAAGCAATCGAACATCGCCCGCGTGATCGGGGTGCTCGAAGAAGCCGGCGCGCTCCCGTACACGATCATCGTGGCGGCGGCGGCGTCCGATTCCGCCGCGGACCAGTACCTGGCCCCGTTCGCGGGGGCGGCGTTCGGCGAATGGTTCATGGACAACGGCATGGATGCGCTGATCATCTATGATGATCTCTCCAAGCACGCCGTGGCCTACCGCGAAGTTTCGCTGGTGCTGAAGCGTCCGTCCGGCCGCGAAGCGTATCCCGGCGACGTGTTCTACCTGCACAGCCGCCTGCTGGAACGCAGCGCGCGCGTGGGTGAACGCTATGGCAACGGCTCGCTGACGGCGCTGCCGATCATCGAAACCCAGGCGGGTGACGTTTCGGCGTACATCCCCACGAACGTGATTTCGATCACGGACGGCCAGATTTATCTGGAAACGGATCTGTTCTATCAAGGCGTGCGGCCCGCGATTTCCGTGGGTCTCTCCGTCTCGCGCGTCGGTTCCGCCGCGCAGATCAAGGCGATGAAGCAGGTGGCCGGCCGCATCAAGGGCGACCTCGCCCAGTTCCGCGAACTGGCGGCGTTCGCGCAGTTCGGCTCCGACCTGGATGCGAAGACCCAGGCGCTGCTGGAACGCGGCAAGCGCATCGTGGAACTGTTCAAGCAAAACCAGTACAACCCGATGCCGGTGGAAGTGCAGGCCGTCACGCTGTGGACGGTGCAGAACAATTTTCTGGATGACGTGGCCGTGGACAAGGTCAAGGATTTCCAGGCCAAGCTCACCGATTTCGTCCAGACCCGCAAAGCTGACCTGATGGCGAAGATCCGGAACGAGAAGGCCATCAGCGACGCCATCACGGCGGAACTGAAGGCGGCGGTCACCGAATTCAAGCAGACCTACCGTTAAACGGCCATGCCCAGCACGCGCGACATACGCCGGCGGATCAAGTCGGTCAAGAACACCGCCCAGATCACCAAGGCCATGCAGATGGTGGCCGCGGCCAAGATGCGCAAGGCGCAGTCGGCGGCGGTGGTGGGGCGTCCGTATGCCAAGCTGCTGAACGAGATCATGGCGGAGGCGGCGACGCGCACCGTGGGTTTCGACCATCCGTTGCTGCAGGCCCGCCCGGTGGCGAAGCGGGCGGTCATTCTGGTGGGCACGGACCGCGGTTTGTGCGGCGCGCTGAACGGGAATCTGTTCCGCGAGGCTTCCAAGCTGGACAAGAACACGACGGTGTTCATCACGGCCGGCCGCAAGGCGGCGCAGTTCGTGGCGCGGACGAAGCGGACGTTGAAGGCGGAGTTCAGCTACAAGGACACGCCGGAGTTCGCGGAAGCCCGGGCCATTTCCAAGCTGGCGCAGCAGTTGTTTTTGCAGGGCGAGGCGGACGCGGTGGACATCGTGTTCCCCCGGTTCGTCAACACGCTGGTGCAGCAGCCGACGACGGTGCAATTTTTGCCGATCGGCCAGGTGACGGCGGCCACGGCGGGGGTGAATGCCCCGGCGCAGGCGCTGCCGGCGGCGAGCACGACGGACGTGTTTGATTTCGAGCCCGACGAGGAAAGCGTGCTGGGCGCTTTGCTGCCGCACAGTTTGAATTTCCAGATGCACCAGATTCTGCTCGAGACGAAGGCGAGCGAGCAGAGCGCGCGGATGGTGGCGATGAAGAACGCCACGGACAACGCGAAGCAGATCATCAAGGACCTGACGCTGGAATACAACAAGCTGCGCCAGGCGAACATCACGAAGGAACTTTTGGAGATCACGACCGCGCAGATGGCGGTGGGTTGAACAATTTAACAGTCATTTATAGCACATGAGCACAGGCAAAATCGTACAAATCATCGGCCCCGTGGTGGACGTGGAGTTCACCGGCGAGCTTCCCGCGCTGTTTAACGCGCTGACGGTCGAATACACCCTGCCGGGCCAGGGCAAGACCAAGCTGACCCTCGAAGTGCAGCAGCACCTCGGGGACAACTGGGTCCGCGCCGTCGCCATGAGCACCACGGAAGGTCTCAAGCGCGGCTACGAAGTCGTCGACACCGGCGCCGCGATCTCCATGCCCGTGGGCGAAGGCGTGATGGGCCGCGTGTTCAACGTGACCGGCGAGGCCGTGGACGAGCAGGGCCCGGTGAAGGCCGACAAGTTTTATCCCATCCACCGCTCCGCGCCCGCGCTGGCGGACCAGTCCACCAGTCCGCAGATCCTGACGACGGGCATCAAGGTGATCGATCTCATCTGCCCCTTCCTGAAGGGCGGCAAGGTCGGCGCGTTCGGCGGCGCCGGCGTCGGCAAGACGGTCGTCATCATGGAATTGATCAACAACATCGCGAAGCTGCACGGCGGCGTTTCGATGTTCGCGGGCGTCGGTGAACGCACCCGCGAAGGCAACGATCTCTACAACGAAATGATCGAGGCCGACGTCATCAAGGTGGAGAAGGACGAAAAGGGCCACGCCAAGATCGGCGAGAACGGCCTGCCCATCATCAAGCCCGGCTCGAAGATCGGCCTGGTGTACGGCCAGATGAACGAACCCCCCGGCGCGCGTTTGCGCGTGGCGCTCTCGGCGCTGGCGGTGACGGAGTATTTCCGCGATGAGAAGAACCAGGACGTGCTCCTGTTCGTGGACAACATCTTCCGTTTCTCGCAGGCCGGTT
>Ga0316222_1004884_pt1 | contig 11860 bp, 8 predicted proteins | sample TBH18011metaG_FD_206008 | JGI IMG/M metagenome (GOLD analysis project Ga0316222, IMG submission 206008) | Freshwater microbial communities from Trout Bog Lake, Wisconsin, USA - TBH18011 | ecosystem: Environmental > Aquatic > Freshwater > Lake > Hypolimnion/Profundal zone | place: USA: Wisconsin... | reverse complement strand
CAATTTCAAGGCCAGTGGTTGCGGCTGGATGAATACCTCAAGAAGCAGTTCGGCATCTCCGTGTCCCACAGCCTGTCGCAGGAAGCGGCAGACAAAATGATGCGCGAAATCGAGGAATTGAATCATTCCAAAAACCCGCCGCCGCCCGCTGCCTGACGCTTCCGGCTTGCCCACGAGTAACCTTTCAGTTACTTATTTCCCGTGCCTCTTAAAGGAAGAAAGGCGGCCAGTGCCGCCGTGCGTGATCCCGAACGCACCCGCCGCCGCATTCTGGATGCGGCGTTGAAGGAATTTTCCGCGCGCGGTTTTGCCGGTGCCCGCGTGGGGGGCATCGCCCGTCGCGCCAAGGTCAACAAGCGGATGCTGTATCATTATTTCGGCGACAAGGAAGGCCTGTTCCGCGCCGTGCTGCGCCACAAAATCAGCGAGCGCATGAGCCGCGCCGAAGCGCTGGCACCCCAGACCGACGTGGTTTCCAGTATGCCGATCTGGTTTCAGCAAAATTGCCAGGACACTGATTGGGTGCGGCTGCTCGCCTGGGAATCGTTGCAGACGACCAAGGATGCAGTGCTCGATGAGCAGGAGCGCCGGCGCATTTCCCGGCAGGTCGCTGGCCGCATCCGGCAGAAACAGGCCACCGGAAAATTGCGGAATGATGTGCCGGCCGAATTTCTGCAACTGGCGAAGGTTTCGCTGGCGATGTTTCCGCAGGCGCTGCCGCAACTGGCCCGGATTATCCTTGGTCGTTCCCCGCACGAGGCGAAATTCCACCGGGACTATGCGCGGTTCCTTGAAACTATTTCCGTCGGGTTTCGTCCTTGAAAGGGGCGGTTAAAATCAAATCATGGCTGTCAGGATGAATGTTAAAAAAATAATTTTTCTGCCCGTAATTTTGGTCTGGTTAATGTGCGTGTCCGGCTGTTCGCAAAACGAGGCCGCCAAAAGCGGCGCGCCCGTGCCGGTGCTGACGGCGAAGGCCGTGGCGAAAAATATGCCGGTGACGATTGACCCGCCGCCGGTCGGCCACATCCTGCCCATCCTCACCGTAACCATCCGCCCGCAAATCGGCGGCCTCATCAGCGCGGTGAATTTTTCGGAAGGGCAGGCAGTCAAAAAGGGCGACTTGCTGTTCACGATTGATCCGCGCCCGGCACAGGCGACGCTGGCGCACGACCGGGCGCAGTTGGAAAACGCGCAAATCCAGTTTGACCGCGAACAAAAATTGTTTGCCGACAAATTAATTTCGCAGGATGAATTTGATACCAGCAAAGCCGCCCGCGACGCGCTAGTGGCCACGGTGCAGGCGGATGAATTGAGCCTCGGCTACTGCGAAATCCGCGCGCCGATTGACGGGCGCACCGGCAGCTTGCAATTCCATGAAGGCAACGTCGTCAAGTCGCCGGACGACGTGCTGCTGACCATCAACCAGCTTCACCCGATTTACGCCGCGTTCGCCGTGCCGGAACGCTGGCTCCCGAAAATTCAGGAGCAGATGCGTGGTCGCACGCTGACGGTGGCGGCCAGTTTTGCGAATCTCGACGGCGAGCCACCGCAGGGCGAGCTGTCATTCGTGGACAACTCGGTGGACGCGATGACGGGAACCATTTTGCTCAAAGCCACGTTTCCGAACACGGACGGAAAATTGTGGCCGGGGCAGTTCGTGCAACTCGCACTTCAGCTCGACGAACTGACCAACGCCGTCGTCGTGCCGTCGCAAGCCGTGCAAACCGGCCAAAACGGATCCTTCATCTTCGTCGTCAAGGCGGACAAAACGGTGGAGAGCCGTCCGGTGAAAACCAGCGTCACGTTGAACGGCGAAACGGCGATTCGCGCCGGCTTGAGTGCCGGTGAAACTGTCGTGACCGACGGCCAGCTCCGGCTCGTGCCCGGCGTGACGGTGAACGACAAAACTTCCGTGACGAACGCGCCATGAGCGTTTCGGAAATTTTCATCCGCCGGCCCGTGATGACCACGCTGGTCATGGCGGCGATTCTGCTGTTCGGCGTTTTTGGTTTTCACCTGCTGCCGGTGAGCGATTTGCCGAGTGTTGATTTTCCGACGATTCAGGTTTCCGCCAGTTTGCCCGGAGCGAGTCCGTCCACGATGGCTTCGTCCGTGGCAACCCCGCTGGAAAAACAGTTTTCCACCATCGCCGGCGTGGACTCGATGACGTCGGTCAGCGCGCTGGGCATTTCGCAAATCACCGTCCAGTTCTCGCTCGACCGCAACATTGACGGCGCGGCACAGGACGTGCAGGCCGCCATCACGCGCGCCGCCAAGCAGCTCCCGCCGGATTTGCCGTCGCCGCCGACTTACCAGAAGGTGAATCCCGCCGACTCGCCGGTTTTGTTTCTTGCGATGTCGTCGGCCACGCTGCCGCTGTCGCAGGTGGATGACTTCGCGGAAAACCTGCTCGCGCAGCGCATCTCGATGATCAACGGCGTCGCGCAAGTCGGCGTTTTTGGCCCGCAGCAATTTGCCGTGCGCGTGCAGGTGGATCCGAACAAACTCGCCGCCTACAGCCTCGGCATTGATCAGGTCGAACAGGCGGTGGAGACGGGCAACGTGAACCAGCCGCTCGGCACACTTTACGGCACGCACCAGGCGTTCACGATTCAGGCGAACGGCCAGTTGAAAAATGCCGCGCAGTTCCGCCCGCTGATTGTGGCGTATCGCAACGGCAATCCGGTGCGCCTGCAGGAAGTCGCCAACGTCATTGACAGTGTGCAGAACGACAAGGTGGCCGCGTGGTTCAACGGCACGCGCGGCATTGTGCTGACCGTCCAGCGCCAGCCCGGCGTCAACACGGTGGCGGTCGTGGATGAAATCAAAAAGCAGTTGCCCAACTTGCGCGCGGTCATCCCGGCGGCGGTGAATATTGACGTTCTCTTCGACCGTTCGCAAGGCATCCGCCAGTCCGTCTCGGATGTGGAAAACACCTTGCTGCTCACCGTTTTTCTCGTGGTGATGGTGATCTTTGTTTTTCTGCGCAACATTTCCGCGACGGTCATTCCCAGCCTCGCGCTGCCGATGTCCATCATCGGCACGTTCGCGGCGATGAAGCTCTGCGGCTTCAGTCTCGACAACCTTTCGCTCATGGCGCTCACGCTGTCGGTCGGCTTCGTGGTGGACGACGCCATCGTGATGCTCGAAAACATTGTGCGCCACATGGAAGACGGCATGGCACCGATGGACGCGGCGTTGCGCGGCGCGAAGGAAATCGGCTTCACCATCATCTCGATGACGCTGTCGCTTTCGGCGGTGTTCATTCCGGTGTTGTTCATGAGCGGGCTGCTCGGCCGGTTGCTGCATGAATTTGCCGTGACCATCATCTGCGCGGTGCTGGTGTCGGGCTTTGTCTCGCTCACGCTCACGCCGATGATGTGCAGCCGGTTCGTGCATTCCGTGCGCGAGGAAAAACACGGTGGACTTTACAACGCCTTTGAGAGTTTCTTCAACGGGATGCGTTCGCTTTACGAACGCACCTTGCGCCTCGCGATGAAACATCGCCGCGTCACGCTCGGCATCGCGCTGGCGACGTTTGTGGCGACAGTGTTTTTGTTCGTGTGGATTCCGAAGGGATTTTTTCCCGACGAGGATACGAACCAGATTTTCTGCATCACCGAGGCGTCGCAGGACATTTCGTTCGACGCGATGAAGGAGCACCAGCAAAAGGCCGCCGCCATCGTCGCGGCGAACCCGAACGTCGCCGGATTCATGTCCGCCGTCGGCGTCGGCGGCGCTTCCGTGAGCGGCAACCAGGGCCGCATTTTCATGCGCCTCAAGCCGCGCCGCGAACGCAAACAGGGCGTGACGGAAATCATCCAGGATTTGCGGAAGCAATTTGCCGAGATTCCCGGCCTGAAAGTTTATCCGCAGAACCCGCCGCTCATCCGCGTCGGCGGCACGCTCACGAAGGCGCTGTATCAATTCAGTTTGCAGGACACCGACACACAGGAACTGTTCGACCAGGCCCCGAAACTGATGCAGAAAATCGCCGAGCATAAGGATGTTTTTCAGGACGTGACGAGCGACCTGTTGCTCGCGAATCCGCAAGTCATCGTGGACATTGACCGCGACAAGGCGTCCGCGCTCGGCGTCACCGCCGCGCAGATCGAGAACGGCCTTTACGACGCGTTCGGCTCGCGGCAGGCCTCGACGATTTACGGCGACCTCGCGGAATACTGGGTCGTCTTCGAGGTGCTGCCGAAATTCCAGCGCGACCCCGACGCGCTCGCGCGGCTCTACATCACCGCGAACAACGGCAAGCTGATTCCCTTGAGTGCCGTCGCCAAGCTCACGCGCAGCGTCGGGCCGATGACGATTACGCACGTCGGGCAACTGCCGTCCGTGACGCTTTCCTTTAACCTCGTCCCCGGTGTCGCGCTCGGCACGGGCGTGGAAAAGATCAAGCAGATTCAGGACGAACTACATATGCCCGCGACCATCACCGGCAATTTCCAAGGCTCGGCAGCGGTGTTTCAATCGTCGCTGGCTGGCCTCGGCTTCTTGCTCATCATGGCGATTCTTGTCATCTACATCATCCTCGGCATCCTCTACGAGAGCTTCATTCATCCCCTCACGATTTTGTCCGGTCTGCCGTCGGCGGGCTTCGGCGCGCTGGTGACGCTGATGCTGTTTCACCTCGACCTGAATATTTACGGTTTCGTCGGCCTTATCATGCTCGTGGGCATCGTGAAGAAGAACGCCATCATGATGATTGATTTCGCCATCGAGGCGCAGCACCACGGCAAGAAACCTTACGACGCGATTTTTGAGGGCTGCATCCTGCGTTTCCGTCCGATCATGATGACCACGATGTGCGCGCTGATGGCGTCGCTGCCCATCGCGCTCGGCCTCGGGGCCGGCGGCGAATCGCGCCGCGCGCTCGGCCTCGCCGTGACCGGCGGCCTCGTCGTTTCGCAATGCCTGACGCTTTTCATCACGCCGGTGATTTACCTCTACCTCGAACGCTTCCAGCAGCGCTTCAGCCGCAAAAATGATTTGGCGGCGCCCGCCACGGCCTGAAAATCTGTGTTTCATCTGTGTTTCATCTGTGGCTAAAATAGCCGAGCAATGGAATACGAAGCCGTCATCGGACTGGAAACGCACGTCCAGCTCAAAACCAAATCCAAGATGTGGTGCGGTTGCGCGAACCAATACGGTTCCGAGCCGAACACCAATGTCTGCCCCGTGTGCCTCGGCATGCCCGGCGTTTTGCCGGTGCCGAACGAGGAAGCGCTGCGCAAAACCGTCCTGACCGGCTATCTGCTCAACTGCGAGATTCCGCGCTTCGCGAAGTTCGACCGCAAAAATTATTTCTACCCCGACGCCTCCAAGAATTACCAGCTCACGCAATACGACAAACCTTCGACGGCAAACGGCTTCGTGGAGTTTGAATTCACCGGCCTCGGCTCGGTGAACGGCCTCGGCAAAGTTCGCATCACTCGCGCGCACCTCGAGGAGGATGTCGGCAAGCTCACGCATTTTGACCGCACCAGCGGCGTGGATTTCAACCGCGCCGGCGTGCCGCTGCTGGAAATCGTTTCCGAGCCGGACCTCACCGGCGCGGACATGGCCTACGCCTACCTCAACGCGCTCACCGAGATTTTGCATCAGGGCGGCGTCAGCGATTGCGACATGGAAAAAGGCATGGTGCGCTGCGACGTGAACATCTCCGTGCGCCCCGTCGGCACCAAGGAACTCGGCGCGAAGATCGAAATCAAAAACATGAACAGCTTTTCCGGCGTGCGGCGCGCGGCGGAATACGAAATCGCCCGCCAGATTGAAGTCGTGAAAGCCGGCGGCAAACTCGTCCAGTCCACCCGCCGCTGGGATGACGCGGCGGGCATCACCGAGGAAATGCGCACGAAGGAAAACGCCCACGACTATCGCTATTTTCCTGAACCCGACATGATGCCGCTCGCGCCGACGGATGCGTGGCTGGCCGAGGTGAAATCGCGCGTCATCGAGCTGCCGCTCGCGCGCAAGCAGCGGTTCATGCGGGATTACCAGATTCCTGCTGGCGATGCGGAAGTGTTCAAGAGCAACGTCGCGCTGGGCAATTATTTTGAAGGCCTCGCCACGCAATCGAAGAATCCCAAGGCTGTCGCGAACTGGATCATCAACAACCTGCTCGCCAAACTGGCCGAAGCGAACAAGGTCGAAGCCGAAGAACAGGCCGCGCTCGGACTCGAACTGGCCGACATGAAGCTCTCCACGCTGGCGGACTTGAAGTTCCCGCCGGCGGCGTTGCTGGAACTCGTCGCGCTCGTCGAGGCCAAGACCATCAGCAGTTCCGCCGCGCAGACGGTATTTGCCGAAATGTTTACCACCGGCAAAGCTCCGGCGGCCATTGTGCAGGAAAAAGGCCTCGCGCAAGTCAGCGACACCGGCGCGATTGAAAAATTCTGCGACGAAGCCATCGCCGCAAATCCGAAATTCGTGGACGATTACAAGGCCGGCAAGGTCGCCGTGCTCAACGCGCTCAAGGGCCAGGTGATGAAACTCTCCAAAGGCAAGGCCAACCCCGCCCTCGTCGGCGAGATTCTGGAGCGCAAGCTGAAGGGGTGAACCGCCGGGAATTCCTCAACGGGCGTGCGGGCAGGGGGAAAAGATTTTGGCAAAAACCTGAGGTGGGCGCAGCCTATCCGCTTGTTAGGCCACTGGTGTCTAATGCGTCTTCCTTGAGTAAATTAACAAGCCCTCACAACTCAAAATAAAAAGAATAAAAATCCCCGCAGTTTTTAGGCGCTCCGTCATGGCGTAACGCGTTGCAATATCTAACTCATGCCGAAATGCTGCCTTGTTGGCAGGCGATGGGTCTGTGCGCATAGTCGTCGAAAGTGCGGCTCGCTCTGCTCGACGGTATGGAACTTTGGATGGGTTGATGGGCTGCTGTAAAACCGTGAAATACACAACGATCGCAGACTGCACCCCGACCACTAGAGCGATAATAAATATGTGGCGGAATAGCTTCATGTGCGAAGTGGCCTAATAGATAATGGACACTGCGTTGTGCAGCCTATCTTCGGCCAAGAACCGCCTATCTGTTTCCATGATTTTGAGTGTCTTTCGGTTTTAAGTTTCTGTCCAGCACCCTTTTGGCCGCAAGCTGCGAGTGGCGCACGGTTCGGGAAAGGCGGTCGGGCGATGGCGGGCTAAAAAATGCTTCCCTCGCCCGGCGTTTGGCGCTAGAAAAGGCGCATGAACTCTCCCTGCGGGTTGCGGGCGAATTTCCCCAGGGTCTTGAAACGCTGGCGGCTCAACCACCGCCTCACCCAGAAAGAAATGGCCGGCGCGCTCGGGTTCGGCCTCTCCACGGTGGGGGCCTGGGAAACGGGGGAGCGGTTCCCCGACGGCTTTGCGCTGGAAAGCATCATCCTCTATACCGGCATCACGCCCTGCCGGTTGTTCTGCGACCGGGCCACCCGCTGCGCCCCGGGCCAATGCCGGCTCCTCACCGGCCGGGCGTTACGCGCCCCGATGCTACATAATGTAGAATTTCAGGGCTCGCTTCCCGCCGCCGAAGCGCGCATGTAGCGTTTTTTGAGGATAAAAGGCCTAAAACCGCTCCCGGCTCCCGGCGCTGAGCCCTTCCGCGTCGCCAAAAAACCCTTCCGCGTCGCCAAGGAGTCATTGCTCGTCGCCGAAAAATCACTCCGCGTCGCCAAAAAATCACTCCGCGTCGCCAAAAAATCATTGCTCGTCGCCAAGGAGTCATTCCGCGTCGCCAAAAAATCATTGCCCGTCGCCAAGGAGTCATGGCTTGTCGCCAAAAAATCATTCCGCGTCGCCGGCGAGCGGTCGGCGGTCGCCGGCCAGCCATCCGCGGGCGGCCGGCGAATGAAATTGTTTTCCGGCAGGAATCCCCGTTATGGTGACGGCATGAAACGGCTTATCTTGCTGGCACTGCTCGGCCTGGGCGGCGTGGTTCACGGACAAACGAACACGGCGGTCATCCCCGTGCCCAAGCTGGAAAACGACAGTTACGACTGGGCGGCGCGGCATGCCGACGTCCTCCGCATTCAGCAGTGGCTGGACCCGGAGATTGTGCTCATCGGCGATTCCATCACGCATTTCTGGGGCGGCGAGCCCAAGGCGAACCACGTCAACGGCGCCCCCGCGTGGCAAAGTGTCTTCGGGAAATACCGCACGCTGAACCTGGGCTTCGGCTGGGACCGCACCCAGAACGTCCTCTGGCGGCTGGATCACGGGGAGTTCGACGGCCTGCACCCGCGCGTGGTCATCGTGCATATCGGCACGAACAACACCAGCGAAACGGCGCACGCCCGCCAGAACACGCCCGACGAGATCGCCGCCGGCGTCGCGGCCATCTGCGAGCGTATCCGGCGGAAAGCGCCCGGCGCGAAGATTGTGCTGATGAATATTTTCCCGCGCGAGCAAAGCCCGGAACATCCGCGCCGCAAGCTGATCACGGAAACCAATCTCCGCCTCGCGCAGATCCCCGGCGTGACCCACCTCGACATCGGCGCGAAACTGCTGCAGCCCGACGGCACGATTGCCCGCGACGTGATGGGCGACTTCTGTCATCCCACGAACAAGGGTTATCAGATCTGGGCGGACGCGCTGGCGCCGGTCATCGCGGCAGCCATGCAGAAGTGAGCGCGGCGGCGGGAGCGCAGGCGGTTACTTGCGCGCGGCCAGTTCCACGGCATAAACCTGGTTCGCGCCGCTCAGGTTGCTGCGGAAGATGAGCCATTTCATATCCGGCGAAAACATCGCGTTCGGCTCCAGCGCGTAATCGTGTTGCGCCATGTTGACGAGCTTTTCCGAATGGAAGACGCCGGCCTTGATGAGCTTGCTCGTGTCCACGTTGCCGCCGGAACGGTCCGTGATGAGTTCGGGCGTGAAGAGCCAAAGCCATTTGCCGTCGGGCGCGTGCGCCACCATCTTGTCGTCGCCGCCGTCGCTGGAAAAGAGGCTGCCGTCGGGCGCGACGTTGAAATGCACGCCCCATTCGTTGCGCTGGAGGTTGAACCACGTCCGCGTGCCGGTCGCGGGTTCATAGCCGGCGAGCCAAAAGACCTGGCCGCGCGGCGTTTGCAAGTCATACCAAATCGTCTGGCCGTCGGCGCTCCAGAATTCGTGGCCGGCGATCTCCATCGTCATCGTGCGCTGATGCACCAGTTTCAAATCCGAGCCGTCGCTGCGAATGGTCCAGATGCGGTCCACCTTGTGCCACGGGCCTTCGTGGCAGAACATCAGCAGCGTCGGGTCGGTGGGCGAGAATTGCAGGTGCCCGAGCCAGTCGGTGCCGCGGTTGACGGTCTTCGTTTCGCCGGTGGCGAGGTTGTAAAAAAACAGCGACATCGGATAGCGCTTGGCCAGGCGCTCTTCCATCATCGTGCCTTTCTTGCCGCGCTGCGCGTCGGCGCGCTCAATGTCCGTGCGCCGGTTCGGGCCGCCGTCGAAGAAGTCCGCGTTCGTGCCCCAATCGGTGCGCTCGGTGATGGTGCCGGCGAGCAACGTTTCGTCGGCGTTGACCGTGGCGACCTGCTGGCCGCGCGGAAACGTCGCGATTTTGCTGACGATTTTCGTGTTCGGGTCCACGGCGAAAACCGTCCGACTCGCGCCGCCGTAATAAATTTTCCCGGTCTTGTGCCCGACCATGATGACGTGCAGCTTATCGCCCTCGACAATTTTCTCGACCGCGAGCGTCTGGAGATTCACCACCGAGATGCCGCTGGGCGAGGTGAAGACCATCTTCTTCCCGTCCGGCGTGAACGGGTTCAAATTGAAATAAAGGCTTTCGCTGCCTGGGTCGCGCGACAACTGCACGACGCGATGCCCGGTATCGCGGTCAATCCACTCGGTGCGCGTCTCGCGCTTTGCCACCGGCGTGGTGCAGCCGGCCACCAGCGCGGCCAGCGCCAGCGCGACGGTGAAAGAAAAATTCTTTTTCATGCGGGAATTTAAATCGTCGGCTCACCATTGATCCGTGCGAAACTGCGGCGCGGGCAAACCGGCAGCATTGCAGAGATTGGCGTCTTTCGGAAAATTTGCCCATGCATAACGCACGGCGACGGGCGCGGAAACTTCCGCGCTGCTGACGATGACGCTGTCGCCGTCAATTTTTGCCTCGGCAGTAACAAAATTTTTATCTGCGCCGGCGATGGCAAAGCCGCCCAGCGCCGCGCCGCTTTTGGCGACCAGACCGCCGCCGAGATGCGAGAACTGGATGCGCGCCTGACTGCCTTCGATTTTCAAGGCTGCGAACTGCGGGCCGGAGAATTCCATTTTGTGGCCGTAAATATTCGCCAGCGCGATGCGCGCCAGCCGGTCGCCGACGTCTTGCTTGTTTTTTGGATGCACATTTTTCGCCTCGCCAATGTCGCTGGCGACGGCCATGCCGGTGTTCGGCAAATCCAGCACGGTCGCCTGCGCCTCGCGCACGAGCGGGCTGTTGCTCGCGGCTTCCTGGCCGGCAAGCTGCACGATGTAAAACGGAAAATCACCTTCGCCCCACAGTTTGCGCCAGTTGCGGATGAGCGCCGCCTGCACCTGCGGATAAAGCGCGATACCGCCCTTGTTCGCGTCCACAATGGACTCGCCTTGATACCAGATGACACCGCGCAGCGCGAAGGGGATCACCGGCTGAATCATGCCGTTGAACAAGACGGTGGCGTTGTGCTGGTCTTGAATCGGATCGCGCGAGCCGCTGCCGCGCTTGCGGCCTTTGGGAGACGCGTTGGTGGCGGAAACATCCTCCGAACGCGGCGCGGCGATGACCGGCGGCGGGTTGGTGCGGAATTTTTCCACGGCGGCATCGAAGCGTTCCAGCATCGGCCTCAGCAGCGGGTCGGCGGCCAGCGCCTCGCGTTGAATCCACGCTTCCGCCGTGCTTGCGCCGAACGCCAGCGTGACAATGCCGATGGGCACTTTGATTTCCTTTTGCAAATCGCGCGCGAAAAAGTAGCCGACGGCGGAAAAGGCCGGCGCGGTTTCCGGCGAACACACTTTCCATTCGCCCGCGACGCGGTTCTGTGGCGTGTAAGCCTTGGCGGCCTCGCCGGTGAACATGCGGATGAGCGGATAATTCGCGGCGGCAATCTCCTGCTCCTCATTCACCACGCCCGCGAAATACTTAACTTTTTTCGACATCGTGAAATCCATGTTCGACTGGCCGGACGCGAGCCACACTTCGCCGACGAGCACGTCATCGCATTTCAGATTTTCGATTGCCGATTGACGATTGCCGCGCACGAGCAACTGGCGTGGTTCCGCACTGGCCGGCAGCGGGTCGAGTTTGACGAGCCATTTGCCGTTCGCATCGGCCGTCGCTGATTTGATCTGGCCGGCGAATTCCACCGTGACCGTCTCGCCTGCGTCCGCCGTGCCCCAGATGGGAACCTTGGCGTCGCGCTGCAACACCATGTGGTCGGTGAATGGCGAAGCCAGCTTGACCTCGGCACGGGAGCAGGGAATGAGCGCGGCGAGCAACAGGGCGGCAGCAATAGGTTTCAGGCGCATAAGGTGGTTTTTGTAGCGGCGGTCTGTGACCATCGCAAAGGCTCGGCGCTCACAGAGCGCCGCTGCAGTTTACGGCTTCAGAAATCCCACCAGCGAGCAATCCTTCAGCGCTTTCAAGCCCTCGACGACCGACTGCGCGTTCAGCTCCGCGCCCGCCGGACTCGAATGCGTGTTGTCGGCAGTCGTGAAATACTTCGCCTTGATTTCCTCCGGCTTCAGGCCGGCGTAATGGCTCATCGTGATTTGGTTCAGATTAATGAACGCCACGTTTTCAGTTTTCGCCACGGCGGTGGACATCTCGACGTAAGGACTTTTCTCCACGTCGCCGGCGGTGACTTCCGCCTTTGGCACATGGGGCACCGGCGTG
>Ga0316222_1004882_pt1 | contig 11863 bp, 12 predicted proteins | sample TBH18011metaG_FD_206008 | JGI IMG/M metagenome (GOLD analysis project Ga0316222, IMG submission 206008) | Freshwater microbial communities from Trout Bog Lake, Wisconsin, USA - TBH18011 | ecosystem: Environmental > Aquatic > Freshwater > Lake > Hypolimnion/Profundal zone | place: USA: Wisconsin... | reverse complement strand
AATGAACTTCCTCGGCCTTGCGCTTGGGCGGTTGCCCCTTCACTCTGATTCGACAAAATATGTTCGGCTTGGCTGTGCGTGGCCGAAGCGCTGGATGTTGGGGGGCGAGTCATGGCTGGTGAGTTGGAACTGTGACGCAGGTGCGCCAGCCGCCCACCACGGGCATTCCGACGCCCTCGGTGCGCGAGATCTTCATGGGGTTCTTCTCTATCGGCATTAACGGCTTCGGCGGCGTGATGCCGTTTGCCCGGATGATGCTGGTGGAGCAGCGGCAATGGCTCTCGGCAGACGAATTCCTCGACGCTCTGTCGATGTGCCAATTCGTGCCAGGGCCGAACATCGTCAATCTGGCTGTGGCGGTCGGCAGTCGTTTTCAGGGGCCGTTGGGCTCGCTGGCGGGCGTGGCCGGGATTATGGCGGCACCGATGGTGATCGTCATCGGTGCCTACACGCTGCTGATGCAGATGGCTGAGTCGCCGGTGGTGATCGGTGCGTTGCGGGGGATGTCGGCGGTGGCGGCGGGGCTGGTGGTGGCGCTCGGCGTGAAGCTCGCTTTGCCGCTGTTGCGCAAGAAAGATTGGCTCTCATTGGGCTTCACGGTGGCCTCGGTGGGCGCGGTGGGCGGTCTGGCCTTGCCGTTGCTGCCGACATTGGCGGTGCTGATCCCGGCAGCGATTGCCGCGCAATGGTGGTGGATGAAGGGGCGCGCAAGATGAGCGATTTGCTCGATTTGATGTTGCTCTTCGCCAAGATCGGTCTGGTGGCCGTGGGGGGCGTGATTGCGCTGATCCCGGAAATTCAGCGCGAGGTTGTCACGATCCATGGCTGGATGGATGCGCACACCTTCGCCACGCTGTTCACCTTGGCACAGGCGGCTCCAGGGCCGAACCTGCTGCTGGTCACACTGATCGGCTGGTATCATGCAGGGCTTGCCGGCGCGTTGGTTGCCACCTTCTCGTTGGTGATGCCACCGGCTGTGCTGACCTATGTGTTGTCGGGCGCATGGCGGCGTCTGCGGGGCGCGCCGTGGTTGGATTCGGTGCAGAACGGCATGAATTCCGTCACCGTGGGTCTGATCGCCGCTGCCGGTATTTTGCTGGTGCGCGCCTCAGCGGTGTCTTGGGTGGCGCTGGCGCTGTCGATTGCAACGACGGTGGTGCTGATGCGCACGAAAATTCACCCGCTGTGGTTGCTGGCGGGCGGTGCGGCGCTGGGGGCGTTGGGATTGGTGTGATGTCAGATGGCGGACTGCGCTGGTCCGCCCACCATCCAAATCATCACGGAGCGTGCGATCAATGCAGTTCGTGCGACGGCAGTTCGGCCACTTCGTCGAGGTTGCTGGTGCCGCGGTTGTTCATCGCGAACACACCATTATCCGGACGGTCATAGATGAAGCCGTAGGTCGGATAGACCGAGCCATACTTGCCTTCGCCGCCGAGGGAGACGCGAACCTGCGTCCAGCTATTGTCCGGCGAGACGTCAATCACCGACATCCCACGCGACACGCCGCCCTTGGAAGCGCCGGGGCCAGCCCAATTGGCGTGATCGATTTCAACTTCGCGCGAGGAGACGATGGAGGTGACAACCGCCACATGGCCCAGGCGCATGCCACGGGTGGAGCGGAAATTCATCACGCTGCCAACTTCCGGAGCCTGGCCGCGGGCATAGACGCCTGATGCGGCATCCCACCAATTGGCGGCATTGCCCTTAATCTCGATGCCGGAGGCGGCGCGGGCGAAGGGGACGCATTGCAGGCGGGTCGTGTGCACATATTGCACCTTCTGACCCTTGATCTGCGGCTGCGCGGGCTGCTTGGCGGCGACCACTTTCGGCTTCTGAACCGGCTTGGCTTTTTCCGAGGTGTCGGCATCCACATGCTTCACCGTCGCCGTCACATGCGCAGGAATCGGCTTGGCAACGCTGGCGGTTTTCGCAATCTCGGCTTTGCTGTCAGTGGCGGCGAAGGCGGCGGTGGAGATCAGGGAGGTAGCTGTCAGCACACCCAGGCATAATGCCACAGTGCCAATTGCTTTCTGCCAGTCTCGCATGTGCTACCCCCGGTAATCGTGCCTCACGATATGTTACTGGGTGCAACAACGGGCGGCGGAAGGCAATATGGTGGCTGCAAAATTACGGGCCAGCCATGCAACTTTGCAGACTCCAGCGGAGTTCCGATGTCGGAGATCTGCATATCTTCCTAATTCGTGCAGGTTAAAATGTTCTGTTGTGCAAATAACACGCGCGTGTTGCAGCTTTGCAACAGGGGGCAAAAAGGCCGATTTCCGGGACTCCGAAAACCGGCCTTGAAGCGGCTTACTTCGTTGCAATCACCATGATTTCAACGAGATGACGCGGGTCGGCGAGTTCAGCCTGCACGCAGGCGCGGGCCGGAGCGCCGCCAGCTGGCAGCCACTTGACCCACAATTTGTTCAGAGCCTCACGGTCTGAAATATTCTTTAACCAAATTTGCGCCTGGAGCAGGCGGGTGTTGTCGGTGCCATGCGCCTCAAGAATGGTGTCGAGTGAGGCGAGCACTTCTTCGGTCTGGCCGGTGATGTCTTTCGACAGATCGGTGGCCACGCAGCCCTGCGTGAAGATGAAGCCGTGATACTCAACGGCCTTCGAGAGCACCGCGTTGGGCTCGTTGCGAATGATCTTGCTCATGTGGTGGTGATCTCCCATCGGATGCGTCCTGGTCAGGGTTTGGAACTGGCGCCCGGCACCGGGTCCGGGCTTGCATTGTAGCAATCGTTCAGCGCGCGCTGATAGGCATAGCGCGTGCCGAGCGAATCGCTGTTCGCCGCACTCGGGCTGATGCCAGAGAACGGTGATGCGCTCGCGCCGGTCACGGCGGTGTCGGCACGATAAATGTCGCCACGGTTATGGGCGACGAAGCTCTCCTCGGTGCGGCTGCGGCAGGCTTCCTGCCGGGCAGGGGAGACGCCTTCGAGGCTGTTTTGGGCATGGAACTGCCCACATCCCGCCAGCCCCAGCAAAAGGGCTGCCATCGGGAGTGCTTTCAGGGCCGTACGGGGCGGTGTCATGCGCAAGCTCCTCTAAGGGCGTGGTGGAGAATTGGTCGAGTCGGGCGGCACCATAGCGGCAAGCGAACGGTTGCGGGAGAGCCGCGTGCGCATCGCCTCTGTGTCAAACCGAGCCTCTCTGTTGAGAGGCAATTCGCTGGCCGCTTGCAGCAGCGCCAGACTGATCTCTGCCCCGTCGCGATGCAGGGCAATATGCCCGCTCGCCCAATGCGCCCGCGACAGCAGATCGATCAGAGCCAGCAGGCGCAGGCAGATCGACAGCCCCGCCACGGTGTCCAATCCGCGTGCTGCATCCACCGCCTCAGCCCAGCAGCGCGCATCGTGATCGGTCAGTGCCAAATCGGTCGGCGTCTCGGCAGGGCCCCGTAGAAAGCGGAACAGCAGCGCCGGGCCGTCGGTTTCGGCGAGGGCTGCGGTGCGGGCGGCGTGCCAGGCACGTTCGAGCTCACGCGGCAGCACCGGCGGCAGCGTTTCGGGCGGCGCGCTGACGAGATACGTCATCACGCCACCCTTGGCGGCGGAGGTTTGAATGCGGATCGGGGTTGCACGGCCTGTCATGCGTCAAACATGGACCGCAACCCCGTAACACGCCATCTTTGCATCAGGTGACGTGGGAGAGAACTGCGATGCGTGAATTGGCGATGTTGACAGCCACCGAGGCTCTGGCGCGGATTGCAGCGGGGCGGCTGAGTGTTGCGCAATGGCATGAAGCCCAGCTTGACCGCATCCACGCCGCCGAGCCCACCATTCGCGCCTTCACCGCGCACGACCCCGCCCAAATTCGCGCCAGCCAGCCCGTCAGCGGCAGCCTCGCCGGGGTTCCGGTTGGCGTGAAGGACGTCTTGGACACCGCCGATCTGCCCACCGAATACGGCTCGACGATTTGGGCCCATTATCGCCCGCGCGCCGATGCGGCCGCCGTGGCGTTGACGAAATCCGCCGGCGGCGTGGTGATGGGCAAGACGGTGACGACCGAATTTGCCACACGGCGCCCTGGCCCCACCGCCAACCCGCATCACACCTGCCACACACCGGGCGGCTCGTCCTCCGGTTCGGCGGCGGGCGTGGCGGCGGGCTTCTTCCCGGTGGCGTTCGGCACGCAGACAGCCGGCAGCATCATCCGCCCGGCGGCGTTTTGTGGTGTGGTCGGCTTCAAGCCCACCTACGGCACCATTCCGCGCATCGGTATGAAGCTGATGAGCGAGAGCCTGGACACCATCGGTGCCCTCGCGCGCTCCTTGGCCGATGCTGCGTTGCTGGTCTCGGCCACTGGCGGCGGCGATCTCGGCAATCCGGAGCAGTCCACCGGCGCAGTACCGCGCATCGGCATCTGCGCTGGTCCGAAAGGCGCTGTGGCCGATGATGCGACCACATCTCTGCTCGACCGCGCGGCGGTGGCGATGGCCAAGGCGGGGGCGCACGTGTCTGACGCCACGCTGCCCAAGGCCTTCCACGCGCTGGAGCGCTGGCATCCGGTGATGATGAACGGCGAATCAGCACTCTCGATGGCCTGGGAGCTGGCCCATCACGCTGATCAGATCAGCGACGGTCTGCGCGAACGTCTCGCCTGGGGGGCTGCGCAGGGCATCGCGGCGCTGCGGGAGGCGCAACTCGGCATCGACGCGCTGCGGCTGGCTTTTGACGATTTCATTGGCGGCTATGACATCCTGCTCACCCCCTCGGCGCCTGGGGAAGCACCGTCTGGACTGGAATGGACCGGCGAGCCTTCGTTTAACGGTGCCTGGACGGCGCTGCATGTGCCCTGCATCACCGTGCCTGCCGGGACCGGCCCGGCCGGGCTGCCGCTGGGCATTCAGATCATCGCCCGCAGAGGTCAGGACCGTGCGGCTTTGGCCTGGGCAGCCTGGGTGCAGGCGCATTTGGAAGGCTGAGCGCGATGGAAAAGCTCAGTGCCGCCGATATTTTCGCGTTGCTTGTCTTCATCATCTGTTGGCTGGGCTATGCCCCCATCGTGCGGCGATTTGTGCCGGACGCGATCAATCTGGGGCTGGTCGGCCTGCGCATCTCCTGGATGCGGACGATGCTGCGGCGGGAGAATCGCATCGTCGATTCGGCGCTGATCGGCCATGTGGTGCACAGTGCGAGTTTTTTCACCTCGACCAGCCTGATCGTGATCGGTGCGTTGCTGTCGCTGCTGTCCAATGTGGATCGGGTGCAGCCGGCCGTTGAGCAATTGGCGTTTGTGACCACCATTCCGCGCATGGTCTTCGAGTTGAAACTGGCGTTGCCGCTGGTGGTGCTGATCCACGGCTTTGCCAGCCTCACCTGGTCGCTGCGGCAGTTGAACTACACCATCGCGATGATCGGCGCGGTGCCGGATCGGCGGCAGGTGATGGGCGAGGTGGCCGAGCGGTTGGCGCAGGCCATCGGGCGCTCGCTATCGGCGGCGTTGTCCACCTTCAACACCGGCATCCGGGCCTATTACTTCGCCATTGGCGGGCTGTCCTGGGTGATGGGGCCATGGGCGCTGGTGGTGGCGGCGATGGCGATCACCGGGATGTTGATCTGGCGGCAGAGCTACAGCACCGCGGCCCGCCATTTCCGTGAGGCCCGTGCGGCGATGGATGACGCGCATGAGCGGTTGCCGCAGGAATAAACGTCTGCCCTCAACGGTTTGTTAGCGTTTGGCGGTCATGCTGGTGGTGAAGCCCGATGGGGCGTGTCACTGAGGTCCGTGCCAGCCATGCAAGCCAGCGAAACCGTGTCAGCCTTCGATCCTGCCATTCGCGCCCGGTTTTACGGGGTTCCGGCAACAGATGATCCGCGATGGAATGCCGCGCGCCGTCGCATCATGGAGGTGTTGCCGCAGGTTATCGATGAATTCTATGTCGTCGCCAGCCAAGAGCCGGAGGTGGCGGGGTTTTTTAAGGGAGAGGCGCATATTGCCGTGCTCAAGCGCGCGCAGCTTCACCATTGGCAAGGCTTGCTTGAAGGCAAGTTCGACGCTGCCTTCCTCAGCTCTGCCCGCAAAGTGGGAGAGGCGCATTTCCGGGTTGGCCTCTCGGCGGATTGGTATGTTCGCAGTTACGGGATGGTGTTGCAGCGACTCTCCGCCCTGCTGCTGCAACAGCGCCGCCCAACTTTGTCGCTGTTCGGCAAGCCGGATGAGTTGGCCTCCGTCATTCCTTTTTTCATCGGCCTGTGCGTGGCCGATATGGAATACGCGCTCAACTCCTATTGGCAGGAGATCTCGGTGCAGCAGCGCAAGCTGGTCGATAATATGATCGAACTGGTTGATGCTCAGGCCACCGATGTGATCGGCAGCGTGATGCAGTTCACTGATGAACTGCAGTCCAGCGTCGTCAAACTCGACACCGCCACCCGCAGTGTGCGCAAGGGCGCCGAGGCGGCGGCGCATGCCAATGAGCGTTCTGAGGAATCAGCGCAGGCGGTGGCGGAGGCCTCGGGCCAATTGCATCAAGCGATCGGGGAGATCAGCCAGCAGGTCGGTAATGCCTGCAAGGTGGTCGATCTGGCGGTCTCGGAGGCCAATGATGCGCGCGATGTGATCGATCAACTGGGACAGGCGGCCGAGCAGATTGGCGGCATTCTCGGTTTGATCCGCCAAATTGCCAGCCAGACCAATCTGCTCGCCCTCAACGCCACCATCGAAGCGGCGCGGGCGGGGGAGGCGGGCAAGGGCTTTGCCGTGGTGGCGCAGGAGGTGAAGGGGCTGGCCAATCAATCGGCACGCTCGGCAGAAGAAATCGGCACCAAGGTGGAGGCGATCCGCACCGTTGCCACCTCGGCGATGCAGACGATCATGCGGGTGGCCAATTCGGTGCAGCAATTGGCCGAGGTCAATAGTTCCATCGCCGCCGCCATTGAGGAACAGGCCGCCGCCACCCAGGAAATCGCCCGCAACGTGCAGACGGTGGCCAATGTGGCGCAGGATGTGACCACATTGATGAGCAATGTGAACTGCGAGACCAACTCGGTCGCTGAAGTGGCGCAATTGGTGCAGGGCGGGGCAGAGCAGGTTCAGGAGGCGCTGGAGAGCCTGCCAATGCTGTTGAAACGCGCCGTGCGCAATTCATCCGAAAATACGGAACGCCGCTTAAGCCGTCGGCGCCCGTGCCTGCTGGAGATGGAATTCGTCCATGCAGGCCGCACAGTGAAGGCGTTGATGCGCAACATTGCCGAAGGTGGCGCGTTGCTCGAGTCCGATGCTGCGATTCCGACCGGCGCTGCATTGCAACTCCATCTGTCGCAATATGGCTTGGATCTTGCGGCGCAGATGGTCAACACCTCGCGGCAAGGCTTGCATGTGTCGTTCTCGCAAAACATTCCCACCACCTTGGCTGACCGCATCGCACGCGAGACCGCTGCGGAGATGGTGCGGCTGACCTCGGCCGATCATGTGGAGTTTGTGCAGCGTGTGGTGACAGCGGTGGAAGAACACCAGAACCTCAACCCGGGCGCGCTGCCCACCCATCACGGGTGCAGATTGGGCCGGTGGTACGATTCCGTCACCGACGCGCTCACCACCTCCTTGCCTGCCTATCGCGACCTGGATGACGCGCATCGGCTGGTGCACGCGCTGGGACGGGATGCGCTGACGGCCGAGGCGGCGGGGATGCATGCCGACGCGCTGGCCAAGCTGGGAGGGCTGCGGGAGGCATCGCGCGCTGTGATCAGCACGCTCAACCGCTTCGAGAAGGAGTTCAACGCCAGCTTTGACGCACCGGCCTCCCCGCATCATACGACAGCGCCTGGCGCGCGGGATCGCTCCAGCGCACCCATACACAGCTGCCCTGCCGCCTAACCTTTGACGGCTTTTTGCCTGACCGATTCACAGATCTGGCCCCGACCCTGCAAGCGTTGCCGCTGGGTCGGGATCGCGCAATAAACGCGGCAGCTAAGACATTCATGCTGTCTTATCGATGCCTAATTTATTTCGAAGAGATCATAAAATGCACACTCATCGTATTCAGTGCGAGACGCTGCGCAGCCGCATCATGAGCGCCGAGCAAGCCGCTGAGCTGATCCCGCACGGGGCGACCATCGGGATGAGCGGGTTTACCGGGGCGGGCTATCCCAAGCTTATCCCGGCGGCGCTCGCCCGGCGGATTGAGGCGATGCATGCGTTGGGTGACAATTTCAAAGTCAGCGTTTGGACCGGGGCTTCGACCGCACCGGAACTGGACGGGGCGCTGGCCAAGGTGGACGGCATTGAGATGCGTCTGCCCTATCAGTCTGACCCGGTTTGCCGCGAGCGGATCAATGCCGGGCGGATGGAATATATCGACATCCACCTCTCTCACGTCGCGCAATATGTGTGGTTCGGCTTTCTCGGCAAGCTCAACGTGGCCGTGGTGGAAGTGACCGCCATCAAGCCCGATGGCAGCCTGGTACCGTCCTCCTCCATCGGCAACAACAAGACGTGGCTTGATCAGGCCGACATGGTGATTTTGGAGGTCAATGCGCATCACGATCTGCGGCTGGAGGGGATGCATGATGTCTATTATGGCACGCATCTGCCGCCGCATCGCCTGCCGATCCCGCTGATCGCGGTCGGCGACCGGATTGGTGAGACCACGTTGCGCTGTGACCCGGACAAGATCGTCGCCATCGTGATGACCGATCTGCCCGACCGCAACACCAGTTTCGCCCCGCCTGACGATGTGTCGCAGGCGATTGCCGGGCATATTCTGGAATTCCTCGACCACGAAGTGCGCAAGGGTCGCCTGCCGGAGAATTTGCTGCCGCTGCAATCTGGCGTCGGCAATGTTGCCAATGCGGTGATGGCGGGCTTGCAGGCCGGGCGGTTTGAGGGGCTGACGGCGTTCACCGAAGTGCTGCAAGACGGCATGCTGCAATTGCTGCATTCCGGCAAAATGGTGCATGCCTCGGCCACCGCCTTGTCGCTCAGCCAGGAGGCGCAGGCGGAATTCATCGACAATCTTGAATTCTACCGCCAGCGCATCGTGCTGCGCCCGCAGGAGATCTCGAATCACCCCGAATTGGTGCGCAGGCTCGGCGTGATTGCGATGAACGGGATGATTGAGGCTGATATTTACGGCAACGTGAATTCCACCCATATCGGCGGCACGGCGATTATGAACGGCATCGGCGGCTCGGGCGATTTCGCGCGCAACGGCTTCCTGTCCTTCTTCATGACGCCGTCGATTGCCAAGGGCGGGGCGATTTCGTGCATCGTGCCGATGGTCAACCATGTTGATCACACCGAGCATGATGTTCAGGTGATCGTCACCGAACAGGGCATCGCCGATCTGCGCGGCCTGTCGCCCAAGCAGCGGGCGCGGGTGCTGATCGATAATTGCGCCCATCCCGGCTTCCGCCCAGCGCTGGACGAATATTACCAGCGCGCTCTCAGGGAATCGCCGGGCAAGCACACGCCGCATATTATCGACGAGGCGCTGACGTTCCTGCGCGGGCGGGGGATTTCGGCTTAGTGCCACCGGTCTGATTGAGTGACTCGTTCCCAACGCCGTCATGGCGAGGAACAAAGTGACGCAGTAATCCATCGAACCGCGCGTTGGGTCTCGATGGATTGCTTCGTCGCAGGCGCTTCTCGCAATGACGGAAATTTATTTTTTATTTACAGACATCACCCCGCCACCTTGACCACCATCTTCCCGAAATTCCCGCCACTCAGCACCATCGTCAGCGCTTCGGGTGCGTTTTCCAGGCCGTCGATAACCGTCTCGCGATAGGCGAGTGAGCCGTCCAAAATCCACGGGGCGGCGAGGGCGCGCCATTCGGCGAAGCGTTCGGGTTTGTCAAAGACCAGCATGCCCTGAATCTTCACCCGCTTGGCCACCGTGAAGCCCAAATTCGGGCCCGGCGGGAATTCGGCCGCGTTATACTGCGCCACCATGCCGCACATGATCACGCGGGCGAACATGTTCAGCGCATTGAACGCCGCCGCCTGCACGCGGCCTCCGACATTTTCGAAATACACATCCACGCCATTCGGGCAGGCCTCGGCAATTGCCGCGTCCAGATCATCGGCGTGGTGATCAACACAGGCGTCGAAGCCTAGTTGTTCCTGCACATAGAGGCATTTATCCGGACCGCCCGCGATGCCGACCACGCGGCAGCCCGCACGCTTGGCCAATTGCCCGGCCGCCGAGCCCACCGCCCCCGAGGCCGCTGAGATCAGCACGGTCTCAGCAGCTTTCGGCTCGCCAATGTCCTTCATGCCGGTATAGGCCGTCACGCCGGGCATGCCGAGCACGCCGAGATAGGTGGAGAGCGGGGCCAGCTCGCCTTCCAGCTTGGTCAGGGCGGCGGCCTTGGAGAGGATGTGGCTCTGCCAGCCACGCGGGCCAACCACGATATCGCCCACCGCAAAGCCGGGATCGGCGGAGGCGACAACCTCGCCCACCGTCTCACCGGTCATCGGCTCGCCGATCTGCACCGAGGGGGCATAGCTTTTGCGGGCGGAGAGGCGACCGCGCATGTAAGGGTCGATGGAGAGATAGAGGGTCCGCGTCAGCACCTCGCCCGGTGCCGGGGAGGGCATCGGCTCACTGATCAGGTTGAAATGCCGGGCATCCGGCATGCCGTCGGGCCGCTCACGCAGCACCCAGGATTGACGCAGACCACTCATCTTCTGTTCTCCAATTCTCAGGCAGCGTCGGCGCGCAGCACCAGACGGCCATTCACCTTACCATGATGCAGACGCATCAGGGCGGAATCCGCGTCGCGCTGCGGCACTTCTTCCACCGGCAGAGCTTGCAGCGTGCCTGCCTGGGCGAGGGTGACGAGTTCGCGCAGTTCTTTCGGGTTGCCGACGTAGGAGCCCTGCACCGTCAGCGCGCGCATGGCCATGATCGGCAGCGGCAGGCTGAGTTCGCCGCCGAACAGACCGACCTGGATCAGCTTGCCGCCCTTGCGCAGCGCGTCGAAGGCAGCGCGGGCTGAGGCGGTGCCGTTGACCAGATCGATGATCGCCAGCACCGGGCCACCGGCGGCTTCCACAATCCGCGCGGTGGCGTCCGGCCCGCTGCCATTGACCACTTTGTCGGCCCCCGCTGCCTTGGCGGCTTGGAGTTTCTCGTCGGACACATCGACGGAGATGATGTGGCGATGGCCGAGCGCCTTGAGAACGGCAATCGCGTTCAGGCCAAGCCCGCCGGCACCGACCAGCACAATCGCCTCATCGGGCGAAATCGGCATCACCTTCTTGATGGCGGAATAGACCGTGATGCCGGAGCAGGCATAGGTCGCGGCCACGGCCGGGTTGAGGTTGCCGGGATCGACCAGATGGCGCGGATGCGGGGCCACCACATGGGTGCCGTAGCCGCCATTCTGATAGACGCCGAGTGCCTTGCCGTTGAGGCACATATTATCCTCTTCCGCGAGGCACGCCGCACAGGTGCCGCAGCCGACCCAGGGGAAGACGATGCGCAGATCGCCGATTTTCACGCCCTCGGCATCCGGCCCCATCGCGACCACGCGGCCGACGATTTCGTGGCCCATCGCCAGCGGCAACGTGACGCCGCGATCTTTCAGCGACATCCGCTTGCCGCCGCCGAGATCGTAGCCGCCTTCCCAGATGTGCAGATCGGAATGACACACGCCGCAATGCGTGGTCTCCAGCAGCACTTCCGTGCCGGTGGGCACCGGCGTCGGCAATTCGATTTCCTGCAACGGTGCCCCGTTTTCAACCACGGCCCAGGCGCGCATCTTCTTTCTCCTTTTTAAATTTCATTCAGTGTGCGGATTGGCGCCCCGGCCAACCACGCCGCCAGATTTTCGGCGGATTCGGTATACAGCCCGGCCATGTTGCCCTGGGTGACGTAGCCCAGATGCGGGGTGAGCACGGTGTT
>Ga0316222_1004879_pt1 | contig 11867 bp, 11 predicted proteins | sample TBH18011metaG_FD_206008 | JGI IMG/M metagenome (GOLD analysis project Ga0316222, IMG submission 206008) | Freshwater microbial communities from Trout Bog Lake, Wisconsin, USA - TBH18011 | ecosystem: Environmental > Aquatic > Freshwater > Lake > Hypolimnion/Profundal zone | place: USA: Wisconsin... | reverse complement strand
TCACCAATTCCTATCAAAACGTGGTGCTGGCCTATCGCGGCCCCAAGACCGTCCTGATCCTGAAAACCGCCGGGCCAGACCAGGAATGCCTGCTGCCGCCCACCGGCCGGGCTAGGTGTACTGTGGTCAAGTAGCCCGCCGTCGCGTTATGCTGGAACGTCCCACCGGAGGCCCGAGATGGATTTCGCTGGCAAGGAATGGCTGGTTCCCAACGGCCTGGGCGGGTACGCCTCGGGCACGCTGAAAGGCGAATCCCATCGCCGCCATGACGGCTTGCTGGTGGCGGCCTTGCCAGCGCCCCATGGACGGATGGTGATGATCGACCGGGTGGTCGAGACATTGGTGCTGGAAGACGGCGTCCGAGTCCCGTTGTTCGACCTGCTGGAGGACTTCCGCCTGGAGGCCGGATTGCCGATCTGGCGCTTTGTCGGCCATGGCCACACCATCGAGCGCCGGCTGGTGATGCCCCATGGCCAGAACACCACCCATCTCAGCCTCTGCCTGCTCGACGGCGGCCCGGTTGGGCTGGAAATCCGGCCCTGGCTCAACATTCGCACCAATGACGGTTGGCTCGATCGGCCGCTGGCGCGGCCAGCCATCGTGCGGGCCGACGGCCTGCGCCTGGAACTGGCCCAAGGCACCCTGCCGCCGGTGCGGCTGGAAGTACGAGGGCCGGAGGGTGAGATCCGGCTCGATGGTGGCACCGAGATCGAGGCCTTCTATCCCATCGAGGCGGAACGGGATTATCCCAGCCGCTCGCCGCTGTGGAGTCCTGGCACCCTCTTCGCGCGTCTGACCTTGGCGGGAATGGTGTTGCTCGCCACCACCGAGCCGCCCGCAATCGCCGATGCACTGACCACGACCGAGGCCTTCGCCGCCGAAATCGAGCGCCGCCGCCGGCTGGTGGCCCAGGCCCATCCCAGTCTGCGCCAAGGTCCGGCGGCGCAGATGGTGCTGGCCGCCGATGCCTTCCTGTTCGACCCCCGCACCCGGTTGGATCTGATCGCCCGCGCCCAGGCCGAGGGCGATCAGGTTCGCACCGTGATGGCCGGCTATCCCTGGTTCATGGATTGGGGCCGCGACACCATGATCAGCCTGGAGGGGCTGACCCTGGCCACCGGCCGCCCGGCCGATGCGGCCTGGATTCTGCGCACCTTTGCCCGCTATATCCAGGACGGCCTGATCCCCAACAACATCCCCGATGGCGGCACCGATGGCGTCTATCACGCCGCCGACGCCACCCTGTGGTTCTTCCACGCCATCGCCCGCCACCAGATTGTGAGCGGCGATGACGCCACCCTGACGCTGATTCTGCCTCGGCTGGTCGAGATCATCGAGGCCCACCGCAACGGCACCCGCTTCAACATCAAGGTCGATCCCGCCGATGGCCTGCTGGCACAGGGCGCCGACGGCTTCATGCTGACCTGGATGGATTCATCGACACCGCGCCGGGGCAAGGCGGTGGAGATCAATGCCCTGTGGTACAACGCCCTGCGGCTGATGGAACAATGGCTGGGCCGGGCCGGCGATGCCGAGGGCGCGGCGCGGGCCGGAGCCGACGCCGACCGGGCACGGGACTCCTTCAACCGCCGCTTCTGGAATCCCGCCACCAAGTGTCTGTTCGATGTGGTGGATGGCGAAGACGGCGACGAGCCGGCTATCCGCTGCAATCAAATCCTGGCGCTGTCGCTACCTTATCCGGTGCTGAACGAGAGCCATTGGCGGCCGGTCTTCGACGTTGTGCGAAGCCATTTGCTGACCCCGGTTGGCTTGCGCTCGCTGTCGCCGAGTGCCCCCGATTACTGCCCCTTCTATACCGGCAACCTAGCCTCGCGCGACCGCGCCTATCATCGCGGCACCATCTGGCCCTGGCTGCTGGGACCGCTGGTCGATGCCTGGCTGCGGGTCGATCCCAGTGACCGCGCCGGGGCGCGGGCGGCGCTGGAAGGCCTGATCCCCCATCTGTCGGAATATTGCCTCGGCACCGTCGCCGAGGTGTTCGATGGCGATGCCCCCCACCAGCCGCGCGGCTGCACCGCCCAGGCCTGGAGCGTGGCGGAATGGCTGCGAGCCTGGGTGCTGACGGCATGAGCAGCCCGGCCCTCGGCTTTGACGAGGCCTTCCGGACCGCCACCGATTTCCACGCCCGAGGCCGGCTGGATGAGGCCGACTCACTCTATCGGATGGTGCTCGATCACCAACCCGACCATTTCGGCGCGTTACACAATCTTGGCCTGCTGATGTCCCATCGCGGCCTGCCCGAGGAGGCCGAGCGACTGCTGCGCCGCGCCCTTGATCGCGACCCCGATTCGGCCGAGGCTCAGGCCAATCTTGGCGCCGTGCTCCAGGCCCTCGACCAGCCCGAGGAGGCCGCCGCCCGCTACCGGCGGGCCATCGCCCTTGATCCCCGTTGCGCCACCGCCCACAACAATCTGGCGGTGCTGCTGCGCCTTCAGGGTTTTCTCACCGAGGCGCTCGCCCACCACGACCAGGCCGTGACCATTCGCCCGGACGATGCCGTGTCCCACACCAATTTCGCCGTCACTTTGATGGCCAAGGGGCGCTGGGCCGAGGCAGTGGAACGGCTGGAAACGGCCCTGCGCTTGCAACCCGATCTAGCCACCGCCCGTCACAATCTGGCCGTCGCACGGGATCGCCATGCCGAAAGAACGTGTGCAATCCGCACAAATGGCGGCTAGGCTGATGCTCGTTTTCTAATGTTCGGCTGATTGACTCGGCCGCAGGGGGGATGGGGATGGCTGGCGGGCTGACCTTGACTGGCGTCGAACAAACCTTTGACGCCGATGAGATCATCGTTTCGAAAACCGATACCAGCGGCCGGATCACTTACGCCAACGACGTCTTCCTGCGGATCAGCGGCTATGGCGAGGACGAATTGCTCGACCAACCGCACAGCATGATCCGCCACCCCGACATGCCACGCGCCGTGTTCAAGCTGCTATGGGACCGCATCGCCAGCGGCCAAGAAATTTTCGCCTTCGTGGTCAATCGCTGCGAGAATGGCGACCATTACTGGGTGCTGGCCCATGTCACCCCCGATTTCGACGAGGCCGGGCGCATTGTCGGCTATCATTCCAGCCGCCGCCTGCCCAAGCGGCCGGCTTTGGCGGCGGTCACACCACTTTATGCCCAGATGCTGACGCTCGAAACCGGCCAAGCCGATCCCGTCGCGGGAATGGCAGCCTCCACGGCCTTGCTCGAACGCACCATCCGCGAGTCCGGTTGCGAAAGCTACGACCGCTTCATTTTCAGCCTTGGCCTTTAGAGTTCCGCAATGAACAGCTCGATCGACAGCAAGACCAAGCGGGCGGGGATGGCGATCCTGGTCATCCTGACCATCATCGCCGCCATTGGGCTGATCGGCATCCTGCTTGGCCTCGAAGGCCTTGGCACCATGCACGACATTGCGGCACATGCCGGAGGCGCCGCCGCCGCCGAGGCCGACACCGCCTACACCCTGTCACGTATCATTGCCGCCGCCACCGCCGGCACCCTGCTGTTGGTCACCGTGATCGGGATGGTCTTGGTGACGATTGGCCTTCGCCGGGTTGGTGCCGCCGTCGCCCTGATTCAGCGCGCCACCCAGGTGATCAGCGAAGCCGCCGGTGGCCGGTTGACCCGGCGCATCGTCCGTATCGGCCGCGACGATGAGATCGGGGCGCTGCTGATTTCGGTCAACCGCTTGCTCGACCTCACCGAAGCTTTCGCCAAGGAGGCCGGCTCGGCCATGCTCCATGCCGGGCGCAAGGAATTCTTCCGCACCATCCCCGAAAGCGGCATGAAGGGAGAATTCCTCACCTATGCCAGACGCATTAATAGGGTGATGGCCGACATGGACCACCACGCCAGTGAAGCCGCCGCCGTTACCGAGGTGGCCACCATCGTCTCCGCCGCCGCCCATGGCGACCTTGACCGTCGCATCCAACTCGACGGCAAGGATGGCTTCCTGCTCGACCTTTGTGCCAGCGTCAACGACCTGCTCGCGCAGACGGCGATCGCCGTCAAGGACGTCGCCCGTGTCCTGGCGGCTTTGGCCAAGGGCGACCTGACCAGCCGGGTCACCGCCGAGTACGAAGGCCTGTTCGGCGAGCTCAAGCGCGACGTCAACGACACCGCCCACCACCTGGCCGCCATCGTCGCCCGCATCAACGACAACGCAGCGGACATCGCCGAAGCCGCCTCACGCGTGGCCTCCGACAGCCAAGATCTGTCGGCCCGCTCGGAGCAGCAGGCCGCCAGCCTGGAGCAGACGGCGGCGGCAATGGAGGAACTGTCGGCCACTGTCCGTCAGAATTCGACCAACTCGCGCCAGGCCGACGCATTGGCCAACACCGCCCGCGACGTGGCCAGTGCCGGCGGCCAGGCCGTCACCGACGCGGTGGCGGCGATGGAACGGATCGAGGATTCCTCCCAGAAGATCGGCGACATTGTCGGCATGATCGACGAGATCGCCTTTCAGACCAACCTGCTGGCCTTGAACGCCGCCGTCGAAGCGGCCCGCGCCGGCGATTCCGGCAAGGGCTTCGCGGTGGTGGCGCAGGAGGTGCGCAACTTGGCGCAACGCTCGGCGCAGGCCTCGAAAGAGATCAAGTCCCTGATCGGGGAAAGCTCGGCCGAGGTCCATTCGGGGGCGGTGCTGGTCAAGCGCACCGGCTCGACCCTGGATGAAATTCTCGCCGCCGTGCGCCAAGTGGCCACCATCGTCGCCCAGATCGCCGTCGCCTCGGGCGAACAATCATCGGGCGTCGATCAGATCAACGCCGCCATCAGCGACATCGACCAAGCCACCCAGCACAACGCCGCCGTGGTTGAAAACAGCACCGCCGCCGCCCTCTCGCTGCAAGAGCGAGCCGCCGAATTGGCAGAGCTGATGGCCCACTTTCGCATCGGCTGACCTTAACAGCGGCGCGTTTCTGTATTACCGTCGTGATTGGGAATGGTCGTAAGGGGAACCGGACGTGAAGATGCCACGCCTGCTGGCGGTTGCCGCCGCGCTCGCCGCCTGTGCCGGACCCGCGCTCGCACTGGCCGCCGACGCCAAGCCGGCCACGACGGTCCGCAACGTCTGCTCCAAATGCCACGGTCCTGGCGGCAGCGGCGGCTCGGGCTTGTTCCCTCGCCTGGCAGGGCAGCAGGCCGCCTATCTCGAGCGACAACTCAAATCCTTCCGCGGTCATGATCGCGCCGACGAGCACGCCCGGTCCTACATGTGGGGCGTGGCGCGGCCCTTGACCGATGCCCAGATCCACGGCCTGGCGGTCTATCTATCGTCGCGTCCGGCAGTCAAGAGCACGCCATCCAGCGATCCCGCTTTGGCCGCCCGTGGCAGACAATTGTTCGAAAAGGGCGTCGCCGAGCGCCAGATTCCCGCCTGCATCGATTGTCACGGCCCCACCGCTGGCGGCGTCGAGGAAATCCCCCGTCTAGCCGGGCAGCACCGCGACTACCTGTACCGCCAGATCACCCAATTCCGTGGCCTGCTGCGCCGCAACGAGATCATGCACGACAACACCAAGAACGTCTCCGACGAGGAGGCGCTGGCCTTGGCGGAGTACTTAAGCTCGCTGTAACCCGTATTGTCATTCCGACAGAGCGTAGCGACGAGGAATATTTCACGCGAAGGCGTCAGATGCCTGTGCGTGAAAGATCCCTCACTGCGTTCGGGATGACAAAGTAGGACGTCAGTCCCGGTGCGGACGCGGCGCCGTCAGAATGAACGCGGCGGCGTTGATGGCGTCTTCCGGACTGAGCGCCGGCTGGTCCCAGGTGGCGCCGTCGGGCATGTTGGCATGGACGAAATTGGCCAGCACCGGCAGTTTCATCAGCGCCGAGGCACTGCTGAAACTGTCCTTGCCCCACACTGGCGGCACGATGTAGCCGCGCCCGTCGCCAATGGATCCCTCGCGTTTGCCAAGGCCGTTGCCAGCGTGGCAGATCATGCAAACCTCGGCGAACACCTTGCGCCCCTCGACCGGGTTGCCAGGACTGACCGTTAGGGGCAAGCCGCGCCCCTCGGCCGCCTGGGCCGGGTTCATCTTCGCACCTAGGAAGCGAATATAGGCGATCAAAGCCGCCATCTCGGGAGCATCAGCGGCCAGGGGCCGGCCGTTCATGTTGGTAACCAGGCAATTGTTGATCTTGGCATCGAGCGGCTCCGCCGCCCCGGCCAACGGCAGCGCCAACTTGCCGGTTCCGTTACGGAGGTGGCACGAGGTGCAGGCCAAATTGTTGCCGGCGATGCGGGCGGCGGGATCGGCCAATTCCGGCCCGATATACTTGAAGGTCTCTTCGACCAGGGCGGCGCCGCGCCGGATCGACGCCCCCTCGGCATCCTGGGGCGCGGTCTTGAGGTCGGCCACTGGCCAGACCGCATCGATAGCGAAAGATGACTGGACGCACAGCAACACCGCCGCCGCCGCCGCAATCGCTAGGGCCAATCCACGCCAGACGCCCATCGCATTCCCTCCCGGAGTCCTGCCCCAACTCCGAGTCATACCAACGAAGGGCGGCGCGGGCAATCCCGGCAGTGGCGACTTGACGCGGGGGGCGACCTACCTTCGCCCCAGGAAGGAAGGCGACGCCCTGGCCTACGTCATCGAAGGCGACCGGGTGATTCTGACCCACGCACCGACCCAGCGGGCTAGCCCCCTACTTCACCCCACTGGCGATCAAATGCGGGCTGTAGGCCTTGTCGCTGACCTGGATGTGGTTGAGCAGCCAATTCTTGAGGAAGTTCAGCACCTCCAGCGACAGCGTTCCGGTCGCGCCGTCCTTGAACCGGGCCTGGATCTCCAGCACCTGCCTGGTCAGATCGTCATGTTCCGCCTTGTGGGCGGCGGTGTCCGGGTAGCCGGTCTGGACGAAGTGCTCCTCCTCGAACTGGAAGTGGGCAGTGGTGTAGGCGATCAGGCCATCCAACACGGCAGCCAGGGTCTCTTGGGCCTTGCCCTCCTGGACCCCGTCGAACAAGTCGTTCAGCATCTCCAGCAACTTTTTGTGCTGCTCATCGACCGAAGCAATATCGACGCTCATTTTCTCATTCCAGACCATCAACGGCATGACAACGTCCTCAAGGTTGGGCGGAGCCGGGCGATGGGCCGGCACGATCAGACATTCATACTAGGTGAGCGCATGATTGAGAGCAATCCGGTGAAGGCCGGGCCGCCAACGCTCTTCGCCTTAATGTCACGCGCGGAAAGCCCTATCTTATTTCATACTGGGTGACGGCAAATTGGGGGAGCATTCGAGATGAGCGGACAAAGCGGCACCCTGGTGATGACCAACCCCGATTGCTACGAGGTCAGCTACACCATCAATCCCTGGATGGACCCGGCAACCTGGACCCGCAACGGCCAGGATTCGAAGCGATTGGCGAGGCGGCAATGGGAGGCCTTGGCCGACCAATTGAAGGCGCTCGGCATGGCCATCGAGGTGGTGCCGGCCGCCCCCGGCCTGCCCGATTTGGTGTTTCCGGCCAACGCCGCCATCGTCCTCGACCGACGTGCCCTGTTGGCCAGCTTTCGCTACCCGGAACGCCGCGGCGAGGAAACCTGCTTCCGCCGCTTCTTTGAGTCCCTGCGTGACAAGGGCCTGCTCGACGCGGTGACGCCGATGCCCGACGGCATCTTCCAGGAGGGTGCCGGCGATTGCCTTTGGGACGACACCCGCCAGGCCTTCTGGGCAGGATGGGGTCCCCGTTCGGCCCGTGAATCGCTGCCGGTCATCGAGCGCTTTTTCGGCCGTCCAGTGATCGAGTTGGAATTGGTGACCGAGCGGTTCTATCACCTGGACACCTGCTTCTCGGTCCTGACCGGCGGCGAGGTGCTGTATTTCCCAGGCGCCTTGTCCAACGCCGCCCAGACGGCGGTGATCGAGCGGGTAAAGTCTGAGCTGCGAATCGAGGCCAGTGCCGAGGAGGCCGCCACCTTTGGCCTCAACTCGGTCAATATCGGCCGCGACCTGGTGATGGCGGCGGCGCCGCCCCGTTTGGCGGCGATCCTGGCCGAACGCGGTTACCGCTGCTTGCCGGTCGAGCTTTCGTCGTTCATTCTGTCGGGCGGCGCGTCATTCTGTATGACCTTGCGCCTTGATCGAACCTCGCGCGCCACCCGGCGCATTGCCACCCCATAGGATCCCCATGAGCCTCACGCCGTCCGACTATCTCGACATTGAATACCGGCTTGGGGCTCATAATTACAAACCGCTCGAAGTGGTGCTGACCAAAGGCGAGGGCGTTTGGGTGTGGGACACCGACGGCAAACGCTATCTTGATTGCCTATCAGCCTATTCAGCCGTCAACCAGGGGCATTGCCACCCGCGCATCCGGGACGCCATGCTGGCCCAGGCGGGGCGGCTGCCCCTGACCTCGCGGGCCTTCCACAACGACCAATTGGCGCTGCTCTATCAGGACCTCTGCGCGCTGACCCGCTCGCACAAAGTCTTGCCGATGAACAGCGGCGCCGAGGCGGTGGAAAGCGCCATCAAGGCGGTGCGCAAGTGGGGTTATCAGGTCAAGGGCGTGCCCGACGGCCTGGCAGAGATCGTGGTTTGCGCCAACAACTTCCATGGCCGCACCATTGCCATCGTCGGTTTTTCCACCGATCCCACCGCCCGCGACGGCTTCGGCCCCTTCCCGCCCGGCTTCAAGGTGGTCCCCTTCGGCGATTCGGCTGCGCTGGAACAAGCCATCACCCCCAACACCGTGGCCTTCCTGGTCGAGCCAATCCAGGGCGAGGCCGGGGTGATCCTGCCGCCGCCCGGCTATTTCGCCAAGGTGCGCGATATCTGCACCAATAACCGGGTGATGCTGATCCTGGACGAGATCCAGACCGGCCTGGGCCGTACCGGCAAATTGCTGGCCGAGGAGCACGAGGGCATCGAGGCCGATTTGACCCTGATCGGCAAGGCGCTGTCGGGTGGCTTCTACCCCATCTCGGCGGTGCTCTCCAACACCGAGGTGCTCGGCGTGCTGAAGCCGGGTGAGCATGGCAGCACCTTCGGCGGCAACCCGCTGGCCTGCGCCGTGGCGCGCGCCGCGCTCCAGGTGCTGGTCGAAGAGGACATGATTGGCAATGCCGCCCGACAGGGCGAGTATCTGCGCTCTCGCCTCAGGGCGCTGACCTTCCCCGGCATCAAGGAGGTGCGCGGCCGCGGCCTGATGCTGGCGGTCGAACTCCATCCCGAGGCTGGCGGGGCGCGGCGCTATTGCGAGGCGCTGAAGGAACGCGGCATCCTGGCCAAGGAAACCCACACCGACACCATCCGCCTGGCCCCGCCCCTGGTCATTACCCGCGATCAGATCGATTGGGCGATGGAGGGGATCGAGGTGGTGTTCAGGTAGGGTGGGCTTAAACGCGGTCTATCCGGTCGCGATAGTCTTCTGGCCTGGCGCCAGCCGCCAAGCCGGCAAGATCCTCGCCCTTGGGGGCGACCTTAACGATAGTTGGAGCCTGCACTTCCGCCAACGCCTCTGCGATCAGCGCGTCCTTGCCGTCGAGGAATTCGCGATAGGACTTGTCGTCGGTGGCGATGTGGCCGACCCACCAATCGACCAGATAGGAAAATAATTCGGGTGCACTGGCCGGTCTCGCTCCGGAGGCGGTGTTGGCGACGAAGGCGCGGAAGGATTGGTGGCGCAGGCGGTGCTGGTCGAGAAAGGGGTAGCCCGCCGCCGCCAGAATGCCCTCTTCGCGAGCGAAATGGCGTTCGGAATATTCGGTGATGGTGCGGATCGCCTCGGCCAAACCGGCCTCGTCGCCATCCTCGGACCGAAAAGCCTCGGATAGGATTGCGATCAAACTCAGGATTCGCTTGTGATCGTCGTCGATGGCCTCGATCCCGACCGAAAGATCCTCGCGCCAGTGATCCCAATTGAGCTTTTCGGGCTTCATACCGCGCACCTTCTCCTGATGATGTCGTCCGGCCGGCACTTTAGCACAGCCTGCCGCGCCACTTGAAAGGTCTCCGCGCCACCCCAAAATATAGAGACGGTACGATGCGATATCGCTCCGCTTGGGGGATATATCGATGTCAGTCGCGATTCATCGCCGCGAGGCGCTTGGCGGCGCCGGCGAGAATGATTTCCGCAAGTGCAAGGTTCTGGTGCTGGAGCCGGCGGTCGGCACGCGGCGTCTGCTGGCCGACATGCTGTTGGCGGATCTTGCGGTGGGCGGCGCGCGCGGCATCGGCACCCTGGCCGAGGCGGTCAAGATTCTGGCGGCGGGCGAATACAATTTGCTGCTGACCGACTGGTCGGGTCAGGTCGATGCCTTGAAGCTGGTCCGCCTGCTGCGCAGTGAACGCAGCTTCAACCGCCTGCTGCCGGTTATCGTGATGTCAACCAACACCGGCCCGCGCAATCTGCGGGTTATTCGCGACGCCGGCGCCGACGAGTTTATGCCGAAGCCCTTCACTTTCCGGGTATTGGCCAGCCGTTTGGAGGCGGTGGTACATGACGGCCGCATCTATGTGGAAGCCATGGGCTATTTCGGCCCCGACCGGCGCCGCTATCGGGCCGCTTTCGTCGGCCCGGACAAACGTGCCCACGCCAATTTCCGCCAACCCGACCGCCGCCGCCACCCCGGCAAAAGCGCACAGGGCGAACGGCGTCAGGGTCGCCCGGGCTTCCGACCGGCGGAGCGGCGATCGAGCAACGTACGGGCCAAGGTCGAGGAATTGACCACGGTTTGCAACGGCTTGAAGGTGCCCCAGGTCTTGGCCCTTCGGCGACTGACCCTGGCCGACCCCAAATTCCAGGACAGCGCGGCGGCGGCAGATCTCGACGACTTTTTCATCGGCGTGCTCAACCGGTTGATTGAGAATATGAGCTATGAGCGGCTGGAGGAACTGGCCCCAGGTGGCTTCGAACCGCTGATGCCACCGGGCGACGCAGATGAACGTAGCCAACACCGAGACCTGCTGCACAAGCTGACCAAGCATCTGTTCCTGTGACACCGCTACCGGGCGACAGCTCCAATTGACATTTTGCCATCGTTCCGCCACAATATGCGAATGCGCATTAGTATCATATTTGCTTGAATGGGAGATGGTCGGGCGCCCCCAAGCAGGCCTTGTCCGGATTGGAACTGGGGCAATGGGCTTCTTTGCGTCGCAACTCTGGTCTCGCATCACCCGGCATTTCCGGCGCAAGGGGTCTGGCTCGCTTGCTCGCACCACCGGGTATCTTGAACCGGCGGCATTCGCCGGAGCGGTGGTGGAGATGGTGCGCAGCGGTCAGGAACCCCGTGCCCGCCTGTACGTATTTTCGCTCCACGATTTCCGCCGAGCGGTGGGAGCCAAGTGGGATCGCCTGGGCGGACTGGTCGAAACCGCGGTAGACGGCATCGTCAGCGCCCGGATCGACAACGACAAGGCCGCATTCACGCGCCTCGACGCGGAGACGTCTTGCCTCACGCTGCCGCGAACCACGCGCACCGAGGCCCGCGCCTGTGTCGCCGCCATCGCCCGCGACCTGTCGCTGCAATTGGTCGGCGACGCGGTGATCGGCGGCCGGCGGCCCCAGGTGGTGGCTGCCAACCTGCCACTCCAATCCGCAGTGACCCCCGAAGGCGCGCTCGACCGCCAAGCCATTGATGACGCCATCAACCGGGCCGGCGCCACCCTGGCGGCGGAAGATGCGGCGGCCACCGCCGCCCTCGCCCAGGAATCCGCCAGCCCTGGCCTAGGCTCACCCCACCGCGCCACCCTGGCCGCCCTGCTAGACAAGGATGACACCCCCACCCGCGAATTGCTGACCCTGACCGGATCACGCCTTGACGGGGCCTCGCGGCCTTTGCCGGTGTTCGCCATCAGCGGCGCGGCGAAGACACGCGCCGATCCCGGTGACG
>Ga0316222_1004876_pt1 | contig 11878 bp, 9 predicted proteins | sample TBH18011metaG_FD_206008 | JGI IMG/M metagenome (GOLD analysis project Ga0316222, IMG submission 206008) | Freshwater microbial communities from Trout Bog Lake, Wisconsin, USA - TBH18011 | ecosystem: Environmental > Aquatic > Freshwater > Lake > Hypolimnion/Profundal zone | place: USA: Wisconsin... | reverse complement strand
TCACAAAGCCCTTTCATGTCGGGAAACTTATCGTTGGCTTGGAGAGCGTGATCTTTGCCTGCGCGCTGACCCTGCCAAGTGTCATCAATGTTGATGTAAGTCCAGCCGTGATTGATCAGGCCGGAAGCCACCAACGCCCGCGCGGAGCGTAGGACTTTTTCTTGGTTTACTGAATCCGCCCAACAATTCCAACTGTTCCAGCCCATGGCCGGCGTTAAAGCAATCTTTTCGCCCGCGACGATACGGAACCCCTTTTGAGTAGTTCCCAAGGCATTCGTAACGCGTAAAACAACCTGATATTCGCCCTTTGACTTCAGTGCCCCAGTAATCTGGCCGGTCACCGGATCCACGCAAAGACCGGCGGGCAGATTCTCCACGCCGAACTGTATCGGTCGGTCGCCGGTCGCCGGAATAGTGTATAAAAAAGGAGATTTTGGGCGCACCCCGAAGATGTTCGGCCCGTTAATTCTCGGCAGGTGCGGTTGCGGCAAATCCTGAATCGGCTCCGGCTGCGCCAATGCCGGGTTGGAATTAAGCATCATTCCTAAGGCTAGAATCAGGGCAACCAAAGCCGGGTTTGTATTTTTGATTTTCATGGAATTAGCAATGCGCAAGCTTTCGCGCAAGTAATTTGGTTTCAAACTTTATCATAACGATGCCGGTTTCCCCATTTGACTTTGCGTTTATTTTCTTACAAAAAACGACAAGACCAGAAAACCATTTTCACTGAACGCGGCGGAAATAAAAAACGAAGCCTGCTGTTGATGTCGCATTTTCATAGAAAAAATACGCCAAATCATACGCCAGTCTGACCTGGATATGATATAAATTACCTCACATGAATCCGCCCCATCCAGAACAGGCCGCCGCCATTGGGTCGGGCGGCGTGACCCGGCGCACCGCAATGAAGTTCGCGGCGGCGGGCACGCTCGGCTTGGTGGCCGGCATGGGTGCTACTGCCGGCCTCGCCCATTGGATCCGCACGGCACCGGCGCCTTACCGGTTTTTTTCCGAAGCCGAAGCCCGGCTGCTGATCGCGATCTGTGAACAGATCATTCCCCGCGATGACGCGCCCGGAGCCACCGACGCCGGGGTGATTTTCTACATTGACCGTCAACTGGCCACTGTTTTTGTTCGTCATCAGCAGACTTATCGGCTCGGCCTGGAATCTTTCCGCCAGACTTGCCTTGAATTATATCAGGTTCCATTTGAACAGCTCGCGTTTGAGAAACAAACCGAGGCCTTGCGCCTGATTGAATCGGGCAAGGTGCCGCCGAAACTCTGGGGCGACCGTTGGCCGGCGGCATTCTTTGGCCTGGTGCTCGATCACACCCGCCAGGGTTTTTATGGCAGCCCGCGACATGGGGGCAATCGCGATTACGTCAGTTACCGGATGCTGGGTCTGGCGTATCCCAACCTCATCGGCCAGAACCGGTATGCCGCCGGCCGGCCGGTTTAACCCATAATCGTCAATTCAAATGACACTATCCAAAGTTAATGTGGTCATCGTCGGCGCGGGTGCCGGCGGCGGCGTTGTGGCCAAGGAACTGGCGCAGGCCGGTTTGAGTGTGGTGTTGCTGGAGCGTGGTGAATGGGTGAACTACGATGAACACACCGATGACGAGTTGTGGTCCCAGCGCACTCCAGCCCTTGGCAATCCCTTTGGACCCGATGACAAACGCTATCGCCGGGTCGTCGTCAATGCCAATGGTTCCACCCGCATTGTTGTGCCCAGTGATGGTGGCTACAGTAACAATGCCGGCTGCGTTGGCGGCGGGACGGTGAGCTACGGGGCCATGGCCTGGCGCTATATGCCACAGGATTTCCGGATGCGGTCCACCTATGGCGACGTCGAAGGTTCCACGCTGGCGGACTGGCCGATCAGTTACGATGATCTGGAACCTTTTTATGAAAAGGCGGAGTATGAGATTGGCGTGTCGGGTGACTATAGTAACAATCCCTTTGGCGGTCCGCGAAAGAAACCCTTTCCCATGCCTGCCTTCCCTTACAACAAGGAAGCGAAACTGTTTTCGGAAACGACCATGCGCATGGGATTGCACCCGTTTCCGATCCCCATGCTCCGCAATTCCGTGCCTTACAATGGCCGCCCCGCTTGCATCCACATGCGCTCGTGTGTTGGCTTTGCCTGTCCCATCAATGCGAAAGCCGGCAGCCAGAATACCGTTCTCCCGATTGCTCTGGCGACCGGCAATTGCGATCTGCGCACAGGTTGCGTAGTGTCCGAAATCGTGGTGGATGACCATGGCCGCGCGCGCGGTGTCCGTTACTTTGATGCCGATGGCCAAGGACAGGAGCAACCGGCCGACCTCGTCGTGGTGTCGGCCTCGGCCACGGAAACCGCCCGATTGCTGCTGAACTCCAAGTCCAAACTATTCCCGAATGGCGCGGGCAACAACAACGACTGGGTTGGCCGCAATCTCATGAGCCATTGTTATGCCGGTGCCCGTGGCCTGGTTGAAGATGAGATTTACGAAGAGGCCGGCCCGGGGGCTTGTATTGCCATCTGTGATTTCAGCCATGGCAATCCGGGACTGGTTGGGGGTGGCATGTTGGCCAATGAGTTTATTGCGCTGCCTTATCTGTTCTCCCGCTCCCGTCCGCCCGGGGAAGCAATCTGGGGCAAGGCGCACAAGGATTTTCAGCGCCGCAATTTTAAGCGCATGATCCGAATCATGGGACCCTTTCAGGAAATTCCCATTTTTAGCGCGCGCGTCAGTGTTGATCCGGTGGTCAAGGATGCGTGGGGCATTCCGGTCTGCCGCCTTTCCGGAACGCAACATCCCTATGATCTTCACGGAGCTGATTTCCTGTCGCAGAAAGCAGAGGTCATCATCAGGGAAATGGGTGCCACGAGTGTTTGGCGCGACCGGCCAACAACCCTTAGTTTGAGTGGTGGCCAGCATCAAGCTGGCACTTGCCGCATGGGTGACGATCCGCAAACCTCCGTCACCAACCGACATGGTCAGGTTCACCAGATTGACAACCTGTTCATCGCCGACGGGAGCCTGCACGTAAACAATGGCGGGTTTAATCCCGCCCTGACCATCATGGCGCTGGCCTACTGGGTTTCGGATCACATCAAAACCGGTTGGAAAGGGAGCCAGTTCCGATGAAAATCAATCGTCGCTTTAAACTCATTTGTGCCGCCGGATCTATTCCGGTCGTTTTCGCCCTGGCGTTCGGCCTCGGCGGCATGACTTGGTTCAACTATGGCAATCCCCAGAACACCTGTGCCACCTGCCATGAGGAATCATCGCATGTCCAATCGTGGCAGAATTCATTTCATCGCGACCTGCATTGCCGCAACTGCCACGGCAGTTCGCTGACCCTCAACCTCCACGCCCTGCGCGAACACGCCAACCGCCTCGTGCAGCATTTCAAACCGGCTGCGGCCGACGAATCACTTCACCTCTCGGAAGCGCAGGTGCTGACCTTGCAGGAAGCCTGCCGCAACTGCCACCCGCGCAGTTTTGCCGACTGGCAGAGCAGCCGGCACGCGGTTACTTATCCGGCTATTTTTCTGGATCCCAAGCACAACAAAATGGAGCAAATGGCGCCGGAATGTCTTCGCTGTCACGGGATGTTTTATGATGGCCATATCGAAGACCTCGTCACGCCGCTGTCCACCACGGGGCCGTGGAAGCTGAAAGATCCGGCCAAGGCCACCCAACCGGTGATTCCGTGTCTGGCCTGCCATCAAGTCCATGCGACGGTTCCCGGATTTCAACCGGTGCAACTCTTTGTCCGGCGCGAGCAGACCTCGTTTGCCGCCAACCTGCTGCCGATCACGCCCATCACGCGGAATGGTGAACCGGTCAAAGTTTCTTCTGACCCGCGCCAGCGGTTGTGCACGCAGTGCCACGCTCCCAACGCCTTTCGCCAGTTGGGTTCGGAAGATGACCGGACGCCCTTCGGTGTGCATGAGGGGTTAAGTTGTCTGGATTGCCACAATTCCCATTCCAACTCCGCCAAGGCTTCTTGCGCCACCTGCCATCCGGCTGACTCGCATTGCGGCATTGATGTCGAGAAGATGGATACGACCTATTTTTCTGCCAGCAGCAAGCACAACATCCACTTCGTTACTTGTGGCGACTGCCATAACGGCCAGCGCCCGGTAAAAGGCATAGTCCGGGCAAGCGCTATACAAAAATAAATGACTTCAGTTTCCCAGCCGTGGTGGCGTTCCTTAAACCGCCTCCATTGGCATATTTTGATTCTCGCCTCGCTGGCCTGGCTGTTTGACTGTTTGGATCAACAGGTTTTCAACTTGTCTCGCGACGGTGCGGTGGAAGACCTGCTTGGCGACAAGGTTAAAGCCATTGAGTTTGCTTCCTACACGACTTCATATTTTTTGGCGGGCTGGGCTGTTGGGGGACTCGTGTTTGGCGCTCTCGGTGATCGCTATGGACGAGCGCGCATACTCACCTTGTCAATTTTGATCTACTCGGTTTGCACCGGTATAAGTGCCTTTGCTGGCAGTTATTTTAGTTTTTGCGCGTGCCTTTTTTTTACCGGCCTTGGCGTGGGCGGGGTGTTTGGCTTGTCCGTCGCATTGGTTGCCGACTCGATCCCCGACCAGAGTCGCGCGCCGGCTCTCGGTCTTTTGCAATCGCTCTCTTCCTGGGGCAACATCGCCGCCGGCTTGATCGGCATGGGCATCGGTGTTTTAGCCGTGCGCCAATTGCTGCCTTTCAGTCTGAAGGCCTGGCAAGCCATGTTTTTGGTTGGAGCCGTGCCTGCTTTTCTGTGTGTCTTCGTCCTTGCCCGACTCAAGGAACCCGAGAAATGGGTTCGCGCCAAAGCTGCGGGTGACAAAAATGGTGTCAAATTCGGCTCTTATTCCACTATGCTTAAGCATCCTGTTTGGTCCAAACATGCCTGGCTCGGTCTGGTGCTTTGCAGCGCGGGTATCGTTGGGCTTTGGGGTATTGGTAATTTTCATCCGCAGATAGTTCGGTCTATCATTGAACAACATTTTGCCGGGGATCATTTATCGTCCAATGCGCTCACCAGCAAAAAAGCTTACTGGTGTTCAGGCGGCCTGTTGCTCCAGAACATCGGTGGCTTTTTCGGGATGCTGGCCTTGGCCAAGTTCGCGCAGGTCAAGGGGCGGCGGCCGGCATTCTGCCTGGCGCTGACGCTTTCCTTTCTGTCCACGCAACTGGTCTTCCGGTATCTTCGCGAAGTGGGGCAAATCTACTGGATGCTACCGCTGATCGGCTTTGGCCAATCCTCCGTCTTTGGTGTTTACGCCATCTATCTGCCCGAACTTTTCCCAACCAGCCTGCGTAGCACCGGAGTTAGCTTTTGTTACAACTGTGGTCGGTTTGTCGCCGCCACGGCTCCGTTCACCATCGGGCAGATCACGCGAAAACTTGGCAGCAACCTTGAAGGCTTTCGGACGGCCGGACTGTGGGTCAGCACGGTGCTTCTGCTGGGCATCGTCGTGCTGCCGTTCCTGCCGGAAACCAAAGACCAGCCGCTCCCGGAATAAATTTCTAACGAATGAAAACTGTAAGACTTGGGATCATCGGCATGGGCAACATCGGGAAATACCATGCCGATTATTTGCTCGATAAAAAAATCAGCCGCTGCGAGCTGGCCGCCGTTTGCGATTCCAATGTCGCGGCGCTGGCACGCTACGCGCCGCTGCCGATTTTCAGCGATGGCCGGCAACTCATCCAGTCCGGCACAGTGGACGCCGTGATAATCGCCACGCCGCATTTTCAACACACGACCCTGGGCATCGCCGCTTTTGAAAACGGCGTTCACGCGCTGGTGGAGAAGCCGATTTCCTCGCACAAGGCCGACGCCGAAAAACTCATCGCCGCCCATCGGAACTTTCCCAAAATCATCTTTGCCGGAATGTTCCAGCTCCGCACCGAGCCACGCTACCTGAAAATCCGCCAGCTGATTCAGGAACATTTGGGAACGGTCGTGCGCGTGAACTGGATCAACACCGACTGGTTTCGCACCGACGCCTATTACGCGAGCAGCGGCTGGCGGGCGACTTGGAAGGGCGAGGGCGGCGGCGTATTGCTCAACCAATGCCTGCACAATCTCGACACGCTTCAGTGGCTTTGCGGCATGCCGGCACGCGTTCGCGGTTTTTGCCAGCTCGGCCGCTATCACCCGATTGAAGTCGAGGATAATGTGATGGCCTATTTCGAGTGGGTCAATGGCGCGACCGGCACTTTCATCAGTTCCACCGGCGAAGCACCGGGCGCGAACCGGCTTGAGATCGTCGGCACGCGCGGCACGCTGGTGTTGGAAAACAACCAGCTTACACTCACGCGCAATGCGATGGACATGATTGAATTCAGCCAGACCGCGAAACAGGGTTTTGTGAAGCCGGAGGCGAAAGTGGAAAAAATCCCCTTTGAAAACGCCGTGCTGCCGCACGCCGACCTGACGCAGAATTTCGTGAACGCGATTTTGGATGGTGAACCGCTGATTGCGCCCGGTGAAGAAGGTGTCAATTCCGTGGAACTGGCGAACGCGACGGTGTTTTCATCGTTGCTTGGTCAGACGTTGGAATTGCCGATGGACGGTGCGGCTTGGGAAAAGAAATTAGACCAGTTGATTGCCGAATCCACGGTCGAGAAAAAAGTGGTGAAGATGGCGGCCGATGATTTTGCCGGGTCATTCCGGAAATAATTTATGAAGCTGATGGGCATTAGCGATGAGGCCGCCAACACGATTGATGGCCAGATTGAAGCGGCGCACGAGCTTGGCTGGAAATACATCGAGATGCGCGGTGTCGAAGTTCCCGGGTTTCCGAAGGGGAACTTTCACGACATTCCCGATGCGGCGTTTGACATCGCCGCCGACAAGCTGGAAGCGGCGGGCATCCGGGTTTATTGTTTTGGTTCGACGGTGATGAACTGGTCGAAAAAAGTGAACGACTCGTTTGATAACACACTGGCGGAAGTTTGGCGGATTATTCCGCGAATGCAGCGGCTCGGCACCAAATTCGTCCGCATCATGAGCTTCAAGCCGGATGACGACGCGGACCGGATTCCAGCGGAAGTTTTCCGGCGCGTGAGTGTGGTGACTAAAATGTTTCTCGATGCAGGCATCCAGCCGTTGCACGAAAACTGCATGAACCACGGCGGCATGAGCTGGCGGCACGCGCTTGAGTTGCTCGACCAATGTCCCGGACTTAAATGGCTTTTCGACCCGGCAAACCCGGTATTCAATTCCGACCGTTCCAAACCAAAACCGTGGCCGAAGCAAGACCCGTGGGAATTCTGGACGCAGGTGCGTGATCGGGTGGCGCATATTCACGTCAAGGATGCGACGTGGAATGCATCGCGAAACGACGCGGATTACAACTGGCCTGGCGAAGGTCAGGCCAGGCTGCGTGACATTTTGCAGGATGCCTTTGCGCGTGGTTACGATTCGGGCATTTCCACGGAATCACACATGATTGCAGTCTTTCACGACGCGCATGGCAAAGGTAGTAAGAATGACAAGCTGAAGACGAATTTTGTGGAATATGGACAACGGTTGGAAAAACTCATCTACGAGACAAACAAGCTGAATGAACGGTGATTTGCTTTTGACGTTTATATTATGAATAACAAGCACGACAAGATTCTTTTCTGGGGCTGCTTCATCGCCCTCATCACCACCAGCTACGCGTTCATCAGCCGCATCATTCTGTGCACCGGGGCGTCGTTCGCCACGGACTTCGGCCTGGACAAGGTGTCCGTCGGCGAACTCGTGGGCGCGGGCATCTGGCCATTCGGCGTGAGCATCATCCTGTTCAGCCTGTTCATTGACCGCATCGGTTACAAGGTGGCGATGCTGTTTTCCTTCGCCAGTTATCTCATCTATATCGCGCTGGCGTTTGCGGCCTACGGCGTGGTGCATGGCGCGGGCTTGAGCGGGGACGCGCTCGTCGCGGCGCAGAAGCACGGCTATCAACTGCTTTACTGGGGCAGCCTCATCCTCGGTCTGGGCAACGGCAGCGTGGAGGCCTACGTCAATCCCATCGTCGCCACGATGTTCAACACGGACAAGACGAAATGGCTCAACCGCCTGCACGCGGGCTGGCCGAGCGGCTTGGTGCTGGGCGGGCTGTGCACCATTGCACTCGCGGCGAATACGGACTGGCGGCTGACGCTCGGTTTGATTCTGGTGCCGGCGTTCACGTTCTTTTTCATTCTTGTCGGCAAGCAATTTCCGAAAAGCGAACGCGAACAGGCCGGCGTCGGCTACGTGGCGATGCTCAAGGAACTCGGCGCGTTCGGTGCGCTCGTCGGCTTCGGACTCGTGTTCGCGCAGCTTGGTCAGGTCTTCGGCTGGAGCAACGCCGTGGTGTGGGGACTCACCGGCGCGGTGGTGCTGGCGTTTGCCATCGTGACCAAATCCTTTGGCCGCTTGCTGCTGGCGATGCTCATCATCATCATGATTCCGCAAGCGACGACGGAACTTGGCACGGACGGCTGGATCACCTCGCTCATGGCGTCGCCGATGCAAGCCGCCGGGCATAATCCCGCGTGGGTTTTGGTTTACACCTCGGCCATCATGGTGGTTTTGCGTTTCTGCGCCGGCCCGCTGATTCACAAACTCTCGCCGCTCGGATTGCTCGCGGGCTGTTCCACGCTGGCCGCCATCGGCCTGTTCGCCCTTTCCAAAACGGCGAGCGCGGGCATCTTCACCATCTTCGCCGCCGCGACCCTTTACGGCGTGGGCAAAACCTTTTTCTGGCCGACGATTCTCGGTCTGACTTCCGAGCAATGTCCGAAAGGCGGCGCGCTCACGTTGAATGCGATTGGCGGTATCGGGATGTTGTCGGTGGGTATTCTCGGTGCGCCCTTCATCGGTTATTTGCAGGAATCGTCCGCGACGCAGCAGCTCGCCGCCGCGAATCCCGCGCTCTACCAAACCGTAACCGTGGAGAAAAATTATCTGCTCGGCAAATATCAGGCGATTGATCCCGTGAAGAGCGCCGCTGTGACGGATGCGACTTCGACCACGGCCATCACGAACGCCACGACCACCGGCCAGTTCAGCGCGCTCGGCAAGATGGCGCTGTTTCCGCTCTTCATGCTTGCGTGCTATCTCGCGCTGCTGGCGTATTTCAAATCGCGCGGCGGCTACAAGCCGGTGCAACTGGCGACGAAGCAGCAATAAAAATAATTAAACGAGTGGCGGCACTGGGCGTTGGCCTAGCTGCCGCCATTGGTTTTTCTCGTTCAAGAAAACCAGCCAGTCCGCATTGCGCTGCAAGATTTCGGCGATTTCCGGTTCCGTCAAAATCATGCACGCCGTCGAAAGCGCGTCGGACTCGGCGGCAGTGTTGGCCAGCGCCCACGCGCGGTGACGCAACGTGCCGGGCAGGCCGGTGCGCGGGTCGAGGATGTGCGGCCCTTTGACCGCGAGGCCGGAACCGCTCAAAGAACCCTGCTGCAAAAGATAACGCTGCGGCGAGTGGTCGTCGCCCAAGCCGCACGACCAGCCGGCACTGCCCGGCGGCGCGTCGCCTGCGAGAATGCTGCTGCCGCCGGCAATCAACAGAAACGCCGGACAGATCCATTCGCGTAAAACCTCCGCCAGGCGGTCCAGTGCAAAACCTTTGCCGATGGCGCCGAGGTCGAATTCCAATTACCTCGTTTGGGTTAATCGATTTTTCCCCATCAGGCTTGACCAAAAAACTTGGCTTGGCAAAATCAACGAACCAAATTTCCTCTAAGTTATGGCACGATCAGTCACACTCTTCACCGGCCAATGGGCCGACCTGTCACTCGAAAAACTTTTGCCGCTCGTCAAAAAAATGGGCTACGACGGCGTGGAACTCGCCTGCTGGGGCGACCATTTTGAACCGGACCGCGCGCTCGCCGAGAAAGATTATTGCGCCAAAAAATGGGCGCTGCTCCAGAAGCACGGCCTCGTTTGTCACGCGATTTCCTCGCATCTCGTCGGCCAGGCGGTCTGCGATCTGATTGACGAACGGCACAAGGCCATCCTGCCCGCCGATGTCTGGGGCGACGGCAAACCCGAGGGCGTCCGCCAGCGCGCCGTCGAAAAAATGAAAGCCACCGCAAAGGCGGCGCGGAAATTTTTTGATGCGCGTCCGGGCGCGAAAAAAGGTGAAGTTGCGGTCGTCAATGGTTTCACCGGTTCGTCCATCTGGCATTCCATTTACGCGTTTCCGCCGACGAGCCAGGAATTTTGGAACAACGGGTTTGCCGACTTCGCCAAACGCTGGCTGCCGATTCTTGACGTGTTTGAAAACGAGAATGTTAATTTTGCGCTGGAAGTGCATCCGACGGAAATTGCGTTTGACATTGCCTCGGCCAAGCGTGCGCTCGCGGCGGTGAAAAATCATCCGCGCTTCGGTTTCAATTACGATCCGTCGCATCTCGGTTATCAAGGCGTGAACTACGTGAAATTCATTCGCGAATTTCCCGACCGTATTTTCCACGCGCACATGAAAGATGCTTGGTGGGGTCACGGCGACGGCACGGTCGGTGTGTTTGGCGGCCACACGGATTTCACGGACGCGCGACGCTTCTGGGATTTCCGCTCGCTCGGCCACGGCGACATCAACTTCGAGGAAATCATCGTCGCACTGAATGACATCGGCTATCGCGGTCCGCTTTCCGTGGAATGGGAAGACGGCCGGATGGATCGCATTCACGGCGCGACGGAAAGTTGCGCGTTTGTGCGCAAGCTGGATTTCACGCCCAACCAGGCGGCGTTCGACGCAGCGTTTTCAAAAAAGAAATAGTCAAACTTCATCACCCATAAAAATTTATGTCAAACAGACCACTTAATGTCGGGCTTGTCGGCGGCGGCAAAGGCGCGTTCATCGTCAATCCTCATCAAAAGGCCATTCACTTCGACGGCACGCGTCGCGTTGTCGCGGGTGCGCTTTTTCCTGATCCGAAAATTGCGCTGGAAGAAGCCGCCCGTTGGCCTTATCCGATCAAAGGTTACGGCTCGTATGACGAAATGATCGCGGCGAACAAAAATTTGCCGGATGACCAGAAGCTGGATTACATCCTGATCGTCACGCCGAATTTTGTGCATTTCGATCCGGCGATGAAAGCGATGCAGGCCGGCATCGCGGTGTTCTGCGAAAAACCGCTGTGCCTGAATCTCAAGGAGGCGAACGCCCTCGTGAAAGCGGCGCACAAGCTGAACGTGCCGTTCGCCGTGGCGCACACTTATCTCGGCCATTGGACGACGCGCTTCAGCCGTTACCTCGTGCAGAGCGGCCTGCTTGGCGACGTGCGCTGGGTGGACAGCTATTATTTGCAGGGCTGGCTCGCCACCAAACTCGAAGCCACCGGCCAGCAGCAGGCGACGTGGCGCGTGGACCCCAAACGCGCCGGCGGTTCCGGTTGCGGCGGCGACATCGGCACGCACGCGCTCATGCAGCTCCGCTACGTCACCGGCCTGGATGTCACGGAAGTTTCCGCGCAGATGGAAACCTTTGTCCAGGGCCGGCAGTTGGACGATCATTTCACGGTCTATTGCAAATTGAGCAACGGCGGCAAGGCGCTGGTGCGCGCGTCGCAGATTTGCATCGGCGCCAAGAACGACCTGGGCCTCGTCGTGGCCGGCACGAAAGGCACGCTGCGCTGGCGTCAGGAGGAGCCGGAGAGCCTCACGATCTGTCTGCCCAACCAGCCGGACCGCGTCTATTGGCGCGGCGCGGTTTCGGGCGGCGACGGTTTTCTGCCGAAGGAATTGCCCGCCGATCTGATGGCCGAGCCGACGATTCCGGCCGGTCATCCAGAGGCGTTTCACGACGCATTCGCGCGGCTGCACCGCGGCTTCGAGGCGGACGTGCGCAAATGGAAGGCCGGCGAAAAGTTCAATTGCGACGGCGGCAAATACGCCA
>Ga0316222_1004869_pt1 | contig 11890 bp, 8 predicted proteins | sample TBH18011metaG_FD_206008 | JGI IMG/M metagenome (GOLD analysis project Ga0316222, IMG submission 206008) | Freshwater microbial communities from Trout Bog Lake, Wisconsin, USA - TBH18011 | ecosystem: Environmental > Aquatic > Freshwater > Lake > Hypolimnion/Profundal zone | place: USA: Wisconsin... | reverse complement strand
TGCCGAAGGAAGTGTTGGAACGCGCGAAACAAATTTTGTCCAACCTCGAAGAATCCGAACTAACGCCGGAAGGCAACGTGCGCCAGCCGCGCCGGCAGCAGGATCGCGAGAAATTAAAATCCCTCGCGCCACCGCCGCAGATGGATTTGTTTGGGTGAAATTCTGAAATTGTCTGCGCGATGGCGCAATCAACCATGGCTTATTCCAAGCCCTCGATTACTTTGAGCGTCTTTCCATCAGCATTACGCCATTCAGTCAATCCATTGGCGTTGCCGCCGCGAATGATGGCCGCCGCTGCGCTTGGGCTATCGAATTCGTAGTCCTTGGCAAAGACAAGGTGGTCGCTTTCTTCAACCAGAATTTTGGATTCCAAAAGCCGATTCCGAATTTTGATTATCCATCCGCCGCGAGTCTGTGCCGAGTTGCGCAATGTGCCGGCGGCTTCTGAACCTTGATACACGACAAAGCCGTTGGCGGTGCGCTGGCCGCGCGCGGAAAGTTCCTTAATTTTGCAAATCAAACTTTGTTCAACCTGCGAATGCTCAATCGGCACCAGCAAATTACATCCGAGAATTGGCAGCAGTTGTCGAATGCGTGCCATAAAATCCTGCATCTCTACCCGGTCGGCTTCGGAAAGTTTGGCTCCGCTGGGTTTGTCGTTCACCAGCGTGAATGTCCCGATCTCCTTGGCTTCTTCAATCAATTCGCCTTCCACAAAACGAAAATGAGATTTTGTCCAAAGGTCGTCCTTGCCGACAAAGACAATCGCCTGAACCCAAAAATCTTTGTCGCGGTGATTCCGCAAACGTTTGCCGACATCTTCGGCTTCTCCAATATAAGCGGAGGGTTTGGCATAGCCGTTGGCCCGACCGGTCAGAAAATAAATGCCCGCCTTGTCAATTTCGTCTCGGGCGAGCAGTTCTTCAATCTTTGAGCGTGGACAGGCCAGCGCCAAGCCAGACCAACTTCCGATTTGGGCGGTGCGGAAACCCTGCGAATCCCCACTTGGCAGAAACAATGTTATTTTCGTAGCCAGCATGATTCCGAAGTAGATCAAACCTCGGATCACGCGTCAACCGTCACATCCACACGCACAAAACTTCTCGCCGGAAGCGGCAGATAGATTTATTTTTCCGCGCAACCGATGTCGTCTGCTCCCGCCACCACCGATTCCAAGCTGAAGAATTTCCTCAAAAAATTCACCGTCCTGCGCGGTGCCCCGCGCGAATTGTGGATCATTTACGCGGCCTACATCCTCGAAAATCTCGCCTACAAGGTCGGCGCGGCCACCGTGCTGACGCTCTGGCTCTCGTCCGACCTCGGCTTCGGCGACAAATCGGCGGGCGCGATGGTGGCGACGTGGTCGGCGGTGATGACGCTCATCACGGTGTTCATCGGGCCGCTCACGGATGCGCTCGGCGTGCGGCGGACCTTCCTGCTCGGCTTCGGCGTCTGCCTCGTGGCGCGCATCGTGATGACGCTCACGGCGGAACGCTGGGTGGTGCTGCCGTTTGGCCTCTATCTGCAGGCGGTGGGCATCGCGCTGATGATTCCGGTGATGGCGGCGGCGATGAAAAAATATTCCAACACCGCGCAACGGTCGGTGGCGTTCTCGCTCTACTACGCTCTGATGAATCTCGGTTTCGCGGCGGGCGACTGGCTGTTCGACCGCGTGCGCAACCCGGTGCACGGCCTCGGCGAACACGGCCATTGGACGCTGCCGCTACTCGGCACGGACTTGAGCACCTACCGCGTGCTGATTTTGCTGGGCGTGGTCTTCACGATTCCCGGAATGCTGCTGACCTGGTTCTGCCTGCGCGACGGCGTGGAGGTGACGGACGCGGGTATCACCGTCACGCCGCGTGAAAAAATCGCGGCGGCAAATCCGCTGGCCGCGCTGGTCACGACGGTGCGCGACACGGCGGTGAAGACGGGAAAAATCTTCGCGAGCCTGTGGCGGGAAAAGTCGTTTTACAAATTTCTCGCCTTCATGACGCTGGTGGTCGGCGTGCGGATGATTTTTTATCACCTGAGTTTCACCTTTCCCAAATACGGCTTGCGCGAGCTCGGCGACGGCGCGCCCATCGCGCAAATCAGCAGTATGGTGAATTCGATTCTCATCGTGGTGCTCGTGCCCATCACCGGCGTGCTGACGCAGAAAATCGCCGCGTATCGCATGGTCATCGTCGGCAGCTTGATTTCGGCGGTGTCGGTGTTTTTTCTCGCGGTGCCGGCGGCATGGTTCAAGCCGCTGGCCGATGGCTGGCTCGGCAATTTGATTTGTCACCAATGGCTGCACGTCAGCGGCGCGGTGAATCCGCTCTACGTCGCCATTTTTCTATTCGTCGCGCTGCTGTCGGTCGGCGAGGCGCTGTGGTCGCCGCGCCTTTACGAATACGCCGCCGCCATCGCGCCGAAGGGACAGGAGGCGTCCTACATGGCGCTGTCGCTGCTGCCGTATTTCCTCGCGAAATTTTTTGTCGGCGGCAGCTCCGGCTGGCTGCTGGCGAATTTTTGTCCGGCGGAAGGCCCGCGCAATCCGGCCATGATGTGGCTCATCATTGGCGGCATGGCGCTGGTGACGCCGCTGGGCGCGATTTTGTTCCGCAAATATATTCAAGTCCACGAGGCGGGACGCTGAAAGCAAATGAAGAAGGAAGAATGATGAATTATGAAGAAAAATTTCTTGCCGGATTTGTGTTTCATCTGAGTGCATCTGTGGCTTAATTAAAAGACTGACAAATTTATGCAAATCAACCTCATTCCCGAAAAACTCCGGCGGCACGAAATTCCCGGCCGCGTTGAAATCGTCAATGGCCACGGCAATTTGCCGCTCGTGAAAATCCACACGCCGTGGAGCGCGGCGGAAATTTATCTGCTCGGCGCACACGTCGCCGGCTTTCAGAAAAACGGCGAGCCGCCGCTGATTTTCATGAGTGCGAAAAGTTATTTTGCCGCCGGCAAGCCGATTCGCGGCGGTGTGCCGATCTGTTTTCCGTGGTTCGGCAACCGCGACGGCGAACCGTCGCATGGCTTCGTTCGGCTGGCCGAATGGCAATTGGTCAAAACCGCTGCCGCGCCGGACGGCGCCGTGACGGTGACGCTGGCGTTACCGCAATTGCCTGGTCGCGACGCGTGGAAAAATCTGCGCACGGAATTCGTCGTGACGGTCGGCGAAACACTAACGATGGAACTCATCGCGGCGAATGAAGCCTGCGGCGAGACGCTGGAGTTGGAAAACTGCCTGCACACTTACTTTCAGGTCGGCGACATCAGCGCGGTGACGGTGACGGGCTTGGAAGCCGCGCCGTTCGATGATTTTGCCGCCGGCGCTGCCGGTGCGCGCCGCGTGGCGGAGAATTCCGCTTTGAAAATCACGAAGGAGACGAACCGCGTTTATCCCGACAACACCGCCGCCGTGGAAATCCGTGATGAAAAGCTGAAGCGCATCATCCGCGTGGAAAAGTTTGAATCGAAATCCACCGTGGTCTGGAATCCGTGGACGACGCAGAAGATGCCGGAGGATTGGGGCGCGAACGAGCATCTGAACATGGTCTGCGTGGAATCCGGCAACGTGAAGCAGAACAAGCTTTCGCTCGCGCCCGGAAAATCGGCGGCGCTGAAGGTCGTGATTGGTAGCGCGCCGCTGAAATGATTTCCGTTTCCGAAATCCAGCCGAGCGGCGGCGATTTGATTTCCCAGGTCGAAGAAATCTTTTCGCCGACGGGCATTTTGTCGCGCGCGAAAAACTTCGAGTTCCGACCGCAGCAGCAGGAAATGGCCGTGGCCGTCGCGCGAGCGTTGCAAAACCAAGAGCATCTTGCGGTCGAGGCCGGCACGGGCGTCGGCAAGTCGCTGGCGTATCTGATTCCGGCGATTTTGTTCGCGGTCGCGCAGAAGAAAAAAGCCATCGTCTCGACGCACACCATCAATTTGCAGGAGCAGCTCACGGAAAAAGATCTGCCCATGCTGATCGGCGTCTTGGCCGCGCTGCCAGAGCCAGTCAGATTTTCCTACGCGATGCTCAAGGGCCGCGCGAATTATCTCTGCACGCGCCGGCTGCAGAAAGCGATGCAGCAATCGGGAAATCTTTTCACGTCGTCGGAAGCCGAGGAATTGCAGCGCATCTACGAGTGGTCCAAGGAAACCAAGGACGGTAGCCTGTCGGATTTTGAATTCGAGCCGGACCCGAAAGTCTGGGCGCAGGTTTGTTCCGAACGCGGCTTGTGCTCGCCGAAAACGTGCGGGCATCAGTCCGATTTTGCCCGCGACCACGATGTCTGTTTTTTCCAGCGCGTGCGGAACCGCATTTTGTCCGCCGACGTGGTGATTTTGAATCACACGCTTTTTTTCACGCTGCTCGGCGGCGTGGACGAAGAGATGGAAGGCGGCATTCTGTTCAAGAACGACTTCGTGATCTTCGACGAGGCGCACACGATGGAAAGCGTGGCGTCGCGGCACATCGGCTTGAGCGTGTCGAGCGGGCAGGTGCGCTATTCGCTGAACCGGCTGTGGAATCCGAAGACGGAAAAAGGGCTGCTCGCCACGTTGCGCCAAGGCAAGGCGGTGAAGCTCGTCGCGGATATCCTGAGCGAGTCGGACAAGTTTTTTGAGAATGTCGAAAGCGCCTGCGAAGAAATTCAGGCGACCGCGAAGCCGAAATTTGCCGGCGGCGAAAGCGGGTCGCAGCGGCGGCGCGAATGGAAAGAGCTGCGCATCCGTCGCGCGGAATTGGTGAAGGATAATGTGACGCTGCCGATTCAAAGACTGCGCGAAGCCGTGAGCGAACTGGTCAAAACCAGCGACGACAAGGAGATCGGCCAGGAGCTAATCGAGTGCAACCGACGGCTGGGCGAGTTGAAAGTGGAGGTCGCGGAATTTTTGAGCCAGCAGGCGGACGACCATGTTTACTGGGTGGAACGCGGCGGTAAGTCGCAGCGGAATCTTTCGCTGAACGCCGCGCCGGTGGACGTGGCGGAATTTCTTCGGCGCCGTTTGTTTGAAACCGACACGAGCGTCATCATGACGAGCGCGACGCTGGCGACTTCCGCCAGGGAGGTTGCAGGTGCCAAGTTGAAGGTTGAAAGTTCTGCCGATGCGCCGCGGAAAAAAGTTTTCAACCAGCAATCTTCAACCAGCAACTCGCCGCTGAATTATTTTGTGAAGCGAGTGGGGGCTGAAACCGCCACGCAGCTTCAGGTCGGCACGCCGTTTGATTACGCGCGGCAGATGAAATTATTCGTCGCCAAAAAAATGCCCGACCCGCGCGAGCACGGCTACACGGAGGCGCTGGAGCATTGGATCGAACATTTCGTAAAACAGACGCACGGCAAGGCGTTCGTGCTGTTCACGAGCTACAAATTGATGCAGGAAGTCGCCGACCGGATGCGGCCGTTTTTTGACAAGCTCAAGCTGGAGCTGTTCGTGCAGGGCACCGGCACGCCGCGCTCGACGATGCTGGAGAAGTTCAAGGCGGACGTGGACTCGGTGCTGTTTGGCACGGACAGTTTTTGGCAGGGCGTGGACGTGCCGGGCGAGGCATTGAGCAACGTCATCATCACGCGACTGCCATTCGCCGTGCCGGATCATCCGCTCATCGAGGCGCGGCTGGAGGCGATCGAGGCGCGCGGCGGCAATGCGTTCGGTGAATTTTCCCTGCCGGAGGCGATTCTGAAATTCCGTCAGGGCGTTGGCAGATTGATCCGCACGAAGACGGACACGGGAATTATCGTGGTGTTGGACAACCGGATTTTGACGAAGCAATACGGTCAGGCGTTTCTCGATGCGCTGCCGAAATGTCCGGTGGAAATTATCTGACTTGGTTTCTTAACTTGTGCGGGGAAAGTGGGCTTGGTAAATTAAGCCGTTCGTTTTTCGTCACGCCTGTCCGATGGTGTAATGGTAGCACAGAGCTCTTTGGAGGCTTTAGTCATGGTTCGAATCCATGTCGGACAACCACTATTTAGCGATAAACCCCTGATTTTTTGCTAAAGCCGCACGTTTCCGCACAAATTCCCGACACCTCCTTGCACATATTTGCACATCCCTGCACAAACTGATTTTTTGAAATTTTTGTGCAACTAAGTGCAAAGATAGACAAGGGGGTATCGTCTGGTGTCAAGTTTCGATGATTGCCACTTGCTGACACTGCGGCAATGCTAATGCATGACATCATGCAATGCCTGTGACATAATTTTTGCCAGCTAGTTTTACCTCGGAAAGTTTCCCCTTCCTGCGCCAAAGAAATAATGTGCTTTGACTACAGGTTTGGCCTAAGGGTTGAAAATAATTGTTATTCCGCCGGATACAACTGCAACTCTGCCACGCCGGGCGAACCTTTCTCGCATTCCATGGTCAGGCGAAATTTCTGCGCGGTGACTGGCTCAATGGTTTGCTTCACGCCGTGACCGTTGGTTTTGCCCTCCGCCAGTCGTTTCCATTCTCCACCGGCGAACGCTTCGAGTGTGAACTTCTGGTTCATGCGCGGCCAGACATCAGGTTCGTCTACGCCAAACGCTCCAACGGTTGTTGGCTTCTTTAGCTCAATTTCCAACCATGCCGATTTTACGTCCTGCGGCGCGCGCCAGCGTTTCTCGCCCGTGCCGTCAATGGCGTTCGCGGCCTCGCTGCCTTTCATTTCCGCCGACGCGGTGACGCGGGCGCCAACCGTGGGCAGCGGTGCAGTGACCGGCTCGCCTGCCACCTGCAGGGCGATGACGGAATCCGCCGCGTCCGGCGCGATCGCGGGAACTTGGATGACCAGCTTTCCCTTTGCGCTCGTCACAGGAAGTTTCTCGCCGGACGCCAGCAACGTCGCGGACTTTGCCTCGTTGCTTATTTGCACAATCAATTTGCCATCCTTCGGCCAGTCGAAAACGTGGAGATACAACGTCCCGCTCTTGCGTGTGGCCACGCCCCACGACAGATACGAGAACGGGCTGCGGCTCGTGCCGTAGATGGCGTCGCCATTCACCCGCAACCATTTGCCGACTTCCTGCAAGCGCTCGACGCACGCGGGCGGGAATTCGCCTTCGCTCGTAGGACCGACGTTGAGCAGAAAGTTGCCGCCCTTTGCGCAGATGTCCGCGAGCTTGCGGATGAGGTCGGTCGAAGATTTCCAGTTTTTGTCGTAAGCGTTGTAGCCCCAGTGATTGTTCAGCGTCATGCACGTTTCCCAATCGCCCGGATAGCCGGTGACGGGCACGAACTGCTCCGGCGTCGCGGTGTCGCCGCTGAACCCGCCACCCAGACGGTTATTCATGATGAGAGCGGGACGCAGTTTCGTGAGCGCAGCGAGGGGCGCGGCACGTTGTGGCGTCATATACATCGGCGTGTCCCACCAGAGGATGTCAATCGGGTAGCGCGTCAGAATTTCCTTCACCTGCGGCACGGCGACATTCTTCAAATACTCATCGTAGCTGCCTTTGTGTGCGTCGTCCCAGCCGTCACCTTCCTTGAACCCGCTCTTCGCACCGCCGGGATTGTTCCAGTCCTGCGACTGCGAATAATAGAAACCGATCTTCAATCCTTCCCCATGCGCCGCCTGCACCAGCGGTCCGAGCAAATCTTTTTTGTAAGGCGTCGCGTCGGCGATGTTCCATTTACTGGCATCCGACGGATACAGCGTGAAGCCATCGTGATGTTTGGAGGTGATGACGATGTATTTCATGCCCGCGTCCTTCGCGGTCTTTACCCAAAGCTGCGGGTCATACTTCACCGGATTGAATTGCGCGGCGAACTCACGATATTTCGCCACGGGAATTTTCGCCGAGTTCATGATCCATTCGCCGTAACCGGTGTTGTCGCCGTATTTGCCGGCGGGCACGGAATACACTCCCCAGTGAATGAACAGGCCAAACTTCGCATCGCGCCACCAAGCCATGCGCGCAGCGCGTTGCGCGGGGGTTTCAACGACTTTCGCGGAGGTCAGGGCATCTTCGAGCGTGACGCCCGCGACTTCTTCGGTGGCGTTGGTGGCGGCGGAACCTTGAGTCACGGCGGCGGCAAGGAGGATGGAGGTCAGGAGTTTTGTCATGGTGTTTGTTTTCATATTAAAGAGCCGCGCGGGCAATTTCAACCCGATGCACAATTCACGGCATCTTTCTTTTGTGGGGCTCATGGTTTTCTCGCCGGCAGGAAGTGGTCAACCGGCCGGATGATGATGAACGTCGGCTCGCCCTTCTCGGACGGATAGGCGGAAGCAAGCAAGGCAATGACGGCCCCCTTGTCGTCGAGGCAGACTTGAGGACGCTCGACGCCGGCAATGGCGAGTGAGCGCCCGTCCGCGAGTGGCACCAGATCGTTCTGTGACCAGACGGGTTCCTGCGAAACGAGTTCGTAATCAATGCCTTTCTTCGATGTGTAATAAACAATGGCTTTGCGGATGCCGGTGGCCTTCGACGCCCAGTCGGTGCAAACGACCTGGTAGCGGTCGCCAGCGAACCATACCGTGGGGTCTTCCAACTCGAAGTTGCCGGGGAGTCGGTTGCCGGGACCGCCGACGACGCGGTAGGGGCCGCCAATCTTGTCAGCTTCGAAGGCGCGCATACAGGCGTTCAAGTCGCCATCATTCGTTGACTTCGCCTTGAACTTGCCCACGGCGTAGGCCGAGCCGTCCGGACGCTCGAGGATCGCCGGGTTGTTGACCGGGATCACCGGCTTGGGCACCGGCGTCCACGGGCCTTCGATGGAATCGGCCCAAGCGAATCCGGTTTGCCACATCGGGATGCCAAGATGATAGAGGAGGAACCGGTTGCCGCTCTTCATCACCTTCGGGTTGTGAACCGCTTGGGTGGCCCAAGGATGGGACTGCGGGGATAGGACGACTTCCTGAAACTCATACGGCCCGAACAGGGACTTGGAAGTCGCACGGATGACTTGGCTCCTCATCCAGCCGTTCATTTTCTCGGCGGCGGGCCAGCGGGACGCGAACAGGTGCCAGGTGTCGCCGACCTTGATCACCGACGGATCCCACAGATACCAGCCGTCCATCTTGAAAATCGCCGATGGCGGCACCGGCTGGAGGGCGGCCCGGAGCGGATTGCCTTCGGGATGAGTGACCTGCACGCCGGGCGGCAGCGGCGGCGCGGCAACGGCAGCAGCGGTGAACAGGACGACCGACAGGAATTTGGCGATGGTGCTTTGTTTAAGACCAAACATAAACGTGCGCAGTTTCAGTGCTTCGCCGGCTTGGTGCTCAATTCAAAATCATCGGTGCGAAAGGGTGTCACCGGCAGACCCTCGTTTGAAAACAGATTGCAGACCGGATTATCCGCCCAGGCATAGCGAACGGCGATGGGTGCAGAAACTTCATCGCATGACAATTCAACCTTGTCATCGCCGACGATTTTTCCCTTGGCCCAGTGCCAGGTTTTGTCTTCACCGCAGACGGCAAAGCCTTTCAATTCATAAGTTCCGAACGGCCGTAGCTTGCTGCCGAAGCAGTCGAACTCGAGGAGCAGCTTGTTGGTGTTGACCGTGAGTGTTTTAAATTCAGGACTGCGGAACGGCATTTTCATTCCGTAATCTTTGACGAGCGGCCATCGCACCAGTCGCGCGGCCACATCATGCTTATTCTTGGGATGGACATCTTTTCCCTCGCCGAGATCAATGATGACCGCCTGACCGGTGTTGGTGAGTTGCATGGTTTTGGTCTGCGCCTCGCGCAGTTCCGCCCAGGCACTCTCGCCCGGCTCCGGCTTGGTCGCCTGATAATTCGCCAACTGCACCCAGTAGAATGGAAAGTCGCCCTGTCCCCATTCCTTGCGCCATTGTTCAATCAGAAACGGAAAGAGGCTGGCATATTCGTAAGCCTGGCCGGCGTTGCTCTCGCCCTGATACCAGATCACGCCCTTGATGCCGTAGCCGATGATCGGATGCAGCACGCCGTTGAAGATATTGCCGGGACGTTTGTTGCCGGTCAGCCAGCTCTCGGGAGATTGCGGCTTGTAAGGCGGCAGAATAAATTGCGCCCGCGCCTTTTCATCCGCGATTTTCCATTTCGCCATGGCCGCCTCGTAATCTTTTTGGGCATTGGCAGAATTGCACTCCGCCTCTTTTTTCACCGCCGCAGTGATGAGATTCTGAAAGCGCGAATCTTGTTCCAATGCGCTGCGGCGAACCCACGCCTCAGCGCCTGAACCGCCCCAGGCGTTGTCGATCAAACCGACGGGCACGCCCAAAATCCGGTGCAGGTAACGACCATAAAGAAAACCCACCGCGCTGAACTTTCCCGCGGTTTCCGGTGTGGAAGCCTGCCACTCGCCTTTGAAATCATCCTGCAATTTCTGCGTGCCGACATTGGGAACCATGATCAATCGGAGATTGGGAAGATTGGCGTCCGCCGCTTCGACGTCGCCGTTGTAGTCGCCGCCAAAGCCGCCCGGGTTCCAGAGAGGAAACTGCATATTGGACTGGCCGGAACAAACCCACACCTCGCCGACTAACACGTCCTTGATTTCACGGGTGGTGGTGCCCGTGATGCTGAGAACCTGCGGCGTGGCATTGGCGGGCATCGGCGCGAGTTTGACGATCCACTTGCCGTCGGCCTCGGCCGTCGTGGAATAAGTTTTTCCGGCGAACGTGGCCGTAATCTTTGTGCCAGGCGAGTCCCAACCCCAGATGGGATCCGTCTGCTTTTGCTGCAACACCATGTGGTCGCCGATGATGGCCGGCAGTTTGAGTTCCGCGCGCAGGCTGTTGGCCGCGAGCAGTCCGGTGGCGAGGAGACCAATGATTTTGTTCATGCAGGTATATTTCTTAAAATTTGTCGAGAGAGCTTAAAAACAATCCAAAAACTAGAACATTACTTTACGGGCTGATAGTAGCGCACGTAGTCAAACGCGACGCGGGTTGAACCGCTTGACTTGTCTTCGTATCCGACGGCGGGGATTTTGCCGGCCCAGCGGTTGGTGCTCACCTCGGAGCTTAACAGGACAAATTCGGGAACATCCGTCGCGGCAACGTTGGTAGTCCATGTCAGCCGGTCGTCAATGAAAAATTTGTATCCTTGCGCCGTCACCTCGCACCCGTAGGTATGGAAGCCCGAGGCCAAATTCATGTCCGGCGACAAATGCTCAACGCTTTTGTGGTATTTGCCGTATCCGTTCCAATGCAAGGTATGCTGCACGCGATTGATAATATTTGAACCGTGAATGTCCCGGCAACGATGCTCGCAGATGTCAATCTCCGTGCCCGATTTCGCGGTGTCGTCCAAAATCTTGCCGTTATTGGCGGGACCTTGCAACCAGAAGGCTGACCATTCACCGGGTTGGTCGGAAAATTGGATGCGCGATTCCCAATATCCATGCACTTCGGCAAAGCGATGGCGGGTGGTAATCATACCAGTGAAATGAAACCCATTCCGCGTCGAGGTTGAAATAGTCAGGCAGCCGTTGGAAACACAGACCGCGTCCGGGGTGTTGATCGCGGATTTGCGAGGCCCAGTTTCATAGGACCATAGGTTGGTGTTGAGCGCAGGGCCGTCGAACTCTTCCGCCCAGGCCAGTTGGTATCCCGGCGGTGGCGCGGCTGGCAACGAACGCGCACAAAACATGCCCGTTAAAATGATGACCGCGATTTTGTTCATGCAGTTTTATTTTCTTAAAGAGCGCCAGGGGATCATGCTGAAAACATTTTTGCCGCACAACATCAAGGCGAGCCGATGCGGAAGAATTTTTGCGCGGCGTTGGTCAATGGGTCGGTGTAAATGACCGCGCCCGTGCTAAAAATCCCCGTCGAGAGCGGCCACCAATTGGAGACCGGCAGCGACAAATTGGTCGTCGCCAGCACGCGATAAGATTGTCCGCCCGGACCGCTGAAGCTAAAACCAAAAGCGGAATTGCTTATCAGCATCGGGCTGAAAAGTTGCGGTTTGGAGAGCGGAGCTCCC
>Ga0316222_1004864_pt1 | contig 11899 bp, 15 predicted proteins | sample TBH18011metaG_FD_206008 | JGI IMG/M metagenome (GOLD analysis project Ga0316222, IMG submission 206008) | Freshwater microbial communities from Trout Bog Lake, Wisconsin, USA - TBH18011 | ecosystem: Environmental > Aquatic > Freshwater > Lake > Hypolimnion/Profundal zone | place: USA: Wisconsin... | reverse complement strand
GATGGGTTGGGCAGTCAAAGTGGACATTTTGAAAAACGACTCCAAATCCTCCTCAGGACGGCGCGGAAGGACGTCATGCTCGAAACCACCACCACGGACTTGAGGATCGCTTGCGACCGGGAAGCCGAGCGCATCGGACCCTTCATGCTTGGCATGACGCCGGCAGACCGGGAGGTGGAGGCACGGCTTCGGTCCTGGGCGCCGTCGGCGCGGCTTGCCTATCGGCGCACGCTGGCCACCACGTGCGCGGCGGCCGTCGAGATTCCCGAGCAGCAGGCCTGCCTGCTCGTGGCCGAGTGCTCGGACTCAAGTCGTCTTTCGTCGTCCATCCTCGCCCGTGCCCAAGACTATGCCAGCGCCATGGCCTTGCTCGACACCCTCGGCCTGGGGCGCGTGGAGCTCGAGGAGATTGCCGAGCTCCGCCATGTGCTGGGCCTTGCCACCGTCTTTCCTCGGGAGCCGTCAAGCCGCGCCCTCGACCTTGCCAGCATGGCCTGGGACGATGCCCGGAACTACGCCGCCCATCGGATCGAAGCACGCCACCCCTTCGCCTGGCGCTTGATCGACTGGCACGTGGATTCGGATTGCGCCGTCGCACTGCGCCAGGCGGCGCGAGACGCCAAGGCCGGCCGGCCCGGCCCGATCCAAGAGCGTGCCGCCCAGGCCGCGCAAGCCTTGGGCGCCCTCTCTTTGACCGGTGTGCCCCAATCTCGGGGGGCTCACACGTGCCCCGCCTTTGCCGCAGATCTCGCCAGGCGCATTGACGAACGCTGCCGAGCGCTTAATCTTCTCGACGCCGACCTCTCCGCCCACGGTCCGTGCATCGCCCGCGCTGCGTGAGGCACTGGGACACTCGGTTGGCACCGAGCGCCGCCGTCTGACGGCGCGAGTCGCGAGATCCCCAAATCTTACTCACTGAGTAAAATTCGACCCGTATCCACATGCGCCATCGACCCGGCCCTGTGGACCGACGGGCGGATTCCTATTCCAATTTCCAGACCGATAGTGCTAAAAGCTAGTAGACCCAAAGGGGGAGACAGTTCCATGAAGCGGATTCTCGTGGCATCGTCGAAGGGTGGTGGCGGCAAGTCCACGCTGACGCGCAACCTTGCGGTCGCCGCAGCGGCAGATGGGCTGCAGGTTGCCATGCTCGACTTCGATATCCAACGCACCCTCACAGCCTGGTATGGCCGCCGCCCCGAGGGCATTGCCGAAATCGCCCACTTCGAGGCGCGCATGAGCGTCGACGACGTCACCGAGGCGATGGGAATTGAGGGCTTCGACGTGCTGATCATCGATACGCCGCCAAGCATCGAGGACCATCCCGAGGAGTTTCGGATCCTGATGCGGGCGGCCGACTTCGTCCTCATCCCGACCGGACAGACGGCCGACGATCTGCACTCGGTTCAGCCCTGGATGGCCCACGTCCGCAGCACCGGGGCCAAGGCCGCCTTCGTGCTCAATCGGGTCAAGCCAAGGACCAAATCCTTCGTCGATGCGCGCAACAGGCTTGCCCGCGTCGGCCCATTGTGTCCCGTCGAACTCCCGGATTTCGAGGACGTTCCCGCCACCTCCGAACTTGGCCTTGGGCTGCTCGAGCTCAAGCGCGCCAAAGGGGCCGACCACCTCTCGAGCATCTGGGCGTTCGTCCGCGAACAGGCGGGGGTGTGATATGGCACTGGTACAGATCAGCAGGGCGCAGGCACAGGCCGCAGCCGGTCGCGGCGACCGCATGGACGAGGCCGGAATCGTCATCGTCCAATATGAGCGCCGCGAAGATTTCGCGAATGAGATCGGCAATTTGTGGACCCAGGCGCAAACAAAGTTCCTGGCCATTGGGCGCTATCTCGTCAATGCTCATGCCAAGCTGGGACACGGAACGTGGATGGAAATGGTCAAGAACGACTTGCCGTTCGGATACCAGACTGCCTACAAGTTCCGAAAAATCGCTGAGGCAGTCAATGCGGGTCTGCTGACGAATGAGGCGATGCCGCAAGACTACAATGCGGCCTACGAGCTTGCGCAACTGAAAGAACCAGACTTCGCCGCCGCCAGGGAGCAGGACCTCATCCGCCCTGACATCACCCGCCGACTGGTCCTCGCCTTCAAGCGCAGGCGCCAGTCCGCAGAGCCCGGGCCAACGGACGGTCGTGCGACGGCCTCAAAGGTTCGGCGACTGGCTTCGCTTCGAGCAAAGCGCATCGCGCTCGACCGGCAGATCGCCGAGCTAGAGGCTGAACTGGGATAGCGGCGCAGTCAGCGCAGGCCGTTACCCGGTCACACCTGCTCGGATTGCCGTCTATCGACCCTACTGCGCTGCTGCCGGCCGCCACCCATCTTCCCCGCGACTTCGGCGAGGGAGGATGGGATGGCTTTCAAGCGGACCAAGACGATCGAGCAAAGCGCGGCGGCAGAGGACGACGACCAGCTTTCTCTGCTCGATTGGATTGAGGCGGATATCGCACGGCGTTCAATGGCGCCAGCACGCGCCACCGCCGTCGAAACCGCCGGGCTTGGCGGCGAAGACCGGCACGAGCCGGACGCCGGACCCGAAGAAGTCTACCGCAGGCCGTTGGCCAGCCACACCCGCTCTGAATAATTCCCTGTCGTCTCGACCACGACACCGGCCCGCTCGAGGTCGTGCAGCAGCGTCTGGGCCATGCGCCGCTTCAGGCCGCGATGGCGGGCGAGGGCGACGCTGTTGAGCGCCGGATGACGGATGAGCAGGCGAAGCGTCGATAACGTCTTCTCGGCCCGACGGGCACGGCCATGGGCCATGCGGCCCTCCCAGGCGTCGAGCAGGCGGTGCAGCTCATCCAGGCGCGCGCGCTCCAAGTCGAGGCCGTTGGCCAGCGTGCGGCAGAACCGCCGCGTCCAATCGGGAAGCGACAGGCTGGCGATGGACTGATAGTCGCGGCGGGCAAGACGGGCGAAGGGGTGTGAAATCCACGGCCCCGGGTGGGGCAGGGCGCAGGCGTGCTGGATCAGCCACGGCGTAATGACGCGGCAGAAGGCGAAGGCCGGTGTGATACGGCGGTGCAGCTCGGCGGCATTCAAGCGCATGCGCTGGGCCTGCTCCTCGCGGTCCTTGACCAGGCGGTCGACCTCGTCCCAGCGGCCGCGGCGACGCGCCCTTTGTTCCTCTCGGGAAGGACGGTCGAGGTTGGCGAGTTCGGGCGACTCGTATTCCGGCCACAGGCCCGGGCGATGGAGTTCGTGCAGGGCGGCGGCGACGCCGAGCAATCCGGGCTGACCCTGGAGGGCCGCATCCACCAAGCCCACGGCATCACTCAATCGCGTGCGGTCGTCCTCGGTCAGGTCGCCATTCATCCGCCGCCACGCCGCCTCCATCCAGGGCGTCGTCAGGGGCGGCGGCAGGGCGGGGGAGGGGGCGGTGGCGCCGGTCGAGGCGAAACGGGCGCCGGCGAGCGCGGCATGGCCTTGGCCAAGGGCCTTGCGGGCGGCGGCGATGGCCTCGGTGGCGGACAACTCGGCCGTGACGCGGTCGCCCTCTTCCTCGTCGTCATCGTCGCCCCACAGCGGATCATCGCCAGGCTCCTCCTCGTCGCGGCCGGCGAAGATGCCGTCGTCTTCGTCAAGGGCGCGCTGGATCTTGGAGCGCAGGCGGAAGTCGACGTCGCGGCGAAGCGGCGGGGCATCGTCATGGCCCAGCAGGAACTCACTGGTGGCGAGCAGGTCGAGGCCTTGGCCGACGTCATCGCGGTGTTTGACCCTGGCCGACAGCTTCGCCACCGTGAGGTCCTCGAGCGCCAGCAGGCGGCCTTCGAGCCCGAGACTGTTGATGGCTTCGCGCCGAAGTGCGTCGAACAGCCACAGTTCGCGCTCCTCGGGATCGGCGAGGCGTTCGGTCAGGCGGCCGAGGGCAAGGTGGGCGTCGAGCAGGTCTGGGATCATCTGTTGCCCCAACTTCAACAGAAGTTGCGTTCCGGCTTCGGTCCGGGCGATTTGCCGGCGAAACTTTTCATCGCGCCATATCCAGCAGCAGGCGCGGGCTTCAAAGCGAGCGGCAAAGCCGCACAAAGGTTGGCGAGCGCAACTCTACTCGCAAAGCTGCACAGGGTATAGCGACTTTGGCAGGCCCACCCCGGGTTTTTCACTTTCCGTGTCAGAAGTCGCCGACCGCCCCCGATTCATTCCGTGCGACAATTGGCGCTATCGCACGGAATGTTGACCGCGTTCCCCATTCGTGCGATCTTGGCGTTGGTTGGCGCGCAGGCCGCGCGCCGGTGGCCGAAAGCTGATCCGATGACCCTCTACGCCTTCACCAGCCCGGCCGGCCACCGGAGCGGCGTCATTTTCGGGCTGGTCAATGCCGAGACCGGGCGCAAGGCGCTGCGTCTCCTGGTCGAGCAGGGCATGCCCCTGTCGGCCACCGAAATCCTCGGACCGGCGGCAACGCTCGTCCGCGATCGAACCGACGGCGTCGCTTTCCTCGGCTTCCTGCTCGACCCGGCCATGGAGGACTTCCCCGACCAGCTCGTCGCCGACACCTCCTCGGCGCTCGCCCGGCTCGACCTGCACTACGGCGAGGAGCCGGACGAGATGTCGCCCCCGAGCTTGGAAACGGCCCGACTGTTCGGCGTCCGCGCGATCGACAGGTACAGGGTCGAGGTGGCGGCGGCGATCCTCGCCCCGTCCGAACGCGAAGCGCTCGAAATCGCCGCCGCACCGTTTGACCGGCACTGCCCCGGCGTGCCGCTGCGCTGCGAACTCCTGGAGGCGGGGCTGGTGGCGCCGGGTGGCTTCACCTTCCTGAGCCCCAATCCATAACCGGGACCAAGAGAGGCAAGTATGGACGCGCTGGGGGAGGTACCGCAAAGTTCGCCCGCCCTTGATCTCACCATCCCGCTGACCACTGAGGTCTTCGGCGAGCTGCGCATCCCGCCGGGGCTGATTGCCGGGGGCGAGCTCGAAATCATCGCCCTTCGGGCCGCCGACCTGGCGCGCCAATCGAAGGCCGCCAACACCCTCCGGGCCTACCGCTCGGCCTGGACCCAATACGTGGTGTGGTGCGCCCGCTTCGGCTTTGCGCCGATCGGCGCCGACCCGCAGGTGGTCGCCCTGCACATCGCCGACATCGCCGACCGGCTGGCGCCGGCCACCATCCGCCTGCGGCTGTCGGCCATCGTCGCGGCCCACCGGCTGCTCGGGCTGCAGCTCGACCCCAAGCACCACGTCATCGCCGCCGTCACCGGCGGGGCCATGCGGCAAAAGGGGCGCGCCCCCAAGCGCCTGGCCAAGCCGGTGCAGCCGGCGGCGCTGCGCCGTATCGCCGCGGCCTGCCCCGAAGACGCGGTGGGCGTGCGCGACCGGGCGATGATCCTCTTGGGCTTCGGCGCCGCCTGCCGCCGCTCCGAGCTGACGGCGCTCGACATCGCCGATGTCGTCCTCGATGAGCGCGGCGCCGCGGTGACCATCACCCGCAGCAAGACCGACCAAGAGGGCGTGGGAGCGGTGGTGGCCATCCATGGCACCGATGACCCGGTCCTCGATGTGCGGGCGGCGCTGGCCGCGTGGCTGGCCATTCGCGGCCGTCATGTGGAGGTGGGCGACGACAGGCTCCCGAGCGCAGACGAGCGGAGCGGCCGGGTGCCGCTGTTTTGCCAGTTGTCGAAGACGGGACGGCCGCTGGGGCGCCGCTTGTCGGACTACGCCGTGGTGCGGATGATCAAGGCGGCGGCGGCGCGCGCCGGCATCGACCCGTCGGGCTATTCCGGCCATTCGCTGCGGTCGGGCCTGGCCACCTCGGCCGCCGGCGCCGGAGCGACGCTGGCGGAGATCATGGACCAGGGCCGCTGGAAAAGTGTCGACATGGCAAAACATTACGTGCGCGAAGCCGAGATCTGGCGCAACCCCGCGGCAAGAGTGATGGCGGTGGCCGAGGGTCGCAAATAGCGGCAGAATGATTTGGCTTTGGCGGGGTCGAAGCCGAGCTCGAGATGGCTGACGATAGGCAAGCAGGTGCCATGACCCGAAAGATGGACGAACACCGCAAGGCGGCGGCCGAGATGAACAGGCACATGCGCCAGTTGGCGGCGGAAGGTATTCGGGGACCGGCAGCGCTTCCCCGCATGATGGGCTATCTGCCCGCCTTGCAGCAGATCTGGACGACCACCACCGACGTGGAACTCTCCCAGCTCCTGCGTGAGCATCCTCTGTTCCACGAATTCGCACGGCTGATGGAAGACGGGGCGGCGGCCGAGCGCAAGAAGGCATCGGCCGCCTATCGAGACCTTCCCGAACTGCCCGACCCGCTCAAGCAGCAGCTGGCTGACATCCTCACCCGCGGCGCCACCCTTGAAACCGGGTTGCGGTCCGCGCTTGACGAGCCCGACCACCCGGCCTTCGACAGTCGGATCGACGGACTGAGGCTGTTCCTCGCTCCCTGGTGGGAAGACTGCCTGCGGCTCAAAGACGCACTCGGCGCCCCCACCATCCCAAGGGCGTCGCAGACTATCGTCTGGCCGATGCTCCACGATATGGCGCAGCGCATCGCGACCCTGCTCACCCACGCCAGGCCAAATCTCGACCCGCGCTGAGATGACGCTGGTCCGAGAAGGACGAAGGCCATGACCGATCCAATCCTGTTTGTCGACGTCGAGGCCTCGGGACTGCACGAGGGAAGCTACCCCACCGAGATCGGTTGGTGCTCCCACGACCTGCGGCGCGGCGGCTCGTTCCTTGTCCGGCCGACGCCGGACTGGGCGGCCGGGCTGTGGTGTGCGGAGGCCGAACAGGTTACTGGCATCAGCCGGGAGATGCTCAACGCCTTTGGGCTGGAGCCGGCTGCCGTCGCCGCCGCGCTGAACGAGGCGCTGGCGGGGACCACCCCCCTTACGGACAACCCCGCCGGCGACGGCCGGTGGCTCTGGTCGCTGTTCGCTGCTGCCGGCATTGAGCCAGCCTTTGGCATCTGCCCGCCGCCGGCCATTGCCACATCGGCCCACCAGTCCCTCTGGGACGACATCCGGGCCCTGCACGACGTCGATGTTCTTGTCGCCAGCGTCGCTGGCGAACGTGGTGCTGGCGGCTGGACTGCCATCGAGGAAGCCGTTCGGCAAGTGCGGGCGACCGCAGGCCTGATCGAGCACCGAGCGCTCGACGATGCCATCGGCCATGCCGTCGAACTCGGTGTCGTCGTCATCCTCGGTGCCTGCGGGGAGAACGATGCGGCTCGGGACGCCGCGCTGGCGGACCTTGCCGACCGTGCCCGCATTCTTCTCGAAGAAGCGCCTCGCCCTGGGCGCTAAGGTTTCGCATACTCAATCATCAACGCCGCAGGCAGGATGGCAATTGGAGGTGGTCGCCGCTTACTGCGCCGAGGGCGCCGAGCTGCAGGGCCAAGGCCTGCAACCAGCTCCGCGACGGCCGCCAGCGTTAAGGCGGGCAAAGGGCATAGCCGGGACGCGGAGGCCTGACACAGCCGGCCGTGTCGCCACATGATGGCCGTGACACGGAACAGGAACCCTGAGCGTCTGAGGAACGCCGATGAGCATCGCTGAGATTCCCAACGTTGATGTCCTGCGCGAAATCATTGCGGCCGCCGCCCCCGAGGCAGGCCACGCCGCCTTGCGCAATGCCCTGACCGCCCGCTACCCAGCGCTGAGCTGGCGGGTGGCCGACTACATGGAGACGTGGTACCGGCCGGGCAAACAGGTGTTCGACGCCCAGGGCAACGTCGTCGCCGAGGATCGCAAGGCGTGGCTCAAAGGCCTGCTGGAAGCGTCCGCCGGCAACGCCGGCACGGTATGGGAACTGCACCGCAACAAGGGCTACGCCGTCGTCGACGAAGAAGGCCATACCGTCTTTGCCGGCGCGGCAACTGGCTCCCGCCCCGAAGACGCCATCGAGATCAAGGTCGACTGGATTGCCGGCGCTCAGGCCGAGGGCGTGTTCGACGCCTGGCGGCCAACCGACGAGCAGGACCTCTTCACCCCCTGCGGACGCGAGCAGATCACCTGGACGCCGCCAGCCAGGCCGCGCTACGAGCTGCGCCGGATGAATGCCATTGCCAGAACCTTGGAGCAGGCGGAAGAACTCGAGCAGGCCCACCGCCAGCACGTTGCCCAAACCCACAGGGTCTGGGTGTCCGAAGTCTATCTGGACGGGTCCGGTCAAAGCCAGGAGCCGCAGGAAAAGTCCGTGCTCGAAGGCGACCCCGACTACCTCCGCCGCGCGATCCGCGAGCGGCGCTTCGTCGATGACTGGGCCAGATCCTCAGCCGGGGCCACGCCGATCCTGGCGCACTGGGCTTTCGACGTCAGTGATTACGAGCACAAGGGAGAACGCCATCTCGACTTCACGCCGCGCCCGCTGACGTGGGCCGACGCCATCGAATGGGAGGAAGGCCGCTCGCTATACCAGCTGATGGACCTGCTCGAGCGATTCGACGCGGCGATCGGCCATCCTATGGCGTGGTTCTTCCATTCCACCTACGGCAACAAGTTGGGGCATTGGGCGATCCGAGACGTGGCCAAAGGCCTGCGCCGCAAAAAGATTGGCCTGCCCGATTGCGATTCGGCCGTGGTCAGGCGCTGGGAACAGAGCGAGTATGGCTTCTAGGGATGGGCAGGAGACGGGCGGAAATGGGCGATGACTGGTCAATCTACGCGGGCCCGGGCGACGTGGAGGCATTCGCCCACCAGGCGGCCTGCGCGCTTTTGAAGGCTGAAAAAGTCGTTGCGGTCCGGTCGTTGGAGGTGTCGGCGCCCTACCAAGCGGCACTCGAGCAGATGCTAGAGCTCCATCGTCGCATCCTGGGCGCCGTTGTGGAGTTTGCCGCGCAGGCGGAAGACGACAACATGGGACAAGACCGCGATGTGGTCCTCGCCGGTTCATGGCGCGATCCGGACTATGCGGCGGACAAGAAGGGCGGCTGCGCGGTCATGTCAATGCCGAGCGGGTCCCGCCATCGGGACATCGAGCGCAACCTCGCCGCCTTGGGAAAGGCTTTCGGCTACAGCACGCGGCTGCTGGTGCTGTCGGCGGTCCCTGAGCTGTGCGACCTCGACGGAACGGCCCTCTCTCTCATATGGCTGGACGAGGACGTCGTGCGCCGCGAGATTGGCGACGAGAACTCCGCCAAGAGGTTGTTCTCCGATCTGCGGTGGCAGGACAGCCCCGTCGTCAATCAGCGCTTCATTGCCATCTGGGACGCACTCCGAGAGGGGAAAGCTCCGCCGCCGCCAGACTACACCTTCGTTTGAAGCGCGAGGCGCCCGTTACAGCATGACACCCACGGCAGCGCCAGCAGGCCGCCTACGAGGACGCGGGAATGGCCCGAGGGCCAGCCTGGCCAAGCCGCGCCAAGATGGCCGCCGCGACATCCTCTGGCGACCCGCTCGCCTCGACCCGGAAGACGGCGAATGACGGATCCTCGGCCATGGCCTCGTAGCCGGCGCGGGCGCGCGCCCAGAACCCCGAAGCCATGCGCTCGTAGCGGTCCTCACCGGCGGTGTCGCGGCGTCCCAGACGCGCCGCGGCAATGGACGGAGGGACCTCGAGCAGCACCGTCTGGTCGGGCATCAATCCGCCGGTGGCCAAGCGGTGTAGCTCCATGACAAATTCGGCGCCCAGCTCCATACCATAGCCCTGATAGGCCAGGCTCGAACCGACGTAGCGATCGCACAGCACCCAGCGACCGGCGGCCATGGCGGGGCGGATCACCGCGTCGACGTGCTCCGCACGCGCGGCCGTATGCAGCAGCGCTTCCGTCCTTGGTGACCACCGATCGTCGTCGCCGCGCACGAGGAGGGCGCGGATCTCTTCGGCGCCGGGGCTGCCGCCGGGTTCGCGCGTCTCGACGACCTCCGCGCCGCCACGGCGCAAGCCGGCGGCCACCAGCCGCAGGGCGGTCGATTTCCCGACCCCGTCCAACCCCTCGAATGCGATGAAGCGCCCAGCCACCGACCACCCCCAACCTGCCGGCGTGATTTTGCTGCCAGCGCGGTGCGGCAGCAACGAATATCATCCAAAGACAGTGCGCCCCATCTATCGGTCAAGTCTTCGACGCACCCTGTGTGCTCGCCCTTATTCGTCCGCCTGCTGATCCTCTACGACCGAGAGGGCGCGACGCGGGCCCAGGAAGAGCGTGCCGCGGTCGTCACGCGGATCCGAGAGGCGAAGAGCCAATGGGGGCGACAAGCCTGACGGCGCCCATCCTGTTCATCGACGCCGTAGCTTCGGGATTGCACGAGGGAAGCTATCCCACCGAGATCGGATGGTGTCCGCACGATCTGCGGCGAGGCGGCTGCGGTCTCATCCGGCCGGCCGCCGGATTGGATGACCGGGCCGGGGTCTGCCGAGGCTCTGAGCACCCTTGCCATTGCGCGCTAAAGACCCGACAGTGGCGAATCAATCTGGTTGGAGACTTCGAATGGCTACCGGTACGGTTAAATGGTTCAATGGCACCAAGGGCTACGGCTTCATCGCCCCCGATAACGGCGGCGCCGACGTGTTTGTCCACATCTCGTCGGTCGAGCGCGCGGGCCTGAGCTCTCTGAATGAGAACCAGAAAGTCTCCTACGAAGAAGAGCGCGACCCGAAGAAGGGCAAGACGTCAGCGGTCAACATCAAGGTGCTGTAGTCCCTGATCGAAGCGGCGGGCGAGGGGAACGCCGACGGCGTGCCCTCGCCCGCCGCCAACGCGGCCGCGCTAGAATTCCGGCACCACCGCAGCGACGGGGGTGAAGAATAGGCGGTCGGTGAGCGCGCTGACCGAGATGATTCGGGTCTCGCCCTGCTTGTCGACGCTCCTCATGCGCGCATGCAGAAGGTCATCGACCGTCGTCCAAACCCGCGTGACTTCCCACACCTTTCCGAACTGGTCGCCCACTTTCCTGTATCGGTCACCTGCCTGAACAGGCTTAGGCGAAGAACCGCGTCCGAACATCCCCGCACCCTCCCATCCAAGGCATACCCCTGCGATGATAACGCGAGCGCATCGCGACCTGAATGATGTCGTGCAGCATTTCGAGGGTGGCTGACATCGGGACATCGACCCGCTGCCATATCTTCGGTTCGATACCTCGCAGATCAAACCGAGTGCGGGCAACCGGCTCAATCACTAGAAGCGGCCAAGCGAGTGGTCGCTGGGCCGCTCCCGTCGCCCAGGGCGGCCTTCACGCGCGCCTTGAGAAGCGCCGAGGCGTGGAAGACAGCCACCCGACGCGGCAGGATCGGCGCCGCCACCCCGGTCATCGGATTTCGTCCGACGCGCGCCACCTTGTCGCGAACTGAAAAGCTGGCGAACCCAGAAATCTTGACATCAATGCCGCTGACCAGAGCGTCGGCGATCTCTTCCAGCACGGCGTCCAGCAGGGCGGCGGCCTCAAACTTCGAAAAGCCGACTTCCCGGTAGACTGCGTCGGCGAGGTGCGCCCGGGTGATAGTTTTGTCCGCCATGTGCCGTCCTCTGATTGGGAGCCGACCGTACCGTTGGCCTGCCGGGCCGTCAATTCCTGGGCGGCGTAAACGCTCGGCTTTGCAGGGATGGGTGAGCAAGGCGGCCCTTCGGGCCTGGGGTGACCAGGGCAGGTTCACGGCGGCGACAGCTTATGCAGCCGCGTTTTGCACGCCGTCCAAGTGGGCTTCGGCCTGCGCAAGACTCCAGCCCACAAGGCGGATGCCGCTTTCGCACGCGCTTTTCGCACGGCCGCGACAGCTTGTCGGCGAGGGGCAGAGGCGGCGAGGGGCAGCGCACCGACCAGGCGGCGAAGGAATCCCGAGCTCTTGCCCCCCATCGATAAGGCGGTATCCTGGCCAATCAGCCTCGCCGCCAGGAAGCTCGTGACCGCCCCAACCCCACGTAGATCTCGTTCCGCGCCCCAGCCAGCTCGGATCGCGGTCGACCAGATAGATCCGCTGCCCCCCGCCGCAC
>Ga0316222_1004862_pt1 | contig 11901 bp, 9 predicted proteins | sample TBH18011metaG_FD_206008 | JGI IMG/M metagenome (GOLD analysis project Ga0316222, IMG submission 206008) | Freshwater microbial communities from Trout Bog Lake, Wisconsin, USA - TBH18011 | ecosystem: Environmental > Aquatic > Freshwater > Lake > Hypolimnion/Profundal zone | place: USA: Wisconsin... | reverse complement strand
GGGCTGGAAGGAGGTCCGCCAGGGGAAGGCGACGTGGACGGCCGCCAGGAGCGTGGCGCCCCTGCGCAGGGGGACGAGGTAGCCTTCGGCTTCGCCCTCCACGGAGCCCCAGTCCATCGGCTCCTTGAGCGCGGCGGGCTTCGGCAGGGCGGGGAGGTCCAGGCCGTCCCCGAGGAGGGGGGTCCATCCGTCCACCGCCGTGGGCAGGAGCACCGCGTGCCGGAGGGGGTTGAAACGCCCGGCCAGGTGGGCCATGAAGGGCTCCATCAGCGGGCCCTCGTCCAGCTCGTCCTGGGAGGCGAGCAGGAGATCGTTGAGCTTCAGGACCTCCTCCTGGTATTCCCGGAAGGCCTCGACCTTGGCCAGCACCCGGGCCTCCAGGTCCTTCTGGTAGCCTTCGAGCTGGCTGAGCAGGGCGGCGTGATCCATGGCGCGGCCGACCACGGCCTCGATCTCCGCGAGCTTGAACGGCTTCTGCACGAAGTCGTAGGCGCCGAACTTCACGGACTGGATGGCGGTCTCCATGGATGCGTAGCCCGTGATCACCACGCACAGCGTGAGCGGATCGAGGGCCTTCACGGCCTGGATGAGGTCGAAGCCGGTGGGCCCGCCGGGCATGTTGAGGTCGGTGATCACCACCGGGTAGTGCTTCGTGGCCATGAGCGCGAGCGCGGTGTTGGCGTCCGGGGCGTCCTCCACCTGGAAGCCGTCCTGCCGGAGGGAATCCCTGAGCAGGAGCCGCAGCTCCTCCTCGTCATCCACCAGCAGGATGGGATCCATGGTCATGCGGGCTCCGCGTCGCCCTTCAGGCGGTTCATGGTCAGTTCGAAGATCCGCCCCTCGATGAAGAGCCTGAGCACCTCGGCGTCCAGGAGGCCCGCCTTGACCTCGGCCTCGAGGATCTCCAGGCTGCGCGGGATCGTGACCGCGGCCTTGTACGGGCGGTCCGCGGCCACCAGGGCGTCGTAGACGTCGGAGATGGCCATCAGCTTGCTCTGGGGCGGGATCGCCTCGGCCTTGAGGCCCCGGGGGTAGCCCATGCCGTTGAGGCGCTCGTGGTGGGCGTAGGCGATCTCGGGCAGGGCCTTGAAGGGGCCGGTCCAGGGGATCTGGCTGAGGAACCGGTAGGTGTGGCTGACGTGGCTGTTGATCTCGTCCCGCTCCTCCTTGGAGAGGCTGCCCCTCGGGATGCGCAGGGCGGAGATGTCCTCGGGCTCCAGGATCCGGGCCATGTCGCCGTTCCAGTGGTAGAAGCCCAGCTCGTGCAGCTCGTCCATGGCCTCGACCACTTCCTGGGTGAGGACCTTGGGCTCGTTGCAGCGGTTCACGAGCTCCTGGATGCGCCCCGATTCGGCGCGGCGCGCGGCCAGCACCATCTGGGCGTACTCGGGATCGAAGGGCCGCCCCTCCCGCCAGGCCTCCTGGACCTGCTTGGCCACGGTCTCCAGGTCGCGCTGGTAGAGGCGCTGCATGATGCGCTCCAGGCGCTCGGGCTCCAGCTTGCGGGCCTTGGTGAGGACCTGCTCGCGCACGCCGACCTTGCCGAAATCATGGAGCAGGCTGGCGTAGCGCAGCTCGCGGATCTGCTGCTCGCTGAAGAAGATGTCCCCGTAGGGCCCGTTGGGCGTGCGGTTCACCGCCTCGGCCAGGCCCACGGTCAGTTCCGCCACCCGGGCGGAGTGGCCGGAGGTGGAGGGGTCCCGGGCTTCAATGGCGACCACGGAGGCCTGGACGAAGCCTTCGAAGAGCTTCTCGATGTCCTCCTTGAGGCCGAGGATCTCCTGGGTGCGCTCCAGCACCATCTCCTCCAGGCGGGACTGGTAGGCCTCGTTGTCGCGCAGGGACCGGTAGTGGTTGAGGGCGCGCACCAGGCTCGCGTCGAGCTCGGCGAGCTTGAAGGGCTTCTGGATGAAATCGTAGGCGCCGTTCTTCAGGGCCTGGATGGCCGACTCGGTGGTGGCGTAGCCGGTCATGAGGATGCAGAAGGTGCGGGGGTCGATCCGCTGGATGGCATGGAGGAGATCGAGGCCGGACAACCCCCCGGGCATGTTCAGATCGGTGAAGATGATGGCGTAGTGCGTGACCTTGGCCATCTCGATGGCGGCTTCCGCGGTCTCGGCGCCTTCGGGGGAATAGCCCATGCTGCCCAGGGCCTCCACCAGCAGGGTGCGGAAATCGGACTCGTCATCCACGATCAGGATTTTGTGGGTATCCATATGGGTTCCAGGATAACCATCATGCCCGGATCAATTGACCCACTTTTTTAATTGTTTTCCTCACTTGCCCTTGGGAGGGGGAAACCGGGCCAGGAGGGCCTTCACGGCCTTGCCGACCTGTTCCTCGGCCTCCTGGGGATCCTCGAGGCCGGTGAGGGCCCCCTCGGCCGCGGCCTGCCAAATCAGCTGGTTGGTCTTGTTGTCCACGAGTTCCAGGACGATCGAGCCCTCCTGGTAGGGGCGCACCTCGGTGACGCGGGTGCCCATGCCGAGCCCGAAGGGCCGGTAGCCCCAGCCGCTGTCGAAGCCGGTGGACGTGACCAGGGCCCGGTGGCTGTAGACCGGGTAGTAGGTCACCAGGAGGTCCGGCTCTCCCGCCTGCTCCTGCTTGAGGCCCCTGGCGGCCAGTTCCCGGGCCACCGCGTTGCGGACCCGGCGGTCCATGATGGGGTTGGCGACGCCTTCGGCCTTGCCCTTGGCCTTGGGGCTGGCGGCGTACCAGTCGTAGGTCCGGAACTGCTCGAAATGGGCCTGGGCGTCGTAGTCGTACTTCACCGTGAAGGGCGCGCAGCCCGTCAGGACCGCGAGGGCGACGACGCAAGGGATCGGCTTGAGGGTGGGCACGGGTGACCTCCGGGTCCTGCAGTACCCTACGGATGCCCCGAAGGGTCGAGAGGTTTAACCTGGCGGTCCCGCCACACCATGAACGCGCCCTCGTGGGCCCAGGGCAGGGCGATGCCGTTGCCCTCCACTTCGTGGGTGTGGAAGTGCCCCGTAATGAAGGTTTCCGATGGATGCTCCGCCGCCGCCCGCCGGAAGGCCTCCCGGGGGAAGGTCAACTTGTAGGCCCGGTTGGTGGTGTGGAGGGCGCGGTGCAGCCAGTCGGCCAGGCCCCGGGCCGCCGGCTTGGGCAGGCTCAGGGCGAACAGCCACATGGGGCCGCTCCGGGAGATCAGGTTCCAGAGGCGGTAGCGCCAGTCCGCGGCATTCACGAGATCCCCGTGTTCCCAGGCGAGCCCCTCCCCGGGCAGGGCCCCTCCCGTGCCTTCGCCCATCAGGTCGAAGTGCCCCGCCAGACCGTCCAGGAAGAACTCGCGGTTGCCCAGCCAGAGCCCCACCCAGCGTCCCGCCCGCCGGCGGTCGTCCACCCAGGCCAGGAACTGCGCCTGGAGGGGCGAGCCCATGCCCTCGATGCCCACCCAGGCGTCGAACACGTCGCCCAGGAACAGCCAGTCGGCCTCCGGGTGCCCCGCCTGGGCCTGCGCCAGTCCCGTCAGCTCCGCGCTCCAGTGCGGGTCCGCCACCAGGATCAGGGGCGCCGCCGGCTCCGGCCGGAGCGCCCGACCCCGCACCCAGCCCAGGCAGCCCAGGCGCCGGGTGTTCAGGGCCGGCACGCAGGTCACCGACAGCCCCGCCCCCGCGCCCAGGGTCCCCGCGACCCAGGCCGCCAGCCAGGGCTGCGCCCCCGCCGCCAGCCAGGGCTGCGCCCCAGCCGCCAGCCAGGGCTGCGTCCCCGCCGCCAGCCAGGGCTGCGCCCCCGCCGCCAGCCGGGCCGTGATCCCAGCGGCCAGCACCAGCCCCAGGAACAGCCCCAGGTGCCGCCGGTACAGCGGCAGTCCCGGCCACGTGCCCCGCACCGCCCCATCCAGGCTCCACCCGAGGGCCGCGAAGCCCGCCCCCCGTCCCAGTTCACGCCACCCCGGCGGCAGGCTCACCGCCGCCCCCGCCCACCCCAGGGCGCCGAGCAAGGCAAAGACCACGATCCAATCCCGACCCACACGCATCCCACCATCTCACCACATCCACCCAGCCGCCGCCAACCTCGCCCCTACGGCAGTTCGTCGGGCACGAACTGGTCGGGGTGGAGCAGCTGGATCTGGCGGAAGGCCTCGTAGTTGGCGAAGAAGACCGCCACCAGCTCCGGGTCGAACAGCCTGCCGCTGTGTTCCTTCAGGTAGGCGGTGGCCTCCGGCTCCCCCCAGGGGCGCTTGTAGATCCGGCGGTTGATGAGCGCGTCGTAGACATCCACCAGGCACGTGATCCGGGCCTCGACGGGGATCGCCTCGCCGGCCAGGCCCATGGGGTAGCCGGTGCCGTCCCACTTCTCGTGGTGGCTGGCGGCGATGCGGGCCCCCATCTGGATGAAGGGGACGTTGGAGTCGCGCAGGATGTTGGCCCCCATGGTGGTGTGGGTCTTCATGATGATCCACTCCTCCTCGGTGAGGGGGCCGCCCTTCTGGAGGACGCGGTCGGGGACGCCCACCTTGCCGATGTCGTGCATGGGGGCGGCGGACCGGATGCAGTCCACCCGCGCCTCGTCCCAGCCCAGCATCTGCCCCATGGCGGCGGCGTAGAGGCCGATGCGCCGGACATGGGCGCCGGTCTCGTTGTCCCGGTGCTCGGAGGCCGAGATCAGCCGCAGGGCGATCTCCTCGCGGGAGGCGCGGATCTCGAGGGTCTGGCTCAGCACCCGCCGGGCCAGGGTGGCTTCCCGGTCCTGGTAGTCCAGCTCCAGCATGCGCCGCCGCAGCGCGTTGGCGACGGCGATGAGGATGTCATTGTTCTTGAAGGGCTTGAGCACGTAGCCGTAGGCCCCCTCGCGCAGGCACGCCATGGCCATCTCGGCGTCGTCCATGGAGCTGACCATCACGAAGGCGATCTCGGGGATCCGGTGCGCCACCGTCCTGACCAGGGAGATGCCGTCCATGCCCGGCATCTTGATGTCGCACAGCACCAGGTCGATGGTCTCGCGGTCCAGGAGTTCCAGGGTCCTGAACGCGTTGGGCGCCTCCAGGCACTGGAAGCCGTGCTTCCTGAGCAGGCGCAGCAGGGCCACCCGGGCGAGCTCCTGATCGTCCACCACGAGGATCCGGATGTCCTCCGGCGCGCGGTTCGGCAGGGGCCAATCGATCGGAAGCGCTCGGGGCTGGGAAAGGGGCTCCATGGTCAGGGATTCTACCCCGGGAAGGCCGCGCGTCCCGCGTTATTTCACTCCGAGGCCCGAGAAGGCCTGGAGGGCCACGCCGACCATGATGAAGGCCAGGGCCCCCCAGCGCATGGGCGGGATGGTCTCCCCCAGGAAGGCCTGGGTCATCAGGGCGTTGGCCAGGAAGCCCAGGGCCAGGAAGGGGTAGGCGTAGTTCACCTCCACCATGTTCAGGGCCGCGGCCCAGACCACGATGCTCACGCCGTAGCAGGCGAAGCACGCCACCATCCACGGATTCAGGCCGAGACGGAGCAGGGCGGGCAGGTTGAAGCTGAGGCCGCCGGCCGCGACCAGGCCCTTCTTCATGGCGATCTGGGCGAAGGCGTTCAGGATGACGCCGGCGAGGATCAGGGGCAGGGCTTTGAGGTAGGGGCTCACGAAGGGTCCTTTCGGCGGAGCAGGAGGGCGGTGTCGCCGCCCACGGGCACCTGCAGGATAACCTCGAACCGGTTCCGGAGGCCCGGCTCCATGCCCCAGGCGTCCTGGCGCCATTCGTCGGCCATGGCCACGAGGAGGTCCCCGGGGCCCAGCACCCGGACCAGTTCCCCGGCCTGGCGCAGCTCGGGCATGGTCTGGGAGGTGTAGACCATGACGCCGCTGCGGAGGGTCTGCCAGTAGTAGACCCGGTGGCCGAGCATCAGGGGCTCGGCCCGCCGGGTCCAGGCGTGGTAGCTCTTCAGGGGGTCGAGGCGGTGGAAGCCCCACGTGCCGAGCACCAGGAAGACGAGTCCCAGCGTCACGGCCGTCTCGCGCACCAGGAACCGGCCTTCCCCGGCCAGGGTCCGGGCCGCCACGGAGAGGGCGCCCAGCAGGAACAGCGCGCAGGCCGCCCGCAGCGGGCCCTGGAAGGCCGCCAGCTGGGCCTGGAGCCGGGGGCCGCCGGCGTGCCCGAAGCAGACCGCCGCCAGGGCCAGGCCGGGCAGGGCCAGGCCCGCGGCCAGGAGGCCCCCCAGCCGCCGCAGCCGGACGGCGCCCACGGCCTCCACCGCCACCGGCTGCAGCATCGAGGCCAGCAGCAGGGCCAGGGACGGGTAGATCATGAGGATGTACTTGCCCTGCTTGCTCTGGGAGAGGCTGAGCAGGAGGAAGGGCGCCACCACCGACAGGATCAGGAAGCGGGCCGCGGGGGACCGCTGCGCGCCGCTGCGGGCCAGGAACCACGCCAGGGCGGGCAGGAGCAGGGTCCAGGGGAAGCAGTCCCCGGCGAGATACTCCACGTACTTCCAGGGCGGCTGGAGGTGGTCCCAGGCGTGCAGGGCGCGGTCCAGGTTCTGGTGGACGACCATCTGGAACGCGTAGGCGGCCCCGCCCTTCACCCCGGCGACGACGTACCAGGGCAGGATGATCAGGGCCATCAGCAGCAGGCCCCGCCCCGGCAGGGCGGCCTTCAGGACCCTGAAGTCCCCCTGCCAGAGCAGGAACCCGCCCAGCACCCCGCCGGTGAGCACCAGCGCCAGGGGCCCCTTGGCCAGGCAGGCCAGGGCCAGCGCGGCGTACGCCGCGAGGAACCAGGACCGCTCCTCATAGGGCCGCGCCGGCCGCGCGTGGTCGCGCACCAGCAGGTAGCCCCCCAGCCAGGACAGCCAGCTCCAGGCCAGCAGGGCCGCGAAGACCAGGTCGATCTGGATGAACTGGGACTGCCAGAACCAGATGGGAATGGTCGCCAGGATCATCGCGGCCAGGTCGGCCAGGTCGGCCTGGAGGAACCGCGCGACCCAGCGCCGGAAGCCGAACATGAACAGGATGGCGCCCAGGGCCGAGGGCAGCCGCAGGGCATAGGCCGCCACGCCGTGGAGGAAACCATGCCCCCCGGTGAGGGCGTCCAGGAGGATGGCGGAGCCCTTCATGAGCCAGTAGAACAGGATGGGCTTCTCGTTGTAGGGCACGCCGTTGAGATAGGGCAGCAGCCAGCTGCCCCGCTCCCGCATCTCCCGCACGCACTGGGCGAAGTCCGGCTCGTCCGGCGACCACAGGTCACGCATGGGGACCACCGCCAGCAGCAGCAGGGCGAAGAGCAGGGGGACCCGGTGATTCCACAGCCAGCGCCTGACGGCGGCGGCGCGTCCCGTTGGACCGTTGCCGACGGCGCAGGCGGACCCCGTATTTTCCAAACCGTCCATGACCCATCCCCTCCCACAAGGTTAACCTGGGTTGCCGGAGTCCTCTGCCATCCATGAAACAACACATCCCCCTCGCCGAACGCATGCGCCCCCAGACCATGGAGGAGGTGGTGGGCCAGCCCCACCTGCTGGGCCCCAAGGGGGCCCTGCGGCGCCTCACCTCCGGGGGGCGGCTGCCCTCCATGGTGCTGTGGGGCCCCCCGGGCACCGGCAAGACCACCCTGGCCCGGCTGCTGACCCAGGCCACCGGCCATGAGTTCCTCGAATTCTCCGGCGCCTCGGGCTCCGCCGCCGAGCTCAAGAAGTTCCTCCAGGAACACCGCGAGCAGCCGCTGTTCGCCAGCGTGCCGCCGGTGGTCTTCCTGGACGAGATCCACCGGTTCAACCGGGCCCAGCAGGACATCCTGCTGCCCGCCCTGGAGCGGGGCGAGGCCATCCTGGTCGGGGCCACCACGGAGAACCCCGCCTTCTACCTGAACCCCGCCCTGCGCAGCCGGTGCCAGCTGCTGGCGCTGCGGCCCCTGGCTCCGGAGGCCATCCTGCAGGTCCTGCGGCGGGCCTGGGCCCGGGAGCGGCCCGGGGAGCCGGAGCCGGCCGAGGTGCTGGCCTGGCTCGCCCCGTGGGCCGGCGGCGACCTGCGCTCGGCCCTGGCGGGCCTGGAGGCCTGGCTGAACCTGGCCCACGCCGAACTGGATCTGGCGGGCTTCAAGGAAGCCCTGGGCGGCCGCATGATGTTCGACCGCGCCGACGGCCACTACGACCTGGCCAGCGCCTTCCAGAAGAGCCTGCGGGGCTCGGACGCCGACGCCGCCCTCTACTACCTCTCCCGCATGATCCGGGGCGGGGAGGACCCGCGCTTCATCGCCCGGCGGCTGCTGGTGTGCGCCGCCGAGGACGTGGGCCTGGCCGACCCCCAGGCCTTCCTGCTGGCCGAGGCCGCCAGCCGCGCCGCGGAGCAGATCGGCTGGCCCGAGGCCCGCATCCCCCTGGCCCAGGCCGTCCTCTACATCGCCAACGCCCCGAAGAGCAACGCCGTGATCACCGCCATCGACGCGGCCCTCGCGGCCCCGGACGCGCCCATCCCGGACAGCCTCCAGGACGCCCACACCGCCACCAGCCGCTCGGCGGGCAAGGGCGAGGGCTACTTCTACTCCCACATGGACTACCAGCGTCCCCAGGCCTTCCTGCCGGTCCCGCTGCGCGGCCAGGCCTTCTTCCAGGCCCAGCGTCCCCAGGAGCGCAACTGGCTGGACGCGGCGGAGCCGGACGGCGAGGCCCTGGGGGCGAGCTTCGACGCCTGGCGGGCCGCGCATCCCGGCGGGGGCGAACTGCCCCTGGAGGCCTGGGCCACGGCCCTGGGCTGCAGCCGCGAGGCCCTGGCCCGCGCGCTGGCGCGCCGTGTGCCGGCCGGCTGGAAGCTGACCCGCAGACTCTTCGCGGAACCGGAGGGCGAAGGATAGGTGATAAGCTGGCCCTCTTGGCCCAGGTGCCAGGAGAGTTCATCCCTGTGGATTAAGAGGACGCCATGCCCTTGAAGACCGCCGCCGCCGGCACCCCCCATCGTCAAGCCATCCGGGTCGCCCCCCTGGTGGTGCTGGCAGGCTGCCTGGGCTGCGCCCCGGCCTCCAACACGGACGCGGTGGTGCCGTATTTCACCACCCAGCCGGTCACCGCGACCGTGGCCGTGGGCGCCGGCGCCACCTTCAACGCCCTTGCCCAGGGGCCGCCCCCGCCGACCTACCAGTGGTACCGCACCGACGACGCGGGCTACACCTGGACGCTCCTCGCCGGCGCCACCGGGGCCAGCTACACCCTGCCCGCGGCCGCCATCGACGACCACAACGCCTGGTTCGAGGTGGTCGCCACCAACCTCCTGGGCTTCATCTCCAGCCAGTCCGCGCGGCTGGCCGTCACCACCACCGTGGGCCAGACCGCCCAGGTCGCCCTGGCCGCCCCCGCCGTGCCCACCCAGCTCGCCCCGGGCCCCGACGGCCGGCTCTGGTTCACCTGCGCCGCCACGGGCCAGGTCGGCATGCTCGCCCCGGTCACCCACGCCCCCACCCTGGTGGCCCTGCCCACCGCGACCGGCGCGCCCCAGGCCCTCGCGGCGGGGCCCGACGGCCGGATGTGGTTCACGGAATACGCCGGCGGCAAGCTCGGCGCCATGAGCCTGGACGGCTCGGCCGTCACGGAATACGCCGCCGGCGGGCAGGGGCCCGCGGGCCTCACCCTGGGGCCCAACGGCGCCGTCTGGTACGCGCTGCAGACCGCCAACGCCATCGGGACCATGACCCCGACCGGCACCGTGACCACCTATCCCGTGCCCACCGCCGCCGCCGCGCCCCAGGGCATCACCCTGGGCACCCAGGACGGCAACCTCTGGTTCACGGAAAGCGGCGCGGGCCAGCTGGCCCGGATCACCCCCGCCGGCACCGTGACCGAATGGGCCATCCCCACCCCCGCGGGCGGCGTGCAGCCCGTGCCCGGCGCCATCGTCTCCACCCCGGACGGCGCCGTGTGGTGCACGGACACCGCCAACAGCCAGCTCGTCCGGTTCACGCCCACCGCCCTCTTCAGCGCCGTGGCGCTGCCCGCGGGCGCCGCGCTCCAGGGCCTCACCCTCGACCCCGCCGGCAACCTCTGGGTCGTCGAGCAGGGCCTGGGCCAGGTGGCGCAGGTCACCGCCGCGGGCGCGGTCACCAGCTACCCCCTGCCGGGCGGCAGCGCCGGCGGGGCCGGCGCCGTGGCCCTCGGGCCCGACGGCAGCCTGTTCATCGGACAGGCCGGCGGCAGCATCACCCAGGTGGTCCTCACCGTCCCCACGGACCAGGTGGCCGTCACCGCCACCTCCGGGACGGCCCAGGTCGCCGCCGGCATGCCGCTCCCCTGCTTCGCGCAGGTCACGGGGAGCCCGGATCCTTCCGTCGTCTGGTCCATCGAGGAAGGGGCCTCCGGGGGGACCGTCTCCGCCACGGGGCTCTACACCGCCCCGGCCAAGGCCGGCACCTACCACGTGGTCGCCGCCAGCCATGCCGACCCCATGCAGACGGCCACGACCAAGGTCACCGTCACCCAGGTCAACGCCCCCCTGATCACCGTCCCGACCTATGTCACCGCCGGCACCGCCAACCTGACCGCCACCGTGGCGGCCCAGGCGGATGCCACCTACGTCTGGACCCTTACCGGCGGCACGATCACCGCCGGCGCCGGCACCCCCCAGATCACGTTCACGGCCGGGGCCTCGGGCTACGTCGAAACCGCCTGCACCGTGACCAACGCCACCCTCACGGCGAGCGCCACGGGGACGGCCGTGAGCACCATCGTCGCGGCCCCGGTCATCGCCTCCCTCACGGCCAACCCCACCACGATCAGTTCCGGGGCCCGCGTGGCCCTGACGGCGACCTTCACCGGCGGCGGGGGCGTCATCGACCAGGGCATCGGGACCGTCGTGAGCGGCGTGCCCGTGACGACCGGGGCCCTGACCGCCACCACGACCTTCAGCCTGACCGTGACCAACGCGGCCGGCCTCCAGAGCAAACCCGCCACCGTGCAGGTGGTCGTGCATTAATTTATGTTATGTTTAATTAATACATCCTTGGATTAAAGTAAATCCTTCCATTCATTCACCTTCCAGGTGCACCCATGGCGAGATCGACTTCATCCACAGCCGGGCAACCCGCGGGACAGACCCCCGGAGAGGCCCTTCCCCAGGCCCGGGACCGCATCCGCCTCGACCAGATCGTCCGGGGCACCCTGCGGACCCGGGATCTGAACGCGAAACATGTCATCGCCCTGGCCGAGTCCATCGCCGCCCTCGGCCTGATCCACCCCCCCGTCGTGGACCGCCAGAACCGCCTCCTGGCCGGGGCCCACCGCCTGGCCGCCCTGGGCTGGCTCGAGGCCAACGCCCACCTGCGCTTCCAGGAACTGTTCCCGGACGGGGTGCCGGTCTGGCGCATGGACCTCAACGCCGACTCCGACGTGGACCTCGCCCTGGCCGTCGAGATTTCGGAAAACGAGCAGCGGCGCGACTACCTTCCCGCCGAGATCCTGAAGCTGGCGGAACGGCTCCAGACCGCCGGGTTCCGCTATGCGGCGGAAGGCGGACGGCCCAAGGGCGACGACCGCCCGCTGATGCCCGCCCTGGAAGTCATCGTCGGCAAATCCGTGCGCCAGTTGCGGCGGATCCTGCACCCGGCGGCCCCGAAAAAAACTAGGACATATGACCTGGTTAGCGAGCTGAAGGCGTTCCTGGAACAGACCGAGCGGCTCGGTGCGCGCCTGGTCGAGGCCGGGGAACTGGCGGAAGTGGCGGCCCTGAAGGCGGAACTGGGGCGGGTCAACCGTATGACCGGGCGTGCGCTGGAAGCGCTCCAGGGGGCCGGGGCGGTCGCCCGGGGGTGATCGCAGGCGAGTCGGGGGGGCGGCTTGTCGTGGCGACCCTGCACACATCGGTATCACCCTGCCCTTGACTCAACCCGCGCTGACCGCTGGGGTTGGGTTGCAAGGCTTTTATCCCCTTCTCATCCCCGTCCATCCCCGTTCATCCCCGTTTATCCCCGTCGAAGGCGTGGATGGC
>Ga0316222_1004860_pt1 | contig 11904 bp, 12 predicted proteins | sample TBH18011metaG_FD_206008 | JGI IMG/M metagenome (GOLD analysis project Ga0316222, IMG submission 206008) | Freshwater microbial communities from Trout Bog Lake, Wisconsin, USA - TBH18011 | ecosystem: Environmental > Aquatic > Freshwater > Lake > Hypolimnion/Profundal zone | place: USA: Wisconsin... | reverse complement strand
CCGGCGGCGCTGTCGGGATCAAGCACGGTGACCGGCAGCGCCAATTGCGCCGCCTCGGCCACCTTGGCATCGGCGGGGATGCCGTCGGGGAAAACCTGGGCGCCGAATTCTGCGCGGATGATCCGCTCGCCATCGGCCACCGAGCCGCTCTCCTCGGTCATGGTCAACAGGATGCCGGCAACGGCCAGATCGCCATTGGCCTCCTGGCGCATCCTTTTGACCTCGTACCAGGTGTTGGTCAGGCCCTCATGGGCGAACGGGTCGGGGGGGGGGGGGATCAGTACGGCGGTGGCGGCGATCAGCGCGTTGAGCGTCACCAGTCCGAACGAGGGCGGGCAGTCGATCACCACCATGTCGGCCAACAGGCCGGCCTCATCCTCGCCAAGATGGCCGCGTAGCCGCCGAATCGCCCCGTCATCGCCGGCCATTTCCAGTTCGGCGGTGCGCAGGCTCTGGCTGGCGGGGAGCAGGCGCAGATTGGGAAAGGGCGTGTCGAGCAGGGTATCGGCCAGGCGGGCACGGCCAGTCATCACCTCCAAGGTGCCAACCGATGGCAGCGGCAGATAGCCGAAGCTGGCGCTGGCATTGCCCTGGGCGTCGAGGTCGATCAGCAGCACCCGCCAGCCATGGGCGGCCAGACAGATCGCGACGTTGCAGGCAGTGGTGGTTTTTGCCACCCCGCCCTTGTGATTAAACACCGCGATGACGGGCAGGGCCATTACAGCAAGGCCAGGGATTTGAAGCTGATATGCCCCTTGCGACCCACCACCAGATGATCGTGCAACAGGATTCCCAGGGCGGCCAGGGCCTCGCGCACGGCCTTGGTCATTTCGATGTCGGCGCGGGATGGGGTGGGGTCCCCCGACGGGTGGTTATGGACCATGATCACCGCCGAGGCCTGCAATTCCAGCGCCCGTTTGACCACCTCGCGGGGATAAAGGGGGGTGTGATCGACAGTACCCTTCTGCTGCAATTCGTCAGCGATCAGTACGTTCTTGCGGTCAAGGAACAGCAGGCGGAATTGCTCGGTGGCCAGGGTAGCCATGGCGGCACGGCAGTAATCCAGTAATTGCTCCCAGGTGGTCAGCACCGGGCGATCCAAGACCGGGGCGCGGGTCACTCGCACCGCAGCCTCGCGCACTACCTTCAGCAGGGTGGCCGAGGACGGTCCCAACCCGCCGGCCTGAAGCAGGGCGGAATAATCGGCGCCAATCACATCGGCGAAGCTGCCGAAGCGGGTGATCAGGGCCTTGGCGATGGGTTTGACGTCCTTGCGCGGAATGGCGGCGGCCAGCAGCAATTCCAGCAGCTCGTAATCGGGCAGCGCCTCGGGCGCCTCCAGGAAGCGATCGCGCAGCCGTTCGCGGTGGCCAAGATAATGGGGATCGTCGCTCACAGTCGGGCTTGGAAGCGGTCCAGCCAGTCAAGCCGGCTTTCGAGCAACGCGATCTCGTGGTCGAGCCAGGCGACCAGATCACTGCTTTCACCCTCTTCGCCAGCCGATGAGCCGCGCAGATCAAGCAGCCGCGCCAATTCGGATTCGAATCCTTCGGCCAGTAGATCGGCCTGGGCCAGGCGGTCGTCGCGCTCCAGCAGATGCAGGAAGCGCATTTTCAGCGCGATGATCAGCTTGGACAAATCGCTGGCTGGCCGTATCCGTGCCACCAGCAGGGTGTGCAATTCGCGCCGCCCGGCGGCGGTGATGGAAAGCAGCGCGTCGTTGTCGCTGCCGCCCACGCTCTCGACCAAACCTTCGTAGCGCAGCAATTCGATCGAGGCGCCCATCAAATCAATCTGCGGCCCGGCGACGCGGGAGATGAAATGCCGCACCGCCCCAGCCAACTCGCCATACAGCATCGGCTCACGCGCGATGGTGCCCAGCGCGCACAAGCGAACGGCTTCCTTCGGCGTCAGTGTGTTGTCGGCGAACATCGGCTGCATCCCTTCGGGGAAACTGAGAACCACTATAAGGCAGCGGCGGGGGGCGTGTCCAGGGATGGGACATCTTCTCCTTCGCCCCCCAACGGGGGGAGAAGGTCGGGATGAGGGGGGCGGTGGGGTCGGCACGTTGCCAACCGTCCAACGGTGGTCAATGGCAACACGGATGAAGGGGATGGAGTTTTCCCATCCCCACTGATCCGTGTTGCAAAGGAGAATCGCGGTCGCAGGGATCTCACCGTCCCTCGAAGAACCTCACCGGCTTTCCTCCTGGCGCCCCCAGCAATTCCCCGTCGCGCATCACCATCCTTCCGCCGACGATGGTGGCCACCGGCCACCCCGTTACCCGCACTCCGTCGAAGGGGGTCCAGCCGCAGCGGCTGGCGATCCATTGGTTGGTGATGGTGCGTTCGGCCTTGAGGTCGATGATGGTGAAGTCGGCGTCGAAGCCGGCGGCGATGCGGCCTTTGCCGATGATGCCGTAGATGCGGGCCGGACCGGCGGCCATCAGATCGACGAGGCGTTCCAACGTCAGCTTGCCGGCATTGACGTGGTCCAGCATAAGCGGCACCAGGGTTTGCACCCCGGTCATTCCCGACGGGCTTTGCGGATAGGGCTTGGCTTTTTCCTCGCGGGTGTGGGGGGCATGGTCGGAGCCCAACACATCGACCACTCCCTCGGCCACCGCCTTCCACAGGGCGTCTCTGTGGCGGGCATCGCGGATCGGTGGGTTCATCTGGGCGTAGGTGCCCAGCCGGTCGTAGCATTCCGGCCCGGCCAGGGTCAGGTGCTGCGGCGTGGTCTCGACGGTGGCTAGGTCCTTGTGGTCCTTCAACAGGGCCATTTCCTCGGCGCTGGTGACGTGCAGCACATGGACTCGCCGCTTGGCCGCCTCGGCCAGTTTCAGCAGGCGGGTGGTGGCCCTGAGCGCGGTTTCGACGTCGCGCCATTCCGGGTGGAGGTGGGGATGGGCGCCGCCCTCGACCAGATTCTTCCGCACATTCAGACGGTCTTCGTCCTCGCAATGGACCGCAACCCGGCGGGTGCCGGCGGCCAGCACTCGGGCCAGGGTGGCATCATCACTGACCAGCAGCGAGCCGGTGGACGAGCCCATGAACACTTTGGTGCCGGCGCAGCCGGGCAGCTTTTCCCACTCGGCCAGGTTTTCGACGTTCTCGGCGGCGGCGCCCAGGAAGAAGGCGTGATCGACCCAGGTCCGGCCCTTGGCGCGGGCCAGCTTGTCGGCCAAGGCCTCGGGGGTGGTGGTGGCTGGCTTGGTGTTGGGCATCTCGAACACCGCGGTGATGCCGCCCAAGGCCGCCCCGGCAGTGCCGGTGGCCAGGTCTTCCTTATGCTCCAGACCTGGCTCGCGGACAAGTCCGGTGGCGTCGAAGCTTTCCGCCGCGCTGGCGCCGGCAAGGTTGCCGATGGCGACGATGCGGCCATGGGCGATGCCGATATCGGCGGCGACGGTGCCGGAGGGCGTCACGGCGCTGCCGTTTCTGAGGATGAGGTCGAAGGTTTGGGGCATGGGATCAAACCTAAATGACGTTGGCTGCGCCATCATACCCCGGATTTAATTGTCCGCCAGCGCCGCAAAGGCGTCACCCTCGCACTTGCGCCCCAGGATGTGCCGCTGGTGCCACAGGGCGGTGAACAGCAGGGTCCAGCAGGCGAAGCCGGTGCGGCGGTCGCTGGAGCGGAACAGCCGTTCCACCGCCTCGGGGCGGGCGATTTCGGCAATGCCGGGCTGGCGGGCGACCAGGGCGCCGATCTCGGGGCGGGCGGCGATCCATTCGGCCACCGGCACCGTGAAGCCGCGCTTCTTGGCGAAGGGCCGGGCCAGCGGCAGCGAACGCTCCAGCCACAACCGCAGCAGCCATTTGCCCATACCGTTCCGGACCTTGAAGCGGTCGGGTAGGCGGAAGGCGAAATCCGCCACCACCGGGTCGAGGAAGGGCACCCGTCCTTCGATGGCGTTGGCCATCAGGCAGCGATCGGCCTTGACCAACAGATCGTTGGGTAGCCAATCGGCGCAATCGACTGCCTGCGCCACTTGCAGCCGCGAGCGTCCCGGCAGCGCCTCGGCGCGCTCCGAGGCGGCGATGCCGGCGCGCCAATGGCGCAACGGGGTATGAAACAAATCCAGGTCGTCAAAAGTGCCATGTTTCCGCATCGGCCGGCTCAGTGGCCATGGCCGCATCGCCGCCCGGTAGCGGCCATAGCCGCCGAACAACTCGTCGCCGCCCTCTCCCGACAGGATCACCTTGACCCGTTGCCGGGCCACCTGGGCCAGCTTGAAGGTGGGTAGGCAGGCGTAATCGGCGGCGGGGTCGTCCATCGCCGCCGCCACCGCCGGCAACAAGCCCCAGAAATCGGCCTCGGTGAATTCGACCTCGACATGCTCGGCGCCCACCGCCTGGGCCAAGGCGCGGGCGTGCTCGCGCTCGTCATGGACGCCGGTGCCGGGAAAGCCGGCGGTGAAGGCCAGCACCGGGCGGGGATTGAGCCGGGCCATCATTGCCAGCACCACCGAGGAATCGATGCCGCCCGACAGGAACATGCCATAGGGCACGTCGGAGCGCTGGTGCAGATCGACGGTTTCCATCAGCACCGCGTCGAGCTGGGTCAGTAGCGATTCGGTGTCGCCGTCCAGGGGGCCACCGGCGGGCAACGCGGACAGGTGGCGCTCCTCGACCACTCGGCCCTGCTCGATCGCGACCGTGGCACCGGGCGCCAGCCGGCGGATGCCGGAAAAGATCGTTGCGTCCCCGGTCGCAAACTGCAATTGCAGGTGTTGGGCCAGCGCCGTGGCATCGATTTTGGGCTGAACCAGCCCGGCGGCGATCAGCGCCTGTGGTTCCGAGGCGAAGGCCAGCCCGAACGGCCCCTCGGCCAGGTAGAGCGGTTTGATCCCGAAAGGATCGCGGGCCAGCACCAATCGGTCGGTGACGGCATCGTCGATGGCGATGGCGTACATGCCGCGCAAGCGCCCGGCAAAGCCGAGGCCGTCGGCGCCGTACATGTGCAACGGCGGTTCGCAATCCGATCCGGTGGCGAAACGAACATCGGGCATCCCGGCCTTCAGTTCCAGGTAATTGTAGATTTCGCCATTGGCGACGATGGCCCGGCCGGCGCCGTCAAGGATGGGCTGGCGCCCACCTTCCAGATCGATGATGGCCAGCCGGGTCTGGATCAGGCCGGTGCCACCGCGAAGATGGCGGCCCTGGCCGTCGGGGCCACGATGGGCCAAGGCGGCGGCCAGGGCGTCGAGGATTTCCGCCTTGGGGGCCGAGCCATCGGCGGTGACGATGCCGGCGATGCCGCACATCAGGCGGTAACCTTGGCGAGGAAATCCAAATAGCGCGCCACCACCGCCGCCTCGGTGAAGCGGGCCTCGTAGGCGGCCCGGCCACGCGCCGCCAGCCCCTCGGCCAGGCCGGGTTGGGACAGCAATTGGGCGATGGCTCCGGCCAAAGCGGCAGCATCGTCGATCGGCACCAGCACCCCGTCGATTCCGTCCGCGATCAACTCGCAGGGTCCCTGGGCGGCGGTGGCGATCACCGGCAGGGCCTGGGCCCAGGCCTCGATCACCACATTGCCGAGTGGCTCGTGGCGCGACGGGCAGATGAACAGATCGGCGGCGGCGAACAAGGCGGGGACGTCGTCGCGCCATCCCAGGAAGCGTACCCGCTCGGCCACTCCCAATTGCCGCGCCAGCGCTTCCAACTCGCCGCGCAACGGACCCTCGCCGGCGATCCACAGATACAGCGTCGGCGCCGAGGCTATCGCCCGGATCAGCACGTCGAAGGCTTTGTTGGTGTGCAATCGTCCCAGCGCCAGGGCCAAAGGCGCCCCGGCGGGGGTGGCGAATTCGGCGCGGAGCACCGGCTCGGCCAGCTCTTCTCCGACGAAATTGGGGACATAATGGACCCGATCGGCGCTCCAGCCCTGCTCGACGATCCAGCGGCAAATGTCCTGGGTATTGCCGATCAGGTGGCGGCAATGGCGATAATATTTGAGGTCGTAATAGCCGCCCAGACGGGCGACATGGACGAAGGGCGGATCGCCGGGCAGCGGACACTGATGGGTGGCCCGGTTCATCCAGGTCAGTACCACTTGGGGGCGGAATTCGGCGACGGCGCGGCGGAAGCCGCCTCGGGTGGTGAAATCGAACAGGCCGCCAAAGGGCAGTTCGGTGACCTCGACGCCGCCGGCCCGCAGCAGGCCGGCTCGCTTGGCGTTCTTGCGGATCACCAGACGCTGTTGGAGTCCGGCCCGCTCCAAAGCCAGGGCCAGGCGTTCGAAGAAGGCTTCGGCGCCGCCATGCTCGGCCCCGGCCATGGCTTGCAGCAGGCGGGTCATTGCAGCACCGCCTCCAGTCTTTCGGCGGCGGCATGCCAGTCGCGGCCGCGATACAGCGCCTGGGCCTCGGCGCTTTCCGCCGCCTGAACCTGATCGTCGCACAGCGCCATCAGCGCCAGATTGGCGAAGGCCTCGTCGTCGGGGGCGACCCGGCCGGACAGGCCGTCGGCGATGCGCTCGGGCGCTGCGCCCAAGGGCCGCACCACCGCCGGCAGGCCGCTGGCCTGGCTTTCCATCAGGGTGAAGGCGGTGACGTCATCCTCATGGCCGGGATAGAGATGCAGGCGGGCGTGGCGATAGGTCTCGGCCATGGCCAGATCGCCCTGAGGCCGCCTGACCATCACGCCCTGGGCGTGGGCCGCCTGCACCTTGGCGGCGATCACCGCCATCTCCGGCTCGGGGGCAGCGCCGTCCTCAATCTTGGCCAGGCTGGCGGAGAGAATGTGCAGCTCGGCCGAAGGGGCGTGGGGATGGATACGTTCGACCCACAGATTCAACAGCCAATCCAGGCCGTGGGCGGGGTGAGTGGTGACCAGGGCGATCGGAGGAGGCGGCGAGGGCCGGGGCGACATCGTCAGGTAATCCGACCGAATCGCGGGCGGCAGCAGGGCGGTGGCTAGGCCTTTGGCCTCGAGTCCGGCCATCTGGGCAGCGGATACCAGCAGCACCAGCGGCGTGTGCTCGTCGAGCAGGGGGCGAATGGCGGGGCGGGCCAAGTGACGGCCCGGCCCGGTATGCCACAACACCCGCTTTCCGGCTTGGCGGATCGTTTGCAGCAGCGAAGGCTTGCGGAAGGCGATCAAAACGTCGGTGGCGAAGGGCTTGCGCCCGCCGTCAAGCGGTTCCCAGCGCGCCCCCTCGATGGTCATGCCCCAGGGGCAGCGATTCAATACCACCACCTCGTGGCCGCGCCGCGCCAGCGCGCCAGGCAACGAGGCGAACGCCTTCTCGGCCCCGCCGAGCGGCCGGGCCGCCGGACTGTACCCGTCGAAGGGGACGGACTCATCGACAAGCGTGATGTGCATGGGGCGGTTATACGTGCCCCCCGTCCCCTTGCCAAGCGGCGGCAAAGGCATCACCTTGTCGGAATTGCCAGGTTTTCGGGAGTGTCGTTGATGGCGGAGAGTCGTTATTGCCGTTTGGCCCAGCGCGGGGTGATGATCGTCGGCGGTGCCGACCGCGCGAGCTTCCTGCAAGGGCTGATTTCCAACGACATCGCCAAGGCCGGTCCGGGCCGCGCCCTGTGGGCGGGTTTCCTTACTCCCCAGGGCAAGTTCCTCTACGATTTGTTCGTTACCGAACAGGGCGACCGCTTTGTCATCGACGTTGAGGCCGCCCGCGCCGAGGAGTTCCGCAAGAAGCTGTCGATGTACAAGCTGCGGGCCAAGGTCGAGATCAGCCTGGCCGAGGGCTGGGCGGTCTACGCCGCCTGGTGCGACGCCGCCTCGACGCTGGGATTGGGGGCCGAGGCAGGGACGGCGGCGGGTTTTGCCGGCGGTATCGCCTTCGTTGATCCCCGCTTGGGTGCGGGCGGATTGCGCCTGGTCGTACCAGAATCAGGGGCGGCTGCGTTGGCCAAGGCCGGGCTGGTCGAGGTGCCCTTCGCCGAGTGGGACCAGCACCGCATCCGCCTTGGCCTGCCCGATGGCGGCCGCGACGTGCCGGTCGAACGGGGCGTGTTGCTGGAATATGGCTTCGACGAGTTGAACGGCGTCGATTTCAACAAAGGCTGCTATCTCGGCCAGGAACTGACCAGCCGCACCAAGCATCGCGGCCTGATCAAGAAGCGCCTGATGCCGGTGACCTTCGACGGCTCCGCCCCCGAAGCGGGGAGTCCGGTGTCGCTGGGCGAGGCCGAGGCTGGCGAGATGCGCTCGTCCTCTGGCCAAGTTGGGCTGGCGTTGATTCGGCTGGAATCGTTCCGGGCGGCGGCGGTGTCACACCAAGCCTTCACCGCAGGATCGACCCGCCTTGTCCCGGCGCGGCCCGATTGGGCGGTATTTCCCGAAGGGGAATGATCAGGCTTCCGGCAGGAAGTGGGCGCGATCGTTCAGGGCCATTGCCGACACGGTGATGGTGTCGTTGACGCGGCCGTCCTTGGACAGGCGCACGTGCTCGATACCGTCGATAGCCTCGAACACCCGGGCGACCGTCCACACCATGCGATGCTTCGACCCAGTCCGGGTGAAGCGCTGACCAATTTCAATCGGAAGTTTCTGGCGCATTTGGTGCCGCCCCTGATGGGTCCATCCGCCCGACCTGATCGGCGGGTGTGTAACCAAGACTTAACGACTCTATGGTGGCTGGGTCAAGGTTCCTGTGCGGTCGCGCCCGGCGCCCTAGGCCTCGACGGCTTCGCCGGTCTCGCTGGCGTAGAAGCAATAGCCGTTGCGACCCGAGTGCTTGACCCGGTACATGGCGATGTCCGCCGCCTTGCAAACTTCTTCCATGGTGTAGCCGTCATCGGGGAAGACGGCGATGCCGATGGACGCGCCGACGGTGCAATTGGCTTCCCCCACCGTGATCGGCCGGGCCAGCGCGTCGATGATTTTGCGGGCGACCAGGGCGGCTTCGGGTTGGCGGGTGATTTCTTCGGTCACCACCACGAATTCGTCGCCGCCGACCCGGGCCACCGTGTCCGACGACCGCACGCAGGACATCAGGCGGACGGCGACCTCCTTCAACACCACGTCGCCGGCCTCGTGGCCGAGGGTGTCGTTGATCGGCTTGAATTTGTCGAGATCGACGAATAGCACCGCCATGCGACCACCGTGGCGGCGAATGCGGGCCAAAGCGTGATTCATGCGGTCATTGAGCAAATTGCGGTTGGGCAGGCCGGTCAGGTGGTCGTGGTGAGCCAGGCGGCGGATGCGGTCCTCGCTCTCCTTCCGCTCGGAGATATCGCGGAGGATGCAGGTGAACAGACGGTGACGGCCCTGGCGCAACTCGCTGACCGAAACTTCCATGGCAAAGCGCGAGCCGTCGCGCCGCCGGCCCATCCCTTCGGTGGTGCGGCCCATCATCGAGGCGAAGGTGGGCGCAGCCTTGCTCTCGCCATCCCCGTCTTCGTCGGCTCCCATCAACTCCAGGAAGTCACAACTGACCAGTTGGCCGGGGCCGAAGCCGAACATGCGCTCGGCGGCGGGGTTAGCCGATTCGATCACGCCGTTCTCGCCGATGGTGACGATCCCCTCGGCCACCGAGCGGAGCACTCCGGTCAGGCGTTCCTCGCGCTCGCGTAGGGCTTCGGCCGATTTGACGGCCTTGGAAATGTCGCGCACCTCGACCAGAAAGGACGCGTCGGTACCGGGCAGACCGCGCACCCTGAGTTCGGCATCAAACAGGGCGCCGCCCGCCCGCCGCAGCTTAAGCGGCAGGAAGTCCTCGGCGGCCAGCAAGTCCCAGCCGGCTTCCAACAGGAACTTGTAATCGTCGTCGAGAAAGGATTCGAACGGAGCGCCGAGCGCTTCCTCGGCCGTCAGCGCCAGCATGGCCAAACCGGCGCGATTGACAAAACTGACCTTACCGTTGTCCAGCAAGCAGACAAGCGAGGAGATCAGCTCAAGCAGCTCATGATCGACGACGGCCAATGCCTCGGCCTTTGCCACCTGTGACGCCCTCACCCCTTCCCCCGGTATAGCCTTTTTGGATGGTCGGCCCTACGGGGGGCTATGTCAATCGCCTAGTGCCTAGATATTGTCCCAACGGCCAGTTGGCCAAAAATTTCGGCAAGGCGGCTGAACGGCGCGTCCAAGGGCGGCGCTACCATGGGAGCGGCCAGTTGGCCTCCGTCGCGACCGAAACGGTCTCGCACTGCCGCCTCCAGCCAGCCCCCGACCTGGAGTTGACGCGCGGCGGCGCGGCGGCCGTCGCAATCGAGAAAGGCGCTATGGCGGTCGATGGCGGCGCTCAACTCGGCCACACCCGTCAATTCCTGGGCCGAGACCAACAACACCGGCACCGCCCAGTTGGACTCTTCGCCTGCAGGCGAGAGGGCCAGCGCCGAGATCACGTCGGTTTGGGCTCGCCGTGCCGCCAGGTCCATATCGGCCTTGGTGATCGCCACCAGATGGGGGATCTCGGCGATGCCGGCCTTCATGTATTGCAGCGAATCGCCCGCGCCGGGCTGAACGCAAAACACCACGCTATCGACCAGCGCGGCGATTTCCGTTTCCGATTGGCCCACCCCCACTGTCTCTACCAGAACCAGATCGAACAGCGCCCGCATCAGAACCATGGCCGAGACGGTCAGCGCCGCCAGCCCGCCAAGGTGATCGCGGGCAGCCATCGAGCGGAAAAACACGCCTTCGTCGGCGGGGTCAGTGGTCAAGCGGGTGCGGTCGCCCAGCAAGGCTCCACCCGAGCGCCGCGAGGACGGATCGACGGCAATGCAGCCGATTCTGCGCCCTTCGGCCCGCCAGGTCTTGATCAGGGCGTTGAGCAAGGTTGATTTGCCGACGCCGGGCGGGCCGGTGATGCCGATCACATGGGCGCTGGCGGCGGCGAAGGCGGCGTCAAGCAGCGCCACCTGGGCGGGGTGGTCGGGAGCGCGCTCCAGCAGCGCCAACGCCTGGGCCAGTCCCGCTTTCCCGCCCGCTTTGACCTCGTCCAGCGTCAATGCCGGTTCCTTTCACCCCATCCGCGCGCTATCCTTAGGCGGCGCTGGCCGCTTCGGTCAAGCCGCACCGGAGTTGACTGATGCCGCTGTGCAAATTCCTGGGGAACGCGCGGTTCCCGCCTTTGTTTGTCGCCGCGGCCAGCCTGGGCGCTCTGGCGGCTGCCTTCACCGCGCAATACGGTTTCGGCCTTCGCCCCTGTATCTTGTGTTTGGCCCAGCGGGTTCCCTTCGCCTTGGCTGCGATCATCGGCCTGGTGGCCCTGTCCGGCGCCGTCGATGGCCGTATCCGGCGGGCGATGGTGATCGCCGCCGGTCTGCTGTTCTTGTTCAATGGGGGGCTGGCTACCTACCATGTTGGCGTCGAGCATCATTGGTGGGCGTCGCCCGGCTGTAGCGGAGAGGCGGGTAGCGCGGTGTCAGTCACCGGCTTGGCCGCCCGCATGAATAAGCCGGCCCAGGTGGCCTGCGACCAGCCGCCATGGGATTTCCACGGCCTGACCATGGCCGGTCTCAACATCATCTATTCGTTTGGGCTGGCGACCGTGACCTTGGCGCTGGCACGGCGGCGGGTCTGATCAACCGCTTCCGGCGTCACCGGCTGGTTCGGGCTGGATTGGGTGGAGGGGGGGGACCCTGGCCAACCGGCGAACACCGAAAGCGCCCCGAAGATGCCTCGGGGCGCGGAGCCAAACCTTGACGTTGGTCATGCCGGAAAAAGAAGGGAGTTCTGCCGCCGGATGAATCCGGCGGCGGGGATCAGAACCCTTCGCGCTCCAGGCGCTTACGCTCCAGCTTGCGAGCCCGGCGCACCGCTTCGGCCTTCTCTCGCGCGCGGCGCTCCGAGGGCTTTTCGTAATTGCGGCGCAGCTTCATCTCACGGAAGACACCTTCGCGCTGCATCTTCTTCTTGAGCGCCTTAAGGGCCTGATCGACGTTGTTGTCACGAACGAGAACTTGCACGTTTCGTCACCGCTCCTCTACGC
>Ga0316222_1004853_pt1 | contig 11908 bp, 15 predicted proteins | sample TBH18011metaG_FD_206008 | JGI IMG/M metagenome (GOLD analysis project Ga0316222, IMG submission 206008) | Freshwater microbial communities from Trout Bog Lake, Wisconsin, USA - TBH18011 | ecosystem: Environmental > Aquatic > Freshwater > Lake > Hypolimnion/Profundal zone | place: USA: Wisconsin... | reverse complement strand
CGTCCCCGGTTCGCAGACGGATGATTTCACCGATGCGCCGCTGGCGGTTCATATATTAAAGATAAGACGATTGTTTTATTTACGAAAAATTTAAATAAAAGATGAAGAAGTGTCCAGTCCCTTAAATTCAGTGATCACGGCATCCTTTATTTAGAGCTTTTCAAGAAATTCTGTGGCCTTGCGGAGCGAGGATTTTTGACTTTGGGCGAGGCTTCGGCGAAGGCGCAGGTTTGAAAAACCCTGTAACTGAGCCGAAACGAAGCCGAAAGTCAAAAAGACCGCGGCGTTGGCACCCCCATCCGCACGGCTACAGAATTTCTTGAAACGCTCTGGAAATGGATACCTCCGCCGGTCTGTTGTACAGCCAACTCACGAAAGTCGCCACCGAAGCGGAAGCCATGTCCCTGGCGGCGTATTGGTGAGATTTGAACCCGTCGCAAAGCGACCGGGGGATTGGTCGACTGGCACCACCGGCGGCGGTCACCACCCTAGACCGATGAATATTTCCATTGGGCGGCCATCCCGCCGGCGCCGGAAAAATTGCAGTCCCACCCGGTCCGCCTCGCCGGCGTTTTTCAAGCGCACCCGGCGCACGGCAAACCGGCGGCCGGAAACGGCGAAATCCAGCCGGTTCCGCTCGGCGGCACAGACAAGGCCGGTCGCTTGCGCGGCCAGTTGCCGGCAGAATTGCGCCGCGTCCCGGATTTTCGCCTCCGGTTCCGCCGGCCAATGCTTCCGTGCGTAGGCGTGAAAGCGCGGCCACAGCGTCTCGCCCAGCGCCCGGCAGGTTTCTGGCAGCATGCGGCGCACTTCGTCCAAACGTTTGCGGAGCAGCACCTCGGCTTGGAATTCCACGTCCGCCGGCTCCAGTTGCCGCCACGCCGGCCAATCGTCCGGATGCAGGCCGGCCTGCTCGGCGGCGGAACGCGGGTCCGCCGCCAGCCGGTCACGCAAATCGCCGTCGCGCAGCAGACGGCCGAAGGCGGTGATGAAATCAACCCGTTCCACGGATGCGCCTGAGTTTGGCCAGTTCCTGTTGCAGTTCCGGAATGGGCGGTGATTCGTCGTCGCGTTCCAGGATGATGGCCTGCACGGGCGCATATGCCACCACTGCGCCCGCCAGCTCGATCAGTTCCTCCTGCACCGGCGCGTCATGGCTGTCGATGTGCCGCCCGCCCTCCCGCGCATAACCAACGAGATGGAGTTGCCGGATGTGGCGGGGCTCGATCTCCCGCAGCCACGCCAGCGGATCGTAACCGTGGTTGCGGCTGTTGATGAAAAGATTGGTCACATCCAGCAGCAGCCCGCATTCGGCGCGCTCGCAGAGCCGGTTGATAAAATCCGTCTCGGCCAGGTCGCCGGTCAGGCGTACGTGCGAGGTAATGTTCTCGAGCAGCATCGGCTTGCCGCAACGTTGCGAAACTTCCCGGACATGGCCGGCGATTATTTGCAGCATCTGCCGGGTGGGCGGCACGGGGTTCAAATGCCCCAGATCCGCCTCTGCGGTGCGGGTGAATGCGATGTGATCGCTGATCCATTCCGGCTTGGCCCAGCCCACCACCCGGGCAAACTGCTCCAGCCGCGCCGGATCCAAGTCGCCCGGGGTGCCCAAGCTCAGGCCCAGCCCATGGACCAACAGGCGATATTGTCCCGCCAGTCGCGCCAATTGCTTTTCCCCGCCTTGGAAAAAATGCTCCGCCGTGATCTCCAGAAAATCAATCCCCGCCGGCTTGGTTTCCAGCCACGCCGCCAACTCCCGCCGATAGCCAAGGCCGATCATCATGAACCTCCGCACCCGCCGCAGCCGCCCCCGCCGCCGCAGCCCCCGCCACCCCCGCCGCAACCGCTGCTGCCACAGCCCCCGCCGCCGCTGCCACGGCCTTGGTTCCACCAACCCCCGCCCGAACCGCCCGATTTCGTCCGCACAAAAAAGATGAGCCCGCCGAAAATCATCATCAGCGCCATGAAATCCCACCGGTGCAACCCGTCAATCGTGCCGATGACGAAACGAACCGCGCCCAGCCCTTCATAGGCCAGCAACCCGGTGATTGTCACCGCCGGAGTGTCATGCCCCCGCCAGCGGCACAGCAGCACCACCCCGAACGTCACCAGAAACCAGACGAAATAAAGTTCCAGAAAGTCCGGTCCGCTCATCGCCAGTATGACAAGGTCGGGGCGGGTCATGGGTGTTCCGATCCCGCCGGCCAGTGACCCTCGATCCAGCCCAGTACGGCGTCCAGGAGCGGAAAAATCCGTCCATGCCATGCGCCGTTTTCAGCCTCGGAAAACCGCCGCGGCTCCTGCTTCAACGCCAGCAGCTCGCGCAGCACCTGGCCGTCAATCTTGAACGCGCCCGCCAGAATCGGGATCCGTTCCGCGAAGTCCGTGGGGATCGCGGTGCCTTCCAGCCGGAGCACCTCGGAAAGCTGCACAAATATCGCCGTGATGTTCCGCCCCACAAAGAGATCGTACGCCTGATGCTGCCGGCACGTGACAAAGGAATAAACCAGCCGCAACCGGAGATTCCGCAAAGCCTGCTCGCAGAGGAATTTTTCCAGGGCCGCGTCCACGCGGAAACCCGCCAGCGGATCGGCCCCATGCAGCACGCGGTAATTCCGCTGGATGCTGGCGAACTTCGTGGCGAATGCCCGCACGCTCCGCTCAAATCCGTGCCGCCCCAGCACGAACGGATCGACCTCCGGCCGGTCGGCCAGCACCCGCGCGATGGCCTGGTGCGCCGGGCCGGCGGACTGGTTCAGGATGATCAGCAGGTTGAGATCGGAAACACCTTCAATCGCATTGCCCCGCACGGCGCTGCCGTAAAGGCAGCACGAATAAAGATTGTCACCCAGTTCCTGGCGCAGTGCGTCCACCGTCCCGTTCAGAATGTCCTCAAGCTTGGCCACGGCACCAGCTTTGACAAACCTGCGCCACCGTCAAGCGTTTTGTGGGTCCGCCGGACTGATACAGCCATTGGGTGAGGTGCCAGACATTACATGGGATTCCATGAGGACGCTTTCATCCCGCCGGAACGGCTGCTTTGCCATCTTCCACCCTCCATCCTCGCCCCACCGCCTCCGCTCACTCCCACTCGATCGTTCCCGGCGGCTTGCTCGTGATGTCGAATACGCACCGGTTCACACCTTTCACCTCGTTGATGATGCGGCTCGCGAGCTTCTCCAGCAGGTCGTACGGTAGCTTCACCCAGTCCGCCGTCATGCCGTCCTGCGATTCCACGGCGCGGATGGCGATGGTATATTCATACGTCCGTTCATCGCCCATCACGCCCACGCTGCGCACCGGCAGCAAGACCGCGAAGCTTTGCCAAATCTTGTAGTACAGGCCGCACGCCTTCATCTCTTCCACCACGATGGCGTCCGCGTTCCGCAAAATTTCGCACCGCGCCGGCGTGACCTCGCCCAGAATGCGCACCGCCAGCCCCGGCCCCGGGAACGGCTGCCGCCACACGATTTCCTTCGGCACACCCAGCTCTTCGCCGAGCAAACGCACCTCGTCCTTGAACAGGCACTTCAGCGGCTCCACCAATTGGAACTTCATGTTCTTCGGCAGCCCGCCCACGTTGTGATGGCTCTTGATGAGCGCCGCCGGATTGCCCGCGATGGGCACCGACTCGATCACGTCCGGATACAGCGTGCCCTGCGCCAGGAACTTCGCCTTGCCCGCCTTCTTCGTGGCCGCCTGGAAGACTTCGATGAACGTCTTGCCGATGATCTTGCGCTTCTTCTCCGGGTCCGTCACGCCCTTCAGCCGCGAGAGGAACAGTTTCGTGGAATCCTCATACTGCAGCTTCAGTTTGAAATGTTTGCCGAACACCTCGCGCACCGTGTCCGCCTCGCGCGCGCGCAGCACGCCGTTGTTCACAAAAATACAGGTGAGCTGCTTGCCGATCGCCTTGTGCAGCAGCGCCGCCGCCACGCTGGAATCCACCCCGCCGCTCAGGCCCAGGATGACCTCTTCCTGGCCGACCTGCGCGCGGATCTCTTCCACGGCCTGGTCGATATACTTGCGCATCGTCCAGTTCTTGCCGCAGCCGCAGACGCCGTGGACGAAGTTCGTGATGATCTCGCGCCCGCGCGGCGTGTGCACCACTTCCGGATGGAATTGCAGGCCGAAGAATTTCTTGTCGCGATGCTCGATGGCCGCGTATTCGGAATTTTCCGTGACCGCAACCGTTTTGAACCCCGCCGGCATCTTCGTCAGCTTGTCGCCGTGGGAATTCCACACCTGCAGGCTCGCCGGCAGCTTGCCGAACAGCGCGCACGACTTGTCCTTCACCGTCAGCGTGCCCTTGCCGTATTCACGCTTCTGGCCCTTCTCCACCTTGCCGCCCAGGAACTGCGCGAGCAGCTGGACGCCGAAGCAGATGCCGAGGATCGGCAGGCCGAGCTGGAAAATCGTCGGGTCCGGCAGCGGCGCCTTGGGCGAATACACCGAGGACGGTCCGCCGGAGAGAATGATGCCCGCCGGTTTCAGCGCGGCGATCTCGGCGGCCGGCGTGTTGAAATGCAGGATCGTGGAATACACGTTGCACTCGCGGATGCGCCGGGCGATCACCTGCGTGTATTGCGAACCGAAATCAAGGATTACAATCTGTTCATTCATGACAAAATCAATTTAAGTTAACACCGGCCCAAGTTTGCCCGCCCCTCACACCGCCACGGCCGCCGTCCAGCCGTTCGTGCCAAATTGGGATTGGAAACGCTCCGCCAGATTCTCCGCCGCCGCGAGGTTCTCCGCCAGCGCAAACGTCGTCGAACCGCTGCCGGACATCAGCGCCGCCAGCGCCCCGTGCTCCCGCAAAAACTCCTGGTACAGCGCCAGCACCGGAAACTTGTCGAACGCCGGCGCTTCGAGCGAATTGTAAAACTCCGCCCCGGCCGCCCGCAGATCATTCCCCTGCAACGCCGCCACCAGCTTCTCCGCCCGCCCCGGCGTGCCGTTCAGCGCCGCCGGAAACCGCGCCAGATTCTGGTACGACCACGGGGTCGAAATGCCGAACCCCGGATGCGCCAGGAAAAACGCCCGCCCGCGCAACGCCGGAAAATTCGCCAGCGGCCGGATGATCTCCCCGCGCCCCGTCGCCAAGGCCGGATGATCGTAGAGAAAGAACGGAATATCCGAGCCCAGCGCCGCCGCCAATTCATGCAGCTTCGCCACCGGCAACGGCGAACCGAACAGTTCGTTCAGCGCCGAAAAAGTCACCGCCGCGTTCGCGCTGCCCGCGCCGATGCCGCCCGCCAGCGGCAAATTCTTTTCCAGGTGGATGCGCACGCCGTCCGCGATGCCCGCCGCCGCCAGAAACGACGTCGCCGCCCGGTGCACCAGGTTGCGGGCGTCCACCGGCAGTTCCGGATGCGTGCAGGTGAGCGTCACGCCCGTGGCCGCCCGGTCGAATGTCAGCCGGTCCCAAACGGGCACCGTCTGCATCACCGTCTCCAGCGCGTGAAATCCGTCGGCGCGGCGGCCGAGGATGTTCAGGATCAGGTTGACCTTGCAGGGCGATTTTTTCTCAAGCGACATGGCGGAAAATCAAAAACGCGCCAACAGCGGTCAGTTGGCGCGCGTGAAAAGGCAATGGGCCGGTTCAGTTGTCAAACACCTGGAAACGGCTGCCGGGGATGAACGGCGCCACATCGCCGCCGCTGAACCCGCTGTAGGTGTCCGTGTCAAACATCGCATCCGAGTACAAACCCGGGCGGTAGCTCTCCGGTCCCACATAACCCGGCACCACATACGAGGTCCACATGGGTTCGTACGGCGGGATCGGGAACGTCACGATCTCCACCAGGCCGAGACCGACCCGGGCGGCGGAATGATCGATGCCGCGGAACAAGCCCGTCGTGAACGCGGTGCTCGAGGAATCAAAGATGGCGGTCTGCTCGATCGAACGGCGAACCTCGCCCATCCGCACGACTTCGAAGGTATTGCTGACCCCGCGGCCGAGCTTGTCTTCGGGACCCGCGCATCCGGACACCAGCGTGACCAGCGCGACCGCCAGCACGGAAACGGAAATGAATTTATTCATAAGACGCATTATGGTGGTCCGAGCTTACTCCGATTCACCCGCTTGTAAAGCGCGTTTTCGGTCCCGCACATCCCAATACCAGGCGATCAGCACGCTCACCTCAAACAGGATTTGGAGGATGATCGCCATGATCACCTGCGTGAGCACTTCCTGGGTCGTCAGCAGCGCCCCCAGGACCAGATTGATCACGATCATGTACCGGCGCATCGCCGCCAGGCTGCGATAGTTCAGGATGCCGATCTTCACCAGCGCCAGCAGCACCACCGGCAGCTCAAAGCCCAGCCCCATGCCGATCAGACACTTCGTCACAAAACTGAAATACGTCTCCGCCCGCCATTCCGGAACATCCACGCCCATCCAGTTCGCCCACCACTCCGCGCACTTCAACGCCCGCGGCAGCATGAAAAAGAAGCAGAACGCCACCCCCGTGAGAAACAGTCCCACCCCCACCAACGCCGCCCGCAGCACATACTTCTTCTCCTTGATCTTCAGCGCCGGCAGGATGAATTGGGCCAAAAAGTAGAAAATGAACGGCGAAGCCAGCATGATGCCCCCGTAAAAACCGAGCCGCAGCGAGGAAAAGAACGGTGCCGACGGGTCCAAATACACCAATTCCGGCGCCCCTTGCAGCAACACTTCCTTGGACGGTTGGGGATCCACGGTCACCGCCAGCAAAATATTGCTCCCCATCGTCACCGGTTCCAGTTGGATGACCGAAACCGCGTTCGTGCCCAGATCCAAGCCGGCCAACCGGTTGGTTTCCAAGCTCAGGTTGGAAACCAGATTCGTCCCCACCCGGATCAACACCCGGTGATTGCTTCCCATGCTCACCAGCGCGGAATGGTCCAGCGGCCATTTCAGGATGGAAACAATCTGCGGGGTCGCATACAGGCAGACAATCAGGCAGACGAGCAAGGCCGCGCCGCTTTTGACCAGCAGCCAGCGCAAATCCTCGAGATGCTCCAGGAAGCTCTTGATCGGACCACCGCCCTCCTCGGCAACATCCTCCGGCAGCGGTTCGTGGGGGGAATCGCCCATGAAAAATTCTGCGTCCCGACGGGACGATCAGACTGTTTTGGTTTCCGGAACCGCCGGCTTCGCCGGGGCCGTGGACGACTGGGCGGTCGTGTTCACCGGAGCCGCCGGCTTGGGAGCCGCAGCAGATTCGTTCTCAATGGCTTCCGTCACGTCACGGGAAGCTTTCTTGAATTCATTGATCCCTTTGCCCAAACCCTTGGCAAATTCGGGGATGCGCTTCGCGCCAAACAGCACGAGCACCACCACCAGTACCAAAACCAGTTCGCCACCACCCAAACCCAGTATGCCAAGCATTGCGTTCATAAAATAGCCTTTCAATTGAAACTACGCCCATTGGCGTGTTTAGTAAAGACGCAAAAACGGTCCCGGAGGCTACAGGAATCGCCGCCACACGCGGTTTCGGACCGCCGTCCCACCGGCAAAAACCACCTTTTCCTTCTTTCCATCAGCCCAACCCAACATCTGGCATTCCACCCAACCGCCGGCAGCAAATCTGCCTGTCCCGATAGCGGCGGTCCGTGACCGCCGGGAACCGTGAACCAGCCAATCAATACCCTTTCAGCTAACCCCCATTCGAAAACCGGGTGCCAATACCCATATCCCCCAATACCTCATCGCATGACTTTCCCGCCATTCACTCCCACTCGGTTGCCGTTTGGCCCATGGCTCAACCCCAAACTTCAAAACACACTATATATTCCTATTTTGGAATACGTATTTATAAATGAGTTCCGCATATGGAATATAATGGCATTATTTCACAAAACATATTCTTTTATGAGAATATATATCTGGATAATTAGTTAATATGTTCCTATAATAGCATATTGTTGACACCTAGTCGGGCATTCTTTATATTTTTCCCATGCTGAGCGAAGTTCATAACATCAGTCTGCCCTCTGATTCCAATTCTTTGGCCCCGGCAATCCGTCCGTCCTCCTCCGCTCCCAGTTTGATTGAAGTCATCGGCGACCCCGCCCGCTGGGACATTTTGCGGGAACTCGCCCCGGGCACACCACTCTCCGTGCAGGAGTTGGCGGAACGCATCGGGAAAACCCCCAACCAGACGTCCAAGCACCTTACCCTGCTGCGCGGTGCCGGTGCTGTCATCATTGTGGAGCAGCCCGGCCATGATGGCCGCAAACAATTTCACACCATCGCCGAATCCTTCCGCCGCACCGGCCCCGCCGGCCAACCCGAGATCGACTACGGCCCCTGCCTCCTCCGTTTCCCCTGACAGCCCCCGCCCTGTAGCGGCGGTCTGCGACCGCCGAAGCCCCCATCAGACCAACGGCCACCACGCTCCCGTGAACTTCCGCAACGGATTCCCCGCCCCGCCAGTCCGATTGCTTCCATGCCATCCAGCGCTCCAGCCTCCCTCGCCCCCGACGGTTAGGAGGGGACAAGGGTCAGGGAGACGGGCGGCTCCATTTCCCCCAACTCAAAACTGAGAAACGCCTCCCCCCGATGTAACAATGCAACAATGAAACGTTGCAACGCTTTATTCCCCGATGATCTTCACCAACACGCGTTTCCGCCGGTTGCCATCGAACTCGCCGTAGAAAATCTGCTCCCACGGCCCGAAATCCAGCCAGCCTTTCGTGATGGCCACCACCACCTCGCGGCCCATCACCTGCCGCTTCAGATGAGCGTCTGCGTTATCTTCCCCGGTCCGGTTATGCTCGTATTGCGAGGTCGGCGCATGCGGCGCGAGCTTCTCCAGCCACACCTCGTAGTCGTGGAGCAAGCCGGATTCCGCGTCATTGATAAAAACGCTGGCGCTGATATGCATCGCATTCACCAGGCAGAGCCCCTCCTGCACCCCGCTTCGCCGCACCAAGCCCGCCACCGTGTCCGTGATATTCACGAATCCCCGCCGGCCCGGCACCTCGAACCACAAATGCTCCGTCAACGATTTCATGCCCGAGATGTAGCCCCGGCACCCGGCCAAGGCAAGCGGGATATTTGCTGGTGTTGGCCCTCCAAAGCTTCCAGCTCGAACATGAACCGGACGATTTCCATGATCTTCGTCCGGCTGGGGCCGTTCAAACCGTTGCCGTGACGCGGGTCGTAATGCTGGCAATAATCCGCCGCCAGTTTGTAACCTTGCGCCGCTGAAGCTGGATACACGAGACAGATTGCCAATCCTTTTTCCACCACCAGGAGGTTCCAATTATGAATGATCCGCACCGGTCCCCACTGTTGATTTCGGTGTTCGTTTTGAAAATCCCGCAGCCGGTCATGCAATGCCGATGCCGCCAACCGGTCCAATCGGGGCTGGGCAAGATCCAAGCCCGCCAGCAGGGCGCGGGCTTCCCGGAAAAGCTCCGCCGCCCGACCGGTGGTCTTGCCTTTGCGCGAGGCCGCCCGCGCCGCCACCCAGACGGCAAAGGCAGGTAGCCGGCCCGGCTGCTCAAACCATTTTTTCATGACCGTCAGCCGGGTCAGGCTCGCATTGCCGGCTGTGTCGATTTCATCAACCAGTTTCAGCAGTTTTTCAGGAACATTTGTGCGCATAAGGACAGTCGGTTCGCGGTCAGCGGCTTGGTTCACCGGCCAGTTTGTTTTCCAGATCCCCCACATAGTACCGCAGGGCACCACCAAAGCCCCACCCGATGTTGCCGGCCTGGTCGGTCAGATGCCGAATCCGCTCGCGAAAAAGCGGATAAAGTCCCGGCCCTTCATACAGGATCAGCTCCGACATTTCATCCAGCACCGCTCTCAAGCTGTCATAAAATGGGCCGTCAATGTCGCCATACTGGCTGGTAAACTTGGTGCCGTTCTCCACAAAAGTCAGCATCAGGTCGATCGTCCCGGCCAGGTTTCCGGTGGCCTTGCGATAGTCCCGAATGGACTTGCTCGCCTCGCTCAATTTGATCTTCCCGTAACCGCGCTTGGGGAAAAACTGTTCGATGATCTTGCCCCGATATCGTTCCAAAGCCGGGCCGGCATTGTCTTCCGCTTGAAAGCGGGCCTCCAAAAAATCACGGTTATCCGGCGAGAAGTCGTAAAGATCCTTCACCAGCGCAAGCAAGGCGGGTTTTGGCCAATTGTCCATTTTCCGGCGCAGCTTGCGCCAGCCGGCGGGCTTCGTTTCCTTCATATGAGGTTTGCCTGTTCCGTCAACGATTGCATGCCCGAGATTTAGCCCCGGCACCCGGCCAAGGCAAGCGGGAATCCGCCGCGCCGGTCACCGGAGCGCGCCTTCAGGTCGCTTCAACGTGAAAACCAATCGGGGCGGGGAACGTTCCATCCCGCTTGCTCCGGCGGAAGTTGAAACGGCGTGAACGCCGCGCCCCCCGCAACCCGCCGTCAATAAACCGCAACCCTCCGGCAGCGGAATCCTCCTGTTTCCGATACCGTTACGCCGATGAAATTGACCGTCAATCACCTTTCACCCGCTTTCGGCTTGTTGCTGGCCGCCACTTTGGCCCCGGCCGGCCGCGCGGATGACACCGCTGCCGCCACCCAAACCGGCACAACCAATACGGCCGCCGCCGTCGCCCCGGACACCCGCTACGGGCTTTTCGACGGCCTCGACCACCGCAGCTTTTACAGTCAGGGGAATTTCCCCGAACCGTTTCTCGTGGATGATTCCGGCCTGGAGATCAACGAGGCCCGCCTCGACTGGCTCCATACCCGGGCCGGCAGCTCCCACACCGACCTCACCACGGCGGAAGTGGAAAAGGGTTTCGGCCTGCTCACCCTCGAGATCGAAGTCCCCTACGAACGGACCGTGAACGCCGGCACCGTGACCCAAGGCATCGGCAATATCGATCTCGGCGCCCGCTATCCCTTCTACCAATACGTTTCGTCCGGCGGCGGCTTTGACTCCACCTTCGGCGGCGCCTTCGAACTGGGCATTCCCGCCAGCTCCGCCATCAGCGTGAACCCGGAATATGTGCCGAAAATTTTCAACGACACCAAAATCGGCGACCACTTCACCGTGCAATCCATCCTGGGTTACTCGACCCTGGGTGGCGGCGGCGAGGTGGGCGGTCTCCAGACGTTTGAATACGGCTTTACCCTCGGCTACAGCCTGGATCACCACGAACTCCCGTTGCCCGGCGTACGGCAGTTCATCCCCATGTTCGAATTGGTCGGTGAAAAAGGCCTGAACAAGGACGCGGCCGATCAGGACAGCCTGGAAGGCAATGCCGGTTTCCGCGTGAACCTCAAATCCCTTGGCACCGTGCAGCCGCGCCTCGGCCTCGGCTTCGTCTTCCCCATCACCAGCGCCGCGCGCACCGACAATCACTGGGGCATCGTCACCAGTTTGGTGTTTGAGTATTAAGCGGATTCGCGGAAAATGACCGCATGACATTGACCCGCCGGCAGTTCCTCCTGCTGACCGCCGGCCTGGCCGCAGGCTGCCAAAGCCCCGGCCCGGCCGGCACATCCGCGCCGTCTCCCGGCGGCGTGGTCAGCGCCGGCCCCGCTGCGGACTACGCCGCCGAGGGCGTCTACTCCCGCTTCCAAAACCAGGGTTTCTTCCTGATCCGCCGCGACGGCCGGCTCTTCGCGCTGTCTTCCATTTGCACCCATCGCCAATGCAAACTCAAAGCGGAGCGTGACCATTCGTTTTATTGCCCGTGCCACGGTTCGACCTTCGATCCCGCCGGCCACGTGACCGAGGGTCCGGCCCGCCACGACCTGCCCGAGCTGCCCGTCACCGTCGATACCCATGGCCGGCTCCAAGTGACCCTGCCCGGCGCGTGACCGCCGCCTGGGCGCATCTCACTTTTCCCGAATTGCCATAGAATGGTAGCGGCGCGCGGATACGCAGGAGCGCGGCGTTTACGCCGCTTCGACATGGCCGGACCA
>Ga0316222_1004850_pt1 | contig 11917 bp, 9 predicted proteins | sample TBH18011metaG_FD_206008 | JGI IMG/M metagenome (GOLD analysis project Ga0316222, IMG submission 206008) | Freshwater microbial communities from Trout Bog Lake, Wisconsin, USA - TBH18011 | ecosystem: Environmental > Aquatic > Freshwater > Lake > Hypolimnion/Profundal zone | place: USA: Wisconsin... | reverse complement strand
CGCAAACCTCCGGTTTGCTTGGCCTCGGCCTCAACGGCCTCTGTCGCGGGATGAGTCGACTTGAAATCATCCCGCTCTAACGTATTGATGAGAGCCGGACGCTTCACCTTTCCCGATCCCTGTCTTCGGTATAGGCTTGCCCTCTCATGTATTGATGAGAAATCCGGGCTAGCCCGGCCATGGGGCGCGACAGGTGAGTGAGTCCTTGAGTGTTTCCTCCGCCTTTCCAGCGGCGCGGCAGCCCCATCCGCCCGATCTGGTTCGCCGTGTCCTGACCCTTATGCTGGGATGGATGCTGCTGCTGGTGGTCGTCGGCTCGCTGGTCTTCCTGCTTTATCTCCGGGACAGGGCGGTGGAGGCGGCGGCGGCCAATACCCAGGCGGTGGTGCGGCTGCTCGACGAGCATCTCACCCGGACGCTGACCGCCACCGACGGCGTGCTCCGGCGGGCGGTGAGGGTGGCCCAGGCGCGCCTGGGCGGCGCCATCTCCGATGCCGAGCAGGCGCGGGAGTTGCGGGCGTTGCAGGAGTCCCTGCCCGAACGGGGAGGGGTGCTGGTCACCGATGCCCAGGGAGTGGTGACCGCCGCCAGCGCGGTGTCCGGCGTGGATGACAGGAGGGTCGATCTCGGCGACCGGCCATGGTTTCGGGCGCTGGCCGCCGGGCAGGAGATGGTGGTCGGGCCGCTGTCTCACAGCCGCTACGACAACCGGCTGGTGTTTACCGTCGGCCGGCGGGTCAACGATCCCCAGGGCCGCTTCGCCGGCGTGGTCACCATCGGCATCGACGCCGCGTTCTTCACCGATTTCCACCGGAGTCTGGTCCTGGGACCGCATGGCTATATCGCCGCCGATGTGGACGACATGGTGATGCTGCGCCAACCCAATCCCGAAGCCTATGTGGATGCCTCGGTCCGTGGCGGCAAGGTGACCGAGGCGGCCCGCATCGCCCCGGCCGGCACACTGCGCGCCGTCTCGCCGCTGGACGGATTCGATCGTCAGGTTTCCTATCGCCGATTGGCCGGGTTCGATGTGGTGGTCAGCGTCGGCATGGCCATGGCGGATGTGTTGGCGCCCTGGCGCCAGACCGTCCTGCTGGTGCTGGCGGCGGCGGTGGTGGTCACTGCCGGCCTGACGGGGCTGGCGCTGATGGCCTTCCGCGGCCTCGACCGCGAGGAGGCCTTCACGGGGGGGCTGGCGGCGACGGTGCGCCAGCGGACCGAGGAAGCCGAGCACCGCGCCGAGGAAGCCCGGCAGGCCAATGAGAGCAAGACCCGCTTTCTCGCCGCCGCCAGCCACGATCTGCGCCAGCCGTTGCAGGCGGCGGGCATGTTCACCGAGGTGCTGGCCGCGCGGATCAGCGATCCCGGCCAGGCCCAGGTGGTGGAAAAGTTGCGCCAGAGCATTGAGGCCACCAACGCGCTGTTGACCACCCTGCTCGACGTTTCGGCGCTGGAAGCCGGCAAGATCAAGCCCCATATGACCAGTTTCCGCCTGCTGCCGCTGCTGGCCGGGTTGGTGGATCAGATGGAGCCCGAGGCATCGGCGCGCGGCCTGTCCATGACGGTGGTCGCCACCTCGGCGGTGATCCACAGCGATCCGGTGCTGCTGGAGCGGTTGCTGCGCAATCTGCTGGTCAATGCGGTGCGCTATACCGAGGCCGGCGGTATCGTGGTGGGGTGCCGCCATCGCGGGGACGCGGTGGCGATCCAGGTCTGCGATAGCGGCATCGGCATTCCGGCCGACAAGGTGCAGGCGGTGTTCGAGGACTTCACCCGCCTCGACGGCCCGGCGGATCCGCGGGGCGGGCGCGGCCTGGGTCTCGGCCTGGGGGTGGTGCGCCGCATGGCCACCCTGCTCGGGCACCGGCTGGAGCTGCGCACGGCGCTGGGCCGGGGGTCGTGCTTCGGGGTGGTGGTGCGGCGGGGATCGCCGCCATCGGACTGACACCGCCCTATCGCGTCAGCCGCACCGGCTGGCGCTTGCGGCCCCAATGGCCGGGCCGGGCCTCGAACCGGCCGGCCAGGGGGGTGGCGCAGGCCCGGCAGCGGCCCTCGGGGGTCAGATTCCAGGTGGACAGCTCGTACCAGTCGCGGCCGATCAACAGGGCGCCGCAGCCGTGACAATAGGTGCCGCCGCCGGCGGGATCGTGGACATTGCCGGTATAGACATGGCGCAGGCCGTTGCCCATGGCGATGTCGCGCGCCCGCGTCAGGGTGGCGGGGGGCGTGGCGGGCCGATCGGTCATCTTCCAGTCGGGATGGAAGGCGGAAAAGTGCAGCGGCACCTCGGGTCCCAGGGCCTCGGCCACCCAGCGGCTGAGGTCGTCGAGTTCCGCGTCGGCGTCGTTGGCGCCGGGAATCAGCAGGGTGGTGATCTCGAACCACACCTTGGTCTGGTGGCGGAGATAGACCAGGGTGTCCTTGACCGGTTCGAGATGGCCGCCGCAGCGGGTGTGGTAGAAGGCCTCGGTGAAGGCCTTCAGATCCACGTTGGCGGCATCCATGTGGCTGAAGAACTCGGTCCGCGCCTCGGGCATGATGTAGCCGGCGGTCACCGCCACCGTCTTCAAGCCCCGGGCGTGACAGGCCTTGGCCACGTCGACGGCGTATTCCAGGAAGATCACCGGGTCGTTATAGGTGAAGGCCACCGAGCGGCAGCCCAGTTGCAGCGCGGCCGTGGCGATGGTGTCGGGGGCGGCGGCGTCGTTGAGGCGGTCGAACTCGCGCGCCTTGGAGATGTCCCAGTTCTGGCAGAACGAGCAGGTCAGGTTGCAGCCCGCCGTTCCGAACGACAGGATCGGGGTGCCGGGCAGGAAGTGGTTGAGCGGCTTTTTCTCGATGGGATCGATGCAAAATCCCGACGACCGGCCATAGGTGGTCAGCACCATCTCGTCCCCGGCGCGGGCGCGCACGAAGCACAGGCCGTGCTGGCCGTCGCGCAGCTTGCACAGGCGGGGGCAGACATCGCACTGGATGCGGTCGTCGTCGAGGCGATGCCAGTAGCGGCCGGGAAAATGCGAGCCTTGGATGGCGTTTTCCATGGCCGCTAGTGTAGCATGAAACGAGCTTGCCCGGGAGCGGAGCGACGATGCGCATTGAGTGGGGCGCCTTGAGCGCGCCGCAGCGTTGCCGAAGGCAAAAGCGAGGAAAGCCAAGCGAACGGAGTGAGTGCCGGCGCTTGAGGCTTTTTTGAGCGAGGCTTCCATGACCGTCATTCGTCCCGCCGCCGTGGCCGGCACCTTCTATCCCGCCGATGTCGCCGAGGCGACCCGCCAACTCGACGGCTTCCTGGCCGAGGCCCGGCGGCGCCCGGGTGATCCGCGTCCGCCCAAGGCGCTGATCGTTCCCCATGCCGGCTGGGTCTATTCCGGCCCCGTCGCCGCCAGCGCCTATGTGCGGCTGCTGCCGCTGCGGGGCAAGATCACCCGGGTGGTGCTGCTGGGGCCCAGCCATCGGGTGGCGTTTCGCGGCCTCGCCCTGTCCAGCGCCGAGCAATGGGCCTCGCCGCTGGGGACGGTGGTGCTGGACCGCGCCGGTGCCGAGCGGCTGCTGGCGCTGCCCGGCCTCGGCCTGCTGGATCAGGCCCATGCCCAGGAGCATTCGCTGGAGGTTCACCTCCCCTTCCTCCAGGCGGTTCTCGGCGATTTCATGCTGTTGCCCATCGTGGTCGGCGACGCCCCGGCCGACATGGTGGCGGCGGCGATCGACGCCGTCTGGGGCGGGGCGGAGACCCTGATCGTGGTGTCCACCGATCTGTCCCATTTCCTCGATTACGCTGGCTGCCGCCGCTTCGATCAGGCCACCGTCGCCGCCATCGAGCGGCTGGACGGCGCCGCCATCGGGCGTGACGGGGCCTGCGGCCGGATTCCGGTGGGCGGATTGCTGGACGCCGCCCGGCGGCGCGGCCTGGAGATCGTGACCCTGGATGTGCGCAATTCCGGCGACACCGCCGGCGACAAAAGCCGGGTGGTGGGATACGGTTCCTGGGTCCTGTATGAAAAGGGGGGCGAGGTGGCGCAAAACGACGAAGCCGGGATCAAGGCCATCGGGGCCACCCTGACCGAACTGGCCTGGACCTCCATCCGCCACGGTCTGGCCACCGGCCGGCCGGCGGCGGCTCCGGCCGACTCCGCCGGCAGGCTGGCCCAGCCGGGGGCGGTGTTCGTGACGCTGCATCGCCAGGGCCGGTTGCGCGGCTGCATCGGTTCGCCGGTGGCGTTTCGCGCCCTGGCCGAGGACATTACCGACAACGCCTTCAAGGCCGCCTTCCACGATCCGCGCTTTCCGCCGCTGCGGCCCGAGGAGATGGAGGATCTCCGGCTTTCGGTCTCGGTCCTGACGCCGCCGGTCCCCATGCGCTTCGCCGACGAGGCCGATCTGCTGGCCCAGTTGCGGGTCCGGGTGGATGGCCTGATCATCGAGGACGACGGCCACCGCGCCCTGTTCCTGCCCTCGGTGTGGGAGCAACTGCCCGACAAGACCGCCTTCCTCGCCCAGCTCAAGGCCAAGGCCGGCCTACCGCCCCGTCACTGGTCGCCCGGCTTCCGGGCCAGCACCTTCCAGGCGGTCGAGGTCGGGGCGGAGTGACCGAGCACGTCCACGGCAAGCGCTGGGTGGCGGAGTTTCGCGCCGAGATCGCCTCGGACCGGTGTGCCCTGCTGGAGGCCCGCGACCGGCGGCGCGGCACGTCCTGGTCGTTCCTTGACGCGGTGGCGCTGACCCGGCGGTTCTATGTGGAGCGGATCACCGGCTATGCCGCCTGTGGCAGCATCACCGAGGCCGAGCTTGCCGAACTGCTGGACCTGGTGGAGCGGTTGGGGACGGCGTGACCATCGGTCAGAACAGGGCGTATTGCCCCACCGGCGCGGGTTTGCCGCGACGGGCGGCGGCGGGTGGCGGCGTGGTGCGGCGCGGCATTGGGGGCGTGGCCGGCTCGGGCGGGATGATGGCGGCGGGCCGCTGAACCGGCGGCGGCAAGGGGTGGTCCTGATCGGCGATGCGCTCGTCCAGGGCGGCTTTCAGGGCGCCGGCCGCCAGGGACAGGCGGCGGTTCTCCGCCTCCAGCCGGTCGGTGCGGCCCTTCAGGGTTTCAAACTGCAGGGCGATGCGTTCGGCGGTCTCGATGGCCAGGGCGAGATTGCCCTTGGTCTCGTCCAGCTCCGCCTGGAGGCGGATGGCCTGGGCCGCGCCCTGGGCGGCGTCAGCGAGGTTGGCGGGGGCGGGATTGGCGGCGGCGGGCATGCCCTGACGCAACCGCTCGTTTTCGGTCCGCAGATGGCGGATCTCGTTGCGCAGATCGAAGACGGTGTCTTCGAGATCCTCCATCCGGGTCACCGAGACCGCCGGATTGGAGACGGCGAGGCGCTCGGCCAGGGCGACGAAATCAAGCCCGGCGTTGTCCAACAGACGGCCGGCGGTGCGCAACGCATGCAGCGCCTCGGTATCGTTGTCCGAGGCGGCCATGGCCAAGACCTTCGCAAGCTTCTGAACATCCATGCCAAATCCCCCGAGAATGGGGGATTCTGGCGCAAGCCGAGTCCGGGATCAAACTATATTTTGTGTTTAGACCGCCGCCCCATGGCAATGCTTGTATTTCTTGCCCGAGCCGCAGGGGCAGGGGGCGTTGCGCGGGGTGGCGGCCCAGGTGGCGGCATTGTTGGGGTCGATGGCGGTGCTGCGTGCGGCCAGGACGACGGGGGAGGACTCGCCGCCGGTGGTCAGGGCGGGGTCCTCGCGGGATTCCCGCATCTGGCTGGGGCCGCGCGGCTCCAGCGCCGCTTCCGGGGTCGCGTCGCCGAAGCGCAGTTCCACATGCGCCATCACCGAGGTCACCTTCTCGCGCAGATCCAGCAGCATCTGTTCGAACAGGTTGAAGGCTTCGCGCTTGTACTCGTTCAGTGGGTCGCGCTGGGCATAGGCGCGCAAGCTGATGCCCTGGCGCAGATGGTCCAGTTGCAGCAGATGGTCTTTCCACGCCTGATCGAGCAGTTGGAGCAGCAGGCTCTTTTCCACCATGCGCATGGTCTCGGCGCCGTAATTGGCCACCTTTTCCGCCATCTTGCGATCGGCGAAATCGGTAATGCGGTGGCGGATCTCCTGATCGGCGATGCCTTCCTCCTTGGCCCATTCGGTCACCGGCAGGTCGAGGTTGAAGACCCGCAGCACCTCTTCGTGCAAGCCGGCCACATCCCACTGATCGGCATAGGCCCGTTCGGGAATGCAGCGGCCGACCATCTCGGCGATGACTTCGTGGCGGAAGGCGATGATCTCCTCGGCCACTTCGTCGGCGGCCATCAGATCCTTGCGCTGCTCGTAGACCACCTTGCGCTGGTCGTTCATGACGTCGTCGAACTTGAGCAGATTCTTGCGGATGTCGAAGTTGCGGGCCTCGACCTTCTGCTGCGCCTTTTCCAGCGCCTTGTTGATCCAGGGGTGGACGATGGCCTCGCCCGGCTGCAGTCCCAGCTTCTGCAGCATGCCGTCCATGCGCTGCGATCCGAAGATGCGCATCAGGTCGTCATCCAGCGACAGGAAGAATTTGGAGGCGCCGGGATCGCCCTGGCGGCCGGAACGTCCCCGCAGCTGATTGTCGATGCGGCGGCTTTCGTGGCGCTCGGTACCGATGACATAAAGGCCGCCGGACTCGCGCACCTTGTCCTTGTTGACCTCGATCTCGGCCTTCAGCACCTCGATTCGCTGGGCGCGTTCGGTCTCGTCGACCACCTCGGCCAGTTCCTGGCGGATGCGCATGTCGAGATTGCCGCCCAGTTGGATATCGGTGCCGCGGCCGGCCATGTTGGTGGCGATGGTCACCGCCCCGGGCACGCCGGCCTGGGCGATGATGCTGGCCTCCTGCTCGTGATAGCGGGCGTTCAGCACCTGATGCGGAATCTTCTTCTGCTTCAGCAGGGCGGACAGGTGCTCGGACTTCTCGATGGAGGTGGTGCCGACCAGGGCCGGCTGCAGGCGCTCGCGGCACTCCTCGATCAGGGTGACGATGGCGTCGTTCTTCTCGGCGCCGGTGCGATAGACCTCGTCATCGGCATCCCGGCGGGTCACCGGCATGTTGGTGGGAATCTCCACCACTTCCAACCCGTAGATCTCGTGGAATTCGCCGGCCTCGGTCATGGCGGTGCCGGTCATGCCGGCCAGCTTGGGATAGAGGCGGAACAGATTCTGGAAGGTGATCGAGGCCAGGGTCTGGTTCTCGTTCTGGATGGTGACGCCTTCCTTGGCCTCCAGCGCCTGATGCAGGCCTTCCGAATAACGGCGGCCCTCCATCATGCGGCCGGTGAATTCGTCGATGATCAGAACCTTGTCGCCCTTGACGATGTAATCGACGTCGCGGGTGAACAGCTTGTGGGCGCGCAGGGCCTGGTTGACGTGATGCACCAGACTGACATTGCCCACGTCGTAGAGGGCGCCCTTCATCAGGCCGGCGGCCTGCAGCATCTCTTCCACATGCTCGGTGCCGCGATCGGTCAAGGTCACCGCCCGCTGCTTCTCGTCCTTCTCGAAATCCTCGGGCACCAGCGACGGCATCACCGTGTCGACCAGCCGGTAGAGATCGGAATTGTCCTCGGTCGGGCCGGAAATGATCAGCGGGGTGCGCGCCTCGTCCACCAGGATCGAGTCGACTTCGTCGACGATGGCGTAGTTGAACGGCCGGTGGCACATCTCCTCCAGCCGGAACTTCATGTTGTCGCGCAGATAGTCGAAGCCCAGCTCGTTATTGGTGCCGTAGGTGACGTCGCAGGCATAGGCCTGCTGGCGCTCCAGATCGTCGATGCCGTGGACGATGACGCCCACGGTCAGCCCGAGAAAGCGATAGACCTGGCCCATCCAATCGGAATCGCGCTTGGCCAGATAGTCGTTGACGGTGACGACGTGGACGCCCTTGCCCGACAGGGCGTTGAGGTAGACCGGCAGGGTGGCGACCAGGGTCTTGCCTTCACCGGTCTTCATCTCGGAGATGCGGCCTTGATGCAGCACCATGCCGCCCAGCAGCTGCACATCGAAATGGCGCTGGCCGAGGGTGCGCTTGGCCGCCTCGCGCACGGTGGCGAAGGCTTCGACCATCAGGTCGTCCAGCGCCGCGCCATCGGCGATGCGCTGTTTGAACATCCCGGTCCGACCCCGCAAGTCGTCGTCGGACAGGCCCACCAGCGAGGGTTCCAGGGCGTTGATGGCGTCGACGTGCTTCTTCAGCGGCTTGAGAACACGGTCGTTCGCGGTTCCAAAGATCCGCCGGGCAATGGCGCCGAACATGAAGCTTCCTCGACGTGGGTGGCCGAGACCCCCGGGCGGGGGTCTTTTGCGACCGGCAAGAGATAGAGGCCAGTCCGCCATCTGTCAATGTCGCGGGCCGGTCCGGTGGCCGGAAATACCGGTTATCCCATTCGCTTCAGCGCCGTTGCCATCTCTTCCAGCAAGGCGAGCACCTCATGCGAGGCGTCGTTGAGCCGATCGACCTCGGCCAGGGCGGCGGTGATTTCGCCACGGCCGCGCAGGTCCAGCGCCGCTTTGCCGTGGGCGTGGACCCGCTGATGGGGGGCCTGCAACCGGGCGAAGGCGGGCAGGGTGGTCAGGCGCTCATCCTTCAGCGAATCGTACCACTTGCCCAGGCGGCAGCCGTGGTGGTCCGACAATTGGTCGGCGGTCAGGTCGTTGCGCCCCATGATCCGGTCGGTGACGGAGCGTTTGAAGCGGATATGGTCGTTCTTGGCCACCTGCAACAGGGTTTCCGGGGTGCCGAGGACGGCGAAATCCTCGGCGCGCTTGTCCAGCACCACGGCGGCGGCGCTCATGGCCTCCAGCACCCGGTCGATCTCGTCGAGATTATGGTGGGCCAGGCCGGCGATCTCGCCGGTGGCGGCGGCCACCTCGCCGGCGGCGGCGTTCTGCTGGCTCAGGATCGCGGCGATGTCGTGCATGCGCTGGGTGACTCCGTCGATGCGGCCGGCAATGGATTCCAGCCCGCCGGTGACCTCGCCCACGGCTGCCATGCCGTCCTCGGCGGCGCTGCGCGACCGCTGCATGGACGCGCGGGCGCCATTCATGTCCGCGCTCAGCCCCTCGATGCGGGCGCGGATATCGACGGTGGCCCGGGCGGTCTGGTTGGCCAGGTTCTTGACCTCACCGGCGACCACGGCGAAGCCCTTGCCGGCCTCGCCCGCTCGCGCCGCCTCGATGGTGGCGTTCAAGGCCAGCAGATTGGTCTGGCCGGCGATGGCCTCGATCTGATCGATGATGACGGCGATCTGGTCGGAGGCCGATCCCAGGGCCTCGATCTTGCCACCCACATCGGCGACCGCGTCCAGCAGCCCGGCCATGGAACTGCGGGCGGCCTCGGCGGCGCCGACCCCGGCCTTGGCGGCGGCCTCGGCGTCGGAGGCCTCATGCGCCGCGATCTCCGACGATTGGGAGATGGTGTTGACCGAGGCCACCAATTCCTCGATGGCGCTGGCGATGGACTGGCTCTGCTCGGCGGCGCGCTGGACCGACCCCGTCATCTTGGCCAGCACCACGCCGGCCTCGTTGCTTTGCACCGCCGCCTCGACGATGCCCTCCAGTTGGAGCTGCATGCCGTCGTGCAGGGCCTTCTGGCCCCGTTCCATCTCGGCCAGATTGCCGGCCTGCGCCGCCTCCAGTTCGGCGGTGCGCCGCGCCTCCTTCAGCACCACCTGGACGGCGCGGGCCATATGGCCGATTTCGTCGTGGCGCTCCTGGCCGTGAACCTCCACCTCGAAGTCGCGCCTGGCGATGCGGTCCATGGCGGCGCTCATGGCCAGGACCGGCATGGCGATGCCGCGGCCGAGCACGAGGCCGAGGCCGATGGCCACCACCGTGGCGCCGAGCAGCAGATGGACCATGACGCGGCGCACATCGGCAAGCTGGCCGGCATAGAGGCCGGCATCCATGGCGATCTCGGCGACGCCCAGCGGCTTGCCGCTGTAATCCTTGACGGCGCGGCCCAGCACGGCGGTCCGCCCGCCGCGATCGCTGGTCACCGCCTTGATCACATCCTGGCCGGCCATGGCGGCGGCGATTTCGTCGGGAGTCAGGATGGAGGCGGCCATGGTGCTGGCGAACACCTTGAAGCCGTCCTTGTCCCTGACATGCAGGGCAACATCGACCCCGAAGGATTTCTTGAAATCGGTGAAGAACGGCAGGCCGAAGCTGAGGCCGAACTCCACCGACCCCACCGGACGGCCGTCGTCGAACAGCGGCGTGATGCCGCGCACCCCCAGGCCGGCGATGCCGTATTCCAGGCCGAGGGTGGGTTTGCCGGTGGCGTTGGTCTGGACCACGGTCTGCCGGAACGAGGACAGATCGTCGCCGAACTTGGCGGGGGAATGAACCCGCAGGAACGAGGTTGCCGGCGGGGTGTGGAACTGGAACTGCTCGATGCCGAACTCGCCGGCCATGGCCTTGAAGGGCGGCACCATCTCGTCCGCCAGCGGCTCGCGCTGACCGGTCGCCACCAGATGGGCCACGCCGGGCAGATTGGCCACCAGCGCCGACAGGGCGCGGGCCTCCTCGGCCGAGCCGCGGACGGCATCCACCAACTGGTCGAACCGCCCCAGCAATTCGCGATGTTCCGCCTGCTCGATCAGCGCGACGGCGTGGCGGTTGGTGAACCACCCCATGGTGGCCGCGGTACCGACCGACATGGCCACCAGGGCGACACCGAAACGAGCGGCAATTCCAAAGGCCATGACGATCCCCCCCAACGACGGGCGACGCCGAGAGACCACCCATTACGCTTCTGCCCAACGTACCAGACATTAGGAATATGAAATAGAGTCTTTCCATTCACCGGGCGGAGTTAGGGCTTGGCGGCAAAAGCGCTGCCCGCTATAGGTTGAGGCCTCAAGCGGGCGTGGCGAAATTGGTAGACGCAACGGACTTAAAATCCGTAGGGCCGCAAGGCCTGTGCCGGTTCAAGTCCGGCCGCCCGTACCATATGCTGCCAGACACCGGCTCCTTAAAACCGCTGGCTCTTGGGCGTGCCGGTTCGATTCCGGCAGGGGTCACCATCTCGTTCAATCCGTCAGCGAAGTAGTCTAGACTGATCGCCATGAATGTCGTGCCCGCATCGCTGCTCAAATCCATTGTCGAGGTGTATGCGCCTCGACGCGTGGTGCTGTTCGGCAGCCGGGCACGCGGTGACGCGACGGCGGATAGCGATATCGACGTGGTCGTCGTGCTTGACGACGACGCCCCGCCCGAGGCGCTGTCCTGGCGCCGACGTAACGCCGCCCGCGACGGCTATACCGGCCCGGTGGACATCATTCCCTGCCGAGAGAAGGTGCTGACTGACCGAGCGCGGGCGCCGGGGTCGTTCGCCGCCACCGTCCTGAGCGAAGGCGTGGTGATCTATGAGCGCCACTGAGGCTCAGTGGGCCGAGGCTGGCCGCTGGTTCGCCAAGGCAATGGAGGACCGGCGCGCGGCCGAACTCCTCTTGGCCGGTGAGCCGCCTCTGCTTGATCCAGCCGCCTACCACTGCCAGCAGGCGGGCGAGAAGCTGTTGAAGGGTCTACTGGCCGCCTCCGGGAGACCAATTCCAAAGACCCATGACCTGCGGCATCTTGCCGCACTGGTTTTACCGCAGTTCCAAATCCTTGATGCGACGATCGCACGGGTGGCTGACCTTACGCCCTGGGGAACCACCACCCGCTATCCCGACCTGGAAACCGGCCTCGGAGTGATGCCGCAAGATATTCGAGAAGCACTGGTCGATCTCGATCACCTCAGCGCGGCGATCAAGTCTTTGGAATCAATAAACTCACTCTGATGTCCGTAAGTGGGGCAAAAGCCCGGGCGTTCAGTGGGCGCAGCGAGTGGCGACCAATCCCGAGAGGCACGGCACCGGCGTAGCGACGGCAGCACCGAGGCGTGTCCCGAGGAAGTCCC
>Ga0316222_1004843_pt1 | contig 11930 bp, 12 predicted proteins | sample TBH18011metaG_FD_206008 | JGI IMG/M metagenome (GOLD analysis project Ga0316222, IMG submission 206008) | Freshwater microbial communities from Trout Bog Lake, Wisconsin, USA - TBH18011 | ecosystem: Environmental > Aquatic > Freshwater > Lake > Hypolimnion/Profundal zone | place: USA: Wisconsin... | reverse complement strand
AAGCCCGGCGTCTCGAACAGCGCCATGTCCTGGAGGCCACCCTCGCCGCGGGCAAGCTCCTGGGCGACCAGGAAGCTTTGCCGCCAGTGGTCGTAAAGGCGTTCCTGAAACCAGCTTTCGCTCACGGCATCAAGCCGCGCTTGTTCTCGGCCAGGGTGACGAAGTCAGGGGCGAATATCTCTTTCAGGATCGGCACCGCCTTGTAGGGATCGCAGTCGCCGCACATGAAGACATCGAGGGCGGCGAAGCTGCGCTCCGGCCAGGAATGGATCGAGATGTGGCTTTCCGCCAGCACCAGTACCCCCGAAACGCCACCATTAGGTTCGAATCGGTGCAGATGACAGTGCAGGATAGTCGCTCCGGCCTCGGTGGCGCAGCGCCGCAAGGTCGCTTCAATCAGCGCCTGGTCGTCCAGCCGACTGGCACCCCAGAGGTCGATAAGCAAATGCGTGCCCGCGAATTTCACGCCGTCACGGGTCACATAGTAATCTTTGGCGCCGCCGTCATCGGCGGCGGTCAGCTTCGACGCGCCTAGGGCATTCCCCAGATTGGCGGCAAGAGCGTGATTCATTGCTCCCCTCCAAACCAGCAGATGGACCGGAAGGGGCGGGTTATCCACTAAACTCGGGCGCGACGCAAGAAGGAATATTGCTCAGTTCAGCGAAGACAAGCCGGAGGATTTGACCCGCTTGCTCCATTCACCCATGAAGGTCTGGAAATTTTCGGCTTGCTTGATCTTCTCATCGACCCGGCGGTAGTCGATAATGCCGTGTTCGGCTTCGCTGGTCAGCAGGGCAAAGGCCTCTTTGAAGTCGGTGGCGGCCATCAAATTGCCCCACACCCGGCCGATCCGCTGCAAGCCGCGTTCGTCCTTGGCCAGGGTCAGCGCGGTGGCGAGATCAAGGACGCGGCGGGCGGTAGCGGGATCGATCTTTTTGGCTCCTCCCGGCGGGTCGATCAGGCTGTCGAGCGCGGCGGCGGCATCGGCCCAGCGCTGCATTCCCCAATAAATCTCGGCCCTTAGCTTGCGGGCATCATCGGATTGGTCGTTGATGATTAACGCCAAGGCCTCGGCCGAGCGGCCAAGATCGGCCAGCGCCCGCACCCGCAGGAACCGGCGCTGGTCGAACAGCTCGGCCGGCAGGTTGGGCATCTCGCTGATGTCGAGGCTTTCCAATGCTCGCTCTGGTTTGCGGTTTGATAGGTCGAGGAAGGCCAGCCGCGCCGCCACCCGCGCCTTCTCAAGACCACTCAAGCGCGATTGAACCTGGGCGCGCAGCAAATCCGACGCGCGGTCAAGCAGGTCAACCGAGGCCAGGCGGTCGGCCAATTTGCGGATCATCTCGTCGCCCTTTTCGCCAGGTGGCGTCAGTTCCTGGAATTCGTCGTAGAGGCCGATGGCGGTGATCGGCGAAAGAGCGTTGGATTCGCCGTCCAAGTAAAGACGATTGAAGGAATCGGTCATCATCTTGGCGATTGACGGCGAATCCGGATTGTCCGCGAAATTGGCGGCCACCGAACGCAGGCTGCGCAGGCCTTCGCCATATTTTTTGTCGGCCAGCTGCAATTCGCCCAGCCGTTTCATCAGCCGGTATTCGAAATCCTCACCGCGCCAGGCAAAGCGCAGGTGCTCCAACTGGTGGATTGCGTCCTGGGCGGTGATCTGCCCCTTTTTCAGTTGTAGTTCGATGCGATTGCGGGCGGCGTAGGCGCGATCCGGCCGGGAATCGCCTGCTTCGGCCTCACGATAGCGGGCCAGGGCTGTCTCGGCCTGGCCAGCCGATTCGGCGGCGAGGCCTCCGAGATAGGCCACCCCTGATAAATCACGCGGCATCAGGCCAGGGCCTTTGATCGCCTCGACCAGGCGGACGGCGCTTTTGCCGTCGTTGACGGCGGTCAGCGCCGGCACCGCAACCCGCCCCAGTGCCAGCCGCAAGCGCGCTGGCATGCCCTCGAAGCCATCCACCAATTGCCGCGAAACGGGAGCCTGACCGGCGAAATCGCCGGTACTGCGTGCCCGTGCCGCCGCCAGCCAGATACCCGCCTGCTTGTCGCTTTTCAGCGTCGGATGGGACAAATCCTCGATCGCCTCGGCATCGCGTTGCATCATGAAATTGGCGGCACCGCGCACGCCACGAAATTCGGGCGTATCCACGAGGGCTGGATCGGCATTGGCGGCGTCGCGCAGCACGCCCAAGGCCTCGGCGGCCATGCCGTTGGCCAGGTAATGGCGGGCCAGATCAATTCGCATCGGGCCGCGCGCTTGCGGCCGCGTCGAGACCAGATCGCCCAGTATCTTCTGGTGGTCCTTTTCGAAGGTGTCGGCGCCGCCCTTCAGCCAGCGACCGATTTCCAGCGGGGCGGTGACCATCGGCATCGGTACCGCCGCCACCACCGGCCCAGTCGCTTTGTGCGCCGGCTCCGCTCCCTCGGCCGCCCGCGCGGGCGGCAACTCGGCACCACCAACCGGGTCGGGTGACATGGTCAGCCCGCCCGGCATCGCGACCTGGACGGTATCATGGGTGGAATCCAGCCAGACACCATCGCCGTGTGGCACCAGCGCGACGCCCTGGGTGGTGGGCAACAATTCGCCTTGTGGCAGGTCACGGCCATTGCGCACCCCGCCACCGGCAACGCTGACCGGCACCACGTCGATCAGGTCGCCAACCTCGGGATCGCGGACCTGGATGGCCTGCTTGACATAGTCGGTGGCCCCAATCACCAGGCGGCCACGGGTCTCGAAATCGAATTGCTTCTTAACGTCGAAGGCCGTCTTCGGACCCGGTGATCTCCGGTCAAGATCGAAGACCCAAAGCTTGCCCTCCTTGCGCGGCGTCGCCGCGTAGCCAGGCTTCAGCAGAAGGCGCGCGGCGGTACCGGATTTGAGGGTGGGCACGGCCTCGGCATGAAGCACGACGCCGGCGCTGGTGCGCAGCATTGCGGCGGGGTCGATTGTCGCCTTGCGGTCGAACACCAACCACAGCCAGCCAGCCCGGTTGAAAACCGCTGCCGCCGAGGGTTGGTCGAAGGTAACCGCGACGCTGGCCGGACCGGAGGGCGCTTCCACCGTCTCGGCCGGCGGATTTGGCCCTGGTGGCGGGGTCACGGTCGGCGGATTCAATGTTGGCGGGGGCAACTGGGCCAGGGGCTTTAAGGTCTGGGGCTGGGCCTCGGCGCCGGGCGCGGGGGCCAGCGGCGGCGGCGGTGTTCCGGCGCTCCGGGGCGGCGGCTCGGCGCCAGCGGGACGCACCAAATCCAGTCCGATGCGGGCACCCGTGGTGAAATGGCGGACACGCATTTGCGGCGGCAGCGCTAACACGACGGCGGTACCGGCGCCCTGGGGCCGGGTTTCGACCACGGAGACGTCGGAGGGGAGCGCGGCATTCAACGAGGCGAGGTTGACCCGGGCTGGACGATTAAAGGCGATAATCACCCGGCCGCCATCCTGGTTGACCGAATAATCCACCGGCTTGGGCCAATCGAAGACCAAGCGATTAAAGCCGGGATGCTCGCCACCGCGCACCATCAAATCGGTCGCGGCTTCCGCTTTCGCGGGCGTGGCGCCAGCCGGAGGCTGGGCTGGGGCAGGTTGGCTGGTCGCCACCGAGGGGACTTGTGCCTTGGCCTCGCTGATATCAAGCACAGTGGAGGTGCCGGTGACGAAGCTTTTGACCTGGATCGGCACCGCCAGCGGAAATGACACCATGCGGCGGTCGGGACTGACGGTGACGCCTTTTAGGTAGCGCGCCAGCGGCTTCAGCAGCGCTTTGGGGTCGCCGGCTATCGGCTTGTCAAAGTGCAGCACCAATTGGTTATTGATGACGTCGGCCGACCAATTAGGGACGGTGTCCCAGTCGAACACGATGCGGCCGAAATCCTCATGGGCGGCGGCGCGCGGGGTGGTGTTCTGCGCCCAGGACTGGGTGATCGGCGCAGCCAATAGCAACAGCGCCGCCAGTATCCGAAGGACACGGTGCCCAGAGCTGTGTCTTCCAGTACGCTTGTTGCCGCGTGGCTCCATCCCTATGACTAATCGAAGCTCGCCATCAGCCTGTCGATCTCGGCCTGATCCTTGGCTGCGTCGGGCAATTGCGGCCCGTTCAGCAGGTCATCGTCGGTGACAATGTCCTTCGGCCCCTTCGACTCTTCGTCGATATTGGCGCCGAACACCTTGACCAGGGTATCGACGCGCTCCTCGATCACTTTCAGCACCTTCACGACCTTGGTGATGCGCTGGCCGGTCAAGTCCTGAAAGTTGCAGGACTCGTAAATGGTGGTGACAATTTCGGTCAGACGCTCGGCCAATTCCGGCTCAAGCATCGTGCCAAGGCTTTCCAGCCCTTCGGCCGCGTCGAGGATGTTGTTGGTCGCCGCCTCGGTCGATCCGACAATGGCGTCAAGTTCGTCGGTTGCCGAGGGGATGAAATCCGAACGAATCTCATCCGGCCGCAACTGGGCGATCTCGGCCTTGGCCGACTGGATGTAGGATGCCAGCGATTCCAGCTCGTGGTAGAGCCGGAGATCGCCAGCGCTGATGTCCCCGGTGACCGTTTCGAGCAAGGCTCGCACGATCTCGCCGATCATATCTACTTTGACGGTGTCGCCATGGTCGCGGCGAATGGCGTCAAGCCGCAAGGCCAGATCGCTGTCGATCCCTTTCGCCACCATGGCTAACGACCCCCCGTTAGAAATCGCCCAGAACACTCACCATCTTCATCTTCAACGTCTCGGCGTTGAACGGCTTGACGATGTAGTTGGACACCCCCGCCTCCTTGGCGGCGATGACGTTCTCGGACTTGGACTCGGCGGTCACCATGATGAAGGGGGTGTCCTTGATCTTGGCGTCGGCGCGAACTTCGCGGAGCAGCTGGAGGCCGGTCATCGGCTCCATGTTCCAGTCGGAAATGATCAAGCCGTAATTGCCCACACGCAGCATCTGCAGCGCCATCGAGCCGTCGGTGGCCTCATCGACGTTGTTGAAGCCAAGCTGCTTGAGCAGGTTACGGACAATCCTGAGCATCGTCTTGTAATCATCGACGATGAGGACGTTGATATTCTTGTCGACAGCCATCCATCAGCTCCTATTGACCATCCATCGCCACGGACAGGTAGCGACCGCAGACCCGCGAGTTTTCCTAGTTATGTCACCACCTTGCTCTCACGCAAGGCATTTTTCACAATTGATATCAGATCTAACCTCCGGACGCCGCCTTGGGCACTGGCATTTGCCGCCTTTGTGCCAACTCAGCGGTGACCGTCCTTGCTTTGGCCGGGTCCATCTCGGCCAGGATCGGCGCCACCTTCTGTTCTTTCATGCGTTCAACCACCTCAAGCAGAATCTCCATGTCGAGTTGCTCGAAGATCTTGGCTGCTTCTTTCGGCTTCATATTCTCATAAATCTTCACCAGCGACCGCATCTTGTTGTCTTCTTGGTCATTATACTGACGAAGCAGGCCTTCGATGGTGTGCTGGAGGCTTTTCAATTCGGCGACCTTGCGATCGATCTGATCCTCGGCCGCCTTCAACAGCGCCTCGCGCCGCTCGACGTCCTTTTCGCGGCCGTCAATCTGGCCCCGACGCTCCTGCAACTTTTGCAGCACGTCGAGTTCGGTCTGCGTCATGCCGGCCGGCTCGGCGGCTGGCGCCGGAGGCGGGGCGGGTGCGGCTTCGGCCGGTGCGGCGGGCTTAGCCTCGGCCGCTTGCGGCCCCTGACCACGCGCCGGCTGCTGCGCTTCCAACTCGCTGGCCACCCGCACTGAGCCGAGGCCGGACAGCCCCTTCCAAATGTCGTTGGCTCGCACCGACAGCATTAGCGCCGCGACGAAAATCAACGCGGGCAGCAGGCGCAGAAACGGCGCCCGCTCGGCCTTGGCGGCGGCACTGCTCTTCGCTTGAGGCATCGGTTTGGCCACCTGCTCACCTCATCGATTGCAAGGCGCGCAGCAATTCGCGCTCGGCTTCGGAACGATCATCGGCATCGCTGCTTTCCGCCGCAGCGGCGGCGGCGGCCATGGTCGCGGCTTGCGCCGCCTTGGAGCCGCCGACCCTGGGGGCCGATGCCGGCTGGGCCGGAGTCCTGACTTCGCTGCGAGCGGACCGGACGGCGTTTTCCAGGCGGTTGGCCATGGTGTCAGCGCGCTCGATCATGAACGCCAGATCGTCGCGCAGCGATTGCGCCTTTTCCACCCGTTCCTGCAGCGAGCCGCCAGCTTCCTCAGCGGCGCGCTTTAGCTTGGGGATCGACGATTCTGCCCGCACCGTCGCTTCATTGAAGCTGACGATGATCTTGGACATGTCGTCGCGGTTCTTTCTGAGCGCAGTCAGGCGGGCATTCAGCCGCACGGCATAGGTGATCGTCGCCACCAGCAGCGCCGAAACGATCAGATCGAGGAAGATCTTCCAGTCCATCTCCGTTAGTCCCCGATCACCTTGTCATCGACGCGGATGGCGATGTGCTGACCTTTTCGTCCCATCCGCCCACGAAACATGTTGATATCGCCGCAGCGCAAATCGATGCCCGAATCGGGAGTGGCGTTCAGCATGAACTTGGTGCCGATCTTCCATTTCAGCACGTCGCGCAGCGACATCACCTGTTCGTCTAGCACCGCCTGCATCTTCACCTCGGTCAACCACAGCTCCTCGGCCAAGTGGGTTTCCCAAATCGAGTCGCGGCCGAATTTCTCGCCCATGAACATCTGCAGCAGCAGCTCGCGCACCGGCTCCAGGGTGGCGTAAGGCAGCAGCAATTCGAGACGACCGCCGCGATCCTCCATGTCGATTCTGAGCTTGGCGACGATGGCGGCATTGGACGGGCGGGAGATGGTGGCGAAGCGGGGGTTGGTCTCCAGCCGGTCGAAGCGGAAGGTCACCGGGCTCAGGGGGTCGAAAGCGGCCGACAGGTCGGATAGCACGACGTGGACCATGCGCTCGACCAGATTGCGTTCGATGGTGGTATAAGGCCGCCCCTCAATGCGCATCGCCGCAGTACCGCGGCGACCGCCCAGCAACACATCGACGATCGAGTAAATCAGCGACGAATCGACGGTCAGCAGGCCGAAATTGTCCCATTCCTCGGCCTTGAACACCGCCAACATGGCCGGCAGTGGAATCGAATTGAGGTAGTCACCGAATCGCAAGGACAGAATATTGTCGAGCGAAACTTCGACGTTGTCGGAGGTGAAGTTGCGCATCGAGGTGGACATCATGCGCACCAGGCGGTCGAAGACGACCTCCAGCATCGGCAAGCGTTCGTAGGACACCAGTGCCGAATTGAGGATGGCCTGGATGCCTGACTTGTCGTCGCCGTGGCCGTGATCGTCGTCGAAGCCCAGCAGCGAATCGATTTCGTCCTGATTAAGGACGCGGGCCGATTCCTTCGGCATTGCCGCCCCGGCATCGCCGGGATCACCTGCGCCGAGCATGGCCTCCCATTCGGCGGCCATGGCGTCCGATTCGCCGCCGCCGTCGCCACCGCCGCCACCGGCAGCAGCAGCGGCATCGCCACCGCCGTCTTCGGCCATGGCAGCCCATTCGCGCATTAGGGCTTCTTCGTCGTCACCGGTCCTGGGCTCGCCGCCTTCGTCCACCACCGCCACCTATTGGATCAGCATTTCGCGGAACAGCACGTCGTTCACTTTCACCGGCTTGACCGCGGCGGAAATGCGGGTCAGCAATTCTTCGCGCAACAGATGCATTCCTGCTGCGCCCTGGAGGTCTTCAACCCGCAGCTCCCGCAGATAGACCTGGAACGAATCGACGATGCGCGGCATCACCGCCTCGACGCGGAGCTGATCGGTGGGACTCTCAAGTTCCAGCGCCACCCGGATCTTTAAGAAGGCCTGCTTGCGGTTGGCGGTCTGCAGGTTGACCAACATTTCCGGCAGATCCATGAACACTGCGGGCCCGACCACCGTCGGCTTGGCCTCGCCATGGGGTGCCGCCGCCTCATGGCTTTCGCCGCCGCCATGGCCGCCGCCCAGCAGCTTGTCGATGATGCCGGTGAAATAGAGACCGGCACCGGCGCCAACCAGCAGCAGGATCGGCAGCGCGATCATCAGGATCTTTTTGATCGGGAGCTTGCGCTTCTCCGTTTCCGGCGCTTCGACGGAGCCTTCGCCTTCTTCGAAATCTTCTTCTAGATCTTCGGCCATTGTCCCCTACCCGCGCTGGCGAGCGTCCAGCCGCCAGCGGCGCCCGGATGAACTCGATCTTGAAGGTAGCCCCCGCCCGGTTAACAGAAGGTTGAGGGTCGGGCGGAAGCCGTGCGGGCGACCATAGCAACCGGCGTACAGGCCGGCAATACGGGCCGGCAATAACTGCCCGGCAAGTCCGGTGGGTTGGGAGGGGGAAGATCGATGCAAGTCAGGGATTTGCTGGATTTTTTTGGCGTGACGAACTTTGGCACGGCGGCTGCAAGGGAATGGCACGACGCAATCCGGCAACGGGCTCGATCATGAAGAACACGACGTACATCTCACTGTCACGCCAAGCGGCTCTCGAGCGGCAGATGGATATGATCGCCAACAACATGGCGAACGCCAATACGCCCGCCTACAAGAGCCAGGAGATGATGTTCCGCGAATTTCTGGTGCCGACGCGCTCGTCCAACAGCGTGCTGGGCTCGAAATTGTCCTTCACCCAGGATGTCGGTCAGGTGCGCGACACCCGTGAGGGCACTCTCGCCGAGACTGGCAACCCACTGGATGTGGCAATTCACGGCGACGGCTATTTCGAAGTGGAATCCGAGGCCGGCATGCGCTTCACCCGCAACGGCCATTTCCGCCTCGACGAGGGCGGCATGATGGTCGATAGCGAGGGACTGGCGGTGATGGACAATCGCGACCAGCCGATCATCTTCGCCCCCAACGAAACCAAGATCACCATCGCCGCCGACGGCACGGTGTCCAGCCAGAACGGCCGTATCACCCAGCTCAAAGTGGTCCGCTTCCCCAACGAGCAGAACTTGCAGGCGGCCGGCAACGGCCTGTTCGAGACCTCGCAAGAGCCCGAGGTGGTCCAGCGGCCCCAACTGGCCCAGGGGATGATGGAGCAATCCAATGTCCAGCCGGTGACTGAGATGACCCACATGATGTCCGTGCTGCGCCAATACGAATCGATGCAGCAGATGCTCCAGACCGAAAGCGACCGCCAGACCAAGGCGTTGCAGGTCCTGTCCAACGTCCAAGCCGCCTAAAGCCGAGAGAAGAGGAACTCAACCATGCGCGCACTCGCCATCGCCTCCACCGGCATGCTGGCCCAGCAGACCAACGTCGAAGTAATTTCGAACAACATCGCCAACATGAACACCACCGCCTATAACCGGCGCGTGCCCGAGTTCAGCGATCTGCTTTATCAGAATCAGCGCCGGGTCGGCGCGACCTCGTCGGATATCGGCACCATCGTACCGACCGGCATTCAGTTGGGCCTGGGCGTCAAGACCACCTCGGTCTACCGCATTACCGAGCAGGGCTCGCTCAACAACACCAACAATTCCCTCGACTTGGCTGTCCAGGGCAAGGGCTACTTCAAGATCCAGCTTCCTTCTGGTGAATTCGCTTACACCCGTGACGGTACCTTCCAGCTCTCCGCCCAGGGCCAGATCGTCAACGCCGAGGGCTATCCGGTCCAGCCGGGCATCACCATCAACCAGTTGGCCACCGGCGTGACCATCAACTCGTCGGGCCAGGTGCAGCAGAAGCTGGACGGGACGGTGACGCCGCAGACCGTGGGCCAGCTCACCTTAGCCATTTTCCCCAACGAAGCCGGTCTGGAGGCCTTGGGCAACAACCTGTTCATGGCCACTCCGGCCTCGGGCAATCCCGCCGATTCGGTTCCCGGCACCGCCGGCTATGGCTCGATTTTGCAGGGCTATCTGGAAACCTCGAACGTCAACGTGGTGACCGAGATCACCGATCTGATCAGCGCCCAGCGCGCCTATGAGATGAATTCGAAGGTGATCCAGGCCTCCGACGAAATGTTGAGCACCGTCAACCAGATGAAGTGATGGGGTCGCCATGAAGCGCCTTTTGTTCGCCACCCTGCTCCTGATTTCCCCTTCCCTGGCCCCCGGTCTGGCTATCGCCGTCGGCCTGCCGCCGCAACTGCGTTCGGCCGTCACCGTCGAGGGCGAGGCCATCCACCTCGGCGATTTGTGGGACAATCTCGAAGACAAGGCGGCCACGGCCATCGTCGCCGCGCCGCAGCCCGGCAAGCACATCACCCTCGACGCCCGCTGGCTCGCCGCCGTCGCCCAGACCAACGGCATCGAATGGCGCCCGGCCAGCACCTATGACCGCATCGTGGTCAGCCGCGCCGGCCAGATGGTCAGCGCCGACGCCATCGAATCCGAATTACGTGAGGCGCTGGATATGGAGGGCCTGCCCAAGGGCTCGGGCTTCGAACTGACCAACCGCGCCAGCCTCGGCGTGATGATCCCGAGTGGCGCCCAGCCCAACGTGGCGGTACGCGAGATGGCGCTTGACCTGCGCACCCAGCGCTTTTCGGCGGTTGTCGAGGTGCCGGCGGGGTCGCCTTCGGCCACCCGCCTCAAGGTCAGTGGTCGGATATTCGCCATGGCCCGGCTGCCGGTTTTGACCCACGCCGTCAACCGCGGCGATGTGATCAGCGAAAAAGACGTGCAATGGATGGAGGTGCGTGAGGAGAACGTGCGCCGCGACATTGCCATCGACCCGCGCGAACTGGTCGGCATGGAGCCGCGTTTCCAGGTCAAGGCCGGGGTGCCGGTGCGCACCAGCGAATTGCAGCGCCCCTTGATGGTTACCCGCAACTCCGCCGTCACCATGGTGCTGAGGACCCCCTATATGACGTTGACAGCGCAGGCCCAGGCCATTGAAGACGGTGGTCGCGGCGACATTGTCAAAGTCACCAACCTGCAAACCAAGCAGATCGTCGAAGCGAAAGTCGAAGGTCCGGGCACCGTCTCGGTGGCCGTCGGCGGCGCCCGCGTTCTGTCGAATTAATTCGAGGAGGCCGTCATGACGTTCCACGCCACACTGACCCGCTCGGTCGCGATCGCCGCTCTGCTGTCCTCGCTCGCCGCTTGCAACACGGTCAGTCGCCTGTCCGAGGTGGGCTCGGGTCCGGAAGTCTCACCGATCAAGAATCCGACCCAGCAGCCCGGTTATCAGCAGGTGTCGATGCCCATGCCAATGCCGCAGCAGCCGCCGCAGAGCGCCAATTCGCTGTGGCGGACCGGCTCGCGCGCCTTCTTCAAGGATCAGCGCGCCAAGGATGTCGGCGACATTCTCACCGTCAACCTGTCGATCAACGACAACGCCACCTTCACGTCCGGCCTGAGCCGCTCGCTGACGGGGACCGAATCCGCTGGAGCGGCGGCGCTGCTCGGCTACGAGGCGACGCTGGGCAAGATTCTGCCCGCAGCGGTCAATCCCGCCTCATTGCTGGGGACCAACTCGACCTCGACCAACACCAACACTGGCTCGACGACGCGCACCGAGGCGTTGACTACCAACATCGCCGCCACCATCACTCAGATTCTGCCAAACGGGAACCTGGTGATCGCCGGCCGCCAAGAGATGCGGGTCAATTCCGAGATGCGTGAACTGACCATCCAGGGCATCGTCCGGCCCGAGGATCTCAGCACGTCAAACACCGTGACCTACGACAAGATCGCCGAAGCCAGGATCTATTACGGCGGACGTGGCGTGGTCAGCGACGCCAATACCCCAAGGTGGGGCCAGGAAATCTTGGACGTGATATTCCCCTTCTGAGTTGTCCCGCCCTCCCGGCAATTTTTTCCCCGTCCGCGCCATCGAAATCCCGGACGCGGACGGGATCGGGAGGGGCGTCGGCGAAATCCAGGCGATTGCGGCGGTTGCACCGGGCGAGTGGGCGTGGCACAACATCCGCCTCCGGCCGATGCGCCGAAGGTTCGATAACGCTCCAAGGAG
>Ga0316222_1004842_pt1 | contig 11932 bp, 6 predicted proteins | sample TBH18011metaG_FD_206008 | JGI IMG/M metagenome (GOLD analysis project Ga0316222, IMG submission 206008) | Freshwater microbial communities from Trout Bog Lake, Wisconsin, USA - TBH18011 | ecosystem: Environmental > Aquatic > Freshwater > Lake > Hypolimnion/Profundal zone | place: USA: Wisconsin... | reverse complement strand
CATGCCCGCCCGTACGATGAACACAAAGGAGTCAACGAAACTCTCAGACAATGCGAATTCAGCGCCCGTGGACATCGCGGGCAGATCGTAGAGAACAAAATCAAAGCCCTTGCGAAGGCCCAGGAATTGCGTCGTCTGCCGTCCGCCCAGCACGGCGCTGGGCTCCACATCGCCGGACACCGCGGCGCAAGGAAGAATGGACAGGCCCGGCAGCGCATCACGCAATGTGTGGTTCACCAGGCCATCGCTCTCGCCGGTCGCCCGCCCGATGCCACCGAGATGGGCCGGCGCCACCGCCTTCGACAGATCCCTGTCGCGCAGATCCAGATCGACCACCAGGGTTCGGTAGCCGGATTTGGCGAGCAGGCGGGCAAGATTGTAGGTGACTGTCGTCGTCCCCTCGCCGGGCACCCCCGAGACCAGACCAATCGCCAAGCCGCCGCCATCGGTCGGGCGCCCTCGCACCAGACGCGCCACCAACGCATAGAGCGCCACCTCCGATCGGCGATCACGCACCGGATCGACCAACCGCATGCCAGACCTCGCCCATTCCGTCGCGTGCGAAGCCACTCCCTTGCGCGCCGCCCCGAAGTTTTCCAACGCCGCCACGCATTCCAATCCGGTCACACGCTCAACCTGGATTGGCTCGCGCAGGCGGCGGTCGAAAACCGCGAAGGTCAGAACGCCCCCCGATCCGGCAACCGCACCGAACGCCAACGACAGGCCGAACAGCAGTGGCACGTTGGTGGAGGTATGCAGCGGCGCCACCGCGCGGGAGAACACCCGCGACTGGCTGACCGGAAACGATTGATCCTGAATTGCCTGATTGTATCTCTGCAGATATGTTACGTATAAAGAACGGTAGGTCTCGGCTGAGCTGTTCAGGTCGCGCAGCGTCACCCGCACCTTGCTCTGCTCGCCAGACTCCGTCACCAGCCGCTCATACTCACGCTGCATCGCCGCCTCGCTCTGCGCTGCCACCAGCGCGTCATTGTGATAGCTCTGCGCAATCGTCTGCAGTTCTTCGGTTCCTGACATCTTGATGTTCTCAAGATCCTGCTCCGCCTGCAGCACGGCGACGTGGCCCTTGCCGTAGCGCGACCGCAAATCCTTGATCCGCTGTGCCGTGCTGAAATAGTCGGTGCGGATCTTCACGATCACCGGGTTGGTCAGCGAGTCCGCCACCGCCAACTCGCCAATCCCATGCGCGAGAACATCGTCGATCTGCGACGCACGCGCCTTGGCGTCCTCGGTACGGCCGTGGGCGGCGATGAGTTGCGTGTTTAAATCGAGAAGTTTCTGATTGCCAATCGGCCCACGGTCAACCGTGTCCACCAGGCGATGCGAATCCTTGAACTCCTGCGCCGCCTGATCCGCCGTCAAGGCATCGCGGCGAACCTTGGCGATGCCGCCGCTCAGCCAGGCGCTGGACCCGAGTGCTATTTCCATTTTGGCATCAAGTTGGCTCTGCAGATAAGCGTCAGCCAGGGCGTTGGCCAACTGCGCAGACCGCGTCGCAACTGGCGTGCGCACGCCGATGTCGATCACCTTGCTGGTGGCTTGGCGCTTGATGTCGATCAACCGGCTCAGGGTCTCAACCGCCCGACTTTCCGCCAGGAGCGCTGGTGGCATACCATCCACATCGGGACTCGGCGAAAGTTTGGCGAGCAACTGCAGGGCGGGCCCGGCGAGATCGCGCAGCACCGTGTGGCCGAAGGTCTGGAACTCGGCATCGTCAACCAGGCCCAGCTTGCGTACCACCTGGCGCAGGACCGTGTCAGATCCGATTATCAACACCTCGTCGTCCACGGCGGCCAGTTCGACTTCGCCACTACCGACGGCCACCTGGATCTGCTTGAAAGGACTGGCTTGGTTGCCGTCCACCACGACTTCGGCGATCGCCAGATACTTCGGATCGGCCAGCTTCGCATAGGTGCAGAACAACGCACCCGCCACCAGCGTGCTGGCGAGGATGACCATCTTTTTGCGGCGAAGGTGCCGGACAACCTGCAAGATCCATGCGGTTCCGGAAGACTCAGCCTGATAAGCTCCCAGCATGCTGGAGATGTCAGAGTTGAACACGAATAGCTCCGATATGTGAATGACGTGGAAAATATTGCTTATTCAGGCAGCGAATTGTTCGAAACATCGACCCCGGCCTAGTCGGACATGACAGCGGCCGGACGGTGCCAAATGCCGCCGAAACGCCGTTGAGACGTCACGCGCAGAAAGCCCGGTTGCGGCGGCGCCGCGCCGGCCAGGCGAACGCCGCCGGGTGCCGCCGCTACGATCGCTGCGCGTGCATGATAATTTCCCATCGTCAGCACAGCATAATTGGCAGAAAAATAGATAAACATGCCAAGTTCTGTCTGAGAATAAATGAAAATGTAGATGATGAACGCAGCGTGGAACAAGGGCGCTTCGCCAGCCGACGCGCGAAGCCACCGGCCGGCGGCGAAGACAATCTGAAACATGTAAAGGCACAGCAAGGCAACGCCAGCCTCGCCCAACTCCGTCAGGATAAAATACAAGGTGCTGTGAAAATTGAAGTGATCACGATTGGGTTGCTGGAATTTCTTCCACAGGAACTCCGCCATCGGATGGCCCTGCACCCAGAACGCCTGATAGCCGGATCCCAGCACCGGATGTGCGCGCGATAGTTCGCGCGCATACGCCCACAGCACCGTCCGCCCGGTGAGCGTTGGGTTCTTGCCGACCATCCGCAGCAGTTCCGGTCCAAAATTCCAGATCACCACGCCAGCAACCGCTGCGGCCGCAACGAACACCAGGGAACTGACCTGGAGATAGGCAACGCGCTGATGGCGCGGCAGGCGCGTGGAAATCCAGGTCAGCCCAAAATAGCTCAAGGCGACCGCGCCGGCGGCGATCGCGGACACATCGCGCGCATTCAGCACGGTCGCCATCCCGAGCAGAAAGCCGAACCAACCGAAAATCCGCAACCCACGTCGAGCCGAGACATGGGTGGCGATCGGCAGCCCCGCGAGCATGCACAGCACCGCCGTTCCGCCCAGAATGTTCTTCTGATGGAAGATGCCGGCATTGGAGACCGTGTTGGTCATGTGGTCGACGTAGGGATGACGGATCACCGCCGACAACGCGCAGGCAGCAGTGGCTGCGATCAGCGTCGCCAGCAGGCATTCGTCCGGCCCATTCTCGATGGCGATGACCAGCGCGATGACCACCGTCAAAACCAGTTCCAGACTGAGGTGAAGCGACGTCAAAGGCTCGGCCGACCACAGCACCGACAGCACCGCGAAGCCGGGAATCAGCCACGGCGTGATCCCTGCGACCAGGAAGCCGCGCTTGACGTTGGCGATGTTGGTGAAAATCAGTCCGCCGACCAGAAACAGCGACACATAGAGGAGTGCCGAGCCGAACGCGTCCTGCACGACAAACCCGACGAGCGCGATCAGCCCGATCCACCAACGGATGTTGCCAAAGACCGTCTGCACCGAACGAACCTGGGCGCTGCCGGCACGCCGCGTCGTGTTGATTGGCACTGTCATGAAATCGCCCTGACTTGAAATGAAGCGCCTGCGGCCATCAATGAACGCTCCCCATACCGGCGCCGTCGTCACGTGCACGCCACACCGCGATCCCTCGAACCAGCAACGCGGCGTTGACGGGATCCTCCGGCTCCCCCACCCAGCCGCCGCCGGCGGCAAGCCCCACCAGCCAATACATCGGCGCCGTCTGCAGTTCCGATGGCGTCGGCACCACACCGACGAGCTGCCGATCGAAATAGAACGCGATGACTGCAGGCCCCCAATCGACGGCGTATTTGTGAAATCCCTCGTCCAGCGCGGGTCGGTTGCGCACGATCCCGCCGACATGCACGGGTTGGCGCAAGGCCTGATCGAGGGTGGCAATCACGTTGTAGGTGTATACATTGATCGAACGCGCGGTCTTCGGATCGCGCGCGATCGCTGCGGGATCGTTGCCTATCTGCTCTACAATATCGATCTCCGGCGGCCAGCCGCCGCGGTCCGACAGCAGCCAGAATGCCGGCCACAGCCCCTTCCCGCGCGGCAGCTTCGCCTCAACCTCAAAAACCCCGTAAAGTTGCGAGAAATTCTGATAGGATGTCAGGTTTCCGCTCATGTACCTGGCCTTCGACGATGACGAGATCTCGCGTCTTGCACAGTCGTTGAGCGGGCGGATGCGCAGGACGACTGCTCCTTCGGCCGCGGACCACCCGATCAGGTCGGTCACGCCGCACAGCCGCATGGCATCTTCATTCGGCATCACGAAGTCGCTGGCGAGCGACCTCTCGTAGTTGCCAAAAGTCGGCCACGGCAGGCCCGGTGCCGGGGACTTCGGATTGCTCGCGCCAGGCGCCGCCATATTGTTCATCCCGGCCGTCAGTGTCCGCCGCGGACCCTGCTGCGGCTGGAAGCCGGGCTCAAGTGCCGGCCGCGCGGCCCAGTGCGTGGTATAGGTCTCGATCATGCCTTCGGTCTGCAACACCGCCGGTGCTGTCAGGGACGGCGAAATGCCCGCGCACGCCCCGACACATTCCGCCGCGGCACCCTGCGGACTCCCGGCAAGACACGATACGGCCAGGAATCCCGCAAGCCACGCCCTGACTGACATGACCGCTTCCCATCTCTGGATTTTTGAAAAAGTGACAATTCTCATGCGTCATTTTCTAGGACGGCTTCATGTAGGGTTGTGTAATTTTACATATTTCGCTTTATATCGCCGTTGCACCATGGCTGAATTGCTCCCAAACAATGATCAGTGCGCAAGATATTCTTCGGGCACCGTGCCATAGGTGGTTTGACGTGAACCTGGTCTATCTCGTCCACGATTTGCACGACCCCGCCGTCGATCGGCGGTTGCGCCTGCTGACCTCGCTTGGCATCGCGCCAAGGCTGCTTGGGTTTCACCGCGGAGACCAGCGTGTCGCCGAGGTCGCCGGCGTCCGTGCCGACGATCTCGGGCGAACCGAGAACGCCCGGTTTGTCCGACGCATCGCCTCCGTGCTCTCGGCGGCCGCGCGCATCGGCCAATGGAAAGACCGTTTCAGCGGCGCTGAGATTTTTGTCGCCCGTAATCTGGAAATGCTGGCGCTGGCGACCTACGCCCGCGCCCGCTACGCCGGCAATGCGACGCTGGTGTATGAATGTCTCGATGTGCACTCCATGCTGGTCGGCAACGGCCTCAAGGCGCGGATCGCCCGCGCCGTCGAGGGTTGGCTGCTCGCCAGATGTCGGCTGCTCATCGTCAGCTCGCCGGCTTTCGTCAGCGAGCATTTTCGGCCACGCTACGGGCGGGTGCCGCAGGTGCTGCTTGCGGAAAACAAAGTCCTGGCCTCCGAATTTGATCCTGCGCCATACCAGAGCTCCGCGCGTGTCGAACCCTGGCGGATCGGCTGGTTCGGCGTCATCCGATGCCGGCGCAGCCTGGACCTGCTGTGCGAACTGCTGCGCGCCTGCCCCGGCCGGATTGAAGTGATCATTCGCGGCAAGCCGTCGCTCAATGTCATTCCTGATTTCCAAGCCATCGTGGCGGCCACGCCCGGCATGCACTTCCTCGGTCCTTACGACCGCAGCCGCGATCTCGCTGCGATCTACCACGATGTCGATTTCACCTGGGCGTTCGACTTCTATGAGGCCGAAGCCAATTCCCAATGGCTGCTGCCCAACCGGCTCTATGAGGGCGGTGCCTACGGCGCCGTCCACCTCGCGGCCGCGCATAGCGAGACCGGGCGCTGGCTGCAGCGGCACGCCGTCGGCGCCGTGTTCGCCGAACCGTTGTCGACCAGCCTGCGGGCTTTCGCCGATGGCCTTGATCAGACAGTTTGGCAGAGCCTGCGCCAGGGATTGCGGGATCTTGACCCCGCACATTTCGTGTCCAGTCCCGCGGACGGCGCCCGCTTCAGGGCGGCGCTGGAAAGGTCGGGCGGTCAGTAAAGCTGTAGATCGCGAACGCCGGCGATCTTGGCGACGACGCCGGCGTGCAGCGCGCCCCTGACGAGACAGCGGCGCCAGCCGCTCGGCACCACCGCCTGCACACAGGCAGCCGCGAGACAATAACCCAGCTTCGCCGACGCGACGGCGATCAATCCGACCCGGCCATCACGGTTCCGCAAAAGCATCCGGCCATGCGACTGCCCGGAGCGGAACGATCGGCTCAGCAGCCAGCCGAGCCGCGCCCGACGATCCGCCACAGGCTCCAGAACGACCGCCTCCGGGCAGAAGTCCATCTTCGCCCCCGCCAGATACAGCGCATGAAAGAACAGCGAGTCCTCGCCACCGCTGCGCCCAAGTTCCAAATCAAACCGGCAGGCCTGCAGACGTGCCGCCAAGGTTTGACGATTGAGCAGCACATTGCTGGTATAGCCGGTGTCCAACACGCCATCGGCCCGTCGCACCGGCCTGATCGAATGCAGGTCCGCCTGGGCCAGCCAGCCGGGCTGTTGCGGATAGATCGCCTTCACCGGCCCGAAGGTGATGTCCGTCCCCGACCGGCGCTGTGAGTCGAGCAGGTTGCCCAGCCACGAGACGGAGGCGGTCTCGTCGTCATCGATGAACGCCATAACCGGCGCGCACGCGGCGTCCAGGCAGGCATTGCGCGCGGTCGAAATGTTGCGCGCCGGCGCGTGGACGTAGTGGATGCGCAAACCGGTCTCCCGCGCGACCTGGTCAACCAGCGTCTTGCCTGACGGCGTCTCATCGTTGTCGGCGACGACCACCCGCATCGTCACACCCGGCGGCAGCCTTTGGGCGGCGATCGACAGCAATGTGTCCCTGAGTGATGTGCGCCGAAAGGTACAGATGCAGACATCGACTTCTATTGTATCCGTCGGCGTTTCGACGTCCGGCAGGTTTCCCATGGCCGCTCCCCGTGGTATCGGCATCGGCGCGGCCCGCTTGGAGAACATTCGCCCAAGCCGCGCCAGCACCGGCAGTCGCAACAGCCACACGGCCGAAGGCGTCCGCCAGACCGCCACCAGGCATGCCCCGATGCGGCGCTGCTTGATCGCCATGACGATGTCGGAAAACGCAATCGCCTGATTGATCGCGGCCGATCTGATGGCCAACGCGGACCGCACTTCCGGCGATGGCGCCGGGAAATTCGCTTCGAACCTCACCTGCGCCTCGCGCATCGAAACGATGTCGTCGCGCCTGATCCGATGCGAGATCGAGTTCTCATGCTTGCGATAGAAATAGGTCAGCTCTGTCGAGACACGATAAACAGCCCCCAGCGCCAGGGCCCGCGCCACCAGATCATAGTCCTCGGCAATCCTCAGCGTTTCGTCATAGTGCAGCGCGTGTTCGGCCAGAAACGCTGACCGAAACAGCGGCTTGAGATACCCAAGCGCCACGCCGCGGCCAAACAGCAGGTTGGCGCGGATATAGCCGGCGAGGTCTATGCTGCCTGGGTTTTGGCTCCCGAGCAGTGCGCCGGTCGACGCCTTCGCGTCCTCGGCAAAAATCATCAGATCATCGGCGACAATGTCCGCGCCGGTAGCCTCGCCATGCTGCAGCAGGCGTTCAAGCCGCTGCGGATGCATCAGGTCATCGCAGTCAAACACCGCAACCCATGCCCCCCGCGCCACTGCCAATGCGGCATTGCGCGCACCGGCGGGGCCGAGATTGGCATCAAGGGTGAAGACGCGAACGCGCGCGTCGACATCTGAATGGCGGCGGGCGATGGCCACGCTGTCGTCGCTGGACCGGTCATCGACGACGAGGATCTCGATGTCAGCCACACTCTGCGCGCGCGCCGATTGCAACGCCGCATCCAGATATCGGTCGCCGTTGTAGACCGACATGACCACACTGACCCGAGGGCATCCCCAGTCCGGGCCACCGCCCCGCATTGCCTCCGACATCATGGCTTGCTCCGGCAAAGCCCTAGATCCCGCCCGCCAGCGCCGCGTTGGACGCGGACTGCGTCACCGGAAGCAAGGTGCCAATGATCTTGTTGAACTCGACTGATGCGGCGTTGGCCACGAAGATCACGTCGTGATTTTCCATCTCGACGGTGCCTGCCAGAAACAGGCCACCGGGATCGCGCATATTGGCGACGTAGATCGTCGGAACGCGATCACCGGCGATATCGGGAACCTTGATCCCCATCTCCGACAACAACGACTTGCGTTCATTGCGATACAGAAAGACCGAAGCCGGGTCTGCCTGGTTGTCCGCGAGCCCACCGGCCTCACCCAGGGCGTCCGCCAGTGTGAGCCGGGTTCCGTCGAACAGGAAGCGCCGGTTGATCGGTGCCAGCGACTGCGATTGTCCGGTCGCTCCGAACGACATGAAGTAGCGCGGCTCGTGCAGGATGTAGACGACATCGCCTGACTGCAGCTCAACATTGGCATTTTCGTCGGCCACAACGTCAGACAACAGCGCCCGCTCGGTGCGTCCGGCGCGGCGCAGCACGACGGTGCTTTCATAGGACGGAAACTTCGATCCGCCGGCGCGCGCGATGGCGGAGAACAACCTGACGCCTCCGGGATCGACGGGAAGCTGCATGGGCGTGCCGACTTCTCCGAGCACCGAGATCTGGCTCGACCGGCGATCGCTGACCGTCACCACCGACTGCGGCTCCAGCGCCCGCTGGGCGATGCTGGCGTTGATCTCGGACTGGATCTGCACCGGCGTGAGGCCGGCGGCCTGGATGCGTCCGCCAAACGGAATGGAAATCTTGCCGCTGGCATCGACCTGCTGCGTCTGCAACTGGACGCGGTTGCCACTCACCGCCGCGGTTCCGACCGGGCCTGAAAACAGGCCGCCAGCCTCGGCTTCAAAAATCGAGACATCCAGCATGTCGCCAATGCCGACCCGGATCTGCGCCTCGTGCGTCGCCAGTGTCTCCTGGCTGAAGAAGTGCCCACGCGGGCCCTCCGAAAGCCGCGCCGCGATCGCCGGCGTCAATGCCACCGCCACATAGCGTGTCGCCACCTTGGATGCGGCCGCGCTGTCCGGCACAACCTGCATGGCGCCGGCAGACGACAGCACGTCAGGGCGATTTGGCCCCGCGGAGGGGAAGGCGTTGCAGCCTGCCAACGAAAGCATTGCGGCAGCAGCCAGACTACGAAGCGGAAGCTGCCGCAAGCTGGATGTGCTTCGCATTACAATAAGGGTCGTTTCAAATCTGAAAAACACGCGATGCTCCGATGACATGAAGGTTAACCTGATTATCAAAACACACGTATGCCCGACATGTTTTCTTATATGGTGACCGGATCACCGCTGCGTGCAGTTATATTTTTTGTTGATAAATAAGGATCTGGCGACAAAATCCTACAATTGCCGGAATCCTCCATCAGATGGCGCCGCACCACGGTCCGTTCATGACGGGCGTGCCATGGGCTCGGCAGGCATGGCGTTCTGCCGATGTCGCCGCAGCAGAACCGCTTGGAACAGGCTGCGGCCGGGTTTTTCGACGAGGGTGTAGAGCCCGACGGAAAGCCCCCAGCTCATTAACACGACGAACAGCAACACGATCCAATGCGACGAGACACCCAGTTGCGGCTCAAGCATCGCCTGCAGTCGGATCTTTATGGGCACAAACAGCGGATGCACCAGATACATTGAATACGACACCAGACCGAGGTGATACGATAGTTTGTTGGCGAAAACCGCACGCGTGGCGGATGATTCGAAATACAGCGTGCAGACCAGCAATGGCAGCAGCACGAACATGGCGAGATCCGGCGCCCGCTCAACCGAGGCCAGGACGAAGGCCGCGATGATGCCCAGCAGCACGAATGACGATCCCAGCAAGCGTCGCGCGACGTCCTGGCGCACGGACCAACAGGCGACCATGCCAAGGCCGAAGCCCGCGAGACTGCGGACCAACGGCAGGATGCTGTCCGGTTGGACCACATCCAGTTGGCCGGACACGCCCTGCCCGGACATCGCAACCAGCACAATGGCGGTCCCGCAGATCCAGGCCAGCGCCCAGGCGAAATGCCCCCGGCGGAACACCACCCAGTGTGCCGCGAACGGAAAGACCAGATAGGCGAAAACTTCTGTGCTGAGTGACCAGGTGGCACCAGCCGGGCTTGCAACCGCCACCCCCCAGGCCTGTATCATCAAGACGCAGGCGACGAGGTCGCCAATACCGAAGGGCGCTTGCACGGCGCCGCTGAAATTGTAGCTCTGCTTGAGCACGAACAGCACCGTGATGAAGATGTAGAGCGGATAGATCCGCGCAAACCGCTTGACCAGGAAGATCCGGATGTCGGTCAACGATACCGCAGTCTGGAACGTCTGCGCATAGCTCAGCGACATAACGAAGCCGCTGAGGATAAAGAAAAGGTCCACCCCCAGATAGCCGTGACGTAGCATCCATGGCTCGAATTGGCTCGCATAGGAATCGTTCTCGAAGAAATGGTAGAACATGACCATAGTGGCGGCGACGCCACGCACGCCGGTCAAGGCCTTTATTTCCCGGTTCATGTCGAGCAGTTACCCCGTTTATGTTCAGCGGACAGGCAGAATTTCAAAATAAGCGCCATGCGCGGCCATGGCGGTACGGCGGGTCGTCAGATCCGGCGGCGCGAGAGCCTCCCGCGCCACCACCAGTGCCATCTATTGAATGGTTGCAATTCCGCCGCTGACGGTGACATGCGATGCCATCAACGAGGCGGCATTGCCGAGCGCTCCCGCGTTGAGCAGCACGATGCCATGCGTTGGATCGCTCGAACTGTAGATCGAGATCGCCGCCACACCGCCGACGGAAGTGTCAGACGCGGTCAGAACGCCTGCCGGCGCGCCCTTGAGATCGATGACGAGTTCGGCCGAGCCATACTGGAACCTCGAGATCTCCTCGATGCCGCTGCTGGGCACCAGGGCGAAGTCGATCGTGGCGAAGCCGGTGCTCAGTGTCAGGATATCAGGCGGCGTGATCAGGGTCAGCGCCGGCTGGCTGAGGCCAGCACTGACCGAGGCGGTGTTGTCAGCACCAAGATTGATCGCAACCGGCGTCACCAGGCCGGTGAGATCGAGTGTGGTGCCGTTGGTGGCGGCGCCGCCTGAGATGGCGACCGCGGTTAGCTTCGAATCGGCTTGCAGGCCGGCAATGCCGCTCGTCACCTGTGCCGCGGTGTCGACCACCGTGAACAGCCCGACGCTGCTGGTGGCCTGGATCGTGCCAGCCTGCGCCACCGACACGCGCTGCAGATACAACGAGTCCGGGCTATACTCCGGATAGATCAGCGCGGCTGCGCTGTCATAGGATTCCACCAGCAGCGGCGTCACCGGCGCCACCAGATGGCTGTAGCCCGCCAGTTCGATATAGCCGACCGACACCGATGAGAAGTCGTCGGATATCGAGAAACTCCTCACCTGCGGGTCAACCTGCATCGCGGCTGCGGCGATCACCGGCACCTGGGTCACGTTGATGGTCAGATCGGTGTTGGTGAGCAGGCTCAGCACATGGCTGATGCCGGCGAACTGCTGATAGGTCAGATAAATGTTGGCGGTGTCGGTCAGCGTCACCGCGGCAAGCTTGCTGTCGAAGTTCAGCGCATCGGCCGCGGCTTCAAATGCTGCCGCGGTGTCGGTCACGCTGAAGCTGGCCACGTTGCCGAGCAGGCCATAGGTGTTGTTCTGTACGGCGGCCGCATCGCTGGCCGAAACGCCCGTCACGATCTCGTTGATACCGCTGGTCGGCAGGCCATAGCCAGGTTTGGCCGTCGCCGATATCGCGCTGAAGGCGGCTTGGGTGGCCGCCAGCGTATCTGAAACGACCAGCTTGTCAGTGACACCGCTGCCGACGGTGAGGTGGTAGATGGTCGCCAGCGACAGTGCCTGTGCGGCGGAAGCCGTGTTCGGCCCGGTCAGCACGGTGGAGGTGGCGAAGCGCGACACGCTCGCCAGCGAGGATAGAACATTGGTCGCGGTGTCGATAACCTGCAGATTCACCGCCAGCGTCTGGCCGGATTGGGTTC
>Ga0316222_1004839_pt1 | contig 11941 bp, 3 predicted proteins | sample TBH18011metaG_FD_206008 | JGI IMG/M metagenome (GOLD analysis project Ga0316222, IMG submission 206008) | Freshwater microbial communities from Trout Bog Lake, Wisconsin, USA - TBH18011 | ecosystem: Environmental > Aquatic > Freshwater > Lake > Hypolimnion/Profundal zone | place: USA: Wisconsin... | reverse complement strand
GCGGGAACAACCGATTCACTGCAGCTGACGGCGGGCGGATTGAATCTGGTGGTGACCGCCACGGTGAACACCGCGCCGACCAACCTCACGGCGTCGGTCACGGGCAACGTGCTGACGCTGGGCTGGCCGGCCGACCACACCGGCTGGCGGTTGCTGGTGCAGACCAACCATCTGACGACGGGTGTCAGCGCCAATCCCGGCGACTGGGGCGTGGTGAGCAATTCCGCAACTACGAACCAAGTGGCTTTGCCGATCAACCCGGCCTTGCCGGCGCAGTTCTACCAACTGGTTTATCCGTGAGCCGGAGGGCGTCCGATCACGGCTGCCAAAGCAGCCGATAGTAGGCCGCCGACGGGGCATTGCTGCCCAGGTCGCTGAATGCGTCGATCACATTGATCATGCCGTTGGTCGCCGCCGTGTTCGTCGAAATCTCCACCCAATCGGTCAGATTCGTCGAACGTTCCGTGATGTAATTGAATCCCGGCACGCCGTAGGCCGTCAGCCCGTTCGGGTTCCCGCCGGTGAGGCCCGTGATGGAATTGGTTCCCGCGTCGGGATTCACCACAACGATGTTGACGTAGCCGATATTCGTGCCGCCCTGGCCATCGCTGATGCTGTAGCTGATCCGGTCGGCCACATCCGCGCCGGGAACGTAGCCCAGAAAGGCACCGTTGGTGGTGATGTAGGAGCCGTCCAGATTGGTCGTCAAACCGATGGGGAACAGGCTGACGCCGTTGGTCGTGGTGAGGTTGATGGCGGTGAGGCTGACGGGGTCGCCGTCGGCATCGGTCCAGTTGGTGGCGAGATCGCTCAACGAGAGTTCGAGGAACAAGCCGGCGGTGCGGCTCGCGATCATCAAACCGGCCACGGGCGGATGGTTCGTGACGGTCTGGTTGAACGTGTTCGTGCCGGCCAGATAATTACCATCGCCACCGTACACAACGGTGATGAGCTGCACCCCGCGCGCCAGATTGGTGACGGCCGAACTGCCGGCCGCGCCACCGGTCAGGGTGTTGGTGCTGATCGGGCCGTTCGTGGAGGAGAACACCACGCTGCCGGTGGCATCCGCCGGCAGGCTGGCGGTGAAGGAGACACTGCCAAGATAGCCGGCCGGGTTCAGCGAAGAACCGAGGGTGATGGCCGGCGGTGCCTGGCTGATGGTCAGCGTGCCGTTCGTGTAACTGATGCTGTAATTGGCGGCGGTCAGACCGGAGGGAACGATGGTGTAGCTGCCGGGCGCGACGGCCCCTTGCGCGGTACCGGCATAGCTCAATGAACCGCCCAGCACGGAGGCATTCTGACCGTTCACAAATCCGGAATAAGTGACGCCATTGCCGCCGCTGAAGGTGACGCCGTCGTACACCTTGTTGGTATTGCCGGCGGTGACACCGAGCGGGGCGGGGGTGACCGTAACGGATGCCGTGCCGGTCACGGCGTTGTAATCCGCGGTGTCAACCGGCGTGAAGGTCACGGACTGGCCGGCGGTGCCGGCATTCGGAACCGTCGCCGGGGCGGTGTAGGCAAAGGTGCCGGAAACCGCCGTGCCGGCGGCGTTGGTCACACTGCCACCCGTCAGGGCCGAGGCCGACAGCGCCTGACCGTAGCTCAGGTTGCCGGCTGAAGGCGCAGTGGCGATGAACGGATCGGCCTTGCTGATGGTGAGGGTGATGAGATTGCCCGCCGTGGCCACCGTCGCCGTGGCTCCGGACAGGAGTGAGCCGGCGGAGCCGGCCAGAATGACCGGCGTGCCGTTGAAGGCGCCGGCGATGCCGGCGGAAAGGTTGGTCGCGAGGACATAGGTTCCCGCCCCCAGGCTGGCGGACAGGTTCAACTCCACGACCGGCAACGTGCCGCCCGAAGCGACGGTGACAGCATTGGTGAAGGTGAGCGGCAGGCCGGGGGTGAAGACGGCATATGAGCCGGAGTTGTAGGTGACCGCACCGCCGACGATGCCGGTGCCGCCGAGCGCAGCGCCGGCCGCCACGGTGACGGCATTGGTGCCGATGGCGCCGTTCACCAGCAGGACCCCATTGGAAACAGCCGTGGGACCGCTCCACGTGTTGGTCGCGCCGAGCTTGAGCGTGCCATTGCCGGTGAGCGTCAGGCTGCCGGTGCCGGAGAGGACCCCGTTGAGCGTGATGTCATGCGCCACGCCGGAAGCGTTGGCCGTTTTGATGGCAAAACCGGTTCCGGTCAGCTGCATCGGCAGCGCGGAGGACCAATCGGTGGAGGCCCCCAGCACACCGCCGGCCAGCGTGATGGCCGGGGTGACATTGGGGGAAACCTGGACAATCCCGCCGCTGCCCATGTAGAGCGAACCGCCGCTCTGATAAAGGGCGGCGGTATCGGTGACGATGCCGTAGCCGAGCCCGATGATGCCGGCATTCAGAGTGCCGGCGCGCACGAGCAGTTCCGCATTGCCGGGGTTGGGTCCGCCCACCGAAATGCCGGTGGTGATGTTGGTGACGGTGATGGTGCCGCCATTGAGATCCAGCACGGACCAGCGGCCGCCATTGGCCAGCCCGATGGTCACGGTGCCGCCCACGGTCAGGCTGCCACCGTCCACGCGGGCGCTGACGGAAGAGTTCGCCTGGTAACTGGAGCACATGTCCAGATTGCCCGTAATATTGACCGCGCCGCCATTGACATAGAGTCCGGTATTGGTGGTGCCGGCGGCGGGCTGGGTGGTGCTCACCAGGGCGGTCCGACCCAGGGTCAGGCTGGCGGCCTGGAGCGTGCCGCCGTTCACCTGGATGAGATCCGGAAGGTTCTGGTTCAAGGTTTCGCCCAAGGAGCCGAGGAAGGTGGCGGAACCGGAATCGACCAGCAGCCCGAGCGAACCGGCCCCGATGGTGCTGCCGTTGGTGACCACCAGGGTGCCGCCGCTGACAATCAGTTCGCCGCCGCCGCTTTGGAAGGTGGTGGCCGTGCCGCAAGCCAGAATCCCGTTGGTGCCGACTTGCAAGACGCCGGTATTGGCGGCGGCCGTGCCGGTGAGGGTGTTGGTTCCGGTCAGGGTGAAAGCGGCCGTGCCGCCGACCGTGAGGGAGCCGAAGCCGGAGAGGGCGCCGGAATAATTGGTGGCGACGTTGTTATTGCCAACCGTCAGCGTGACCCCCGCGCCGGCCGCGTTGTTCAGCGTCAGATTCTGCGCGCCGCTCAGGGTGCCGAGCGTGGCGGCGGTGAGGCCGGCGGCAAATCCGAGGTTGCCGCCCTGGTTGTTGTAGTTCAGCGAGGCATTCTGCAACGCGAACGGATTGGACACCAGCAAGGTGCCGCCGGCGATGACGGCATTCCCGCCGAAGGTGTTCGAGGCGGCGAGGGTAAGCGTGCCGGAACCGTTCTGGTTGAGCGTGCCGGAACCGGAGAGGATGCCGGAGAGGATCTGCGCGGCGGAACTGCCGTAGGTGAAGGTGCCGCCGGCCACGATGCCGGCGGCGTAATTGCCGCCGCCCAGCTGGCCCGCGCCGGTCACGGCCACGGTGCCGGAACTGATGGTGGTGCCGCCGGTGTAGGTGTTGACGCCGGAAAGGGAAGCCGTGCCGGAACCGGCCATGACCACGCCGCCGCCGCCGGAAACCGCGCCGCTCAAGGTGGTGCCGCTGCCGCCATCGGTGACAGTAAGTTGATTGCCGCCATTGGTGATGTTCTGGGACACGGTCAGGCCGCCGGCGGCCGCGTTCAGGGTGACCGGTACGCTGAGCACCACGGGCACATTCAAAATCTCCGCGCTGGTGGAATCATTCGTCACGCCTCCGGTCAGGGTGAGGACACTGCCGCCCGCATTGCCGACGGTGAAGGCACCGGCGGTGTTGCTGAAGGTGACGGCGGCGAGGGTGTAGGAACTGTTCATGACGGGCGCCAAACCGGTACTGCCGGCAAAGATGAGGCTGTCGGCGGAACCGGGGGCGTAGCCGCTGACCCAGTTGGTGTTGTTGCTCCAGTTGCTGCTGGAACCCACGCCGCCGCCATTCCAGATATCGGTGGCGGCATTCAAAACGGCCGGGAGGTTGGCCGTGATGACGCTGCCCAGGCTGTCGGTCACCGTGACGACGAACGTCTCGCCGCCGGGCGCGTAGCCATTGCCGATGGTGACGGTATTGGTGTAATGGCCGGCGCCGTCCGAGATCAGCGGCTGGGTGGCGGAACCGCCGATGGACGTCAGGTTCACGGTGACGCCGGTGGCAGGATTGATGGTGCCGCTGCCGGCGGTGACCGTGGCGGTCAGGGTCAGCGGCTGGTTCGCCACCACGGGATTGGGCGAGGAGTTGGTGGCGGTGATCACCGGCGGCGTGGAGGAAGCGGCGTAGTGCAAAACCACCTGGGTGCTGTTCGTGACCAGCACGACATAGCTGGCGGAACCGGCGGGCACCGTCCCCAGCCAGGCCGGGGTGTTGCTGAAGCCGCCGGAAATGCCGGCGGAGCCGCCGGTGAGTTTGAACAGAACATAATCATGCGTCTGGTCCAGGAACGATCCGCAGTTGATGCCCACGCTGTTGCTGCCGCAGGTCAGGGTGCTGGCGGTGCCATTCAGGAGAATCTGATCATTGCCGCCGCCGGCGGCCGTGCTGCCCAGATAGAAGTTCACCTTGGCCCCGGCGCCGTAGGTGAGGTTGCCGGTGATGGTGTTGGTCGCCCCGGAGCTGCCGGGCAAGGTCTGACCGCCGCTGCTCACGGTGACATTGCCGGCGAAGGTGCCGGTGCCGCCCACGGTGGCGCCGTTGGTGACGGTCACATTGCCGGTGATGGTGCCGTTGTCGGTGAGCGTGGTGTTGGTCAGCACATTGACGACATTGGTGCCCGTGGCGGAACCGGTGAGGTTGTTGACGGTCACCGTCAGGTTGGAAAGGGTGGTGCCGCCGGTGTAGGTGCTCGCCCCGGAAAGGGTCAGGGAGCCGGCGGTGCCGGAACTCAGCAAGGTCAAGGCGCCGCCGCCGCCGATGGGGCTGGCGAAGGTGACCGTGTTGCCATTGAAATCAATGGTGGCATTGGCGGCCAATGCGATGGTGCTGGTGGCGCCGGACAGGTCGAGCGACCCGTTGGCGGAGCCGGCGGCATACTGCAAACTGCCACCGTTGAAGGTGAGCCCGCCATAATTACCCCCGCCCAGGGCATTGACGCCATTGATAATCAACGTCCCGGTGTCGATCACGGTCCCGCCGGTGTAGCCGTTGGCGTTGGTCAGCACCACCGTGCCCGTCGCATAAAACGCCGAATTGGATGTGCCGGGGCCGGTGCCGGGAACCAAGCCGGCCACATTCCCGTTCGCCGCCGAGGCCGGAATGCCGATGACCAGCGCGCCCGCCGTGACCGCGGTGTTCTCGATCAAGCCGCCCACGTTGAACGTGGTGTTGGACTGGGCCGCGAGCCCGCCGCCGTTATTACCGAGGAACACCGGCCGGTTCGTGAAGCCGCCGCCGGTGAACGGCGCGTTGGTCAGACTGACATAGCCGGCCGTGTTGGTGGCGTATGCCGCCATCAGCGTGCCGCCGTTCAGATTCACCGTCCCCTGCCCGCCCGCCGTTTGGGGAATGTTGTTGGTCGGGTTGCCCAAGGCGGTGCCGGAGTTGATCACCGTGACGCCGCCATTCAGATAGAACGCACCCCAGGTGCTGCTGGCGGCCGGCGCGGAATTATACGTGCCGGTGCTGGAGGTCGTGACCACGGAGCTGGAATTCAGATAATTAAAGGCGATATTCATGGGCGACACGGGATTCAAAAACACCGTGCCCGGACCGGAAAACACGGCGGTTTCCGCCCCGTTGTTCGCGTTGGAAAAGAACGGGACCTGGCCGTTGAGCCCCAGACAGAAGACCGCCGCCGTGTTGTTCTGCACAATCTGGCAGCCCGCCCCTTGCAACCGCAAATCGTCAAGGCCGCCATTCATCGCCCCCATGTTCGGCGTGATCAGCACCCCGCCCGCGCATAGAAAATCACCGCCTTTGACGGTGATGTAAGGCGCATGGCCGGAGTTGAACCGGATCGTGTCCGCGATCGTGGTGCCGGTGGTGGAAATGCGGACGTTCGAAGTCCCGCCGAAGGCGGGGGTTTGCTGCGTGCTGATGTCATTGTTCTGCGCCGTGCTCACGCCGCCCGGAAGGTCGGCATTGTTGCCCGGCGTGACATAAAAACCGGTGACTTGCGAGCCGCCGATGATGGTATAAGGACTGGTGCCGGCCGCACCTCCGGTGGTGTCCACGGACGCCCAGTCATACAGCCCCACGGTGGCGTAGGAATTGTTGTTCGCGCCCGACGCCAGCACCCCGTCAACCCCGGCGGTGCTCGGCCCCTGGCCGGCGGTGGTGACGAGGATGGTCCCGATGGCCGCCACATTGCCCGCCCCGTTGATGGTGGCCGGACCGTTGAAGACGAGACTCGAACCGGTGGTCGTGGTGATGGCGCCGAGCGACAGGACCGCGTTGTTGGTCACGGAGACGGCGGAGGCGGCCCCGGCGGCCCCGGTCGCGCCGATGGTCACCCCGCTGTTGGTCTGGCAACTCGTGACGCTGGTACTGCCGATGACACTCAGCGTGCCGCCGCCCAAAGCCAGGGCCGTGACGGGCAGGATGTTCGCGGCGGGCGCGGAGGAGGCGCCGCTGAAGTCGAGCTTCAGCGTGCCGGCGTTGACAGTGGTGCCACCCGCGTAGATATTCGCATTTGTGAGCATCAAGGTCCCGGCACCATTCACGGTGAGGCCGCCGGGGCCGGAAATCACGCCGCCAATTTTCAGGGTTGCGCCGCTCGCGGGGGTGAGGAGCTGCGTCGCGGGAAACACCAGGGCGAGGTTGATGATCTCCAGATTGGTGGAATTATCAATGATGGCGGCGCTGTTCGTGAGCGCATTGCCCTTCAGGGTGAAAGCGCCGGCGGTGGCGTTGAATGTGATGCCGCCAAAGCTGTTCGACGGGGTGTTGTAATTGTTCGTGAGCGAGGCGCCGATGGAGCCAATGGTGCCAAAGACCAGGCTGTCGCCGGCCAGGGGCGGCGTGTTGGCCCCGGTCCAGTTACCGGCCGTGTTCCAGTTGGCGGAACCGCCGGCCCCGGTCCAGGTGTCCGGCCCGTTGGCGGCCTGCAGGCGGGTGAACCCCGCCAGCCAGAGCAGGCTGACGATGGCAATAAGCTTGGGGATAAGGGCGGTCTTCGAGCGGGCGGGCATAGGTTTCACAATTTCCGATTCAACTGATTCCAGACAAAAGCATGGCTGCGAACCGTTTGGGCCGACCCAATCCGGAGCAACAGACAATGCGTCCGTGGCAATTAATTAGTTTTGTTTAGGATTAAGGACCCAGCATAACCAAGAACGCCGTGTGACATAATCGCCATTTATGGTGAGAAAGGGACCGGCCAAGCAAAAAACGAGAATTCAGGGGGAAGGCCCTGCCTGGAAAGAGGTTGGTTGAGAGGTATGGCGCAAGACCGACCAGCGATTGGCGAGTGCCTAAAAGCGAATGAAATCACCCCATCAACCGCCGTCTCGCGACGAGAATCGTGATAGCGGAACGGCCAGCGCCATCCGCCTCCGCTAAAGCTATGGCGGACAAAACGGCGGTTGCTCCGGCGACTTAGGCAGCACGGCAATAAAATCACTCTCCAGCATAAATCTGGCGTAAAAACTCCTCATCGCTGATGTCGAGGTCTCGAACACAAGACCAAACCTCGTCGCCCTCTCGCAACTCTTCATCCTGTATCCTAAACGCAACAATCCGGTCAAGAATCTTGGGATGCGGCCAAGCCTCGGCATACCGCTTTGCCTCAGCCTCACCTTTGGCAATCGCCTCGTCAAAACTTGATGCGCGAAAAAGCACCACACGCTCCTCAAAACAGCGACGCGGCTTGCCATCCTCGGTCAAATCCGACCGAAGGACGCTCCGCACAGAAAACCACTCTTGCTTTACCATGATACGTAGTGTTGCCTAACGAAAAAAGCTGAGCCACCGCCGACCTGCGACGCGAACCGCGGCAGCGGAATGGCCAGCGCCATCCGCCTCCGCTAAAGCTATGGCGGACAGAACGGCGGTTGGTGCTGATGTTCGCGATGCGTCCATGCATGCGGTCACTGTAAACGCAAAACGGAAAGCGTCCAGTGAGAGGGCAGGAAAAGAACCGCCCCCTTTGTGGAAAACATCCGGAGCCGGTCAGACAGGCGCGCAGGCGTTGGCACGCCGGCGAAGCCGCCAGAACGCCGCCGCCCCGAAACCCGCCAAAGCCAACGTGCCCGGTTCCGGGGTGGTCTCAATCGAAAACAAAGGGGTTTCCGTGACGCTCTTGGAAACCCAGGCACCCGTGTACGGATACGGAATGGCGTCATAGCCTTCGGTGATGGTCCAATCATCCGGCGAACTGGTCGTCGGCGTGCCGGTGGTATATTCCCAGGAACCGGTGCCATTGATTGTCACTATTCCCTCCAAAACCAGCCAATAGGTGGTGTCCGCCGCGAGCTCCGTTTCGGCGGTGGGGGTAAAAGTCACATCTCCGGATTGGGCGGAGTCGGAAAAATCCAAAATATCGCTGCCGGGAGCATTTCCGGAGTTGCTGTAAAGGTAGACGTAATAATGGCCACCGCCGGAGTAAGCGCCCAGCTCCAACTGAACCGAAGCCACCGTGCTGATGGCCGAACCCGTGGTGAAGGCCACCGCTTTTTCGGTTCCTTCATAGGGCAGGTTCAGGCTACCGGTCTCGGTGCTGGCCAGATCCGTCACATTCTTGATGTCATGCGCCTCCACTGAGGCGGAAAGCGCCAGCCCGCTCAACACGGCGGCTGCCATTGAAACAGTTCTTTTCATAAGTCTCAAATCTGCATCGGCTTCCGTCTGCCTGCCAATTCATCCGTTTGAATGTCATCCGTTTGAATGCACCTGCGTTCTGATGCCAGAAAGCTGAAAACCTGTCAAGTGGTTGCCCATCCTCTTTCAGGGCAGACGTATCCAATTTTTTAGCGGAAAAAGCCAATAAAACAGGGCGCACCTGGACACCGTGACCGGCGAACCCGCCGGGCGCACGGCCGGCGCCCATGGTCCGAGCGGGCTGTTCAATTTTAGGTGCTGAGGTGATTTTTGATAATTTAAAAAAGGGGATTCTTCGTCGTTTGTAGCGGGTAAAGGTGGAAACTGTAAAGGGGTCCTTTAATTTTGACACTTTTCAAACTTTGCTCAGGTTTAGCCCTTTCGTCTGTTCAAGGCCAGCCATTTTTGGGGCGGCGGGGACAGCGGCTGGGCTAGCTGGCATTGAACTTCTGCTCCCAGGCCCTGATGGTCTCCTCAAAGATACCTATCAGACTTATGGAAAATGCCGTATTACTCTGTCATGAGTACTCCGTGTCACGCTTAATGAGCAGCGGATAAAATCCCATTTTCACAATGACGCAGTGTGAACTTTATCCGCACCTTGTCCTAGGACATCACACAATCTTCCTAATCAACTTTGCGAGATAATTCGTTGAATGCTTTTATATACTCGGGAAATTATCCGCAACTTTTGATTCTCGTTTAAAAACAAAAGGAGTTGGGCTGATGCGATTTAACTCTTTACGGAATTCCTTCTTGAAGGACTCTGTGATTTCGTCCTTTGGTGCGTGAATAACTTTACCATCAACTTCAACGCCAAATTCATTATGGAACGCACTTATGAGACGAATGACAGCAGTTTCGATGCTGTCCACGTTACGCCACCATAATTTGGTTGCTCGTTGCATTTCTTCAGGTGTCCGGTGTTGCAAATCAACCGACGAATTTAACAAGCCAATCTGGATGGCGGGTGACAAATTATTCGGAACCGACTCAAGCAATTGAAGAATAAGCTCCAGCGGAAACGTAATTTTATTATCAATAACGACGCATTGGAATAAAAACAATGGCAGAAGGTTATTTTTCAGTAAGTTTTTACCGCCAGTTTTCAAAAACATTTCAAATCCTTCCAAAAAAAGCGCTTGGGTTGATTTTGACTTGAAAGACGTGTCCAGCATGACGGCAAAAGCATACCTGAAATCGGCTGATTTAAACCGGCGACTTGATTCATCTCCTTGCGCGTTTTTATCCTCCGAAGTTTTTATTCCCAGAGACAGGCTCTGCCATGAGGCGGATCTCTCATCATCATTAGCGGCATCATCAAAGTGTTCCAAGTCATTCCCTGTTCTGTAAAAACAAAAGATATTTAAATTGTCCTTGTAGCTTCCCCCAAAAATGGTTCTGGCAAAATAGCAGCGGTGGGCGGTGAGTTTTGCCATACTAGCTGTGCTGATTATGGGTATTTGATTGAATTTCCAATTTACTACATTAGAATAGAACTCCTCGCCCGAAAGCACCTCCATGCTTGAAGTTAAGTGAAAAAGTTTCGCCAAGGCCTTGGTCGAGCCAATTTTGGCCAAAATGCGACAAAATTCGTCGAACCGCTCCCCTGTATTGCAGCAATGTTCCGCAGCATCAACGATTTCATCATACAACCCCTGTGTCAAGGCACCGCAGCGACTAGCCACCATTTCCGCCAGCTTGCTGTCACGCTTCTTCAGCAGCAGGCTTCGAACCAGTGTCTGCTGCCCTCCTTTCAAGGAGTCTACAGCAAATTTAATCACTTCGTCCCATTTGGTGAGGCCAGAATTGTTGACCAGTTCGTCCAATTCATGCTGGGCAGTTAGATAATGGGCGGTCAACAGCTCTGGAAACTGCTCATGGGTAAATTCATAAGTGTCGACTGACTTTAATACCAACACGCCGGCCCGGTCCCGGACGGTGGCTAAAATTTCGGCCTGCGTCAGATCGTATTTTTTCCGGTACCGTCTTTTTTCGAGGTCATACACAGTGATTTCGTCCAGTCCTTCCTGAAAAATAGATTTGATAAATTGCTCATCAGCCGACCATTTACCTTGTTTGACCATCGCATAAGCCAGCCGGGCAACCAGTGCTTTCAAATCGGTCTTTTCAATCTTGTTGAGGATATCCTCGCGCAGACCTTCTTCCGTCTTTTGTTTCCTTCGCCATTCATCCAGCAATAGATCAAAAAACTGATGCAGCAGATTGGTCAGCTTGGACGTATCGAGTTTCCCCTCGTAATGAAGAGCACAGGCGGCGGACAGCAGAAGTGGAGTCTTGCATTGGGCTTGCAGCACCGGTTCGATTTCCAGAGTCCGTTTCAGTCCCTCTGCGCCCCTTTTTGAATCCGGCTGCGGTGCGCCCATAATTAGCAAAGCCTGAAACCAGTGGTCCGCAAACACTTTCTGTTGTTCCAAGCTGAACGGCTCGACCTTGAATTGATCAAATCCTTCTAACGCAGAAAGCCGTGCGTCGAGCGGCCGGGAGGTGGTGATGAGCCGGATTTTTTTGAAATCTCGGCTCAAATTATTCAGCCACTCCATCAATTTGTTCCATTCACACGTCGGATTGTCCGTATGCGGGTCGGATTCACCTGTCTTTGGAAGTTCACATTCATCTAACCCGTCAACCACCAATACGGCCCGTCCGGAATCAAAAATCTTTGCCACATACTCCTCTTTAAACCAAGACGCATAAGCGTCGCCGAGATTCAATTTGACGATTTCAGCGGGACTTGGGAGTTTGTCAAATTTACCGTGCAAATCCCTGACTTTTATCAGCAGTGGAACACTTCCTATCAGAATGTCTTGCACATCGGGGTCGTCAAATGTTTGGGCGGCAATCTGGAAGGCCAACATACGTGTCAGGGTGGTTTTACCGCCGCCGGGCAACCCGGTGATGAGACATTTGCGCGATTTTTCTGATATATGCAAAACGGATGCCAAGTTAATCGGTTGCTGTTCTCGCTTGGTTCTTTGTGATCTCCCGCTATCGCCCAAGGATTCGGCCGCGTTCGGTTTGACACTGGCTGGAGGCACGAAATTCAACGATACGAAAGACGTCTTCAGAGAGAACTTGTCCACATTGGCCGCCCGCCGAATACCAATTAGCCTTACGGAGGCGTTCGCATGCATGAC
>Ga0316222_1004837_pt1 | contig 11942 bp, 8 predicted proteins | sample TBH18011metaG_FD_206008 | JGI IMG/M metagenome (GOLD analysis project Ga0316222, IMG submission 206008) | Freshwater microbial communities from Trout Bog Lake, Wisconsin, USA - TBH18011 | ecosystem: Environmental > Aquatic > Freshwater > Lake > Hypolimnion/Profundal zone | place: USA: Wisconsin... | reverse complement strand
TCCTCACCGTCAAGGACGCGGTTGAGTTCATCTCCGCGAACGCTGGCGCCTGAGCGATTTCCAGGGGCGCCGGCCCGCGATGGGAAGGCGCCCTTCGTCTAAGTAGCGAATGGAACGGCTTTCCATGAGACGTGTCGTCGTCACCGGACTCGGCCTCGTCACCCCGCTTGGTAGCGGCGTGGCGACCAACTGGCAGCGCCTTACCAACTCGCAATCGGGTCTGCGGCTCATCGATCACTTCGATGTGTCGGAGATGCCTGCGAAAATCGCCGGAATTGTGCCGCGTGGCACCGGCGAGGGCGAATTCGATCCCGATTCGATTTGCAGCGCCAAGGACCGGCGCCGGATGGATGATTTCATCCTGTTCGGCCTTGGGGCGGCGGTCGAGGCGGTCGAGGATTCGGGCTGGAAGCCCGAAGACGATGAAAGCCGTGAACGCACCGGCGTGATGATCGGGTCGGGCATTGGCGGTCTGCCGGCGCTGTCGGCCGGCGCCTTGACGCTGGCCAATGGCGGGCCGCGCAAGATCAGCCCGTTCTTCATTCCCCAGTCGCTGATCAATCTGGTCTCGGGTCACGTCTCGATCCGCTATCAGTTCAAGGGTCCCAACCACTCGGTGGTGACGGCCTGCGCCACCGGCGCCCACGCCATCGGCGATGCGGCCCGGCTGATCATGTTCGATGATGCCGACGTGATGGTTGCCGGCGGCGCCGAAGCGGCGGTCTGCCCGTTGGGCCTGGCCGGCTTTGCGGCGGCGCGTGCGCTATCGACCGCGTTCAATGACGCCCCCACCAAGGGCTCGCGCCCCTGGGACAAGGACCGCGACGGTTTCGTGATGGGCGAGGGTTCGGGCATCGTGGTGCTCGAAGAACTCGAACACGCCAAGCGCCGTGGCGCCAAGATTTATGGCGAAGTCATCGGCTACGGTATGTCGGGCGACGCCCACCACATCACCGCGCCGGCCGATGATGGCAATGGCGGCTTCCGCGCCATGAAGGCGGCGTTGAAGCGGGCCGGTTTGGCTCCCGATGCGATCGATTACATCAACGCTCATGGCACTTCGACGCCATTGGGCGATGAGATCGAATTGGGCGCGGTCAAGCGTCTGTTCGGCGATCACGCCTACAAGCTGTCGATGAGCTCGACCAAATCGTCGATCGGCCACCTGCTGGGTGCCGCCGGAGCGGTGGAGGCGATCTACTCGTTGCTGGCGATCCGTGACGGGCTGGTGCCGCCGACCCTCAATCTCGACAATCCGTCGGAGGGTTGCGACATCGATCTGGTGCCGCACAAGGCCAAGGAGCGGAAGGTGCGCATCGCCATGTCCAATTCCTTCGGCTTCGGCGGAACCAACGCTTCGGTGATTTTCGCCGCCGCGCCATGAGCCGAGGCAAGGACCATCTTGAAAGCCCTCGTGCGCCTCGGCGCCGGGGGCTTTCGCCTTTTGAGCGGGGCTGGCTGTCGCGCCGCTTGGCGTTGCTGGCGGTGCTGGCCTTTGTCGGTACGTTCTGGGCGCTGTGGGAGGGGTTCCGCGAGTTCTCCGCTCCCGGCCCGCTGGAACAGCCGACAATCGTGGTCATCGCCAAGGGCGCCGGGATGGGCGAGGTCGGTCGTCGCCTGGCCGAGGCTGGCGTGGTCAAAGGCCGCTGGCTGGTGGTGGCGGCGGCCAAGCTGACCGGACTCAAGCCCAAGGCTGGCGAATATCTGTTTTCCGCCGCGATCAGCGCCGAGGGTGCCCTGGTGCAGATGGCCGAGGGCCGCACCGTAATCCACAAGCTGACCATCGCCGAGGGATTGACCGTGCGCCGGGTGCTGGCCGACGTCAACGCCGCCGACTATCTGGTCGGCGAAGTCGCGCGGCCACCGACCGAAGGCTCGCTCCTACCGGAAACCTGGTATCTGTCGCGCGACGATCAGCGCGACGAGGTGGTGGCGCGGATGGAAAAGGCCATGCGCCAGGCGCTCGATGCGGCTTGGGCGGCGCGGGCGCCGGGCCTGCCGCTGAAGACCAAGGAGGATGCGCTGGTGCTGGCCTCGATCGTCGAACGCGAGACTGCGCTGGCCAGCGAACGGCCGCATGTGGCGGCGGTGTTCGAAAATCGCCTGCGCCGCGGCATGCGCCTGCAATCCGATCCGACAGTGATCTATGGCCTTTCCGAGCATTGGGGTGTGCTTGAGCGGCCGCTGGTCCATGGCGATTTGGCGGCTGCCCATCCTTGGAATACCTACGTCATCGACGGATTGCCGCCCACCCCGATCGCCAATCCGGGCAAGGCCAGTCTTGACGCGGTTCTGCATCCGATGGCCAGCGAGGACCTGTATTTCGTCGCCGATGGCGGCGGGGGCCATGTTTTCGCCGCAACTCTCCAGCAGCATAACGCCAACGTGGCGAAGTGGCGGAAAATCGAAGGCGGGCGTCACGATCACTAGTCTTCGCCTTGGGGGCGCCTGAAAGCACATGATGTATGTCGCCTCGTCGCTGCGTCATCCCTTGCGGGTGGCTGTGATGGTCGATCTGACCCGCGGCGCGACGGCCGGTGGCCATGTCAAATGCTGGGAGCGCTTCGCCCAGGCGGCTACCGCGTTCGGCGACGAGCTTGACCTGACGGTGTTTTTTTCTGGCGAGCGGCCGGATAGCGAATCCGTTGCCGCCAACGTCCGCTACCGCGCCCTTCCTCCAGTGTTCAGCACTCGGCGCTTGGCTTTTCTCACTGGCGATATTCCCGATCACACCGATATCGCGCCCTGGCATCCCCGCTTGGCTGCCGCCCTGGGCGAGGGCTTCGATGTGTTGCACACCACCGACGCCTATTTCGCCTTCGCCCGCACCGCCGCACGGGTGTCGTGGCGCACCGGGACGCCATTGGTCAATTCTGTCCATACCGCGACTCCGGCGCTGACCCGGCTGTTTGCCCGCCAAACCATTGTTCGAATGGTGGGTGAGGGGACGCTGGGGCGCTTACTGGTCGATCGGCTGGAGCTGCCCGAGCGGGCCGAGCGGGGCAAGATGGAGACGCTGCGACGCTACCAGGCCCAATGTTCCTACGCCCTGGTATCACGCCAGGATGACCGCAACCGGGCGCTGACGGCGATGCCGGCCGAGCGGGTCCGCCTGCTGCGGCGTGGCATCGACCATCGCCTGTTCTCGCCGGCCAAACGTGATCGCGCTTGGCTGGATTCCGAGTTCGGCGTGCCCCCCAACGCGGTGGTGGTGCTGTTCGTCGGCCGCATGGATGTCAGCAAGAATATCGGCCCATTGGCCGAGGGCGTTCGCCTGGCGGCCGAACAGGGTGCTCCGCTGGTTCTGTTCTGTGCCGGCGAGGGCAATCTGCGCCGTGAAATTTCCGGATCGCTGGGCGCCCGCGCGGTTTGTCCGGGCCAGATCGATTCCGAACGGCTTGCTCGGGTCTACGCCTCCGCCGATTTGTTTGCGCTGCCGTCCGAGATCGAGGTGTTCGGCAATGCGGTGATCGAGGCCTTGGCCTCGGGGGTGCCGGTGCTGGTGGCGGAGAGGGGCGGCATGGGCATGGCCATCGAGCCCGGCCGCACCGGCATCGTCGTGCCCGCCGGAGGGGCGCGGTTCTGGGCCGAGGCGTTGTTGTCGCTGGCCCGCGATCCCAACCGCCTCGCCGCCATGCGCGCCGCCGTTCGCGCCTCTGAATTGTTGATGGATTGGGAGCGGGTGCTGGCGGAAGACCTCTTGCCAGTGTGGCGCGCGGCGGCGGGGGAGAAGGTGTGAGCGCCGAAAGGATTCTGGTGCTGGCGCCCCATCCTGATGATGAAGTGGTCGGCTTTTCGGCCCTGATCGCCCGTCGGCGGCGCGCCGGAGCCAAGGTGATGGTGGCGTTCCTGACTGACGGTCTGCCGGAAGTCGAAGCGATGTGGCCATGGCGGCGGCGGGAGCGGCCGAGCATGGCGGCCAGGCGCCGCACCGAGGCCGAGCGGGTGGCCGCCGCGCTGGGGCTGGCCGCCACATGCTTTCTCGACATCCCCTCTCGCCGCCTCAAGGATCGCTTGGCCGAGGCGCTGGGGGCGGTGCGGGCAGCCACCGCCGACCAGGCGATCAACATTGTGTGGGCGCCGGCCTATGAGGGCGGCCACCAGGATCACGACGCCGCTAGCTTTCTCGCCAGCTTATTGCGCCCGCAGCTTCCGGTGTTCGAGGCGCCGCTTTACACCTTCGCGGGCGGGGTGGTGCGTAGCCAGAACTTTGCTCCGCCATCCCCCCCGGCCGAATTGCTGACGCTGACTCCCGAGGAACAGCGGGAGAAGCGGCGCCAGTTAGCGCTCTACGCTTCCGAGCGGGGCAATCTCGGCTACGTCGAGACCGTCGGCGAGGCGCTACGGCCGCAGCCGGCTTATGATTACAGCCGGCCGCCCCATCCGGGGAAAACCTTCTACCAGCGCTTCCAGTGGGTGCCCTTCCGCCACCCCCGGGTGGATTTCACCACCCCGGAGCAGGTTTGCCGGGCGCTGGCCGGATTCAGGCCTCCAGCGCCTTGAGCATTGAGGCGGTAACCAGGGTGATGCCCTTGTCGGAGCGGTAGAAGCGCCGAGAATCGGCCTCGGCATCCTCGCCGACCACCAGGCCGGGGGGAATGACGCAGCCCTGATCGATAATGCAGCGGCGCAGCCGGGCGTGGCGGCCGATGTCGCAATCGGGCAGGATCACCGTGTCTTCGACGAGGCAATAGCTGTTGACCCGCACGTTGGAGAACAACAGCGAGCGGCGCACGGTGGCACCCGAAATAATATCGCCGCCCGAGACCAGCGAATCCACCGCCATGCCGCGCCGATTGTCGGCGTCGAACACGAACTTGGCCGGCGGCAATTGGGCCTGATAGGTCCAGATCGGCCAATTCTCGTCATAGAGGTTAAGGGCGGGCGTCACCGTGGTGAGGTCGATATTGGCTTCCCAATAGGCGTCGATGGTGCCGACGTCGCGCCAGTAATGCTCCTTGGCGCCATCGTGCATGACACAGGAATCCTGGAAGCGGTGGGCGATCATCGGCACCTTGCCGACCAAAGCCGGGATAATGTCCTTACCGAAATCATGGGTGGTTTCGGGCTGCTGGGAATCCTTGATCAACTGCTCGTAGAGAAATTGGGCATTGAAGATGTAGATGCCCATGCTGGCCAAGGCGACACCCGGCTTGCCAGGAATTGGGCGCGGATTGTCGGGCTTCTCGTCGAAGCGGACGATGTTGGATTCCTCGTCAATGGCGATGACGCCGAAGCCTTTGGCGTCTTCCAGCGGAACTTCCAAGCAGGCGATGGTGACCATGGCTTCGCGCGCCATGTGCTGGGCCAGCATGCGGCCGTAATCCATCTTGTAGATATGGTCACCGGCCAGCACCAGGACGTATTCCGGCTTGTGGGCGCGGATAATGTCCAGGTTCTGAAAAATGGCGTCGGCAGTGCCCTTGTACCAGTTCTCGCCCTCGGTGCGCTGCTGCGCTGGCAACACTTCGATGAATTCGTTGAATTCGCCGCGCAGGAAGCTCCAGCCGCGCTGGACGTGTTGCAGCAGCGAGTGGGCTTTGTATTGGGTAAGGATGCCGATGCGGCGAATGCCCGAATTGATGCAATTCGACAACGTGAAGTCGATGATGCGCAGCTTGCCGGCAAACGGAACCGCCGGCTTGGCATGCCAATCGGTCAATTGCTTGAGCCGGGACCCGCGTCCGCCCGCCAACACCAGGGCGAGAGTGCGGCGGAGGCGATCCGTCACCTCAAGGTCCACTTTCCCCGTCCGTTCTCCCGATTCGTACATCTGACACCTCTCGTCGGCTTGACCGCCTGCTTTCCACCCATCCCAGATTGGGCGCGCCATGGACCGTGCCATATCTTGTTCACCCGCACAACAATTGGCAGGGGGATTTCGTATACCTCAACGCGGGGGCAGGCCCCTGGTGGAAGCACCTTCCGCTGTCGTCCTCCTTGGGCTAGGCTCAGGGTTTGAACGGATCAACGTTGATCGGGTGGCTCCATGCGCGTGCTCTTCGCCTCCTCGGAAGTGTTTCCGCTGGTCAAGACCGGGGGGCTGGCCGACGTTTCGGGCGCGCTGCCGGCGGCGCTGGGCGCGATCAACGTGGATGTGCGGGTGTTGCTGCCCGGCTATCCGGCCGCGATGGATGCGGCCCAAGGGAAGCGCCAGGTGGCCAATCTTGGCGATCCGTTTGGCATCGATGCCGAGACTAAGCTGATCTCGGCCAAGCTGCCGGGATCGGGCGTGCCGATGTGGTTGATCGACTGCCCCGCGCTGTTTGATCGTGCCGGCGGTCCCTATCTGGACGCCACCGGCGCCGATTACGCCGACAATGCGGTTCGCTTTGGCTTGCTGTCCTGGGCGGCGGCGCTGTTATCGACCGAGGGCAGCCCGCTCAAATGGCGTCCGCAGGTGCTGCATGCCAATGATTGGCAGACTGGCCTGGCGGCGGCCTATCTCCACGCCTGGAAGCCAGCGGAAAAGCCCGGCTCGCTGTTCACCATCCACAACATCGCCTACCAGGGCTTGGTGACCAAGGACTGGCTGCCCCGGCTGAATTTGCCGTGGGAAATGTATCAGATTGACGGCCTGGAATATTACGACAACGTCTCGTTCCTTAAGGCCGGTCTGTTCTACAGCGACCGCATCAGCACCGTCAGCCGCCGTTACGCCAAGGAAATCCAGGCGGCGCCCTTCGGCAGTGGCATGGAAGGGCTGCTGGCCGAGCGGGCCGGCGATTTGTCCGGCATTCTCAACGGTGCCGATTACTCGATTTGGAATCCGGCCGAGGACAAGCTGTTGGCCACCCGCTACGCCGCCGCGGATTACGTCGCCGGCAAGGCCGCCAACAAGGCGGCGTTGCAGGCCGAATTGGGGCTGGATCAGGACCCCGATGCGCCGCTGCTGGTGGTGGTCAGTCGCCTGGCCGACATCAAGGGCATGGATCTGGTGCTGGAAGCGCTGCCCTTGATCCTGCGCCAAGGCGCCCAGCTAGCGGTGGTCGGGGCCGGCGACCGTTCGCTGGAAGACGCGTTCCGCGCCGCGGCCGCCAATGCTCCGCGTCAGGTAGCGGTGGAAATCGGCTATTCCGAGGCGCTGGCCCACCGGCTGATGGCGGCTGGCGATATGCTGCTGTTGCCCTCGCGCTACGAGCCTTGCGGCCTGACCCAGTTCTACGCCTTCCGCTACGGCACCGTGCCGATCGCCCACGCTACCGGCGGGTTGGCCGACACCGTTGCCGACACCAGCTACGACAGCCTGATGACCGGGACCGCCACCGGCTTTGTGTTCGAGCACGCCAGTCTTGGCGCCTTCCAATGGTGCATCGAGCGGGCCACCGAACTGTTCCGCCAGAAGGACAATTGGCGCCGCATCCAGGCTGCAGGCATCGCCCAGGATTTCAGTTGGAAACGCTCGGCCGAGCGTTACTTGGCGCATTACGAAGCTCTGACGCAGCAACCGGCCGGCACGGCGGCGTGAGGAGGGGAGGCGTGAGATGAGTGACCGGCCGGCATTGATCGCCGATATCGGGGGCACCCATGTGCGGTTCGCCCTGGTGCGGCCGGGCCAAGCGCCCACCGACACCGTGGTGATGCGCTGTCGCGAATATCCGGGACCGGCCGAGGCGGCCCAGGCCTATCTGGCCGGGTTGGCCGGCAGTCCGGCGCCCAAGCGGGCGGCCTTCGCGGTGGCCTCGCCGGTGGCGGGTGATCGCGTCAAGTTCACCAATTCCAATTGGGATTTTTCCATCGCCGAAGTGGGCGACGTCCTGGGCTTCGACCATTTTGACGTGGTCAACGATTTCGTCGCAGTGGCCTTGTCGGTGCGCCATTTGGCCGGGGCCGATCTGCTCAAGCTGGGCGGCGGCGAGCCAGTGGTGGGGAAGCCGATCGCGGTGCTGGGGCCTGGTACCGGGCTGGGCGTCTCGGCGGTGGTGCCGGAGCCGAGCGGGCGCTGGCTGGCTTTGGCCACCGAGGGCGGCCACGTCACCATGGCCGCAGCCGATGACCGCGAGGCCGAATTGCTGTCCTGGCTGCGCGCCCATCACGGCCACATGTCGGCCGAGCGGGTGATCTCTGGCCAGGGATTGGTCAACCTCGCCCAGGCGATCGCCGAGACCAGCGGTCGCCAGGCCGTCCACACCACCCCGGATGCCATTTCCCAGCATGGCCTGGATCAATCCTGCCCGATCTGCCACGAGGCGCTGGACACCTTCTTCGCCATGCTCGGCACCGTAGCCGGCAATCTGGCCCTGACGCTGGGGTCGCTCGGCGGCGTCTTCATCGCAGGCGGCATCCTGCCCCGTATGCCCGAGGCCCTGGCAGCGTCCGCATTCCGCGACCGCTTCGAAGCCAAGGGCCGCTTCCGCGACTATCTGGCCCCGATTCCAGCTTGGCTGGTCCGCCATCCCCAACCGGCCTTCGCTGGATTGGCTGCGCTGGCGATGGAGTGATTCCGACCGAAGGTTGCTCTAAGTGATCATTCGATTGTACAATTCTATCGACGTACGGCGCTCGTTCTGGCGGAAGGCTTCATGACCAGTTTGCGCAAGATCGAGATATCGACAGGGGTCTATTGGATCGAGGCGCCCGAGGTCGATGCCCGCATCCTGTGCGGATGTCCCGCCGACGTGGTCAAGCATCTGATGAAGCGCGGCTTGGTGGCGTCCCGGCAAAAGGGCGGTGTGCGCTACGAAAGTGGACCCAACGCCATCCTGCTGTCCGACGTGATGGTGCAGAATGGCGCCTTTTCAAATCTGGCCGAATTCCCCGTGCTGCAGATGCTCTATCGCCAGGGCATGATCCTGCCGAACCATCCCGGCAATACCGGCGCCAAACCGCTGCTGATCGGCTCCACCTGTCAGGTGCGGGCGCAGATGCATTACATCTATCGGGGCAATTATGGCTTGGTCAGCGAGGCCGAGCTGATCGAAGCCGGGGTCGATGCGGCCGAGGCGCACGAGATCATGCGCCTCAAGCTGCGCTTCGCCTTCGGCGCCATCCGCGATCCGTCCGAGTTGCTGGATACGGTCGAGGTCGAGGGCGCCCCCCGGACGTTGCGTGGTGGGCTGACGGTGCGGCGCACTCGCCTCAACGTGTTCGAATTCGCGCTGGGCGGCGAGACGGTCGAAGTAGACCTCAATCTGCCGCCTTACGAAACCTATGAATGCCCCTATCCGCTGGGCTTCTTCGACATTCCGCGCGCATATTTCGCGGTGGTACATTCGGGCGAGGGGGATGGTTGGGATATCAATCGGCCGTCGATGGGGTCGATCCTGATGTTCCAGGGCCGCATCTATCTGATTGATGCCGGTCCCAACATCCTGATGACTCTGGGCGCGCTGGGTATCGGCGTCAACGAGATCGAAGGCATTTTCCACACCCATTCCCATGACGACCATTTCGCCGGTCTGACCACACTGATCCGCGCCGATCACCGCATCAAGTACTACGCCGCCCCGATGGTGCGTGCGGCGGTGGCCAAAAAGATGGCAGCGCTGCTGACCATCTCCGAGGCGGCCTTCGCCGATTATTTCGAGGTCATCAATCTTACCCCCGACGTCTGGAACGAGGTCGGTGGTCTTGAAGTGCGCCCGGTGTTTTCGCCCCATCCGGTGGAAACCACCCTGTTCGTGTTCCGCGCCATGTGGGAGGGCGGCTATCGCACCTACGCCCATTTCGCCGATATTTGTCGCCTGGAGCTGTTGAAAAGCTTCGTTACCGATGATTCCTCGCAGCCCGGTGTCAGTGCCGCCCGGTATGAACGCACCGTGGCCGATTACGCCATCCCGGCCGATATCAAAAAGATCGACATTGGTGGTGGCCTGATCCATGGCGACGCCTTCGATTTCCGCGACGATGCCTCGGGTAAGATCATCCTTGCTCATACCGCCGAGAAGCTGACCTTGGCGCAGCGCGCCATCGGCTCGACCGCCGCTTTCGGTACCGTCGATATCCTGATTCCGTCGGACCAGGATTTTATTCGTCGGGTGGCGCACGAGGTGTTAACCACCGCTTTCCCCGAGGTTCCCGAGCACGAGATTCGGGTGTTGCTGAACAATCCGGCGGTCACCTTCAACCCCGGCACCATCCTGTTGAAGGAACGCCAGACCGCGAAGGAGGTCTGGATCGTGCTGACCGGCAGCGTCGAGGCCATCCCCGCCGACGGCAGGGTGCGCAGCGTGTTGTCGGCCGGCGCCATCGTCGGCGAGATGTCCGGCCTGTTTGGCGCATTGGCGGCGGAAACTTACCGCGCCCAGGGCTTCGTCAAGGCCCTTAGGATTTCTTGCCCGCTTTATGCCGAGTTCGTGCGCCGCAACCAGCTCCTGCGCGATATCGCCCGCCTGCTGGAGCATCGCGAATTCCTTCAGCGGACTTGGCTGTTCGGCGAGGTGGTTTCGACCAAGACCCTAAACCGCGTCGCTCGCGAATTGCGCGGAGAACATCTGGCCGCGGGCGTCGCTGTCGATGTCGGCCCGGAATCGATCGGTATGGTCGAGTCCGGACGCATCGGCCGCTATGTCGGCGGCCGCATGGTCGGCGCCATCGCCGTCGGCGATTTCTTTGGCGAGGAATTGTCCATCTTCTGGACCCCCAGCATGTTCCGCCTCCGCACGCTGGAACCCACTGAAATCCTGATCCTTCCCGCCGATTTGGTGGCCGGGGTGCCATCGATCCGCTGGCGCCTGTTCGAGGCCTGGGGCAAGCGGACCAACGTCTATGCCGACGAAGCGCCGGACGAAGACGATTGCTGGCGCCGAATCGAGGATAGCCTGCGCGTCGATGTTCTCAGAATCGATGAACAGCACCACCGCCTGTTCGAATTGATGAACGCCGCCGTGCGAACCCTGGCGGGGGCCGATCCGGTCGAGGTGGTGGCGGCGATCGACGCCCTGGCCGCCTATGCCGATTATCATTTCGGCGAGGAGGAGGCTCTGCTGGACCAAGCGGAATATCCCGAATCCGCTTCCCATCGGCAGAGCCACGCCCATCTGGCGGCGCGCCTACACGAACTGCGTCAGGAAATCGCTTCTGGCGCCCTGGCCCTGCCCGGCGACGTCGAAGCCTTTCTTCGCCCCTGGCTGACCGAGCATATCCTCAACGAGGACCGTGCCTTCGGATCGTTCCTGCATTCCAAGGGGATGTATTAACCCTCTTGACCGTCTCCGTCGGCGGCGCCCATTGCCTTCGCCTTCAGGGTGCGGCGGATGATCTTGCCGCTGGTGGTCTTTGGTAGCGTCTCGACGAAGTGGATTTCCTGGGGTGCCATCGCCGAACCCAGGCTATCTCGCGCGAAGGCCAGCAATTCCTGGCGGAGCGCTTCGCCCGGCTCGAAGCCGGGATTGAGCGAGACGAAGGCCACCGGCACTTCGCGCAGCAGCATTTCCGGCTTGCCGACCACCCCGGCCTCGGCCACCGCAGGGTGATCAAGCAGTGCGCTTTCCACTTCGAATGGACCGATCGACTGACCGGCCGATTTGATCATGTCGTCTCCACGGCCGACGAACCACAGAAAGCCGTCATCGTCGCGACGCACCAGATCGCCGGTCAAGAACCAGCCATCCACCAGCGAGGCGGCGAAGCGGGAGGCGTCGCCCAGATAGGCGGTGAACATCGACGGCAGCGCCGAATGGATGGCGAGTTCGCCGATCTCCTCCGCTCCTTTTACGTCCTCCAGGCCGTCGGCGCCCCGTTGCACCACTCGCGCCCGGACTCCCGGCAGGGGGCGGCCCATACTACCGGGCCGGTAATCGGGCGATGGGTTGGCGGTGGCGATGGCACCGATTTCGGTTTGCCACCAGGTATCGAGGAAGGGCAGTCCGAACGCCTTGATGCCCCAGGCTACCGCCTCGGGGTTGAGCGGCTCGCCGACGCTGGCCGCCACCCGCAGCGAATTCTCGCTGTAGGAACGGGCCAAAGCGGCGCCGTGGCTCATCATCATGCGGATCGCGGTC
>Ga0316222_1004834_pt1 | contig 11950 bp, 10 predicted proteins | sample TBH18011metaG_FD_206008 | JGI IMG/M metagenome (GOLD analysis project Ga0316222, IMG submission 206008) | Freshwater microbial communities from Trout Bog Lake, Wisconsin, USA - TBH18011 | ecosystem: Environmental > Aquatic > Freshwater > Lake > Hypolimnion/Profundal zone | place: USA: Wisconsin... | reverse complement strand
GGACAGCGCGGCATGTTCTCCGTGGTGCTGGCACTGTGTGCGTTGCTGGCGCTGGCGGGGTTGCGTCAACTGGCACGTTCCAGCCTGGGCCTGGCGTTGCAGGCGCTGCGCGATGCGCCCGAACGGGCGCGCGCCAGCGGCTTGTCTGCGGTCTGGATTCGTTACCAGGTGCTGGTTGGCAGTGCCACCCTGGCCGGGCTGGCGGGTGGTTTGTTTGCCGCGCACAAGGGGGCTGTGTTTCCCTCGGTGGCGTCGGTGTCGTCTTCCCTGGATGTGTTGCTGGTTTTGTTACTGGGCGGATTGCACCAACTGTGGGGGAGTCTGGTGGGTGCTGGCGTTTTGCTGCTGGCCAACAGCCAGTTGGGACGCGGGTTTGAGTATTGGCGTGGGGCACTGGGCCTGATGGTGATGGTGATCATGGTGTTTGCGCCGTCGGGCATTCTGGGGCTGCGGGGGCGGTTGCGTCATGACACTTGAAGTGATCGATCTGCACAAAAACTTTGCCGGCGTGCAGGCTGTGCAGGGGGTCAGTTTTTCGGTCAAACCCGGCGAATGCGTGGCCTTGATCGGCCCCAATGGCGCAGGTAAATCAACCACTTTTGCCTGCATTGCGGGGCAGTTGCAACCGAGTTCCGGGCGGCTGCGCTGGTGTGGACAGGATGTGTCGGACTTGGCTCCCGCCGCACGCCTACGGCGTGGTATTGCGCGCACCTTTCAGGTAGCGCAGGTGTTTGAGGCGCTGAGCGTGTGGCAGAACCTGGCGCTGTTGCTGGTGTTGCCGACGGGCCTGTCGCCGTGGCATGTGCTGGAGGCGGACGTGTTGCACCAGCGGGACTGTGCTTTGCACCGGCGGGTGCTGGCTTTGCTGGAGCAGGTGCAACTGGCTCCACTGGCGGCCATTAACGCCGGTCAATTGGCCTATGGCGACCGCAAACGGCTGGAAGTGGCCATGGCATTGGCGGGCATTGCGGCAGCCGATTCGTCTGCATTCACCTCGGCGGCGGCGCTGGCTGATCCTGGGCACCTGTTGCTACTGGATGAGCCGGCGGCCGGGTTGGCAGCGGCTGAGCGTAAGGCGTTGATGGCACTGATCCGTTCCTTGTTGCGTCCGGCGCGGGATGGCGGGCTTCCCGCGTCCGGCGCGGCGTCGCTTGCCGTGCTGTATACCGAGCACAACATGGACGCCGTGTTTGGTGTGGCCGACCGGGTGCTGGTGCTGATGGAGGGACGCATCGTGGCTGAGGGCAGCGCTGAGGCAGTGGCGGCCAACACGCTGGTGCAACAGCGCTATTTGGGACGCTCAACCGAGCTGGAGTTTGCGCAGCGGGAGGTCGGCCATGCTTGAAGTGCAGGCACTCAGTGCCTGGTGGGGACCGGCCCAGGTGTTGTTTGACGTGTCCTTGCGCGTGCGTCCGGGCGAGTTGGTGGTGTTGCAAGGCCTCAATGGTGCCGGCAAGTCGAGCCTGCTGCAATCCATCATTGGTTTGGGACCGCGCGCGGCAGGTAGCGTGCGCTACCAGGGCCGGGAGTTGTTGGAACAGCCAGTGCATGCACGTGCGCGCGCCGGGCTTGGTTATGTGCCCGAGCAGCGCCGACTGTTCGGTGAATTGAGCGTGGCAGACAACCTGATGCTGGCAGCGCGTGCGCCCCAGGCAGATCGCCTGCAGCAGGTGATGGCATTGTTTCCAGCGCTGCAACCGGCGTTGCGGCGACCGGCGGCCCAGCTCAGTGGGGGCGAACAGCAGATGCTGGCGCTGGCCCGGACCCTGATGACGGGGCCAGCCATGCTGCTGCTGGACGAACCGTGTGAAGGCATTGCGCCGATTTTGGTGCAGTCGATTCGTGCTACCTTGTTGCTTTTGAAGCAGCAGGGCATGCCGATGCTGGTGGCGGAGCAAAATGCATTGCTGGCCGCGCACGCGGACCGGCTGATCACCCTGACCGCAGGGCAAATTTTGGGCACCCAGCAACCATGATCATTACCAGTTTGCTTGACACCGATTTATACAAGTTCACCATGATGCAGGTGGTGCTGCACCAGTTTCCTGGTGCGCAGGTGGAATACCGCTTCAAGTGCCGCAACGCCGGTGTGAATTTGGCGGAATGTGCCGACGAGATTCGCGAAGAGGTGGGTTCGCTGTGCAGCTTGCATTTTCAGGAAAGTGAGCTGGCCTATCTGCGTTCGATGCGCTTCATCAAAAGCGATTTTGTCGATTTTCTGGGGCTGTTCAAGCTCAACGAAAAATACATCACGGTGACGCCGCTGGCTTCGGGGGAGATCGAGATTGTCATCGTGGGACCGTGGTTGCACACCATTCTGTTTGAGATCCCGGTACTGGCCATCATTAACGAAGTGTATTTTCGTCGCACCCAGCGGGTGCCGGATTTTCTGGAAGGACGCCAGCGGCTGGATGTGAAGATTGGTCAGTTGCGTGCCGAAGGCCTAAGCGACCTCAAGATTGCCGATTACGGTACGCGCCGCCGCTTTTCGCGCGCCTGGCATGAAGAAGTGATGCGCGTGCTGGCTGCCCGTCTGGGCACTTCACACAGTCCGGGGCACGAAGCCCGTGTTCCGGGTCAGCTGGCGGGCACCAGCAATGTCTGGCTGGCGCACAAACTGGGGCTGACTCCGCTGGGCACCATGGCGCATGAATATCTGCAGGCCTGCCAGTCGCTCGGGCCGCGCTTGCGCGACAGCCAGATTTATGCGTTTGAGTCGTGGGCGCGCGAATATCGGGGTGACCTGGGTATTGCGCTCAGCGACGTTTACGGTATGACGGCCTTCCTGCGCGACTTCGACCTGTACTTCTGCAAGCTGTTTGACGGTGCGCGCCACGACAGCGGCGACCCGTTTGAGTGGGGCGAGCGCATGCTCGACCACTATGCGCGCAAGCGGGTCGATCCGCGCACCAAAACGCTGATTTTCAGCGACGGCCTGACGGTGCCGCGCACCATTGGGTTGTACCAGCAGTTCCGTGGCCGCTGCCAGTTGGCGTTTGGTATTGGCACCAACCTGACCAATGACCTGGGTTATGAGCCGTTGCAGATCGTGATCAAGATGGTGCGCTGCAATGGCCAGCCGGTGGCCAAGCTGTCTGACACGCCTTCTAAAAACATGTGCCAGGACGAAAAATATCTGGCTTATCTGCGCCAGGTGTTTGACATCGTGCAGCCACTCTGACCCGCACGGAGCCGCAATGACGCGCCAAAAAATTCTGATCACGCGGGCGATTCAGTCCGATCTGTTGCTGCGTTTGCAACAGCACTTTGATGTCACCGACAACCAGCCCGATGCCGAGTGGGACGCAGCGGAGTTGCAGCGCAGGCTGAAGGGTCAGGCCGGTGCCTACATGACCGGCATTGAGCGCGTGGATGCGGCCCTGCTGGCGCAGTGCCCGCAGTTGCGCATCTGCGCCAATATGACGGTGGGTTACAACAATTTTGATCTGGCCGCCATGAGTGCGGCGGGCGTGCTGGGCACCAACGCACCCGACGTGCTGACCGAAAGCACGGCTGACTTTGGCATGGCGTTGCTGCTGGCGACAGCGCGCCGCATGGCCGAGGGCGAGCGCTATCTGCGTGCCGGACACTGGCAGCGCTGGCGCTACGACCTGTTTGCTGGCGCTGAAGTGCACGGCAGCACGTTGGGCATTATTGGTATGGGGCGCATTGGTCAGGCCATTGCGCGCCGTGCTGCGCTTGGGTTTGGCATGCAGATTGTGTATTGCAACCGCTCACGTCTAGATGCCAGCGTTGAAGCGCAATGGAACGCGCGCTACTTGGACAAGCAGGCCTTGCTGGCTTGTGCCGACCACGTGCTGCTGGTGTTGCCCTACACGCCACAGTCGCACCACACCATTGGCGTCGCCGAGCTCGCCTGCATGAAGCCGACCGCCACGCTGATCAACATTGCGCGCGGCGGTATTGTGGATGACGCTGCCCTGGCGCAGGCGCTGCGCGAACACCGCATTGCCGCCGCCGGACTGGATGTGTTTGAAGGCGAGCCAGCCGTGCATCCGGATCTGCTGAGCGTGCCCAATGTGGTGCTGACGCCGCATATCGCCAGTGCCACCACCGGAACGCGCCACGCGATGGCTACGCTGGCGGTGGACAACCTGATTGCATATTTGAACGAAGGGCGCGCGCTGACGCCGCTGAATCTGGCGGACTTGCAGCGGCCCTGATCGGGGCGCGCATCATGCGCGTGAATCGCACGTGTCTGTGCGTCTGGCTTTGACATTGGTTTTGTTTTGCGCTTTTGATTTTCCTTTGTTTCTGCCTGTGTTGCTGCCTGTGTTGCTGCCTGTGTTTTTTGAACGCCTGATGTTTTGGAGTCCTTCATGAATGCCCCCCTCGTTTCCTGGTTGCTGCTGGCGGCCCTGTTCGCCAATGCCGGCGCACTTTGGTGGTTGCTTGCGCGCAGTCGCTCAGCACAGCCGGATGCAGCAGCTCTGGCACAGCGGCTGCAGGAGCAGCAACGCCAGGAAGCGGCGCAGGCACAGTGGCAGGAGCGGGTGATGACCACGTTGGCACAAATGGAGCGCACGCTGCGCCAGGAACTGGGCGACAGCGCCCGCACTGCGCGTCAGGAGCAGGCACAAAGCCTGGCTATTTTTCAGCAGACCCTGACTCAGCAGCAGGCCGAAGGGACACGCACGCAAAGCGGGCAGATGGATGCGTTTGCGCAGCAGTTGTCGGCGCTGCAAAAGGGGGTGTCGGATAGTTTGTCGTCGCAGCAAAAGTCACAGTCCGACAGCCTGACGCTGGTGCAAAAAGCCCTCACTGAAACCCTGAGCACGCAGCTGGCGCAGGTGTCGGAATCGAGCGCGCGCCGCATGGGCGAGATTCGCCAGACGCTGGAAGCGCAGTTGCTGCAACTGCAAACCAGCAATGCGGCCAAGCTCGATGAAATGCGCGCCACGGTGGACGAAAAACTGCAGTCCACGTTGCAGGCCCGCTTGGGTGAGAGTTTCAAGCAGGTGGCCGAGCGGCTGGAGCAGGTGCACAAGGGTCTGGGTGAAATGCAGACTCTGGCGCAGGGCGTGGGCGACCTCAAACATTTGCTGAGTAACGTCAAAACACGCGGCATGTTTGGCGAGGCGCAATTGTCCAATCTGCTGGAGCAGGTGCTGGTGCCGGACCAGTACGCGACCCAGGTTGCCACCATTCCGGGCAGCAAGAATCTGGTCGACTTTGCCATCAAACTGCCGGGCCGCAGTGACGACGGCGTGCCATTGTGGTTGCCGATTGACGCCAAGTTTCCAAACGAAGATTACGAGCGCTTGCTCGATGCCCAGGGCCGCGCTGATGCCGAGGGCGCCGAAGCGGCAGGCAAGGCGCTGGAGCAGCGTATTCGGCTGGAAGCGCGGTCCTTGTGTGAAAAGTATGTGGCGCCACCGTACACCACCGATTTCGCCATTCTGTTTCTGCCGACCGAAGGCCTGTATGCCGAGGTGTTGCGTCGCCCCGGTTTGATGGAAGTACTGCAGCGCGAACACCGCATTACGTTGGCCGGCCCGACGACGCTGCTGGCCATGTTGAGTTCACTGCAGATGGGCTTTCGCACGCTGGCGCTGGAAAAACGCAGCAGTGAGGTGTGGCAGGTGCTGGGTGCCGTGAAGAACGAGTTTGGCAAATTTGGTGATGTGCTCTCACGCGTGAAAGCACAAACCGAAACCGTGCTCAAAACGCTGGACAGCGCGCAGGTGCGCAGCCGCGCCATGGGCCGCGCACTCAAGCAGGTGGAAGCCTTGCCTGACAGTCAGGCGCAGCTGGTGATTGCGGTGGATGCCGACTTGGAAGATGAGGCGCCATAACGCCATAACGCCATAACGCACAGAGCCTCACATAACCGCGCCTTACACGACTTATTCGTTGGGCAGGTTGTAGAAGCTGCGCACACTGTCCCAGGCTTCGTGCGGGTCGTCGCAGTAACGGAATAGGTTGAGGTCTTCGGGCGAGATGGCGCCTTCTTCCACCAGTACATCGAGGTTCAGCAGGCGCTTCCAGTAGTCGGTGCCGAACAGAATGATGGGCACTGGCTTGGCTTTTTGCGTTTGCACCAGCGTAATGACTTCGAACAGTTCGTCGAGCGTGCCAAACCCGCCGGGGAACGCCACCAGTGCCTTGGCCCGCATCATGAAGTGCATTTTGCGGATGGCGAAGTAGTGGAACTTGAAACTCAGCGATGGTGTGACGTAGTCGTTGGCCTTCTGTTCATGTGGCAGCGTGATGTTCAGTCCGACGGTGGGCGCACCCAATTCAAAGGCGCCCCGGTTGGCAGCTTCCATGATGCCGGGGCCGCCTCCGGTGCAGATGTAGAGGCGATCGGCTTGTGGGCGGCGTGCGCTGTAGCCTGCCACCAGTCGTGCAAACAACCGGGCGTTTTCATAATGGATGGCATTGCGTTCCTGGCGTTTGGCCTGGGCCAGCGCTTTCGGGTCGCCACTGGCCTGGGCGGCGCTCAGTAGCCGTTCGGCATCCTGCGGCGCCACGAAGCGTGCGCTGCCAAAAACCACGATGGTGTTCTGAATGCCCTGTTCGGTTTGGTCCAGATCCGGCTTGAGCATTTCGAGCTGGATGCGGATGCCGCGGGTTTCCCGGCGCAGCAGGAATTCCGGATCGGCGAAGGCCAGCCGGTAGGCGTCGGATTCGAGGGTGTTGCCGTTGGCGCTGTGGTTGGTGAGATCAGCCCAGGCGTTAGCAATGCGGGCATCTGCCAGGTTTTGTGTGTTTTCCATGGCCCGCATTGTGACTGAAGCCGACTGCTTTCAGTGGCAGTCGGTGTCACTATTTAGACACTTACACGCGCTTGCGGTATTCGCCGGTGCGGGTGTCGATTTCAACCTTGTCGCCTTGCGCCACAAAAATGGGCACGCCAATGTCAAAACCGGTGGCAATCTTGGCAGGCTTGAGCACCTTGCCCGACGTGTCACCCTTGACAGCCGGTTCGGTCCAGGTGATTTCACGCACCACGCTGGTGGGCAGTTCGACCGAAATGGCCTTGCCGTCGTAGAACACCACTTCAACGGCCATGCCGTCTTCCAGGTAGTTCAGGGAGTCGCCCATGTTTTCGGCTTCGACTTCGTATTGGTTGTATTCACTGTCCATGCACACGTACATGGGGTCGGCAAAGTAGGAATAAGTGCATTCCTTCTTGTCCAGGATGACCTGATCCATCTTGTCGTCGGCTTTGAAAACCACTTCGGTGCCGAAATTGGCAATCAGGCTCTTGAGCTTCATGCGCACGGTGGCCGAGTTGCGTCCACCGCGGCTGTATTCGGTTTTCAGAACGACCATCGGGTCCTTGCCGTGCATGATGACGTTGCCAGCGCGAATTTCTTGAGCGATTTTCATAAAGTTGAGTAACAGTTGTCGCAGGCGGCCAAGCTGCCTGTGTGTATATGCCGCACGCTGCGGCGAAGGTTCTGTACCTGGGATACCAGTAAACCTGGAAAACTCCCTGGGCACTTTCAGCAAAGCTTTGAATTTTAACGGTTTTCCTGCACAAATTCGACCAGTGCGCTGGTCAAATCATTCATTTTGGCCAGTCTGGCACGTGCGGCTTGCACGGCGGTCTGCCAATCCGTCCATGGTTCGGTGCACAGCCAGTGCAGCGCGGCATCCTGTTTGTCGGCTGGTGCCAGGCCATTCCAAGCTTGGTGCATTGCTTCGGCACCCTGACCGAGTTGCAGGCGTTGTAGCAGGGCGTTGAGTTTGTCGGCATGCGCGTTGTCGTCTTGTGGATAGATGTTCCAGACAAACGGTTTGCCGGCCCAGATGGCGCGTACCAGGGAATCTTCACCACGCACAAAATTCAGGTCGCAGCAGCGCAGCAGGTCGTCAAATCCGGTCTGACTGAGCGCTGGCAGGGCGGCGATGCGAAGGTTGGATCCCAGTGCTGGTGCGGCGGCTAACCAGTCAGCGCCCAGGTAATTTTGCAACGCGGCCTGGGCCTTGCCGTGGGTCGCCAGCATCAGGGTGGGCTGTGGTTGCTGCGCCAGGTGACGCAGCAAGGCAGGCAGCAGGGCGGGCGCATAACAGAACAATGAAATCAGACGTTCACCGTGCCAGGTGACACCCCATTGGTGCAGCACGCGTCGCGTGGCAGCGGCGATGTTTGCATCGCCACCGGTGTGAGATGTCGGGATGCTGCATTCGGGCGACCGTGCCAGCAGGTCATGCTCGCGCAACAGGCCACCGGTGCCGACGGTGAATCCGGGATAGAAAAAGAACTTCTGCCAGCCGCGTGCGGCGCCGCTCATAATGGGCGACGGCAATCCGTGACAGCGCTCCACGTAGGCTTCGGCGCTCAGGTATTCCAGGTTGATCCAGGTGGGCGCGGCATGCGCCGTGGGTGCCATGTCGCGCTGGCGCTGCACAAAATGGGCGACGAATTCGGGCGCCAGATTGCAGCCAAACCCTTCGATCCAGACGTCACTGGCGGGCAAGTCGGCCAGTACCGAGGCCGACGTGGCGCAGTTCCAGTCCAGTACCTGAATGCCGGGCCAGTGTCCATTGCTCGCACCGGGGGCCATCCAGTGCAACGCACTGGCGTCATCCACCCAGAGCCGAACCGAATGGCCGCGCGCAGCCAAGTCTGCTGACAGACGCCAGCACACGCCGAGGTCTCCATAGTTGTCAATGACGCGGCAAAAAATATCCCATAGCATGGGCAGGATTGTCCATGGACAATATGCCTTCACGCCAGCCTCTCCGTCAGTGCCCATGTCAAATACGCTCCCCACACCTGAATTGCCGCCCGATGTGCAGCCTGTTGCGCCATCCGATCCGACTGCAGATCAGCCGCCGGTGCATTCCGAAGCATTGCTGCGCCAAGTCGCCAGTTTGCCGGCGCTGCCCGGCGTTTATCGCTATTTCGATGCCCAGGACCAGGTTCTGTATGTGGGCAAAGCGATTCACCTCAGAAAGCGCGTCAGCAGTTATTTTCAGAAGAATCATGGTGGAACCCGCATTGGCCACATGGTCAGCAAAATTGTGCGTCTGGAAACCACCGTGGTGCGTTCCGAAGCGGAAGCCCTGCTGTTGGAAAACAACCTGATCAAGACGCTCAATCCAAAGTACAACATTCTGTTTCGGGATGACAAGAGCTACCCCTATCTGAAGCTGTCGGGTCAGGCGCGTGACACCGAACACTTTGCGCGCGTCTCGTACTACCGGGGCGGCGTCGAAAAGCAGCATCGTTATTTTGGCCCGTATCCCAGCGCCTGGGCCGTCAAGGAAGCGATTTTGCTGATGCAGAAAGTGTTCCGTCTGCGCACCTGTGAAGACTCGGTTTTCAGTCATCGGGCACGCCCGTGTCTGCTCTACCAGATTCGGCGTTGTTCAGCGCCGTGCGTGGGGCATATTTCGGCGGCTGATTACGCGCACGATGTGGCCAACGCCGAGCGCTTTCTGCGCGGTGATGCGCAGCAGGTGATGCACGAACTCGAAGCGCGTATGCTGGCGCATGCCGACCTGCTGGAGTTTGAACAGGCGGCTGAATTGCGTAACCAGATGGCGGCCTTGTCCAATGTGTTGCACCAGCAGTCGGTCGACAACGTATCGGACCGCGACGTTGACATTCTGGCGGTCAAAGTGCAGGGCGGCAAAGCCTGCGTCAATCTGGCCATGGTGCGCGGCGGGCGCCATCTGGGGGATCGTCCCTATTTTCCGGTGCATGTGGACGATGCGGCGCTGATGGCCAATCTGGACGCGGAACTGGAAGCCGATCCGGGTGCGGCTCAGGCGGACGAAGGCATGGCGGCTGGTGATGCCGCACGCTCCAGCGATGATGCCACTGCGCGCTCCGCGGTCACCGCCGAGGGGACGGATCACAGGAGGCGTGCATCCGTGCGTTCGGTCGAAGTGCAGGTGCTTGAAACTTTTCTGCTCCAGCACTACGTGGACGCGGCCACGCCCTCGGTCCTGGTCGTAAGCGAGCCGGTGGGTAAGCCGGTATTGGCTGCATTGGCGCAGCAGTCGGGGGTGAAAGTAACGGCGGTGCACCAGCCGCGTGAACAGCGGCGCGCCTGGCTGGAGATGGCGCAGACCAATGCGGCGCTGCAGCTGGCGCGTTTGCTGGCTGAAGAGGGTTCGCAACAGGCGCGCACCCGTGCCCTGGCTGAAGCGCTCGACCTGCCGCTGGAAAATCTGGATGCGTTGCGCATTGAATGTTTCGATATTTCCCATACGGCGGGTGAAGCAACACAGGCGTCGTGCGTGGTTTTTCAGCAGCACCGGATGCAAAACGCGCAATACCGCCGGTACCGCATCGACGGCATTACTCCAGGCGACGATTACGCCGCCATGCGACAGGTGCTGAGTCGGCGATATGCGCGTGCGGTCGAGGCAATCGACGCCAGCGATGCGTCGAGCGTGGCGGAGGTTGCGGACTCTGCTTCTTCTCGCATGCCCGATCTGGTCCTGGTTGACGGGGGCATTGGTCAGGTAGCGATGGCGCGCGAAGTGTTCACCCTGCTCGGACTGGACCTGGCGCTGATTGTGGGTGTGGAAAAAGGCGTCGGCCGCAAAGTTGGACTGGAGGAATTGGTATTTGCCGATGGCCGCCCCAAGGTCTATCTCGGCGCCGATTCGGCCGCGTTGATGCTGGTGGCGCACATTCGTGACGAGGCGCACCGTTTCGCCATTACCGGTATGCGCGCCCAGCGCGCCAAGGTGCGCGTGGGGGGGAGCAAACTGGAAGAAATACCGGGTATTGGGCCGAAGCGCCGTGCCCGTTTGTTGCAGCGCTTCGGTGGCGTGCGCGGCGTGGCATTGGCGAGCGCGGAAGATATTGCTTCCGTCGACGGTATCTCCCATACGCTGGCCGAAGAAATCTATCGGGCCTTGCATTAGCAAACACGGATTGGATCTTTTTTGGGTTCGGGGCGTGCCACAATGCACGCATGTTTACGACCATCCCAACAATCATGACCTGGGCGCGCATTGTCGCGATTCCGTTTATTGCTGGGGTTTTTTATGTGCCGGCCAGCATCGCCTCGCAGGATGAAAAAAATCTGATTGCCACCATCTTGTTCGTGTTGTTTGCTGCCACCGACTGGCTCGATGGTTATCTGGCTCGCCGGTTGAAGCAAACCTCCGCGTTTGGCGCCTTTCTGGACCCCGTTGCTGACAAGTTTCTGGTGTGTGCCTGTGTGCTGGTGTTGGTGCACTTGCAGCGCTGCGACGTGTTTGTGGCGCTGATCATTATTGGACGTGAAATTGCCATCACGGCACTGCGGGAATGGATGGCGCAGATTGGTGCGGCCAAAAGTGTGGCAGTTCACATGCTGGGTAAACTCAAGACCACGGTGCAAATGACGGCTATTCCATTTCTGCTTTTTGACGGGCGTCTGGCAGGTTTGATTGATACCCACGTGTGGGGCTTGGTGCTGATCTGGGTGGCCGCCGTGCTCACGGTGTGGTCGATGGTTTACTATTTGAAAAAGGCGCTGCCTGAAATCCGTGCACGTGCCGGCTGAGTGTGGTGCAGCAAACAAGGCGCTCAAAAAATCTTGCATGGCAACGCTGTGGCGGCCTGAAAAAGCTACTAGAATTTACCCTCGCGCTGTCGCAAGCGTGGCCTGGCCTGATTGTCCTCAGGATGCTGGTGGTTTTCATGAAGTTCCCTGAAAGTCGCGTGGCGTGGCCAAGTCAAAATAATTGAGAGACATTGCTTACCGCTCTGCGTACTTATATAGGGGTCTTTGTGAATAAAACAGAATTGATAGAACACATCGCAAAACACGCTGATATTTCAAAGGCCGCAGCTACACGCGCGCTGGAATCCACTATTGGCGCCGTCAAGACCACCCTGAAAAAGGGCGGGTCGGTTTCACTGGTAGGATTCGGTACCTTTGCGGTTGGCAAACGTGCTGCCCGCACCGGTCGCAATCCGCGTACCGGCGCCGCGATTAAAATCAAAGCGGCCAAGGTTCCCAAGTTTCGT
>Ga0316222_1004830_pt1 | contig 11954 bp, 10 predicted proteins | sample TBH18011metaG_FD_206008 | JGI IMG/M metagenome (GOLD analysis project Ga0316222, IMG submission 206008) | Freshwater microbial communities from Trout Bog Lake, Wisconsin, USA - TBH18011 | ecosystem: Environmental > Aquatic > Freshwater > Lake > Hypolimnion/Profundal zone | place: USA: Wisconsin... | reverse complement strand
AAGATACGGAAACCAAGGCGGCCCACTGGGATTGGGCAACCCAGTGGAGCAAGCCCAAAATCGAAACGCTCAGCCTCGTGGTGCCCGGACTGTTCGGCTACAAAATGGATACGCCCAAGGATATGATGCCGCAGGTTGCAAAATATTACGACGGCGGCGTTTATTGGGGCGGCGTCGGGCGCGACCCGGTGTTGGATCGCTATTTTGACGGCGGTGAAAAAGGCCCGCCGCCGGCTTCCGGCTTCATGCGCTTCACCGGCGGTGGCGACTACTGCGGCGTGCTGGTCGTGCTGGTCGCCCTGTGGACGGTGGTGCAATCTTTCCGGCGGGAAGGTTCACCTTTCACGCCTGCGCAGAAAAAATTAATCTGGTTTTGGCTGGTGATTCTAATCGGTTCGTTATTGCTGGCGTGGGGCCGGTTCGCCCCGATGTTTTACGGCACGCTCTACCAGTTGCCTTATTTCTCCACCATCCGCAATCCTTGTAAATTCATCATTTTCTTTTGCTGGGCGCTGCTGATTTTATTTGGCTACGGACTCAACGCCTTGAGCCGACAACTGGATGCCACCGCCCCGGCAGGGTCGTTCAAAAACTGGTGGGCGCGGGCGACCCAATTTGACCGCCGCTGGGTATTTGCCTGTGTCGGTGCTTTTGTCGCCAGCGTCCTCGCTTGGCTGGTATTTGCCGGCCAACGCGGGGTGTTGGTTGCCTACCTGCAAAAAAGGGGTTATCCCAGTGAAGACCAAGCCGGCCAGATTGCCAATTTCAGCATCGCTCAAGTCGGTTGGTTTGTGATCTTGCTGGCCGTGGCACTGACGTTGCTCACGCTTTTACTGGCCGGCTCATTCCGTGGATCACGCGCCCGGTTGGGCGTAATTTGCTTGGGTGGTTTTCTAATTTTTGATCTGGTTCGTGCTGATTTGCCCTATGTCATCCACTGGGACTACAAGCAAAAATATGAAGTCGGCACACTGAATGTCGTCGTCGAAAAACTCCGCGAAAAACCCTACGAACACCGCGTTGCCGGTTTGCCTTTCCGCGCCCCCGAAGGTCTGGAGCTGCTCGATCAACTGTATCGCATCGAATGGATGCAGCATCATTTTCCGTATTACAACATCCAATGCCTCGACATCATCCAGATGCCGCGTATGCCGGAGGATTTGAAGGCGTATCTGGAAGCCCTGTCCCCGCGCGGCACGGCGGAATCCGCCCCGCTCTTCGCCCGCCGCTGGGAACTGTCCAACACACGCTATCTCCTCGGCCCCGCCGGCTATCTGGAAGTGATGAACCAGCAGATTGACCCGGTGAAACACCGCTTCCGCATCGCCCAGCGGTTTGAAATCGTGCCCAAGCCCGGTATCCTTCAACCGCGGCAACTGGAGGAACTCACGGCGGCACCGAATGAAAATGGTCGCTACGCACTCTTTGAATTTACCGGCGCCCTGCCCCGCGTCCAACTCTACGCCAACTGGCAGGTCAACACCAACGACGCGGCCAACCTGAAAACATTGGCTAATCTGAATTTTGATCCGGCAAAAACTGTGCTCATTTCCACGCCGCAAAAAAATCTGCCGACCACTTCGACCAACGAGAACAATCCCGGCACGGTGGCATTCACCAGCTATTCGCCCAAGAAAATTATCTTTGCGGCCAACGCCACCGCGCCGGCGATTCTGCTCCTCAACGACAAATACGATCCGCACTGGCGCGTCACTGTGGACGGCCAACCGGCGGAACTTTTGCGCTGCAACTTCATAATGCGCGGCGTGCAACTCACGCCCGGCGCGCACACCGTGGAATTTGATTTCAGTCTGCCAAGCAAGCCGCTTTACGTTACGCTGGCCGGCATCGGCACGGGGATTTTTTTGAGTGGTTATTTGCTGGTGGCGATGCGGCGAAAGGAGAAGGCGTCATAAATTCGCAGTCGGAAATCGCGATTTTTGAGATTTCAAAGCCGCCCCCACGTTGACCAAGTGCGCAGCGGAGCCACATTGAACGTGCTCCTAAATGTATAAGAGCCTTTTCGGACTTCGGATTTCAGTTTCACTCCGCCCATGCGGGATTTTCCAGAAAGGCGTAGCATAGCAGATGGCAGATGGTCATCTGCGTGTCCTCAACCCGTCCATAGTGCGTGTCGGCGATGATGATGGACTGCTCCGCGATTTCCACCATCCGCCCGCGTTTGGCACCAACCAGCGCCACCGTGCTCAAGCCATGTTGCTTCGCCCAAGCCATGGCCTTGACACAGTTCGGCGAATTGCCGCTGACGCTGATGCCCAAAACCAAATCGCCCGACCGTGCGTAATTTTGCAGTTGCCCGACAAAAACATCTTCGTAGGCGCAATCATTCGCCAGCGCCGTCATCCAGCTCACATTGTCGTTCAGGCAAATCACGCGGAAACGCTTCTTCAATTTGTCCGACGCCCCCTTGCCAAGATCGGTGGCAAAATGCGAGGCATTGGCGGCGCTACCACCGTTGCCAAACACAAAAACCTGACGATCTTCCAGCAACGCCGCGCGCAGCTTGCCCACCAATTTCACTACGGCCGCCGCCGGAATGGAATCGTATGCCGCTTGTTGGGCGCGCAGGTAATCGGTAATCCAATGCTTCATCACGCCAAGCTACAGGGTCACATTTTCTTTGTCAGGAAGATTCTCCGCGCGTTTTCCGGCTTTCGGAACGCGGCCGCTTGCGTCAGACTGTCCAGCTGACAATATGAACTACGATGTAATCATAGTCGGCGGCGGCATTGTCGGCCTCGCCACCGCCCAGCGGCTGCTCGAAGCGAAGCCGCAACTCAAAGTTTTGCTGCTCGAAAAGGAACCGAAACTCGCGCCGCACCAGACCGGCAACAACAGCGGCGTGCTGCATTCGGGACTGTATTACAAACCCGGCTCGGCAAAAGCGCTGCTCGCGGTGTCCGGGCTGCAACAGATGCTCGCATTCTGCCGCGCGCACGGCGTCGCGCATGAACAATGCGGCAAAATCGTGGTCGCCACCAACGAAACCGAATTGCCGCGTCTGGAAAATCTTTGGGAACGCGGCACCGCCAACGGTCTGCTCGGCCTGCGCAAATTAAACCCGCAACAGATCAAGGAAATCGAGCCGCACGCCGCCGGCCTCGCGGCGATTCATGTGCCGCAGGAAGGCATCGTGGATTATCCGGCGGTCTGCGAAAAACTGGGCGAACTCATCCGCAAAGCCGGCGGCGAAATAAGATTGAACACGCGCGTTGTAAAAATAATTTCCGCCGGCGCGGAAAAAAACGTCGAGACGAACACCGGAAATTTCCGCGCAAAATGCGTCGTCACCTGCGGCGGGTTGCACGCCGACCGGCTTGTGGAAATGTCCGGGCAAAAACCGTCGGCGAAAATAATTCCCTTTCGCGGCGAGTATTACGTCATCAAAAAAGAGCGGCAGTTTCTCGTCCGCAATCTGATTTATCCCGTGCCCGACCCGAAATTTCCATTCCTCGGCGTCCATTTCACGCGGCTCATCCACGGCGGTATCGAGGCCGGACCGAACGCCGTGCTCGCCTTTGCGCGCGAGGGTTACAAATGGACGAACGTCAATGTGCGCGACCTGGCGGAATCGCTTTTTTATCCCGGCCTGTGGAAATTCCTCGCCAAGTATCCCAGCATGTGCGGCTACGAAATCCGCCGCTCGCTGTCCCGCGCGGAGTTCACGCGCTCGCTGCAAAAACTTGTCCCGGAAATCCGTGCGGACGATTTGGAAACCGGCGGCACGGGTGTGCGCGCGCAGGCGATGCTGCCTGAGGGTAAATTAATTGAGGATTTTCACTTCGAGGAGGCGCGCGGCATTCTGCACGTCATCAATGCGCCGTCACCTGCCGCGACCGCGTCGCTGGCCATCGGCGCAAAAATTGTGGAAAAAGTTTTGACCCAGATGAAATAGTCCGGCAAACAAAGCAGATGAAATTTATCGAATCCCCGCTGAAAGGCGTCTTTGTCATCGAACTGGAAAAACGCGGCGACGACCGCGGCTTTTTCGCGCGGCTGTTTTGCGAACGCGAATTCGCGCAGCACGGCCTCAATCCAAAAATCGTGCAGATGAACAATTCGTTGAGCAGCACGCGCGGCACGCTGCGCGGCATCCATTACCAGCTTGCGCCCAAGGCTGAGGACAAAACATTTCGGTGCGTGCGTGGTTCGTTGTTTGATGTGGTGATTGATTTGCGGCCTGATTCGTCCACGTTTTTGAAACATTTCGCGGTCGAACTTACCGCCGAGAATCGCACGATGATTCATGTGCCGCAGGGCTGCGCGAACAGTTTCATGACGCTGGCGAACGACACGGAAATTTTTTATTTCACGAGTGAGTTTTATTCGCCGCAGCACGAGCGCGGCATCCGTTACAACGATCCCGCGCTGGGAATCAAGTGGCCGATGGCTCCCGTTATTATTTCGGATAAGGACAAAAACCATCCTGACTTCAAACCGGAGACGCATCTGAAATGAAGATTCTTTTCACCGGCGCCAGCTCGTTCACCGGCTGCTGGTTCGTCAAAACTCTCGCTGCCGCCGGCCACGAAATCGTCTGCCCGCTGCGCGGCACGCCGGATAGCTACGACGGCGTCCGCAAAGTGCGCGTGGAAAAATTGCAGCCGATTTGCCAACTCGTGCCGCACACGCCGTTTGGATCGGAAAGTTTTTTTAATTTGATCCGCAGCGGCGGCCAGTGGGATTTCTTGTGCCATCACGCCACGGAATCGGCAAATTACAAAAGTCCCGACTTCGATGTTCTAGCCGCGCTGCAAAGCAACGCATTGAATCTGCGCGCCGTTCTGGCGGCGCTGAAAAAAGCCGGATTGAAAGGAACCATTTTGACCGGCAGCGTGTTTGAAAATGACGAAGGCAAAGGCGACGAGCCGCTGCGCGCGTTTTCCGGCTACGGTTTGTCGAAGGGGCTGACGTGGCAGGCGTTTCGTTTTCACTGTGGCGAGGCGCAGATTCCGCTGGGAAAATTTGTGATTCCCAATCCGTTCGGACCCTTCGAGGAGCCGCGCTTCACGGCCTACCTGATGAAGACCTGGCGCGAAGGAAAAACTGCCGGCGTGAAAACGCCCGATTATTTGCGCGACAACATTCATGTGGATTTGCTCGCGATGGCATATGAAAAAAATTTTAACCGCATCGCAGCGATGAATTCCGGCGAGGCAAAAATCAATCCCAGCCAATACGTCGAGACGCAGGGCGAATTTGCACAACGGGTCGCGCGCGAAGTTCAGAAACGACTTGGCTGGGAATGCAAACTGGAACTGTCCAAGCAGGAAGATTTTAGCGAGCCGCTACGCCGCGTGAACACCAATCCGGTGGCCGCAAACTTTCAAAACTGGAGCGAGTCAAAAGCGTGGGACGGTTTCGCGGAATTTTACGCCAACCAAAAGTGACGGATCAATGCTCAAACGGCAGCAGCACGCGCGAGCCGTGGACTTCGTAGCGGACGGGCACTTCGAGCAGTTTCGCGAGCGCCTGCCGCACGGCGTTTTGTTTTTCCGGCTTCACGATGAACAGCAAAAATCCGCCCGCGCCCGCACCGCAAATTTTTCCGCCCTCCGCGCCGGCTTTCAACGCGGCTTCGTAATTCGCGTCAATCGCGGAAGAAGAAATGGAAGTCGCGAGCTGGCGTTTGAGCAGCCACGACTCGTGCAAAATTTTCCCGAACGCGACCGGCTCGAATTTGCCCGCGCCGGCCAGCGCCTGGATTTGATGCGCGTGGTCGCGGATTTTTTTCAGGTAATCCATCTTGGCCGGAATATTTTTGCTTTGCTCGGTCAGCACGGAGCTGGCGTCGCGCTGCAAACCGGTCCAGAACATCAGGACGTGACGAAACAAGTCGTCGATAAAACCTTCGCCGACGCGCGCGTGCTCCACGCTGACCGCGCCGCCGGGATTGAAGCGGAAAAAATTCAGTCCGCCGAACGCCGCCGCATATTGATCCTGCTTGCCGATGGGCTCTTTCAGCACGTTGATCTCAATGTGACAGGCTTCCTCGGCCAGTTGACCGGGCGAAACGCGCTCGCCGCGATACGCGTGCAGCGCATTCAGCAAGCCGACGGCAAACGCGCTGGAACCAGCGAGGCCGGTCGAAGCCGGCAGATCGCCGACGGTGCTGATGTAAATTGGCGGATCAATTTTCAGCAGCCGCAGACATTCGCGGGCGATGTTGTTTTTGATCTCGCCAATCGTGTCCACCTGCTCCGTCACGGAATAATTGATGCGGATCGGCTCGTTGAAGAGTTCGTTGTGGCGCTTGACCGTGACGTGGATGTATTTGTCAATCGCCGTGCTGAACACCGCGCCGTAATCCTGCTCGTAAAATCCGGGCAAATCCGTCCCGCCGCCGGCAAAGCTCACGCGCAGCGGCGTGCGCGTGACGACGATTTTCGGCAGATTGGCGTGGGCCAGATTAGCCATTTTTCAGCGACCAGTCGTAGGGAATTTCCTTGGTGAACGGATCAATGCGGACGATTTCGTTCGGGTCATGCGGCTCGGTGGCGCAGTTGGCGAGAATTACCATTTTGTCGCCGTAAGCCTTGTAACCATTGGCGATGCCGGGCGGCATTTGCACGAGCACATAATTGTCCTCGCCAAAAAAAACCTCCTGCAACTCGCCGTGCGTCGGCGAATCTTTGCGCAGGTCATACATGACGAGCTTGGCGCGGCCGGACATGACGACGTTGTTAATCGTCATGCTTTTGTGGATGTGCCAAGCCTTGATGGTGCCGGGCCAGGCGCAGGAGAAATAGATTTCGCCGAATTTGATGAAGTGCGGATCGGTCGCCTTCACCATGTGCATGATTTTGCCGCGCTCGTCAACGATCTGGCGGAGAGGAATGATTTTTACACCGTGAATCATAAGTGAATTTGTTTAGTTGGTTTTCCAGCGCAGCGCGCCGTCAAGCCGGCCGCTGTCTAAAAGGTAGTGCAGCCATTTCAGCCGCGTGAATTTTTTGTCCGTGAAATCCTCATGCGTCAGGCCGGCCTTTTTGTAAGCCTGATACAATTCCGCCGCGCCGGTCCGCACGTTCCATTTGAATTTGAAATCAGGAAACGTCCGCGCGAATTTGCCAAAGTCCGCCTTGTAAGTGCGCTGATCCGCGCCGGGCTGCGGCTTCATTTCCAACACCGCACCGGGCACTGTTTCGACGGCCACCTGCGCAAGTTCGATGATTTGATGGTTCAAACTGTTCGCCCCCGAATTGAAGGCCTGATTGTGAATTTTTTCCTTCGGTGCTTCGAGGAACAACTGGAAATACCGCGCTACGTCCTGAACGTGCATCACTGGACGCCACGGTTTACCATCGCTGAACACCGTCACTTTGCCGGTGGTTGTCGCGCGGCCGACGAGGTCGTTCAGCACCGTGTCAAACCTCATGCGCGGCGACACGCCGTAAATCGTGCCATTCCGAATGTAGATCGGCGAAAAGTTTTTATCCGCCATTTTCACCAACGCGTGCTCGGCTTTCACTTTCGACCGCGCATATTCCGTTTTCGGATCCAACGGCGAATCTTCCGTGACATCGGCCGTGCTCGACGCACCATACATGATGCATGACGACGAAAACAAAAAACGATCCACGCCGGCGGCCTTCGCCAGTTCGGCGAGTTTTACAGTGGCTTTGAAATTGATGTCTTCCGTCCAGCCGTCGTTGAGATTGCCGATGGGATCGTTGCTCAACGCGGCGAGATGAATCACGGCGTTGAAGCCTTTCAAATCAGCGGCGTTCAAATCGCGAATGTCTTTTTTGATCGTGCCGACCAGCCCGAAGTCGGGCACCAGGCTGCACTCGCCAAAAAATCCGGTGTCCATGCCGACGACTTCGTGACCAGCCGCCGCGAGATGCGGTGCCATCACAGAACCGATGTAGCCGTTGTGTCCAGTAATTAAAATTCGCTTTGCCATGATTATACTTTCGATGCGTTTGAGTTTGCGATTGCTTCGCTGACTATTTCCAGCAGGGTTCGCTTTTCCGAAACCAGTGCCGGCAGACATCCGGCCGCTTCGGCAGCTTGGGCGTCGCGCTCATCATCGCCGATAAAAAGCGTCCGGCTCAAGTCTAAATTAAAATCATGCTGCGCCTGAAACAGCATACCCGGCTTCGGCTTGCGGCAGTCGCAGCCCTCGTCCCAATCGTGCGGACAAAAATAAATCGCATCAATCCGCCCGCCGGATTGCTCGACTTCGGCGACCATCCGCAGGTGGATGTCGCGCAAATCTTTTTCCGTCATCGCGCCACGATTGATTCCGGCTTGGTTGGAGACGACGATGATTTTGAAACCCGCCTCATTCAACGCCCGCAGACTTTCCTTCACACCCGGCAGCCATTTCCATTCCGACCAGTTGCGAACGTATTGCGCGCGCGGCGCTTTCTCGTTGAACACACCGTCGCGGTCCAAAATGATCGCGGGGCGACGCGACAAAAATTGCTCCGTTATCGGCAACCGAAACGTGTCGCCCACGCTGTAATAACGATGATGCGTGACAAACGCCGCGAGCTGCTTTTTCGAGATGAGCGGCGGAAAGAGCGTTTCTTCCAGCGAAATGTTTCCGTCCGGCAATTGTTCGATCAAATCGCGGCGAATGATGGCAAAACTGATTTCCGTGCCCTGCAAATCCGGCGTTTTTTTCTTTTTGTCATACACAGAAACGAAGCCCGCGTCGTCCACCTTCAGCACGCTCTTGGTGTAGTTATCCTTGTTGCTGTAAACCGTTACCATCATCGGCACATTGGCCTCGCAAAAGCGCCGCCACATTTTGTCCATCGGCAGCGGCCAGTAATTGTCGCAATAAACGAGCAGGAAGATTTCGTCCAACTTCTTTTCCGCGAGCTTCACGCGCCTGCCCGTCAAATCTTCAACCGCCGTAACGGAGTATTCGATTTGCACACCCCATTTGCTGCCATCGCCGAAATAATTTTTCACCACCTCCGGCAGGTAGCCGAGCAGGAAGAGAAATTTTTTGAAGCCCTGTTCGCGGAGCAGCTCGACTTGATGTTCCAAAAACGGCTTGCCCGCGACCTCGATCATCGGCTTGGGGCGGATGTCGGTAAGCGGACGCATCCGTTCGCCGCGTCCGCCGGCGAGAATCACGGCTTGCGTGGGACGCGACATGGTCGGGGCTGAATTTTGCGATTCAACGGCCATGAAATAGCCGCACAGACTAGCGATTGCGACGCTGACGGGCAATCGCAAAATCAACTGAAAACGTTCTGATTATGGCGCGGACGACGGAGAATCTTGAACATAATTAGTTCGCGCATCTGCACCAAAAACTGTCCCGCGAGCCAAATCGGCCAACCGGTGTAGCTCCGGCCTTTTGCCACAATTTCCTTTGCATACGCCGCTTTGCCCATTTGCCGAAAACGCATCGCCATGATGCCACAGCGCACGGCCATCAGCCCTTTGAGTTTAAGTTTGCGAATTGGCTCCGTTGGCTTGTCGCGCAGCGCCTCGGCCATATGCATCGTGCTCCAGCAATCCACCACGAGGTTCTTCAAATCGGGCGCGACGTAAACCGACATATTCGTCTGATGCCAGCGGTATTGCGCCAGCGGGCGTTTGACAAAAACAATTCTATCCGCATACGAGCCAAACCGCGCCCAATAGACCATGTCGCCATAAACTAGAATGTCCATCGGGAAACGGGCGGGCGCGGGCAGATAATTCGTTTTCATCAGGGTGGAGCAAAAGGACTGGTTCCCGATCTCCGCCTTGATCTTCAAAAACGTGTCGCGGTCGAGAATGTCCACGCTGCCATCAATTTTGTCGGAATAGCTCAAATGCTGGTTGTGTTCGTCAATGCGCTCGTCCGTGCACCAGCCGAACGCTCGGCCAGGACAATCCTCCAAATGCCCGACCATCACTTCGTAAAATTGCGGCGAAATCGTGTCGTCGGCGTGGAGGATTTGGAGATATTCCGTTTCGTGCGCGAAATCCAGGCAATGGTCGAAATTGCCGAACGTGCCGAGATTTTTTTCGTTGCGATAAAATTCAATCGGCAGCTCCTTGAAATTGCGGCAAATCTCCTCCGTCTTGTCCGTGGATTGATTATCCAAAACGATCACGCGGTCGGGCCGCAGCGTCTGATTGGCGAGCGACTGCAGCGTCTGCAAAATAAATTCCTGACCGTTGCGGACGGGAATCGTGGTGGTGATTTTGGCTTTCAAGCGGCGGCAGTTTAGAAAAAATTTCCGGCAAATCAATCAGCAGATGAGCGCCGCAGCCGCGGCGTTGGACTCCAGTTGCGCAACGCTTTTGCAGCCGACGACGACGGAAGAAACCGCCTTTGGCTTCAAGCACCACGCCAGCGCCCACTGCGCCATGTTCTGGCCGGGCGGCACTTCGTCGCGTTTGATTTTCTCTACGATTTGCAATTGCTCGTCGTTGAATTTCTGGCTGTAAGTCGAGCGCGTGTCCTTCGCCGAAAAAACCGCGCCGGGCTGGTAATGCCCGCTTAAAAAACCTTTCGCCAGCGGCACACGCGCGAGCACGCCGATTTTTTCCCGTTCGCAAAACGGCAGGATTTCCTCAGCCGCCTTTTGCTGGAGCCGATTGTAAACGACTTGAACCGCCGAGGCGTTTACTTTGCCCACGCGGTGCAACTGGTGATGATCGCCATTCATCGTGACGCCGGCCGACAGCGAGACGCCGAGGAAACGAATTTTTCCCGCGCGCACCTGCTCGTTCAACATTTCCCACAGGCCCGCCGCGTCGAACTCCGCATTGGTGCCGGAGTGAAATTGATACAAATCAATGCGGTCGGTTTTCAGCGCCTTGAGCGAATCGTCAAGTTGGCGGCGGACTTGTTCGGCCGAGCACGCGTTGGATTTTTGCGGCGAGCCAAGATAGGCGTGGCCGAATTTGGTGGCGACGATCCATTCGTCGCGCCGGCTGCGGATGGCTTCGCCGATCATGCGCTCCACTTCGTGATCGCCGTAACATTCGGCGGTGTCCACGAAGTTGATGCCCAGTTCACGGGCGCGGTTTAGAAGCTGCGAAACTTCTTGCGGCGAAAATTCCTTGTCCCATTCGCCGGAAAACTGGTGCGTGCCCAGACCGATGACGGAAATCTCCAGCCCGGTTTTGCCCAGTGCGCGGTATTTCATGGGCGCTCTTCCAGCGGACGCAGCCAGCGCAAATCGGGCGACAAATAATGGTTTTGATACAGGTGCTCGATTTTTTGCAGGCGATAAAAATTTTTGTTTTTAAAAACTTCGGCGGTCAGATTTTGCGCCTTGAAGCCGGCCACCATGTCTTTGACGCCTGCCGGCACATTCCAATCACATTTGAACCCGGGAAAAGTGCGGCGGATTTTTTCAAAGGAGACGCGATACGTCCGCGTATCCACGCCGCCTTTAACTTTCCGGTCGCGCACCAGGCCTTCTTTGTCGAGTTCGGGATTTTGGGAGAGAAATTTCAACTCACAGCCCGGCACTTCCGCCTGCACGGCGCGGGCAATGTCAATCACCTGGAGGTTGTTGGCCTCGTCACCGACATTGAGCACGAGCAACGTCCCGTCATGATGATCAAAATCAATCGCGCAGCGCACTGATTTACAAATGTCGAGGACATGCACATTGGGCCGCCACGGCGTGCCGTCGGAGTTCAAAATAATTTTGCCGGTGGTGAACGCCATGCCCGCGAGCATGTTCGTGACGAGATCAAAGCGGATGCGCGGCGACAATCCAAACGCAGTCGCGAATCGTAATGCAATCGGCGAAAAACTTTTGTCAGCGAGTGCCGCCAAATCCTGTTCCACCTGTAATTTGTTGAGTGAATACGGTGTCTGCGGTTGCGCTGGGGAATTTTCATCCACCAAGCCGTCGCCGCCAATGCCATAGACTGAACAGCTCGAAGCAAAAATAAATTTTATGCCCGCTTGCTTGCACATTTCGGCAATCTTCCGGGCGTAAATCCGCGTCGGATCGTAA
>Ga0316222_1004827_pt1 | contig 11972 bp, 10 predicted proteins | sample TBH18011metaG_FD_206008 | JGI IMG/M metagenome (GOLD analysis project Ga0316222, IMG submission 206008) | Freshwater microbial communities from Trout Bog Lake, Wisconsin, USA - TBH18011 | ecosystem: Environmental > Aquatic > Freshwater > Lake > Hypolimnion/Profundal zone | place: USA: Wisconsin... | reverse complement strand
GCAGTATGTGAACGACCCGCCGCGCGTCACCGGCCATGTGGTCTACCGCGCCGTGGTCGACAAAAAAGACTTCCCCGAAAACCTGCAATGGAACGCGGCCAGCATCTGGGTCGGCCCCAATTGCCACCTGGTGCACTACCCGCTGCGCGGTGGCGAGCAATACAACGTGGTCGTCACCTTCCACAGCCGCGAGAAAGAAGAATGGGGCGTGACCGATGGCAGCAAGGAAGAAGTGCAAAGCTACTTCCAAGGCATCGCCGCCAAGCCACGCCAGCTGATCGACCTGCCCAAGACCTGGAAGCGCTGGGCCACGGCCGACCGCGAGCCGATCGCCACCTGGGTGCATGGCCGCGCCACCATCCTGGGCGATGCCGCCCACCCCACCACGCAGTACATGGCGCAGGGTGCCTGCATGGCACTGGAAGATGCGGTGACGCTGGGTGAAGCGCTGCGCGTGCACCAGAACGACTGGACCAAGGCCTTGGCGCTGTACCAGAAATCCCGCGTGGCCCGCACCGCCCGCATCGTGCTGTCCGGCCGCGAAATGGGCCGCCTGTACCACGCCAAGGGTGTGGAGCGCCTGGTGCGCAACGACCTGTGGAAGGGCCGCACGCCCGAGCGTTTTTATGACGCGATGGAATGGTTGTACGGCTGGAATGTCGGCAACTGCTTGGCCGCTGAATGATGCCCCCACGCTTGCCACTTCGTGTGCTGCGCTGCCCCCCAGGGGGGCGCATTTTGCCTTGGGGCGGCCCGGCGGCAAAACATCCCTCAAAGGAAACCCATGCAACTCCATAACTTCTTCCGCAGCGGCACATCCCACCGCCTGCGCATCGCGCTCAACCTCAAGGGCCTGCGCTACGACTACATCGCCGTCGACCTGCGCAAGAACGCGCACCAGTCGGCAGCGTTCAAGGCACTGAACCCGCAAGGCCTGGTGCCGACGCTGGTGGATGGCGACCTGGTGCTGTCGCAGTCCGTGGCCATCATCGAGTGGCTGGAAGAGCGCTACCCGACACCGGCTCTGCTGCCCGCGGGCCTCAACGACCGCGCCCATGTGCGGGCTCTTGCCGCAGTAGTCGGTTGCGACATCCACCCCGTCAACAACAAGCGCATTCTGGACACGCTGCGTGCCAGCTTCGGCGCCGACGATGCGGCCATCAACACCTGGTGCGGCACCTGGATCTGCGCCGGCTTTGAAGCCCTGGAAGCCCTGCTACAAGCCGACAAGAACCGCGGTGACTTCTGCTTTGGCAAGGCCCCCGGTCTGGCCGACGCCTACCTGATTCCGCAGGTGGAAAGTGCCCGCCGCTTCAAGGTGAACCTGGCGCCCTACCCCGCCATCGTGGCCATCGACCAGGCCTGCAGCGCGCTGCCTGCCTTCGCGCAAGCCGCACCTGCCGTGCAGCCCGACGCGTCCTGACATCCAACAATTCGAGGAGAACTCCATGACAACCATCACCAAACGTTTCTTTCTGTCCACCCTGACAGGAGCCGCCCTGCTGGCCCTGGGCGCCACCGCGGCCCACGCGGCAGAGCCCCTGAAAATCGGCATGGTGCTGCCCATGTCCGGCCCCTTTGCTTCCTACGGCAAGCAGATTGAAAGCGGCGCGCGCCTGTATCTGGCGCAAGCCGGTGGCGTGTTTTCCGGCCGCAAAGTGGAATTGATCATCAAGGACGACACCGGTGTGGCGCCCGAGATCAGCAAGCGCGCGGCGCAAGAGCTGGTGGTGAAAGACAAGGTCGACATCCTGGCCGGCTTTGGCCTGACACCTTCGGCTTTTGCCGTGGCACCGATTGCCACCGAGGCGAAGAAGCCCATGATCGTGATGAACGCCGCCACCTCGACTATTACCACCAAGTCGGAATACATCCTGCGCGTCTCGCACACGCTGCCGCAGGTGACCGCTCCCATCGCCACCTGGGCCGCCAAGAACAAGATCAAGAAGGTGTTCACGCTGGTAGCCGACTTCGGCCCCGGTCTGGACGCCGCAGCCCAGTTCAAGAAGACCTTTACCGCCGCCGGTGGTGAAGTGGTGGGCGAAGTGCGCACCCCCGTGAAGAGCCCGGACTTCGCGCCCTTCCTGCAAAAGATCAAGGACGCAGCCCCCGAGGCCGTGTTCCTGTTTGTGCCACCGGGCGAGCAGACCATTGCCTTCATCAAGGGCTTTGTCGAGCGCGACCTGGCCCGGAGCGGCATCCGCATCATCGCCACCGGCGACCTGAGCGACGAAGACATTCTGGACAGCCTGGGCGACGGTGCCCTGGGCGTGGTCAATTCCATGCAGTACTCCGAAGTGCACAACTCGCCCGAGAACAAGGCCTACACAGCAGCCTTTGCCAAGGCTTACCCCGGCATGCGCCCCGGCTACATGTCGGTGGCCGGCTTTGACGGCATGCAGCTGATTGCCAAGACGCTGGAGAAAACCGGTGGCGACGCCGAAGGTGACAAGTTCATGGCCGCTGCCAAGGGAATGGCATGGACCAGCCCGCGCGGCCCCATCAGCATCGACCCTCAGACACGCGACATCATCCAGACCATTTACATCCGCAAGGTGGAAAAGGTCGGCGGCAAGCTGCAGAACGTCGAGTTCGACCAGGTGGCCAACTTCAAAGACCCCGGCAAGCAATAAGCCATGACCGTGTTATTCGATGGCATTGCCTCGGGCATGCTGCTGTTCCTCATCAGCGTGGGCCTGTCGGTCACGCTGGGCCTGATGAACTTTGTCAACCTGGCCCATGGCGCCTTTGCCATGGTGGGCGGTTATGTCTGCGTCACCCTGCTCAATCGCCTGGGCGTGCCGTTTCTGCTGTCACTCCCTTTGGCCGCGCTGGCCACGGCAGCAGTGGGCGTGCTGCTGGAGCGCGTGCTGTACCGCCGCCTGTATGGAGCCACGCACCTGGACCAGGTGCTGTTTTCCATCAGCCTGGTGTTCATGTCCATGGCAGCAGCCAGCTACTTCTTCGGCGCCAACCAGCAGCCGCTGCAGTTGCCGGAGTTTCTGCGCGGGCAGTTCAAGTTGCCGGGTCTGGACATGGGTGTCTATCGCCTGTTCCTGATCGTGGTCAGCGCGCTGATTGCCTGGGGTCTGCAAGCCCTGGTGAGCGGCACGCGCTTTGGTGCGCAGCTGCGCGCCTCGGTGGACAACCCGCGTGCGGCGCGCGGTGTGGGTATCAACGTGGAACGCATCTTTACGCTGACCTTTGCGTTGGGCACGGCGCTGGCCGGACTGGGCGGCGCCATGGGTGTGGAGATGCTGGGGCTGGACCCGGGCTTTCCGGTGAAGTACGTGGTGTACTTTTTGATCGTGGTGGCGGTGGGTGGCAGCGGCAGCATCACCGGCTCGCTGGTGGCTTCGCTGATTCTGGGTGTGGTGGATGTGGCGGGCAAGTACTACGTGCCCGAGATCGGCTCCTTCCTCATCTATGCGGTGATGGTGGTCACGCTGGTGTTCCGCCCCCAAGGTCTGTTTGGCCGCAAGGCTGTGCGTTGATTTATGAAGACACTTCTGGACACAGGCCGGCATGACACTCACCGCCGTCCGTGTCCCCCGCCCGCTGAAGCGGGCTCCTCCTTTACCTACCGGCGGCGAGCGCCATACCGTCCTGTGTCTGCCAACGTTGTTGGTGTGCAAAGGCTTGAATGCATTGGTATTTGGTATTCGGTAGTGCTCGACCAACAGCGCAGCCTGCCGCTGACAGTGGGGTGGATGGTTCCGGTAGGTAAAGGAGGAGCCCGCGCAGCGGGCGGGGGACACGGACGGAACCGTCTACCCCGCTGGCAGCGGCGTACACAACGCTGCGAGAGCCAACGGACACGGACGGAAACATCTACCCCGCTGACATCGGCCGGCACAAACCAGGGCCAGCAATGCCTCCGAAAAGCTCCAACCAAAACAACAACATGAATCTCGCAAAGACACACAGCGTTCCAAGGATTTCACATGCATAGCCCTTCCCTCGCCTCTACTGCGGCGCCACCGATAACCTCTGCCGCCGCAGCGTCCTCACTGCCCTCACTGGCCGTGAGCCGACTCAAAAACGCCGACCGTTGGCAAGCCCCCGAGTTCGTTTTCTGGCTGCTGCCGATTGCCGCCTACTTCGTCTTCCCCGACAACCTGGTGCTGCTCACACAGATGGCGATTACCGCGCTGTTCTGCGTGTCGCTCGACCTGATCCTCGGCTATGCCGGCATCGTCTCGCTGGGCCACGCCGCCTTCTTCGGCCTGGGCGCCTACACCGCCGGCCTGCTGGCCGCCAACGGCTGGGGCGAGCCCTTGAGTGGCCTGCTGATCGCCTCCTTGGTGAGCGCAGCCCTCGGCCTGCTCACCAGCCTCCTGGTGCTGCGCGGCGCGGATCTCACGCGCCTGATGGTGACGCTGGGCGTGGCCATGATGCTGTTTGAGTTGGCCAACAAAATGACCTGGCTCACCGGCGGCGTGGACGGCCTGCAGGGAATGGAGGTGCAGCCGGTGCTGGGCATGTTCCGCTTTGACATGGTCGGCAAGACGGCCTTCTGGTATGCGCTGGTCGTCCTGTTCCTGCTGTTCTGGGCGGCGCGCAAGCTGGTGCACAGCCCGTTTGGCCTCGGCCTCAAGGGCATACGCCTGAACGTGGCACGCATGCCGGCGCTCGGTGCGCCGGTCAACATGCGCCTGGCTGCCGTCTACACCATAGGCGCGGCCTACGCCGGAGTGGCCGGCGCGCTGATGGCGCAGACCACGCAGTTTGTGGCGCTGGATGTGCTGTCCTTCAACCGCTCGGCCGAACTGCTGCTGATCCTGGTGCTCGGCGGCTCCGGCAGCCTGTATGGCGCCATCATCGGCACCATCGTGTTCATGTCGGCCCACCATGTGCTGTCGGACATGAACCCCGAGTACTGGCAGTTCTGGCTAGGCGCTTTGCTGCTGGCGATTGTGCTGTTTGCCCGCGACGGTGTGATGGGCGGCCTGCGCCGTGTAGGCGCGCGTCTGGGCCTGGGGGCACGTTCATGAACTACGCATTGCAAACCCAAAACCTGGTGAAAAAATTCGGTGGCTTTGTTGTCACCAATTGTGTGTCACTGAACGTGGAATCCGGTGCGCGCCACGCGCTCATCGGCCCCAACGGCGCGGGCAAGACCACGCTGATCAATCTGCTGACCGGCTTCCTGGAGCCCACCAGCGGCGCCGTGCTGCTGCAGGGCAAAGAGGTGACCAATCTGGCACAGCACCAGCGCGTCAAGCGCGGCCTGGCCCGCACCTTCCAGATCAACCGCCTGTTCTCGGAACTCACCGTGCTCGAATCGGTGGTGCTGGCCGTGAATGAACGCCTGGGCCTGAGCGCCAAATTCTGGAAGCCGGTGGGCGCCTACACGCAGGCGATTGAGGAAGCGGCCGATTTGCTGCGCACCTTGAAACTGCTGGACGTGGCCCACGAGCAGACGCGCAACCTGGCCTATGGCAAGCAGCGCCTGATCGAGATTGCACTGGCCCTGGCCGCCAAGCCCTCGGTGCTGCTGCTGGACGAGCCGGCCGCCGGTGTGCCCACCTCAGAAAGCCGCGAACTGTTCGAATCCATCGCCGCCCTGCCGCGCGACGTCACCATTCTGCTGATCGAGCACGACATGGACCTGGTGTTCCGCTTTGCCGACACCATCTCGGTGCTGGTGAGCGGCGCGCTGCTCACGCAGGGCACGCCAGAGCAAATTGCCAACGACCCCAAGGTCAAAGAGGTGTACCTCGGAGAAGCCGCCCATGTCTGAATTGCTTGCATTGGAAAACGTCTGGGCCGGCTATGGCGAGGCCATCGTGCTCGAAGGCATCTCCTTCAGTCTGAAGGCTGGCGACAGCCTCTCGCTGCTGGGGCGCAACGGTATGGGCAAGAGCACGCTCTTGTCCACGCTGATGGGTGCCACCCGCTTCCACAAAGGCGCCATGCGCTGGCAGGGCAAGGATCTGGTGGCTGTGAAGGCCCATGCCCGCGCCCATCTGGGCCTGGGCTGGGTGCCGCAGGAGCGCGACATCTTCCCTTCGCTCACCGTCGAAGAAAACCTGAGCGTGGTGCAGACCAAGGGCCATTGGGATCTGCAAAAGATTTACGCCATGTTCCCGCGCCTGCAGGAGCGCCGCGCCAATATGGGCAACCAGCTCTCGGGTGGCGAACAACAGATGCTGTCCATAGGCCGCGCCCTCATGCTCAACCCGCAGTTGCTGTTGCTGGACGAACCGCTGGAAGGCCTGGCGCCGCTGATCGTGCAGGAGCTGCTCAGCATCATCCAGCAGCTCACCGAAGAAAGCGGTATGGCCGTGATTCTGGTGGAGCAGCATGCGCGCCAGATCCTGCCGCTGACCCAACAGGCCCTGGTACTGGAGCGGGGCAAGGGTGTGTACCTGGGCCCGGCGCAAAGGCTGCTGGATGACAGCGCCCTGCTCGACAGCTGGCTGGGCGTGGCCGCGCATTGATGCCACAAGGACACAGAGAGACACCATGAAAGCCATAGACATCATCCACGCCGAACACCGCGCCCTGGGCGCCGTGGTGCAGGCCTTCCGCCATGTGCTGGACAGCATCCAAACGGGCGCCAAGCAGCCCGACTTTGTGCTGCTGAACGCGCTGATCGAATACATCACCGAAGTGCCGGACAAGTTGCACCACCCCAAGGAAGACGAGGTGCTGTTCGTCAAGATTCTGGAAGTGGTGCCGGAGGCCGCAGCGCTGATTGCCAAGCTGCAGGACGACCACGTGAAGGGCGAGCAAAGCACCCGCCATTTGCGCCAGGCGCTGCGGGCCTACCATGGCGCGGGAGCCTCAGGCTTTGCCGAGTTCGAGGCCGTGGCCCTGCGCTATATCGACTCCACCTGGAAGCACATCAGCCTGGAAGAAAAAGAGCTCTTGCCCCTGGCCGTGCAGCGCCTGGCACCCCAAGACTGGGCCGGCATCGACGCCGCCTTTGAAGCCAACAAAGACCCCTGGTCCGGCCCCACCGGCGAGTTCAGGGCGCTGTTCTCGAAGATCGTGAATTTGGTGCCGGCGCCGTATGGGCTGGGGGCGGCTTAGCAGGGCCCCATGCGATCTAGTGGTCGATCTTGAACAAGTCGACTTACCGAACCAGTCAAATATCAACTACGCAGGAGGTCAGCCAGCGCGCGTTCGAATATTTCCGCTATGTAGTTCCCCGTCGACTCCTTCTGAAACAACACATGCCTGTCCGAGAAGTCCTGCCAGGAGGCAAGCTCCGGCTTCCACCAACGGACCGATCCCATGGGCGTGTTGGAAACCACAAACGAATGCAGCGATGTTTTTGCACCGCGCACAGCGTCCTTCACGGCGAGCTTGCGCTCAATGTCCTTGATGGTTTCAAAAAAACGCAGCTTCGGGTCTTCCATGCCCTCGCAGCGCAAGATGCCTTTGGGGTCTACAAAAATCACATGCTGACGCCCACCGTCTAGCACCCACAAAATGAAGTCCGGGAAGAAATTGCCCGCCTCAAAGAAACCGACACCTCTACCCCGCGATTGGTTGCGCAGCAGGTAGACCTCTTTGCCTTCAAGCAGCGCCGGGCGGCTTTGGCAAAAGGTGCGTAGGTCCACCACAAAGTCACGCTCACCTTCGTTCAGGTGCACCGGACTGACGCTGAACAGATCGGTGTCTACACCATTGCGCAGGTGCAGCAGGGGCGAGTAGAGGTGCTGATCGAAAAAGATCGCCTCCCCTTTGCCACCTATGTTGAAGTCGCCCAGGTTGCCATCGGTGATGTGGTGCTGTAACTCATGCAGCCGTTGAATGATCAGCTTCTCGGACCGGTCCACCAACACCTTGTAGGCGTCAATGAAGTTGGGGTCTGTCGGGCTTAACTCGGCGTACTCACGGAAGGGGGCTTCATAGGCGTCCTTCTTGACCTTGTAAAAGCGGTCACAGTATTTTTTTAGTAGCGCAACGGCAATCTCTTCCCACTCGCGCACTTTTTCAAAGCTGTCTGCCTTCAAAACTTCAGGCGGCACAAAAAGCGTGTACCACTCGTTGCCCGGTTTCAGCAACGCACGCGGCATGTCTCTATGCAGGTTGAGGTTGTGCCAGCCGCGCTCTGCCTTCAATTGCTGCAACTCCAAGTAAATGGCGTCAAAGTTCATAAAGGCCAAATGGTCTTCCAGCAGAAAAGCCCTGTGGCGTGTGGTCTGGATTTGCGAGAACGCGACGCCCTTGCTGGCCTTGGATGCCACGCGCGGGTACCAGTCCAGCACCACGTCGCCGGGGCGCAAACCAATGTCCGCCGCACCCGCCAACGTCGTTTTTTCTTCCTTCTTGAAGTTGATCTTGTCCGGCACGCGCACCGTAATCAGCGGCGTGGTGGGCAACTTGATGCGCACGGGAATGGTGAAGGGCAGGCGGTTGTCCGGCTTGCTGATACCCTCGCCTTCCAGAAACGCATTGAACCGCTCCATGTAATCCGACTTGACGCCAAACACGTTCAGCGTTTCCAGCAGCGGCAACATCGGGTCCTTGCTCACCCACACCAGCTCTTTGTCTTTTGCCGCCCAGTGAATGGCGCGGCTGCGCTTCAGGCTGGCGGCAAACCCCTTCAGGCGCACACCACGGCCAAACAGCTGGATAATTTCAGAGCCTTCACTCTGGCCCACATGCATCAAGCCGAGCGTAGATACCCGGTAGCTGTTCCAGCCCTCGGAGAAACGCTTGGACCCAATCAACACCGTGAGCTTGGAGCCTTTGGTGTTGAGCGAACGAAACAGCGAATCGCCAAACGGCTTCTCAGACACATGCAACAAGTCGGGATGCGCCTCGCACAGCTCGGCCACCTTTTTCGCATCGCCCACGTTCACCACCCCAAAGGGCTCTTCCGCCGTACCCAGCCGCAAGGCCAACTCGCCGTCGCCCCCGGTCAGGTATTCCACATGCAAACCACCGCCAGCCGGTGCATTGAACAACAGACTCAACACGCCATCAAACACCGCTGTGGCAGATTGCCCAGACTGCACTAGGTAAGGAAAAGCCTCGGCAAACGTGTCGCGCTGCTGTTGGTCCAGCAGGCCCGTGTCGCCACTGAGCAGCTTCTGGATGTGGGCCACCGTCTTCGTCCGGTTAGCCACCAGTTCGGCAATGAACAGCAAAATGTCCACCACGTCAGACACTTGCTTTTTGCTTTCGGTGCGCACCGCGGTGACCTTGCTGCCCACAAACACCCAAAGTGGCTTTTCCAGCGCAAAGGCTTTGTACTGCGGCTGCCGGTCTTCAAACAAGCGCAGTTGCTGGTAATAGCTAAGCAAGCAGGCCGTGAGGTACAAACGCCGCCGCTCACTATCCGCCTGGCTATCGTCTTGCCCTTCTATGTTCAGGATTTTGAAATCCTTGCCAAAACCGTCGGCGTGAAAGTAGCGGTAGGAATAGTCGAACAGAATGCTCTTGGAATATTCATCCGCCAGCGCCGCATCAGAACCCACCGCTTGGCCCAGCGTCGCGGAATACTCAAAGGTAAAACCTTCTTTAGCCAAGCGTGAGCGCATTTCAGACCACACATCACCTTGCGCGCCACGGTGCGCCTCGTCAATAAACACCAGGTTCTTGGTTTCAAACTGGTCTACCGAAACGGTTTTCTTCTTACCCTCTTCACGCAACTTGTTCATGTCGATCACGTCGACTGTCTGACCACGAAACAAACCCACGCTGCTGCCCGTGCTGTCTTTGTCAAACGGTGCTGCGGCAATACCTGATCGGCGAAACTCCTCCAGATGCTGGTGCGTCAGCCCCTCATTTGGCGTAAGCACCACGAAGCGGTTGATGTCTCCCGTGCGCTTGTACTTGGCAAGGTAATGGCGGAACTGCAGCAAGTTGATGTGCATCAGCAGCGTCTTGCCGCTGCCTGTGGCATTCCACAAGGCCAGTTTGCGCAGCGACTCGGGCGTATACGGGCTGATCAAGTCCTTCTTGGTTTCGCCAAAGTCCAGCAGCGCATTGTTGAAATGGGTAAGGTGCCCATTCAGCGCGTCCAACAGCCCATCCGCATCGCGGAAATACCAATCCAGATAAATCTCGGTGAACAACAGCGTGAGGTACTGAAAGTACTTCCATTGCAAGCGGCTGCCCCGGCGCCCGGTGATGGCATTGGTATGCCGGGCAATATTTGCGTCGTAGTCTTGCAGATGCTCGCGGGTCAGGATGCCGTCTGAGGGCAACAAGCGCACCAGCTCGTCACAAAACCTGAAGGAGCCGTCTTCTTCGCGCAGCTCAAGTGATTCGTCCGTGAGCCGCTTCGTGACCTCGCGAAAGGTATCTTGGTCGAGGTCATATGGGTGACCACCAAACAAGCTCAGAAGAAACCGGTTTAGAGTAATCTTTCGTGGAAAAGGGATGTTTGCCATTAAGCAGTCTCTACTTTGTCTACGGATTCGGTTTTGCCGGTCCCATTTTGGATAGAACCTACCGGCTCCGCCTTAAGCAAATGGTGCAAGCGGCACATTGCAATCAACCGATCTTTAACAGGTTGCACATAAGCTGGCCATTCGTCGCTTTCGGCGATGGCTTGAATCAACATGGTGTGCAATCGACCGAGCTCCTGCGTGACTTGCGCAGGTACATCTGAGTCACTTTTCATCTTGGCTAAGTCGTAGAACGCCTTTTTTGCACTCGGAACTGGCTGCATCGAATCGATTTCAGTGATGTCCTCACGTAACCACTTCGGCGCTTTATTCAATTCAACCAAATTTCGAGCAACTGCCAAAAAGAATTCTTCTGGGTTCTTTTCTTTGGGGGACGCAAACTCAGTCACAAGACCAAGTGCAGTAACCCGCTTTTTTGCTACCCAGGCCCGTGGGCCATCCACTGGCACGCCCTCCACAACAAGGTCGATCAGGCTCTCAATTCGCTTGGCTTTTTCTTGCGGCGAAGTAGCGACATCCCCGTCACCAACAATCAGTACATCGTCAACCACTTCGCGATCAATAACCAGTCCGGCAGCCATTGAAAATAAATTGTTTGCGCTGTACGCCACGCCTATTTTTTTGATGAACTTTTTCACATTCATCTCGTTCGCAAGGTGATCGACGATGCGCTTGGCCAGTTCATCCTCGACCCAAACCGTCAGCTTCTTCACATCCGAGCGATCACCCGACATTGCAAATTGATCGGCCGGGTTGAAATCTTTATTACACGTCACCGCATCGGTCTGCTCATTTACGTGGAGCGAGAACACAGAAATCTTCTCAGTCCAAGCCTTGATACCAAGCCAGTGCGTGGAAATAATGATTTGCAATTCCTTCTTTTGTGCCTGCTCATCAAGGAATATCAGCAGATCGTCCATAGCTTTGTTGTGCAAAGAAACTTCAGGCTCTTCAATCAAGATCATTGCACCTTTAGGTGCGTACAAGACCGCGCGGACAACTTCAAAAATCTTTTGCTCGCCTGCCCCCATGTAATGAGATGGGTAAGTTATTTGGCCAAGAGTTCGATCTTTTGATGCGGCGTACATAAAATCCTTTAGCGCCCCGCCCTCCTTTTTGGCAAACCCTGCTTCTGGATATGTTCTGGACATCATTTGCCCGACCTTCCCAAGATACATGGACAATCTCGGATCATTTGGTCCCCAAAAATCAGAACGCTGATAGTTCAGATTTTCAACGCCAACATCTCTTTCAATATGAGGAACGGCATCACCTATGCCGATGAACTTCACGTATCGCTCAAATCGGCTAATTGCCAAGGGTTGCCAACCACCAATTTCCTTCCTAATAGGACTTACGCAAAAAGCCCAAAACCTTCCGCATCGTGAAAATATGGCATGGTTGCCATCATACGAAGGCGAACCGTGCAGCTGGACTTCGAAGCTCCTGCCTCAAGTAACCTGACATCAGCTCATGTTTTATCTGGTAAATTGTTTTCATGGAACTTCTTGCCAATGAGGTAAGCCTAATCCAGACAAGTACAGCACATGCAATATGGTTTCTCTGAATTCTCGCTTTGCGGCATTGGCATTTCTCGAC
>Ga0316222_1004821_pt1 | contig 11979 bp, 8 predicted proteins | sample TBH18011metaG_FD_206008 | JGI IMG/M metagenome (GOLD analysis project Ga0316222, IMG submission 206008) | Freshwater microbial communities from Trout Bog Lake, Wisconsin, USA - TBH18011 | ecosystem: Environmental > Aquatic > Freshwater > Lake > Hypolimnion/Profundal zone | place: USA: Wisconsin... | reverse complement strand
TGGACCGCCTCGTAGGCCATGATCTTTTCCAGGATGTTGGCCGGCGAACGCCAAGTGATGCGCTGCAATTCCAGAAAGCCGACGTCGAACCACGAGGTCAGCAGCCCCTTAAGGTCGCCCTCCAGCGCCAACAAAGCGCGATCACCCTTGGTGAAGCCAAGCAATTCGGCGCGCAGATCGACCAGGAACTTCACCCCCTCGGGCAGGCCGTTGAACTGAGTCAGCAGCTTGAGCCGGGGCGGCTCCAGCGCCGCCCGCAAATTGCGCTCGGCCACCGCGCGGGCCTCGGACTCGCCAAAGGCGGCACGCAGGCGCTCCACCGCCTGATCGACGGCGGCGCGGTCGGGGCCGAATTCGTTGGCCAGCAACGCCATGAAGCGGCGCCGGCCGGTGGCGTTAAGCGACAGGAATTCACGGCCCAAGGCGGCGGCGCGGGCGCGGGCCGAAACCTCGCCGCCGCGCGCCTCCAGGCAGGCGCGCAACTGGGCCGACAGCCGGGGCAGATCGCCCTCGGGCAGATCGGGGGCCAGGGCCACCGAGGCATTGTCCTTGGCCGAGCGGGCGATATCCCGCCACAGCCGCTTGATCCGGGTCAACAACGACCCCGCCCCCGCAACTGCGGGGACCAATCCTCCACCGTCTTCCATCGCCGCCTCCCTTGCGCGTTATCGCGTCATTCAAAGACCTTGAAATTGTGACGGCGCCCCAATTCGGCAAGGACCGAGGGCAAAATTTCGCTGAGATCCTCGGCCACCAGACCGGGGCCGAAGCGGGTGGCGGCCTCGCCATGGAGCCAAACGGCGGCGCAAGCAGCGTCGAAAGCCTCCATCCCCTGGGCCATCAGCCCCACCGCTAGCCCGGCCAGCACATCCCCCGCCCCCGCCGTGGCCAGCCAAGGTGGAGCGTTGGAATTGATCACGGCGCGGCCGTCGGGGTGGGCGATCACCGTGTCGGCGCCCTTCAGCAGCACCACCGCGCCCGATTGCTCGGCACCCTGCCGCGCCCGCTCCAACCGGCTGCCAGGGATGTCCCCGAACAGACGGCGGAACTCGCCGTCATGGGGAGTCAGCAGGGTTTTCGGGGTGATATCGGCGAACAACCGCCGGGGCGTCGCGGCGAAGGCGGAGATGGCGTCTGCGTCCAGCACCGTGGCCCTGCCGGCGGCCAGGGCGTCGCGGACCCGGCAGCGTGTGTCCTCGTCGGCCCCCGCCCCTGGGCCGAGCAGCACCGCGTTGTGGCGCGCATCGGCGATCAGGGCGGAATAATCCGCCAGCGAGCGGACGATGGCGCCCGGCTCGCCGCCGCGATAAATGGCCAAAGTGAGATCGGGGGCGACAATGGTCACCAATCCCGCCCCGACGCGACGCGCCGCCCGCGCCGCCAGCCGCGCCGCGCCGGTCATTTCGCCGCCGCCGATCACCAAAGCGTGACCACGGGCGTATTTGTGGCCCTGGGGTTGGGGGAATGGGAAATGGCGCAGCCAGCGCTCGGGACCATTCTCGTGAACCATCGGCCCCAGACACTCCAGCACCGAGGCGGGAATGCCGATATCGGCCACCACCACATGGCCGCATTTGACCCGACCGGGCAGCAGCAGATGGCCGGTCTTGCGACGAAAGAAGGTCACTGTGGCCAGGGCATCGGGGGCGATGCCCAGCACCGCGCCGCTGCCGCCATCCACCCCGGAGGGCACATCGACGGCGATCACCGGCAGGCGGCGGCGGCCGATTTCCTCGATGGCGGCGGCGGCGATACCGGCGATGGGCCGTTGTAGCCCGGCGCCGAACAGGGCATCGACCACCACATCGGCGCCATCAAGGCAATCGGGACCAAGAGTCTCGACTCCCCCCCGCCATTCGGCGGCCATCAGGGCGGCATCGCCCTTCAGCGCCGACGGTTCGACCAGGGAGGCCAGGCGCACCTGGTAGCCCCAGCGTTCCAGATGGCGCGCCGCCACATAGCCGTCGCCGCCATTATTGCCGGGTCCGCACAGCACCAGCACCCGACAGGGCCGAAAGCGCCGCCGCACTTCCAGCGCCACCGCCCAGCCCGCCGCCTCCATCAGCCGCGCGCCGGGCACGCCGCCGGCAATGGCCAGGGCATCGGCACGGGTCATTTGGGGGATCGACAAAAGGGCTGAATCGGTGACCATGGAAAAGTCCTCCGCGACCAGGGTATCCCGTTGGCGTCGTTTTGCAACCCACTCCCCTCGCGCTGGGGATTGCCCCGCCCCCGCCATTGCGCTACCACCGAGTCCTTGCACAGGAGTCCCCGCGTGAAGGTCATCGTTCTTGGCGCCGGCGTGATCGGAACCGCCTGCGCCTGGTACCTCGCCAAAGCCGGCCATCAGGTCACGGTGGTCGAGCGCCAGGACGGCGCCGGCCTGGAAACCAGCTTCGCCAATGGCGGCCAGATATCGGCCTGCCATGCCGAACCCTGGGCCAATCCGTCACTGGTCGGCAAGCTGGCCAAATGGCTGGGCCGCGACGATGCGCCGCTGGTATTCCGCTGGAACCGCTGGGACCCGGCGCTGTGGGCCTGGGGATTGCGCTTCCTGGCCAATTGCCCGTCCGGCCGAGCGGCCGTCAATCTGGAGCGGACGCTGCGGCTGGCGCTGTATTCGCGCCAATGCCTGGGCGCGCTCAGGGCCGAGACCGGCATCGACTACGACCAGCGTCGCCTGGGCATCCTGCATGTCTATCGCGACCCCCGCGAGTTGGAGCACGCCCGCGTCACCGCCCGCCAAATGCGTGACCTGGGGCTGGCCCGCGAGGACCGCGATCCCGCCGCCTGCGTCGCCATCGAACCGGCCCTGGCGGCGGTCGAACGGCAATTGGCCGGCGGCATCTTCACCCCCGACGACGAAAGCGGCGACGCCCATAAATTCACCCAGGGCTTGGCAGCTCTGGCGATTGCCAAGGGGGCCGAGTTCCTGACCGGCCGCACCATCAACGGCTTCGAACACCAAGGCGGCCGGCTGAGGGCGGTGGCCACCGATCGCGGCCGCTTGGAGGCCGATGCGGTGGTGATGGCGCTGGGCAGCTACAGCCCGAAGCTGGCCCACCATTTGGGACTCCGGCTGCCGATCGTGCCGGCCAAGGGCTATTCGATCACCCTGCCGGTGGAGGGGCATGCCGGCGCGCCCACCGTGTCGATCACCGATGACGAGCACAAACTGGTGTTCTCGCGCCTGGGCGAGCGGCTGCGGGTGGCCGGCACCGCAGAAATGGCCGGCTGGAACCCCGATCTGACCGAGCGCTGGCGGGTGGTCCTGGAACACGCCCAACGCCTGTTCCCCGATGGCGGCGATTACGCCCAGGCCGAACCCTGGGCCGGTCTGCGCCCGGTCACCCCCGACAGCGTGCCGATCCTGGGGGCCACCCCGATCGCCAATCTATGGCTGGCCACCGGCCACGGCACATTGGGCTGGACCATGGCCTGCGGCACCGGCGCGGTCATCGCCGATCTGGTGTCGGGACGGGCGCCGGCGATCGATATGGCGGGGTTAGGGTTGGATCGGTTTTAACGCCAGAACCCGGCGGACATCCCGCGCCCCGTGAATGACGTGAACGACCCAGATTCCATTCGGGATAATGTCGTAGAAGATCAGATAATCGCCGAACGGGAACATGGACAGGCCTGGTGAGATATCCTCGCGGATACGACCAATGCGCGGAGATTCCGCCAAAAGTGCGGATTTCTCGTGAAGCCGCGTATACCAATTCCAAGCTGCGGCCTCGCTCTCCTGCACTATTTCTGATAGAACGGCATCAATGTCGTCGTTCGCCTCATCAGCGACAATATAGCGTGCTATCGCTATTTCGTTCGCCCAGGGAAATGCTTCTGGGAGAGACGAGCGAACGCCTCATCGCCCTCCGCGCAACGCCCGGCAGCGATATCGTCCCGCCCTCTCTGCACGGCAGCCCGGAGAGCAGTAAGCTTCTCCTCGTCGGTCGCTTCGATTTCCTCGACCGTCACCCGGTAGCTCGAACCCCGCACCAACCGCACCGAGAGGGCTGCGGCGAGTTCACTCGGGAAATCCTCGGCCTGAACCGTTCCGATGATTCTCCCAGGCATGGCGGAACCCTCCTTGGCAATACTAGAGCACTCTACACCACCCAACCCGCCACTTTCCATGACTTGGCGATCAGGGCGGCCGCGCTGAAAGGGGCGGATTCTAAAAACCGCTCCTCATCATCGCCACCAAGGCGGCAAGGATCACCACCACCGTCACCGCCGCTGCCCGCTGCAACAGCAGGCGGCGGGGAGGCGCGTTGTCGTTGACGGGCGGAGGCACCCGGCGCGGTGGCGCCAGCGGGTGTCGGGTCCGTTTAGCGTCCGACTTAGGCACGCTGGTTCATCGGAACGAAGTTGCGAAGTGTGGCGCCTGTATAGAGCTGACGCGGGCGGCCGATCTTCTGGTCGTTGTCGCCCAGCATCTCGTTCCACTGGGAAATCCAGCCAGTGGTGCGGGCCAGGGCGAACAGATTGGTGAACATCTGGGTCGGAATGCCCATGGCACGGAAGATGATGCCCGAATAGAAATCGACGTTGGGGAACAGCTTGCGCTCGATGAAGTAGTCGTCGTTGAGGGCGATCTTTTCCAATTCCATGGCTAGTTCCAGGGTCGGATCGTGCTTGATCCCCAATTCCCCCAGCACTTCGTGGCAGGTCTGCTGCATGATCTTGGCGCGCGGATCGTAATTCCGATAGACGCGATGCCCGAAGCCCATCAGCTTGAACGGATCGTTCTTGTCCTTGGCCTTCTTGATGAAATCGGGGATGCGGTCCCTGTGCCCGATCTCGTACAGCATTTGCAGCACCGCCTCGTTGGCGCCGCCATGGGCCGGCCCCCACAGCGAGGCAATGCCGGCGGCAATGCAGGCGTAAGGATTGGCCCCCGAAGACCCGGCCAGACGAACGGTCGAGGTCGAGGCGTTCTGCTCGTGATCGGCATGCAGGATGAAGATGCGATCCATCGCCTTCGACAGAGTCTTACTGACCTTGTAGGTCTCACAGGGCGTGGCCCACATCATGTGGACGAAGTTCTCCGCATAGGACAGGTGGTTCTGCGGGAACATGAAGGGTTGGCCCATGGAATACTTGTAGGCCCAGGAAACGATGGTCGGCATCTTGGCGATCAGACGATGGCTGGCGACCATGCGCTGGTGCGGATCGTTGATGTCGAGGGAATCGTGATAGAACGCGGCCAGGGCGCCGACCACACCGCACATCACCGCCATCGGGTGGGCGTCGCGGCGAAAGCCGCTGTAGAAGGAGTGGATCTGCTCCTGCAACATGGTGTGGTAGGTGATGTTCTTGTTGAACTCGGCCCGCTGGGCCTCGTTCGGCAGTTCGCCATTGAGGATCAGATAGGCGACCTCAAGGAAGTCGCAATGCTCGGCCAGTTGCTCGATCGGGTAGCCCCGGTACAGCAGCACGCCAGCATCGCCATCGATATAGGTGATGGCGGATTTGCAGGACCCGGTCGAGGTGAAACCGGGGTCGTAGGTGAAGATGTCGAGATCACCGTACAGCTTGCGAATATCGACAACCTTGGGGCCAACAGACCCGGCGTAGAGCGGATATTCGACCGACTTGCCAGTCGAATTGTCGGTAATCGATACGGTTTCCTTGGTCATGCTTCAACCCAGCCTGCCAATGTCCAAAGAAGTCCGACGAGCGCCGCCCTCACAGGCGACGCCCACCGTTTTCAACGACTTCCCTCGCCGTCCAAGGAAAGGGCCTAAGGCCCCTTCCCGAGACGCGGAACGGCGGGAGTTTAGGCCTTGCGCCCACCTTCGGCGGCCCACTTCTCCAGCATGGCAGTGGTGACCGACTTCGGACGCTCGAGGGCGTAGCCGAGGCCGCGGTCCCAGGTGATGTTGGCCATGCAACCAAGCGCACGGCCGACGCCGAACAGGACGGTGTAGAAGTCCCATTCACGCAGGCCGTAATACCACTGGATGACGCCCGACTGGGCATCGACGTTCGGCCAGGGGTTCTTGGTCTTGCCGTGCTCGGTCAGCACGCCCGGAGCGACCTCGTAGATCATGGCGACCAGCTTGAACAGCGGATCGTCCTTGAGGCCAGCGGTTTCGAGGCAGAACTCGCGCTGCGAGGTGTAGCGCGGGTCGGTCTTGCGGAGAACGGCATGGCCGTAGCCGGGCACGACCTGGCCGGCGTTGAGGGTATCCCACAGCGCCTTGGTGACCAGATCCTTGGTCGGCTCGACGTTGGCACAATACTTCTGCTGGAACTTGATGGTCCAATCCAGCACTTCCTGGTTGGCCAAGCCATGCAGCGGGCCAGCCAGGCCATTGAGGCCGGCCGAGTAGGCGTAGTACGGATCGGACAGGGCCGAATGCACCAGATGGGTGGTGTGGGCCGACACGTTGCCCGATTCATGGTCGGAGTGCAGGATGAAGTACATACGGGCGATGTCTTCGTACTCTTTGCACTGGCCGATCTGGTGAGCGAAATTGGCGCCGCAATCCAGTGCCGGATTGATCGGGGTCTGAACGTCCTTACGGTACTTCAGATTGTAGATGAAGGCGGCAATCACCGGAATTCGGGCGATCAGGTTGGCCGCATCCTCGTACACGTATTCCCAGGCGCTCATCTTGTTGAACTTGCCCGAGCCGTAGAAGGCGGCGAACTTGGAATCCTTCTGCAGGGCGAGCATGCTGACCGATAGCATGACCATCGGATGGCTGTCGCGGGGAAGGGCACGAAGGGCATCCCACACATAGGACGGCACTTCCTGACGGATCTTCCAGTCGGCCAGAACCATATCGACATCGGCCTGGGTCGGGACGTCGCCGGTCAACAGGAAGTACCAGAAGGCTTCGACGGTCGGGTACTTGGAGCCCGGCGCCTTGGGCAGAGCCTCGAAGGTCTCCGGAATGGTCTTGCCACGGAACCGGATGCCTTCCTGCGGATCGAGGTAGGAGATATCGGTGACCAGGCAACGGATGTCGCGGGCGCCGCCGATGGCCTGGTCGATGGTGACCTGGTCGATGACGACGCTGCCGAATTCCTTCGTCAGTCGAGTGATACGCGGACGAAACTCCTCGATCTTCCCCTTGAGGATATCCTTAAGGGTCTTGGCTCCAGCATTGTCAGTAGTCATGTCGTTCATCTCCCCTTTTGGTCCCAGTTGTCCATGTTTCAACGCCCGTTTTCGTCGCGGGCACTCATTGCTTACAGGCGCCCTCCGCCCCCCGAATCATCGATCCGGCCCAGCGTCTCGTCCCGCCCCAAAATCTCCATCACGTCGAAGATCGGAGGCGAGACCGAAGATCCGGTGAGCGCGGCCCGCAAAGGCTGTGCCACCTTGCCCAATTTCTGCCCGCGCCCTTCGGCGAAAAGACGGGCAGCCTCTTCCAACACGTCCTTGCTCCAGTCCGTCACCGGGGCCAGGACCGAGCGAAACGCCACCAACTCGGCGCGTCCGCCATCGTCCAACAAGCGGGCGGCCTTGTCATCGGCCGTCAGCGGACGTTCAAGCACGTAAAACAGCGCGGAATCCACCAATTCCACCAGGGTCTTGGCTCGCTCCTTGAGGCCGGCGATGCCGGCCCTCAGCCGCCGGGCACCCTCGTCGGACACCTTCCGGCCGGACTTGGCCGCCAGCAACGGCACCATCAGATCGACCAGGCGGGCATCGTCAGCCTGGCGCAGGTAATGTCCGTTGAGCTGGGTCAGCTTGACGAAGTCGAAACGGGACGGCGAGCGACCAACGCTGTCGAGAGTGAACCACTCGGTCGCCTGCTCGGTCGAGATGATCTCGTCGTCGCCGTGACTCCAGCCCAGCCGCAGCAGGTAATTGCGCATCGCCTCGGGCAGGAAACCCATGTCGCGATAGGCATCGACCCCCAACGCCCCATGACGCTTCGACAGCTTGGCGCCGTCGGGGCCATGGATCAGCGGAATATGAGCGAAGGCGGGCACGTCCCAACCGCAGGCCAGATACAATTGGTATTGGCGGAAGGCGTTGGTGAGATGGTCGTCGCCACGGATGACGTGGGTGATCCCCATGTCGTGATCATCGACCACCACCGACAGCATGTAGGTGGGGGTACCATCGCCACGCAGCAGCACCATGTCGTCCAATTGGGCGTTGGCGACGCGGACATCGCCCTGGACCAGATCGGCGATGACGGTATCGCCCTCCAGGGGGGACTTCAGACGCACCACCGGCGGCACGCCGACGGGTGCCTCGGCGGGATCGCGGTCGCGCCAAACGCCGGGATAGCGCATCGGCAAGCCCTTGGCCCGCTGCTCATCGCGAATGGCGGTCAGTTCCTCGGGCGAGCAGTAACAGTGATAGGCCTTGCCCTCGGCCAGCAATTGGTGGGCGACTTCGGCGTGGCGGGCGGCGCGTTCGAACTGGAACACCGGCTCGCCCTCCCAATCGAGGCCGAGCCATTCCAAGCCCTCGAAAATCTTATCCACCGCGTCCTTGGTCGAGCGGGCGCGGTCGGTGTCCTCAATGCGCAAATGGAAAGCGCCGCCGTGATGGCGCGCGAACATCCAATTGAACAGCGCCGTGCGGGCGCCGCCAATGTGCAGATAGCCGGTCGGCGAGGGAGCGAAGCGGGTGACCACCTTCATCAGCGTTCTCGGAGCCCTCTTGTCAGCCTACTGGTGCGATGCGCACCCTCTGTAGCATATTCTTCAACGCCGGACACCCCGGCGCAACGGAATCTAACAGTTTTCCCTGCCCGATAGGATAGGAAAAATCCCATACGAATGGCCAGGACAAATTTCGGTTCGGCTGTGGGCTCTGATCGGCGACCGCTTCGCGGCGGAGCGTGATCGTTGGCCGCTCTGGCTGCCGGTTTTCCTTGGCGCTGGGATTGCCCTCTATTTCGGCTGGCCAAGTGAACCGCCGGTCTGGTGGGGCTGGAGCGGGGTGGCGGCGGCGATGGCGATGGGGGTGGCCTTGCGCCGCTGCGCCTGGGGGATGCCGCTGGCGCTGGCCGCCCTGCTGATCGCGCTGGGCTTCGCCGTCGCCTCGGCCCGAACCGCTTGGGTGGCGGCGCCGGTCCTGGAGCGTTATAGCGGCGCGGTTCCCGTGACGGGAACCGTCAGCTTGGTGGAATTGATGCCGGAGAGCGGCCAGCGGGTCACCCTCGACGCAATCGAGGCACCAATCGATGGCCCGCTTCCAACCAGGGTGCGACTGCGTTTCAAGGCCGGATTGCCGGCGGTAACGGTGGGGGACCGCATTCGGGTTCGCGCCGTGTTGATCCCGCCCCAACAGGCGGTGATTCCGGGCGGCTACGATTTCGCCCGCAAATCCTGGTACATGGGACTCGGCGCCACCGGCCAGGCCCTGGGCGCGGCAGAGAGTCTGGAAACGTCACCGGGACAAAGCTTCCGCCTGGCCCTCAACCGGGTGCGTCAGACCATCGCCGACCGGGTTCGGGCGGTGCTGCCCGGCCCTGAAGGTGGCATCGCCACCGCCATCATGACCGGCGAAAGCGGCGGCATCCCTGCCGATATCCTGGCCCATTTCCGCGATTCCGGCCTGGCCCACATCCTGGTCATCGCTGGGCTGCACATGGGCATGGTCGCCGGCCTGGTATTTTTCGTGGTACGCGGTGGCTTGGCGCTGGTGCCGGCGATCGCGCTGCGCTGGCCGATCAAGAAATGGGCCGCCTCGGTGGCGCTGTTGGTGATCGGTGCGTACATGGTGCTGGCCGGGCTGCCGGTGCCGGCCACCCGCGCCTTTATCATGGCGGCGATCGTGCTGGTGGCGGTGCTGCTGGATCGGGGCGCCCTGACCATGCGGCTGTGGGCCTTCGCCGCCATGGTGGTGCTACTGGCCGAGCCGGAGCAGCTTCCCGGCCCCAGCTTCCAAATGTCCTTCGCGGCGGTGGCGGCGCTGATCGCCACCTATCAGGCGCTGGGTCCCTGGCTGGCCCGGCTCCGCCGCGATCATCGTGGCCGGCTGGCGGCAATCGGCCACCACGTCCTGCGCATGCTGATCACCAGCGCCGCCGCAGGGACCGCCACCACCATCTATGGTCTGTACCATTTCAACCGCATAGCCGTGTTCCAGGTGGTGGCCAATCTGCTGGCGGTGCCGGTCACCGGCATCGCGGTGATGCCCTTCGCGGTGTCAGCCCTGCTGCTGATGCCGCTGGGGCTGGAAAAGCTGGCGCTGGAGCCGCTGGGCTGGGGCATCGACATCGTCAGCTTTATCGCCACCTGGGTATCGAGTTGGCCCGACGCGCTATTGATCCTGCCGCCACTACCGACTTGGGGCCTGTTGGTGTTCTCGTTTGGCGGGCTGTGGCTGTGCCTGTGGCGCGGCGATTGGCGGCTATGGGGATTGGCGCCGATGGCGCTGGGCCTGGCGGCGATCTGGCTGGACCAGCCACCCGATGTGCTGGTCGATGGCCGTGGCGCGGCCATGGCGGTGCGCAACGCCGACGGCTCGTTGCTGGTGTCGCGCGGTGGACGCGTCCTCAAGGACACTTGGAGCCGCCGCGCTGGGCCGCTTTCGACCGAATGGTGGCCCAAGCATGGACATAGCGCCGACGGCAGGCTGTCCTGCGACGACCTGGGCTGCCTTTATCGGGTCGGCTCCCGCACAATCGCCCTGGTGCGCGACGAGGACGGCATCGAGGCCGCCTGCGCCGGCCCCGAATTGGTGATCAGCGCAGTGCCGATCCGGAGCGCCTGCCGAGGCGCCCACACCGTGATCGACCGCTTCGACCTGTGGCGTCAGGGAGCGCACGCCATCTGGCTGGAAAAGGGCGGCGGCATCCGCGTCGAAACCATGTCAGGCCTCCAGGGCGACCGCCCCTGGTCATTCCACCCCCACCCGCGCAAGCCCCGTCGCGAGGACAAGCCTGACGACGGGGAGGATGGCGAGGACTAGGGGCGACTCATTGCGACGGCGCCGTGGGAGCGGCGGGTGGAGTGACCCCAACCAGCTTGGCGTAGGCACTGACGGCGGTCTGACAACTGGCCAGGACCGCCGTCTGAGCCGATGGACCGCCATCGGTCGTAATAGCCTTGTTGGCGCAACTTTGCCGGTAAGTACCAAGCGCCTGATTGGCGACAATGGCGTTGACGTCCACCGGCTGGGCCAATTTTGCCGCGACGTAGTGCAACGCCGCCGGCATCGAGCATTGGGAATTGTATTCCATCGCGTGCTCGATGGCCTGCTGCAGCGTGTATTGTGACAGGCTCAATTGCCGCTGGGTGGAGAAGACATTGTTGCGCCAATCCGACTGGGCGGTATCGATGCCATGGATGATCAGATCAATCGCCTGGCCCTGGAACACCGAGTTATCGAAGGCGGAGCCGATGGCCGAAACTCCCCCGGCGGAACCGGCGAGATAGCGCGACACCGTATCGCTGACCAGCGAGCCAGTCGCCCCGGTCACCGAGGTCAGAGCAGAGACCCAGAAGCCACTTTCCGTTTTGGCCCGAGTCAGCACCGTCTTGTAAACTTGGCAGCGGCGGTCTGCGGCGGCCACGATCGTTTCCTGGATTTCGTTGCGGAAGCGCTGACCGATGGTTTGGCCTCCCATCGCCAGTCCGATGTACCGCGCCCGCTTGCTCGCTCCCGCAGCCGCCGCCCGCGCGGCTGAGGCAATTTTCATCGCGCCCGCCAACAGTTTCTTCTGATCAACCGTTTCAGTATTGTCGGCCGCGAGCGCGGTGTTGAGCGCGGTCACGCTGTCCGCAGCAGCAGCAGCCAGGGTGGCAGAGGACGCCATCATGGCCACCGCGTCTTGGACGGCGGCGACGGTTGCATCGTCATAGGTTCCGTCGCCACTCTCTACGGCGCCGCACAGCGTATCAGCGAGGGCGACAGCCTTATCGGCATCAGCGGCGGCAGCAAATGCTGCTGCTGCCGCTTGGCTAGCGGCAGTGGTCTGCGTCTGGACCTTCGCGGCCGCTATTGTGGCGACCGCCTTCGTTGCGGCTGGCTCCTTCGAAGAATCGGCGAGGGCA
>Ga0316222_1004820_pt1 | contig 11979 bp, 7 predicted proteins | sample TBH18011metaG_FD_206008 | JGI IMG/M metagenome (GOLD analysis project Ga0316222, IMG submission 206008) | Freshwater microbial communities from Trout Bog Lake, Wisconsin, USA - TBH18011 | ecosystem: Environmental > Aquatic > Freshwater > Lake > Hypolimnion/Profundal zone | place: USA: Wisconsin... | reverse complement strand
CCATTTTTCATAATCTCTGCGGGTTGACTTTACTTCGACGGTTGCAGCAGACGTTCCAGTTTCTCCAGCCGCGCCCTTAACTCGGCGTTATCGGCTCGGAGCGCGGCGTTGTCAGCGCGCGTTTCTTCCAGTTTCTGGTTCAGGCCCTGTATTGCCGCCAGCGCCACCCCACCCTCGTCCACGTCCGCGATGTGCTTATCGTCTGCCCCGAGGCCAAACGCGGCGTGGAAGTCCTGTGCCACCGGGCCAAGGTGCGGCGTGACGGTGTCATTGGTGTAATGCCAGCGGGTGACGGGCAGCGCCGCCACCTTGGCCAGCACCTCGGCCGGATCCACGGGCGTGAAACCCGCTTTGAGGTTGCGATCCGAGGCCGGCGACCAGGTGTTGCCGTCGCAATAAGCGTTGGCGACCTGGAGCAGGTTTGCCGGCGTGGTCGTGCCGATACCCACGTTGCCCGACCGGCCGATGCTCATACGAATCTGCTTGCCGGTGTAAAAGTCCAGGCCGTACTGATTGGCGCCACTCTGGCGCTGGGAGGAAATCCCTTCGCCGCTTCCGGTGCCGCCCAGAACCAGGCCGGGGTTGAGCCTGCCCGTATTCTGGTCTGCAGAATCAGTATAAATCCCGTTCGCGGCGCTGACCGAACCACTCACAGTCAAGTCCGCGCCGCTGGGGTGCGTGACCGTGGGTTGCCATACGCCGTTGCCGACATACATGAACTCAGCCGAGTCGCCTTGCATCCCGCCCATCACGGTATCCGATGAGGTGTAGATCTGGCCGTCCATCACGACCGCCACGAGCCTGGTGCCGTCCGCCGAGGAGGCCACGGAGAACCAATTGCGGTTGCCGTCCCTGGGGGTCCAAGTCACGCCACTATCCGACGAGGTGTAGATCTGGCCGCTCGTCACGACCGCCACGAGCCTGGTGCCGTCCGCCGAGGAGGCCACGGAGCACCAATTGCGGTTGTCGTCCCTGGGGGTCCAAGTCACGCCGCTATCCGACGAGGTGTAGATCCGGCCACGCTCCTCGGCCGCCACGAGCTTGTTGCCGTCCGCCGAGGAGGCCACCGAGCCCCATTCCCGGTTGCTGTCCCTCGGGGTCCAAGTCACGCCGCTATCGGATGAGGTGTAGATCTGGCCTTGGAATGCGGCCGCCACGAGCTTGGTGCCATCCGCCGAGGAGGCCACGGAGCACCAACTGCGGTTGGTGTCCCTGGGGGTCCAGGTCACGCCACTATCCGACGAGGTGTAGATCTGGCCAGGGAAATCGGCCGCGACTAGCTTGCTCCCGGCCGCCGAGGAGGCCACGGACCACCAACTCCGATTGTCGTCCCTCGGGGTCCAGGTTACGCCGCTATCCGATGAGGTGTAGATCTGGCCGTCCAGCACGACCGCCACGAGCCTGGTGCCGTCCGCCGAGGAGGCCACGGAGAACCATTTGCGGTTGCTGTCCCTCGGGGTCCAGGTCACGCCGCTGTCCGTGGAGGTGTAGATCTGGCCTAGGTATACGGCCGCCACCAGCTTGCTGCCGTCCGCCGAGGAGGCCACCGATTGCCACCACCGGTTGCTGTCCCTCGGGGTCCAAACCGCCCCCGCCTGGACCCCATTGAACACTTGCCCGTTCGCCGTCATCACGCTCCAGCCACCACCGCCCAGGCCGACGACGCGCACGACCTGGCCCACCGTGGCGTTCGCAGGCAAAGTGAGACCGACCGATTGGGCGTCGTTCGTCGCGATGTAGGTGTTGTTGGCCGTGGCGGAAACGGAGGCTGTGCCGACTAACTGGGGGGACGAGCCGCCCGGCACATTGGTCAACCCGCTGCCGTCGCCGGAAAAACTGCCATTCAGCGTAACGCTGGCTTCATTATTGGTCACCACCCCGGCTGGCAGTTGCGCCAGCGTAACCGAACCGCTCAAGGCCGCCGCCGTGCCCGCATTGGCAGCGTAGGTGGCATAGGGAGCGGTGGCCAGCAGTTGGCGGGGGCTCAACGTGACGAAACTGGATGTGCCGCTGGCGCGCTCGGAAATCTCCAGCCAGCGCGGGCTGCCATCGAACACCGCGCCGAAATCCAAGGCGATGGTGAATAGCCCGTTCGTGACCGGCAGGGCATTGGTGTTGAACCCGCCCAACGCGTTGGTCCCGGCGGCCGCCTCATAGCAGGTAAACTGCAGATCGTACAGCCCAGTGGCGGGCGCACCGCCATCAAACAGGCGACCCTGGTAGGTGAACGCGGTGCTGGGTGAAGCCGCGTTGAGCCACAGCTCGCTGAGGGCGAGCAGGAGCAATGGCAGGAGGTTGCGTGAGGTTGTATTCATATCATGCAGAGTTATGGCTTTTGGAGGAGCCGCTCCAGACGTTCCAGCCGGGCCCTTAAATCGGCGTTATCGGCGCGGAGCGCGGCATTGTCGGCGCGTGTTTCGTCCAGTTTTTGGTTCAAGCCCTGTATGGCGGCCAGGGCCACGCCTTCCTCGTCCACGGTGGCGATGTGTTTGTCATCCGGGCCGTTCAGGCCGAAGGCCGCGTGAAAATCCTGCGCCATCGGGCCGATGTGTTCCGTGCCGTCCGCTTCCACCTTGTATTTCCATTGCGTGATCGGCAGCGCCAATACCTTCGCCAGCACCGCGCGTGGATTGATGGCCGCGAAGTGTTCCTTGCCGTTGCGGTCGGAACCGTTCACCCAAGTGGTGCCGTCGCAATACGCGGGGCTGCTGGAATTGCCCACCGTCAATAAACTCGTCGGCGTTGTCGTGCCGATACCCACATTGCCGTTGTTATGGACGGTCATGCGAACGGAGCCTCGGGTGTAAAAGTCCAAGCCGTCTAGGTCGTCGCCGCTGGTGCGTTTGGAGGAAATGCCTTCCTGGCTTCCGCTGCCGCCAAAAATCAGGCCGGGCGTCAGGTCGCCGAAATTCTGCCCCGCAGAATCAGCATAAATCGTGTTCGCGGCGCTGACCGGACCATCCACCCTCAAGCCCGCGAAGCCGTTCGTGTTTTGGAGAATGGTCAAGCCCGGCACAGCGCTGGCGGTGCCTGCGCTGGCGGCGTAGGTGGCGTAAGGGGCGGCGGCCAGCAGTTGGCGGGGCGTCAACGTGACGAAATTGGTCGTGCCGTTGGTGCGTTCGGAAATCTCCAGCCAGCGCGGGGTACCATCGAACACCGCGCCGAAATCGAGGGTGAGGGTGAACAGCCCGTTGGTAACGGGCAGGGCATTGGTGTTGAATCCGCCCAACGCGTTGCCGCCGGTGGCGGCGTCGTAATTGGTGAATTGCAGATCATATAGACCGTTGGCGGGCGCGCCGCCGTCGAAGAGGCGGCCCTGGTAGGTGAAGGCCGTGCTGGGTGAAGCAGCCTGGAGCCATAGCTCGCTGAGCGAGAGCAGGAGGCAGGGCAGGAGGTGGCTCAAGGTGGTATTCATAATGCGGGTGTGTCTGGTTTTGGAAGGTCAGTTTGATGTAAAATGGCGAATCGGGTGCTTTCAGAGTGCTAACCGTTTTTGGATGGCTTCAAGCCGGCGTGGGAGCCCCTGGATCTGGGCTGACGGAGAGCTTCCCTGTGCTGCGAAACCCGCATCGGGACCATGAATCTGGAAAGAAGACCCGTCTCCCCGGCCCTCTCCCCGCTCGTTCCTCGCGGGGCGAGGGAGACGAAGTCCAGGTTGTAAGCCGAATCATTGAGTTGTGCCAATTAGGTAGCATACCGACTCATCCAGCGGCGCCGGAGCCGTTCGCCGGCGGCCGACGGAGAGAAACGACACGGTCTCTACCTCCTTACACAGGGAATCGCGCGAAACGTAACGCGATATTGCGCGTTTTATCGATTTAATGGAGGCGCAGGAGCCGATACGGCAGACTGCCTGGCTTGCCCTTATGGCTGGGTGACCAGGCGCAGGTGGGGTTGCATCGGTCCGGAGTTGGCTGCCGGGGGAGGAAACGGGGGCTGCTCCCAATCCAGCTTCATCACCGCCAATTCTTCGCGTATGCGCCGCAGATCCCAGACCGCCAGGTTCGGCGGGTCCTCAATGCACATCGCCAGGCGAGAGCCATCGGCGCTGAAACCAAGCGGCACGCCCTCCGCGAGGGTGGCCAACTCGCGGCCCGAGGCGAGATCGATCAGCGAGGTCTCGCTGTTGCGGCCTCGAAGCACCGCTGCCGTTTGTCCGGCGGGTGAAATGGCGATCACACACCCCCCGCCCCCGGTATGGTTTCCCGGCAGGGTCGCGACCACTCCCCAGCCGCCGGTCTCCCAGACCTGGCAGACGGCCGGATTCGCCGTGATTAGCCGGTGTCCGTCGGGACTGAATCCTATAAGGCCGGCTCCCGCCACGGGAAGTTCCCTGAGCAGTTGGCCGGAGCCGGTGTCCCACACTTTGACGCTGGTGCCCCACGAGACTCCGCCGGCCACCCACCGGCCATCCGGACTCAGCGAAACGGATCTGAGATCACTCCCGGTCTCTATCGCCTTGGGCCTGGCCGGGTTCCGCACATCGAACAAGAGCACCCTGGGGCCGGCCGGGGCCGCGGCGGCAAGGGTCCGGCCGTCCCGGCTCAGGGAAATCTGGCTTACCTCGGTCGGCCACCACTGTTCGATTTCCCCCACGCGAACTTCGTGGTTGGGCAGATCCAAGGCCCATTCCAGCCGCCTGAGGCCCTTGGCGCCACTGACAAACAGGCTCTGGCCGTCCGGATGCAGGACCAGCGACAGGCCACCCTCCCCCGGAATCACCCCAACCAACTCCCGGTTGGCTACGTCCCAAAACCGAAGGGCATCGAGATTGCAGGCGATCAAGATGCGCCCGCTCGGATCCAGCGCTCCACAATGGGTGGGCGGGGCGGGCCACCGGCGGCATTCCCTGCCAGGCGCCACCTCCAAGAGACCGGCGTCGCTATCTTCATTGAAAGCCACCTGTTGGTCGTCCGGGCCGAAAGCGCTGAACGCGAGGAGGTCAAGCGGATTGGTCAGGCGGCTCTCGCCGGTCGTGGGATCCCAATACCGGGTTGAGCCATCCCAGGAATGCGAGGCCAGGACATCACCGGCTTGATTGAAGGCCAACGTCATCACCGCGCCATGGTGGCCGGCCAGAACCGCCACGCGCTTGCCCGTGAACGAGTTCCAGAGGTAGATCTTTTGGTCCATGCTGGAACAGGCCAGCAACTGCCCATCGGGACCCCACCGCACCCACGTCGGCCTAGGACACTCCAGGGCGAGCAACCGCTGGCCCGATTGCGTGTCAAAGACCTCAACCGTCCCGGCGTCGCCCGCACTCACGGCCAACCGGCGTCCGGTGGGATCGAAACTCAGCGAGGACGGGGCGGACGCCAGGGGAATCCGGTTCCCCGCCCGCCCGGTCGGCAGTTCGTAGAGATGGATCCCGTCGTTCTCCGCCGCCGCCACGGTGCGGCTGTCGAGCCCAAAGGCGAGCGACTCCGTGCTGATGCGGTAGGGCGCCCAGATGACCACTTTGCGCTCTTCTAAATCCCAAACCCGAAAGAAATTCGTTTTCGGGGCCTCATATTTCTCCGCCAGGAATCGGCCGTCGGCACTAAAGCAGAGCGTGGCGAGATCGCGTTCACCCAAGCCCGGCAGCCTCAGGACTTCACCGTCGTCTCGGAGGCGACGGATAGTGACGTCACCGTTGGGCAAAGCGCAGGCATAACGCTCGAACGGAGCATCCAGGACCACGCCGTGAAACCCAAGCCGTTTTGGCGGCAGGGTCCATCGCCGGCGCTCTTGCACATCGAACAAGCCCAGGCAGGCGATGGCCTCGTTCCGCAATGGCATCGAGAACCGCATGGCGGCGGCGTTTGAAATGGCGGCCAGGCTGTCAAACCGCCGGCCAGGCCGGCCGCTCCAGCGGCTGGCCCGGGCTTGGGCCAGATAAGAATACCACAGCCTTTCGCGGGCATCCTGTTCCGCCGCGCGGGCCAGCCCCCGTTGGTGCTCCATTTCGCCGCGAGCCACCACCGCTTGCCTCCATTCCAACAAAACCCCCGCCAGACCTGCCACGGCCGTAACGATGACCAACCCAATCAGCGCCGCGGCGCGGGGCTTGCGCCGGACCCATTTGACCGCCCGCTGCAACTCCGTACTGGGCCGCGCGTGGATGGGTTCCTGCCTTAACCATCGGTCCAGGTCCTCCGCCAGCGCCTCGGCGGAGGCATAACGCACTTGGGGAGCTTTCTCGAGGCACTTCAAACAGATCGTCTCGAGATCCGACTCCACCTCGCGATTCAGAATGCTCGGCCGAACCGGCTCCTGCTCGACCACCTGCCGCAAAGTCTCCCAGGGCGTCGGGCCCTGGAACGGCGGCCGGCCGGTCAGCAGGTGATAGAGCACCGCTCCGAGACTGAAGACGTCGGTCGCGGTCGTGAGGTCCTGGTGACGTCCGCGCGCCTGCTCCGGAGACATGTAGTTTGGGGTGCCCACCACCGTGTCCGACCGGCTCATCTCGCCCGGCAGGTCCACGCGTTTGGCCAGTCCGAAGTCGGTTACGAACGGTTCGCCCCGGCCATCGATCAGGATGTTGGCCGGCTTGAGGTCCCGGTGCAGGACGCCCCTTTGATGGGCATGATGGACCGCGCGAGCCGTTTGGGCGATGAGGGTGAGGGCCTTGGCTTTGCGCTCACGGAGACTTTGTTTGTCGGCGGCCGGATCGCCGGAGCGCGGCGCTTCGCGGGGCCATTGGTAGTCGGCCATCCGCTCCGCCAGGCTGCCACCATCGATGAGGCGCATCGAGAAATAATGGTGTCCGGCGTGCTCACCGACCTCGTAGATCGGGACGATATTGGGGTGGTCGAGGTTGGCCGCGGCCTGCGCCTCGCGGAGGAATCGCTGGATCTCCATCTCGCTGGCCATTTGCCCGGCCAGGATGAGTTTGAGGGCCACGGGCCGGTTCAGGCTGATCTGGCGCGCGCGCCACACGATGCCCATGCCGCCCCGAGCGATCTCTTCCTGCAACTCATAATCTCCGAAGCGATGGACTCCACCTGCGCCACCCGAGGGCGAGTCTTCCCTTTCTCCGAGGGATTCAGGGCCCTCCGCTGCCTCCAGGCCGAGCGCGAGAAGACAGCGCGGGCAGCACCCGGAAGGGGTTTCCGAGGGAATCTCGGTCTGGCATTCCCGGCAGGTGCGCGATTGGTCCATAAACGCTTATCCACATGCTTACCTCAGGAAAAAGCGGCAACCGTCACGTTTTTCCTGCTCGAGCCCCTTTTCAGGTTCGGCCCATGATCTCGATCAGATACCGGATTTCCTCGTCGATTTCGTCCGCACTGGAAACGGTCGCGGCGATCTCGGAGCGAAGCAGTTGTCCGTAGCGCCGGCGCAGACGAAGGGCGGCCATGCGAATCGCGGCTTCGCTCATCTCCAATTCGGCGCCCGCCTCTCGGGAGTCGGCCTGGTTCGAGGCTCCCGGCAGACAGCCCTCGATGCGAACAAAAAGAGCCTCCTTCCCCGCGGCGCGGTATTCGGCCCTCAACCCGGCAAAGACCCGGCTCAGCACCGCGAGAGCCCAAGAGCGTTCGAACGAGGTCTCGGGGGTGGTTTGGACCGCGATCTCCCTCTGGAAGTGGTTTTCGGCCGTTTCATCAATCGAGATGATGCTGCGGCCAGCGCCGCGCTTCTGCGCGTGCTCGCGATGCCATTCGTTGGCCAGGAACCGCTTCAGGGCCGTGAGCAGGAAGGCGCGAAACCGGCCGCCCTCACTGGTCAGCCCCGCCAGCATGTCCTTATGCACCATGCGGCCAAGAAATTCCTGGGTCAGGTCCTCGGCTTCATGGGGGCCATACCCCTTCATACGAAGGAATCCGTAAACCGGGTACCAATAGGCCTCGCATAGCCTGGCCATGGCGTCCTCGGCCTGCGGAGCGCCGCTCGCCGCAGCGGACAGGACCACCGTCCAGTGAGTCGACGGGAAAACCTCTCTCCTGACCGGATGCGGAATTGCTTCGTTTCCCAACCCGGCGGCTATTGCCGCTGCGCGGGTGGGGGAGAATTGGCCCTCGGTCCCGTTCATTATGAGTGCATGATGACTGAGGAGGAAGAGAGGGTCAAGCGGGCGTCAATCCGCGTTCATGAGCGGGCCGACATCCCCACCCCTTTTTCCCCGGTCTGCCTTGAAGTGCCCCCGAATCTCCGTCCAGGTGCCTTCCTGACACCTACCGCGAGGCCGGGAGTTTACTTGCACCTTCGCGTAAGTCCTTGATTATCAATGGTAGCGCGTACGGGAATCAAAGCCGTCTGACAGTGCAGCCATCGGTTTGCGTCACAAGCCGTTCGCGTGGCAGGTCTTAAAAGAACCAGAGAGGATGTTGCGGCATAAACTCCTCACTCGACCTTCAGCTTCCTGATAGCATCGCTGTCGTACAGCTTGGTCGAGAATTCCGCGAGCAAGCCTCGATCCTCCGCAGTAAAAATGGGAGCGCCCGTTACCAGCTTGAGGTTGGCATCAATTTCTTCCTTGAACCGCATGCCGATGTTCAGCAGGTGAACTCGCGAGTCCTGGAGGACATGGCGGAAACCGCTTTCCGCAACCGCTATTTCAAGAGGACAGGCCACAACCCGCCTGCGGTACCTATTTGCTTCATGGAGTTAAGGCTGCAGATCGGGCTTCGTCATGGTTTGCCGAAGACACGAAAACCGTCCACGAGACAAAACGTGCCGTTGGTGGCGCAGTTGGTGAGGCGCACGGTGTGGCGGCCGCGCGGCAAGTCCATTTTGCGAAAAACAGGGATGCGGTACAATCGAGGCATCGGATCTTGATAAAGCTGAACCCGGCCTTGCGAAACGCCATCGAGCGCCACTTCGATTTCGCCCATGTCGTGGAATTTCTCGGACAACACCTCGATGCCTTCGCCTTCGAACGTGAATTCGCACCAACTGCCGGAGTTGGTAGTGACGTGCGCGTCGTTGTTCCAGTCGCCGACGTTGCGGTTAGTCTTGTAAGACCAACCTTCGGAATACTCTGCGCCGGTGTCATTGACCGTTTCGCGGAGCGCGGGCAATGGTGTTGTATAAAATGTGACAGGACAGGAGTTGTTTTTGTAGAAACTCTGCGGCGTGCTTTCCCAGGTTGAGCCGGAGAAGAGCAGGATGGCGGTCACACTGCCATCGCGATTCTCGGTGATGAACTTGGGGCCAAAAGTCGGACCATACCAACGGTGGATGTGGTTGGTGCCCGGGTCGGCGATGAACTCAGTGGCCGATTTTTCGCCGATGCGGCTCCACGGCCCCCAGGGGCGCGACGCCTGCCGAAACTCGAACACGATATCGGGCGGGAAATACCATGAGGTCATCCGGCCCATCTCATGCCATAGCGGTGCGACGTAGGTCTTGAGCGAAGGCAGCCAAACGGGAGTGCCCATCGTGCAAAGATTTGTGCCGTCCGGCAACCCGGGGACGGGCGTGGAGGCATCGATATTTTTAGTCCAGCCGCCACTCCGGAAGTACTCCCAGTCCGAGGCGTTGAGGCGGCCGATTTTGTTACGCGCCACCCGGCCGAGCCGGAACCGCGAGCCGCTGTTCCAATAGCCGTCGTTGGACATGGCGTAGATGAATTTGTCTTGATCGTCTTGCCTCGTGCTGCCGCCGTTGCGCCCGTATTTGAAGAAGAACGCGGTGCTGAACAGTTTATTGGTCCACATGGGTTTCAGGGCGTTTTCGGCCATGGCGCGCGTCCACGTAAGACCTTTGTCCGTGGACTTGATGAGGCTCATATTATTTACCGTCTGGCGCATCCAAGGGTCCGGCGCCTCTCCGCCGTAGGCGTTTTGGTTTCCATACCAGTTTTCGGCCACAAAGGCGTAGAACACGCCGTCAATGCAATCGGCCCCGGTCACCTTCCAGTTCGGTCCTTTGGGAATCGTGGACCAGTTGGTCCGCGGCAGCAATTCTGTGGAGTTCTCCGCCAGGTAAGCGCCGTTGAGGCCGTATTCCGACATCGGGTTGACCGGGCTGCCCACCAGTTGATCCCACGCAGGGCCGATGAGCTTGTTGAAGTTAAGGTTGTTGCCCTTGCCGCTGCCGTAGCCAACCCCATCGCAACCAAAGGAATACAGACTATCGTCATCGGCCCAAAAGTAATCCCAACTGTCGCCGTTTGACTTCGAGTCATGGTGAAGTTTCGAAACGTCCACGAAACAGTCTTGGACCCGCTTGCCGCCGTCGCGGACGGGCGGATGGGCGCAACCCAAAAAGATCAGCCAGCAACAGACAAAGGCCGTTAATTTCATTTTTCCATTTCTCGATGAGCTGGACTTCGAAACCGTCGCGAGCAGGCCGGCATTTCCGGGCCCTGCGGGGCGTCAGTCCGAGCTGGGAGCGAGATTAGGGTTTATTCGCTTTCCCGTCCATCCTCGTTAAGGCGTTCTCCCCCGGCTTCAGCGGCCTTTTGGCGTTCCCGCCCGGCCATCTCGCTCCAGTCCCAGCGGGTTTAAGGTGGTGTTCAAAGAAGTTCATCAGCTTTTCGTCAATGACCGCATCGTGGAAGCCGTGGCCAGCGCCTTTGACGGTATGGAACTGCACAGGGACACCGGCCTTCTTGAGCGCGACTTCGAGCAGCACACTTTGGTGATGAGGCACGAGCGGGTCCATGTCGCCGTGGGCAATGAAGAAGGGAGGTGTATCACCGGTGATGAACGTGATGGGGTTGGACTTGGCTACCTGGTCTTTTTTTTCCTGGATGGGCCCGCCGATGTAGAGCGACTCGGGCGACTGGGCGTCGTCATGAACCATTCCGTTGGGAAGGCGGTGCGAGTCCATTTGCAGGAAGTCGGTCGGGCCGAAAAAGTCGGCTACCGCCTGCACGCGGCTGGAGGTGCTGAGGTTTTCGCCCACTTCGAACTCCTTGGTGTTGCCGGTGGTGCCGAGCATGGCGACGAGGTTGCCGCCGGCGGAGCTGCCCCAGGCCCCAAAGTGGTCGGGGTCGAGGTGGTACTTTGCAGCGTTAGCGCGCAGCCAGCGCACGGCTGCTTTGCAGTCTTGGACCGCGGCGGGGAAGATAGCATCACCACTCAGGCGATAGTTGAGCGAAGCCACAGCGTAGCCGGCCCGGAGGAACTGAAGCCCGGTGGTCTGGCCCTTATCACCACTGCGAAACGCACCGCCATGGATGATGATGATCAAGGGCGGTTTGCCGGGTTGGTCTGGAAGGTAGAGATCCAGACGCTGGCGCGGGTGTCCGTTGGTCACATAGGCGAGGTCGTGAAACGCCTTCGCACCTACTGGGAGAGGTACCTCGCGACCCTCCTCTGGTCTGCGCTCCCATCCTGGCGCAGCGGAACGGCCACCGGGTTGCTGGGCTGAAAGGGTGGTGGCCAGAATGGCCGGCAAGGACAGCCCAGCAATGATGTGATGGAGGTTCATTAGTCTCATGTTGTTCCGGTAAGTTTCTCTTTGGTGGATGATGGGCCCGGCCACGATGCTCGCCGCGATAGCCAATTATCGCATCCAGAGGTGACGAGTGCGAAAATGCTCATAAGGCCAAGGTAGGAAACCGCCACGTCCCCTGCGGTTGTTAAACTGAGCCCTGGTGGATCCTCTCGCCGCTGCTCAACCCCGCGCTCAGGGAAACCGCCGCGGCCTCCATCAAGATGTTCGCGCCGGTCTGGCGCTGGACTTCTTCCGGCAAACCGGGGACGTTCCTTCTGCCAGTGAGCCAGGTTCCGGAGCAGACCCAGCTTGGACAGGTAATGGGTTCGGTACACCTGGTAGCTACCGAACCCCCCCAGGGCCACCACCGCTATTATGGAAACGAAACGGGAACGGGCCAAGAAAGGAACACCGCTGAACATCCTGTCCACTCGCGATATGACCCACCTCCAGTGAAGGCCCAGGTGTATCCCGACAAACAGCAGAATCAAGAAAGAGACACCGATGTGCGCGCCGGTGAACCAACGCTGGTTGGCGACATGCAGTTCCGGAAAGAGGATTTTGGAAACCAAGATGCCGCTCACCATGATGAAGACCACGGCCAGCAGCAGCCAG
>Ga0316222_1004816_pt1 | contig 11989 bp, 14 predicted proteins | sample TBH18011metaG_FD_206008 | JGI IMG/M metagenome (GOLD analysis project Ga0316222, IMG submission 206008) | Freshwater microbial communities from Trout Bog Lake, Wisconsin, USA - TBH18011 | ecosystem: Environmental > Aquatic > Freshwater > Lake > Hypolimnion/Profundal zone | place: USA: Wisconsin... | reverse complement strand
CGGCAAAGCGCTGGGAATTTTCCGAACTCCAGATGTTGCCTTCCCACCAGCCGAATTTCCCATCCGGCCCAAGCAGTGAACGCCCCAGCCACAGTTCGGTGCCGGCGGCGAACAACATCACCGCACTGAAGATGGCGAACGTGCGAAGTAGTAATTCGCCGTCCGCCGGAAATTTGAAACGCCACTGATTCATGCAACGCGGAGATTGTCGGCCAAGCGAACCGTGGCGAGGAGAAACGGCGGAGCTGGCTTCAATGGCCGTTCGCCGAATTGGGGCTATACCACAGATCATTCGGGGCAATGGTGTCATTGGCCCAAGTCGTGATGTCAGACCAGGCGACACGCGCCGCGCTGCCGTCCATCCGCCCCACTTGCGCGGATTTGCCGTGCCGGTCGGAAATGGACAGCTTGCCGGTTTCAATCGGGAAGTTGGAAAAATCATTCCATTCCCCGGTGGCGGTGTTGTTTTCATCATTCTCCCATTCCAGAATGTTGCTCGGCCTGAACTTGGACAGTTTGAAAGGCGTATAGACGACGGTGCCGGCAGGATAACCTTTTCCGAAAGCCACAATCGCGCCATCAAAAACATAGCTGCTGATCAATTCGTAGCGCGCATAATAGCGGGCATCAATCTTCTCTTCCGGGCAGCGTAACAGATTGACGTTTTTGAGATAGGGATAGAGCAAGGCGGGGTGTGCCATTGGCGGTATAGGTGCCGTCAAAATATTTTGCCTGGGTGTTGTAGTCGGCTTGCCAGGTGGCGGCTGTGTGGGCAGACATGGGCGTGATGCCGGGGCCGGCAGCCCAGCAGGGCAACGTCTTACCGTTCAAATCCGCCATCTGCCAGCCGGGCAACGGCAGCACATCCGTGTTGTCATTGCAATACATGGCGGTGCCCAGCATCGTCTGTTTGCAGTTGTTGATGTCATTGGCCGCATAGGCGCGGCTCTTGGCCTTGGACAAAGCCGGCAGCAGCATCGCGGCCAGAATGGCGATGATGGCGATGACCACCAGCAATTCAATCAGGGTAAAAGCGTTCCGGCGGGAGTGGTTTAGGTTCGGGCAATTCCGCTGGTTGCCCCACGGGTGAGGAGTGTTCATGGTGCTTAACCGGACTTTAATTCCAAGCCGGGGCATAAGCAAACAGTTTTTCCCGCAGCGGCAGAATCATTTTGAAACGCCCGTTTTGCCGGCACCGTCAAACGCCCTTGGCGGAAACGGCGGCGCGAACGAGGACGGCTTTGTTTTTCTTGAGAAACTTTTCGATGTTGGATTTGCTGCTCACGGAGTTGGCGATGCGCACGGCGTTGTGCTTGCCGAGTTTGTAGTGGACGAGCAGCTTGCCAACCATGTCCACCTGCAATTTATTTTCCTCCATGTGCCAGACCTGGCCATCCGCCAAAGGTTCCATGCGGGCGCGGGGTTTGGACTTGGGTTTAGGCACGCGTCAGTCTGGGGCATCAACCTCGGCTTATCCAGTTAAATCCCAGCCGCCGGTTGGTTGCCATTGACACGGCGCGCTTATTTTCGGAAATTTCAAAACTAATTTCACCATGCCATGAGCGACCAAACTATTTCGACTGAATCTTTACAACAAGTCGGCCGCACGTTCCCGCCGGCCCCGGAAGTTGTCCGGCGCGCGCACCTCAACGCCGCCCAATTTGACGCGCTGTATGCGCGCTCCGTGAATGAGCCGGAAAAATTCTGGCTCGAACAGGCGCAGACGCTCGAATGGTTCCAGCCGCCGACCGTCGCCGGCAAACATAACTGGGACACCGAGGCGCGGAAAATTGAGCATACGTTTTTTGAAGACGGCCAGCTCAACGTCACCGTCAACTGCCTCGACCGCCACCTTAAGACGCGTGGGAATCAGACCGCCATCATCTGGCAAGGCGAACCGGAAGAAGACGTGAAGCGCATCACCTACGCGGAACTGCACGCAGAAGTCTGCAAGTTCGCCAACGTGCTGAAATCGCTCGGCGTCCAAAAGGGCGACCGCGTGGCGATTTATATGCCGATGATTCCCGAAGCCGCGGTGGCCATGCTCGGCTGCGCGCGCATCGGCGCGATTCATTCGGTGGTGTTCGGCGGCTTCAGCTCGGATTCGCTCGCCGGGCGCATCAATGATTCCGAATGTAAATTGCTCATCACCGCCAATGTCTCCTTGCGCGCCGGCAAACACATCGCGCTCAAGTCGCTCGCCGACGCCGCGCTGGTGCATACGCCGAGCATCGAGAAAGTCATCGTCGTCAAACGCAACGCCGAACCGTGCGCCATGGTCGGTGGCCGCGACCTCTGGTATCACGAACTCATGGCGATTGCGCCCAAACATTGCCCCGCCGCGAAACTGAACGCCGAAGATTATCTTTTCATTCTTTACACCAGCGGTTCCACCGGCAAGCCGAAGGGCGTCGTCCACAGCACCGCCGGTTATCTACTCTGGTGCGCGCTGACGCACAAATACGTTTTCGATATCCATGAGGGCGACGTTTATTTCTGCACCGCCGACATTGGCTGGGTGACCGGCCACAGCTACGTGGTTTACGGCCCGCTCTGCAACGGCGGGACGACGCTGATGTTTGAAGGCGTGCCGACTTTTCCCGACGCGGGACGCTTCTGGAAAATTGTCGAGAAGTTCAAGGTGAATTCCTTTTACACCGCGCCCACCGCCATCCGCGCCCTCATCCGGCTCGGCGATGAATGGCCTGCGAAATATGATTTATCTTCGCTCCGCACGCTGGGCACCGTCGGCGAACCCATTAACCCCGAAGCGTGGCTGTGGTATCACAAACACATCGGCGGCAGCCGCTGCCCCATCGTGGACACTTGGTGGCAGACCGAGACCGGCGGACATTTGATTACCGCCCTGCCCGGCGTCAACACCTTGAAACCCGGCAGCGCCAGCCGCGCTTTCTTCGGCGTCGAGCCGGTGGTGTTGCGCGATGACAGCAGCGAGTGCAAGCCGAACGAAGGCGGCAAACTCTGCATCAAGAAACCGTGGCCCGGCATCATGCGGACGACGTGGGGCGATCATCACCGCTTCATCAACACTTACTTTTCGACTTACAAGGATATGTATTTCACCGGTGACGGCTGCCGCGTGGACGCTGACGGCGATTATTGGCTGATGGGCCGCGTGGATGATGTCGTCAATGTTTCCGGCCATCGCATCGGCACCGCCGAAGTGGAGAGCGCCCTCGTCAGTCATCCGCTGGTCGCCGAGGCCGCCGTCGCGCCGATGCCGCATGACATCAAAGGCCAGGCGCTCTATGCGTTCGTCACGCTGAAAGACGGCGTCGCCGAGAGTGAGGAATTAAAGAAGGACATCGCCGCGCACGTCCGCAAGGAAATCGGTGCGATTGCCATGCCGGATAAAATTCAATTTGCGCCCGGTCTGCCAAAAACGCGTTCCGGCAAAATCATGCGCCGCATCCTGCGCAAGATTGCCGAGAACCAGACCGACCAAATCGGCGACATCACCACCCTCGCCGACCCCGGCGTGGTGGATGCGCTCGTCAAAGGGAAGCAGTAACAAACACTCGACCGAACCTCGCAGACAAAGGTGAGTTGAGTATTTTCCCACTCACAACAGCAGCCCCGCCAGGCTCGCCGTCATGTAAGCCGCCAGCAAGCCGCCAATCATCGCGCGGAAGCCGACCTTCGCCATTTCGCTGCGGCGCTCCGGCGCGAGCGTGCCGATGCCGCCAATCTGGATGGCGATGCTCGAAAAATTTGCAAAGCCGCATAGCGCGTAAGTCGCGATGGTGAACGCGCGCGGCGACAAATTTAATTGCGCGGCATTGCCGGTGAGGTCGAGATAGCCGACAAATTCATTCAGCACAATGCGCTCGCCGAGAATTTGCCCGACGTTCAAACAATCCTGCGCCGGCACACCCATGAGCCACGCGAACGGCGCGTTCACCCAGCCGAAAACATTTTGCAGCGTCAGCGCGTGCGTCATGCCGAGATGCAGTTGCGTCCAGCCGAAAACATAATTCGCCAGCGAGATGATGGCGATGAAACCGATGAGCATGGCGCAAATGTTCAGCGAAAGCTGGAAGCCATCCCCTGCTCCGCGACAAATTGCGTCAATGGAATTGGCCGTGGTGCGCGGCGTCATGGCGGGCGCGCCGGCGGCGGTTTCGCTCTTCTCCGTTTCTGGCAGCATGATTTTGGCGATGAGCAAGGCGGCGGGACAATTCAGCACGGACGCGGTGAGCAAGTGTCCGGCGGTGTTCGGATAGCCGGCCTTCATACCCATCGCCGCATAAACCGCCGCGACGCCGCCGGCGATGTGCGCCATGCCGCAGACCATGATGGTCATGATTTCGCTCTTCGTCATGCGCGGGACGTAAGGCCGGATGACGAGCGGTGCCTCGGTCTGGCCCATGAAAATGTTCGCGGCGGCGGAAAGCGTTTCGCTACCGCTCGTGCCCATGATTTTGCGCATCACCCACGCGACGGCGCGCACGACGCGCTGCAAAATGCCCCAGTGATAAAACAGCGAGGACAGCGCGGCCACGATGACAACGGTGCCACAAACAAGGATGCCAAAGATAACGGAGTTGCCGGGGCCGAATTTTTCCGTGAGCAAATCGCCGTCCGCGAGGGGGCCGAAAACGAATTTAGTTCCCTCGTTGGAAAAGTGAATGAGCTTCTGGATAATCTTGCCGGCAAATTCAAACAGCAGCCCGCCCCACGGCGTTTTCAAAATGAGCAGCGCAAGCGTGAATTGCAGGCCGAGTCCCCAGATGACGGTGCGCCACGGAAAATTTTTGCGGTTGTAAGAAATCGCCCACGCGAACAGCAGCATCGTGGGCCAACCGAGCAGGCTGATGAATTTGAATTCGTTCATGGCGATGATTTATTTTTTGCTGGGTTCCTGATAAATGTGCGGGTGCAGCACGCCGACGAACGGCAGGTTGCGGTAACGCTCGGCGAAATCAAGGCCGTAGCCGATGACGAAAAAATCGGGAATCGCGAAGCCGACGTAATCCGCGTGAATGTTTTCCACGCGGCGCGCGGGCTTGTCGAGCAGCACGCAGGTCTTGATGCGGCGCGGCTTGAGCGCGCGAATTTTTGGCAACACGCGGCTCATCGTTTTGCCGGTGTCGAGAATGTCGTCCACCAGCAGCACATCGCGCCCACGCACGTCGAGGCGCAATTCCTTGGTGAAAACCAGTTCGCCGGATTCCGTGCCGCTGCCGTAACTGGAAACACCGATGAAATCGAGGCGCAGCGGCAAATTCAAATGCCGGACCAAATCCGCGAGAAACATCACCGTGCCGGACAACAGCGAGACGACCACCATTTCGCGCCCGCGAAAATCTTTTTCAATTTCCGCCGCCAAAATTTTCACGCGCCGCGCCAATTGCTCGTCGGTGATGAGAACGCGCTCGACCTCCTTGCGCCAGCGCAACGGCACGGAAGTTTTGAGTTTGGGATTTTTAGTTTTGAGTTGGGCGTTCACGATTTTTTATGCGCGGCGACCGAGCGCCTTGCTCATTTCCTGCACGAGCCAGTCGGCTTCGGGTTTGCTGGCGAGGCCGCCGGCGACGGTAAGTTTTTTGCCGGCGCGCGTGACGACTTGCAAATCCTGATATGCCTGATTGCCGCTGGTCATGCCGACTTTGGTTTCAATCCGCTCCACCTCAGCGGCGGCAAAATTCCGCGCGCGGGTGAACAGCAGCCAGCGGTTCACGGCGTGAATGCTAGTGGCATCCACCGTCACGCGACTGGATTTGAACCAGGCATTGAGCAAGCCCCACAAAATCAGGATGTCAAAAAACCCAAAAACAATGGGAAACATCACCGGCGCACCTTTCACGGTCATCAACCAGAGGAATCCGCTCCAGATGACAAAAATAACCGTGAGCATGAAAGCCATGCCCAGATTGCGCGCGGCGGGAAAATAAAATTCACGCCCGCGCGGGCCGTCGGTGATTTGGATTTTGGAATGTTCGTCGCGGCGCAGTTCCTCGACCGGCATTTGCAACGCGGCAGTCGGGTCGGTTTCTTCGGCGGCATCCTCGGCGATGGCCGCGCCGGCGACTTTGAAAACCGGCACGTCAAACCGCGCGGAAAAATTTGGGCCGGACATTTTGGCCTTGGCCTCCAGCCGCCAGAGAATGGATTCGTTGCCGCGCGCAAAACATTCCGGCTGGTCGGCGGGCAGTTTGAAGAAAACGGGAATGCCGCTGCGACCGGGTTCGGGTTCCGGCAAATCGGCGTTGGGCGCAAAAACTTTTTCATCCTGCCAGAGAATGTTTTCCTGAACATTCTGATTGTCGCCCACATTATTAACGATCCGACGGACGCAGGATAATTTCAGGTGCAGACCGTGTTCGAGCCGGAGACGCGCGCCGGTTTGAATCAAACCTTCCAGCGTGCCGCCGAGCGCGCCGGGAATGGCGGCCATTTCAAAGAAACAATCGCCGAAGCGCCGGCGCGCAAAAATTCCGCGCACGATGGCGATGACGAAGCCGAGGCCAATGGCCGGGAACAGCAGGATAAATAGCGCCTTGTCATTTCCGTTGTGCAACTCCTTTGGCAAAACCAAAAAAGTCATCAGCCCGCCGAAACCGCCGAAAGCCAAGGCGAAGATGACGAAAATTTTCGTCTGTGCGTTGGCGGAGGATTTGATTCTGCCCGCCGCCCAATCGGCGCGCTTGAGCCAGGGCTTTTCTTCACGCGGCGGCGCGGCGACATCCGGCTTTGATAGCTTCCGGACTCCTCGCACAACACTGATGACGGCGGCCAAAATCAGCACCAGAAAAAATCCGCCAAATGCAAGCAAAGTGATATTGTCGCCGTGGTTTCTGCGGGACAGTGCGGGACTGAAGTCCTTAAAGAACGACCAGAAAAAATTTCCCATGAACGCCAGCACCAACGCCGCGCCGACGAGCGCCATCACAATCTGCTTTTTCCGGTCGGACGGTTCCATGAATAATTCACTTCAGAATCACATCGAGATGGTCGAGGCAAAGCTGCGACCACGTTTCCATCTGGTCGCGCTTGGCCTTCAATTCCTCGATGGGCAGAAACTCGACCTGCGTAATAACCTGTTCTTTTTTCTGCACCTGGCCTGGCTGGCAGCGCAAAACGTGGATAACGCCGAAATGCACCGAGCCGACCTCGGTGGAATCGTCATTGATGAGGCCGACGGGTCGCGCGTTAAACTCGCCCAGAATGGAAAGCTCTTCGCAAACCTCACGTTTCACGGCATCCTGAAAGGCTTCCATTCCAAATGAATTCAGCCCGAAAAGAGTTTCATCTTCATTATTGATGTGGCCGCCGATACCGACGGAACCTTTGGCGACGAGCCGCTGTTCGCCAGCCTTTTTGCCGCGCACATAATGCAGAATATTTTTGCCGTCCGTTATGATGACATAAGGAATGACCTGCTTGAAACTCGGATCGGTTTCAGCCTTGGCGCGCGGCATGAAATGATTGTTCTTCTTTTCAAGGATTACCGGCAGATAACGGTTCACGTTGGCGTTGAACCCTTGAAAAATTCCAAGCTGTTCAAAAAGCGAACGTGGAAAAACCAAAACATTTTCGTCTGCAATAGCCATAATGACGGCAGCATAGCGGACAGGGAATTTGGAAGCCAGAATTTAGGAATGAAAAACTTTACGCTTTGAACTTCGCGTGCAAACGCCTTTAATGAAGCCATGTCAACGCTTTTAGCCTCCGGCGGGCCGGTGATGTGGCTGCTCCTCATCGCTGCCGCCATCGCTGCCGTCGTGTTCATCGAACGCGCGCTGTATTGCCACCGCTCGCAGATCAACTCCGCCGAGTTTCTCAATGGCGTCCGCACGGTCATCAAGCGCGGGAATGTCGTCGAGGCCATCGCCATCTGCGACGCCACCGCCGGCCCGGTCGCGCGGCTCGTCAAGGCCGCCATCCTCGCGCGCGATCTGGGCCGCGACCGCGTGCGCGAAGCCGTGGAGGAAGCCGGCTTGACGGAAGTTCCCCGACTCGAAGAAAAATTAAATCTGCTCGCGACCATCGCGCAAATCGCACCGCTGCTGGGGCTGTTTGGCACGTTGCTCGGTTTCATTGACACGTTCGGATACATCACCCACGCGGATGCCTACGCCAATTTTCGGGATCTTGCGGATGGCGTCGGGAAAGCGCTCGTTTGCGCCGCCGGCGGCATCGCGGTGGCGATTCCCGCCCACGCCGGCTACAACTATCTCGTCAGCCGCGTGAATAAAATTGTTTTGGACATGGAGCGCGCCGCCGCCGAGATCGTCAACATCGTCAGCGAAAACGGCAACGGCAAATGAAATTTCCCCGCACTGCCAAAATCCTGCGCAGCCAGTTCGACGTCGCGCCGTTCGCCGCCGTGCTGTTTTGCGTGGTGATTTTTCTGCTGCTGTCCGCACTGCTGCCGGTGCCGGGCTTGCGGATAAATTTGCAGCCGCCGACCGCCAACGATTTGTCCGGTGTCATCGGGCCAACCGTTGCGCTGGCCGTGGATGTGCAGAACCACCTTTATTTTGAAAATCAGCTCGTCACCGAAGCGGCGCTCAAAACTTCGCTCGCCGCCGCCGTCAAAGGCACGCACGAACCGCTGACCCTCATCATCCACGCCGACAAGTCGGTGACTTATTCGGAACTCGCGCACCTCGCCCTGCTCGCGCGGGAACCGGCCATCGGCATCACCAACCTCGTGCTCGCCACGCTCCCGCAACTCGCCGGCACCACCAACCAGCCATGAACGCCGGGCCTGCCGACACCCAGCCGTTAACCGGCTTGCCGCCGGCGGCCGGTTGGAACTGGAAAAAAACTTTTCTGGTCATCCTGTTCGCCTTCGTGGCGCATCTGGCCTTTATCTCTTTGCTGGGCGCCAAAAAAAATGCCGCGCTGCGCCCGGTGAAAAATGTTCCCGTGTTTCATCTTGCCGACAACGCCAGCGAGTTCGTCCGGCTGACCGACCCAACGCTGTTTGCGCGGTCACACGCGGAAGCTTTCGTTCCCGCTGGCTGGGCGCGGACGCCCGCCGTGGAAGCGTTGGTTTTTCGGCAGACGAATTCGCTGTTGTTTCTGACGAACGACCCCGCCGCTTTGGGGGCGGCCTTCAATGCGTTCATGCAGACAAACCGTTTTGTGACGACCGTGCTCAACTTCAAGCCGCCACCGCCGCCGCTGACGCTGCTGACCATGAGCGAACCGTTGTTGCCACAAAATTCCACTTGGCAGCTTACCGGTGAAATCGTTGGCCGACAGCAGTTGAACAGCCTGAACGTCCCCGCGCCGGCGGTGAACGATGTGCTGGCACCCAGCCGGGTGCAACTGCTCGTGGATACCGACGGCAACATCGTCTCCGCCGTGCTGCTGGACTCCAGCGGCGACCCCAGCACTGACCAGACGGCGCTGACGCTGGCGCGCACGGTGCGCTTTGTCCCGGCGGCCAAACTCATGTTCGGGGAAATTATTTTCTACTGGCACACCGTGCCCACCAACGCGCCATGAGCATCGCGTCGCTTCTTTTGATTTATGTGGCCCTGACGCTGGGCGTCCTGTGCGGGGTGGGGATTTTTTCCGAGCTGCAACGCCGCCGCTTCGGCCCCGCGCATCCCGAAGACCGCGTGTTTCGCTGCGCCAAATGCGGCCTCGTCTATACCGACGACGCGGATGTGGATCGTTCCCGCTGCACGCAATGCGGCAAGCTCAATGTGCCGGTGGAGTTTTAACGGCCCCGCCTAAATTCCCGCAAACTGCGGATGCCGGCGCAACGCTTCCGCCGTGGCCGGGGCGAGCGGCGCGCGGGTGTAAACCGGCACCCGCAGCGGCTCGGCGCTGTCGGAACGCAGGGCGCGCGCCAGCCAGCGGGCGTTGAGCGGCTCGGCAATCAAACTTAAATCGTTCGCGGCGATGGTTGTTTCTTCCTTCTCGCCAGTTGCGTGGCCGACGCCGACATAAAATCCCGCCAGCAGCAGCGTGACGCGCAAAATCGTGCTGCGCGAATACGTCGGCAGCGCGCAGGGTCGCTGCGGGTCGAGCTGCTGAAATAAATCGGTGAACAGCGGCAGCGTCCACATCGCGGGATTGCGCGCGGGCGAATAGGCGTCAAATAAAATCGCGTGCGGCGGCAGCGCAAGTTTTGAATTTTTAGTTTTAAGTTTTGAGTTGGTCAGCCACGTCGGGAAATCGCCGAGATGAAATTCCCAATTCACCGTCTGCGCGCCGTCTTGAAACGCAATGCGGTGGCCACGGATAAATTCTTCCAGCCGTTTTTCGTAGCCGCCGAAGTAGCCGAGTTCGGCGGCGTGCGGCAGCGCGAACTCCAGCGGTTCCAGCGTGTGATCAAAACTGACGAGGCGGAGGTTGCACGCGATATCCTTGGTGGCGCGCAAGACCGTGAGCGCGTTGGCCGCCGCGCCGAGGCCGACATCCCAAATCACAAATTCGCCGGCGTGATGTTGCAGCCGCTCGCGCAGGCGAAGCTGATTGACGTAGAGCGCCTCGGCTTCCGCGACCGGGCCGACGACGGGATGAAACGTCTCCGCGTCCACGAGCGAACGCACGGAACAAATGCCGTTGTTCAAGCGGACAAGCTGGTAGCGGGAATCGGTCGGCACAGTGGGTTTAGTTTGGCGTGAAGCGTGACGGGCGCAAAGAAAAACCGGCAACCCGCCCGCGCGGATTGCCGGAACCATGAACCCCAACAAAAATTAAAGCGTCGCCATCGCTTTGTCCAGCGCGGCGTAAAGCTGGTTCATCGTGGCCTCAGTTTCGTCGCCCATGTTGGAGAGGCGGAACGTGAGGCCCTTGATTTTGCCGTAGCCGCCATCAATCAGGAAGCCCTGATCCTTGACGAGCTTCTGCAATTTCGCCACGTCCACCGTGCGGCCGCCGGGCTTCGCGCCGTTGTTCACGCAGGTGAGCGTGACGGACTCGAAACCTTTTTCGGGGAACAGCGTGAAGCCGTGCTTCGCCGCCCAGTCGCGGGTGAGCTGATTGGTTTTGGCGTGGCGCGCAAAACGATTGTCCAAACCTTCCGCGAAGAAATCATCAAGCTTGGAACTCAACGCGAAGACGTGGCCGATGCTCGGCGTGCTGGGCGTCATGCTTTGCTCGGCGTTCTTTTGGAACTCCACGAAGTCGAAATAATAACCGCGATCCTTGGCCGTGGCGGCTTTCGCCAGCGCGGCGGGCGACGCGGCGAACACCGCGAGTCCGGGCGGCAGCGCAAACGCCTTCTGCGTGCCGGCGAGCAAGACATCAATGCCCAGTTCATCAAACTTGATGGGCAGCGCGGTGAGCGAGCTGACCGCATCCACGACGAACATCACGTCGGGATATTTTTTCTTGAGCGCGGCGATTTCCGCGAGCGGCGACATGACGCCGGTGGAAGTTTCGTTGTGAATGAGCGTGAGCGCGTCGAATTCGCCGGTGGCGAGCTTCTGGTCAATCAGCGCCGCGCGAATGGGGGAACCCCACTCCACTTGCAGCGCCTCGGCCTGCTTGCCGCATTTCTTGGAAACGTCGAACCATTTGTCCGAGAACGCGCCGCACATGCAGTTCAGCACTTTTTTCTGAACGAGATTGCGCACGGCCCCTTCCATCACGCCCCAGGCGGAGGAGGTGGAGAGATAAACCAGTTGCTTGGTGTAAAACAACTGCTGAAGCTGCGGCTGGATTTTCGCGTAGAGGTCTTTGAAACCCTGGCCGCGATGGCCGATCATTGGCGAACAAAACGCCTTGAAGGTTTTTTCGCTGACTTCGACGGGGCCGGGGATGTGGAGTTTGACGTGTGCCATAAATTGTTCGTGAATTTTTTCACAAAGTTGCCGGCCATGGCAAGTTTTTAACACGGCCATCCCCGCTACCGGGCGGCGGCCGGGGCGCGGTCAGTCGGCGGGGGGCACCGGCGGCGGCGGGGTCGGACTTTGATCACTAAGCCGGTCGGTTTGGGCGATAATCTTATGCCGCAGCGGATGAAAACAGAGGACATGCGCCTCCATCGCCACCCGATGCG
>Ga0316222_1004812_pt1 | contig 11995 bp, 5 predicted proteins | sample TBH18011metaG_FD_206008 | JGI IMG/M metagenome (GOLD analysis project Ga0316222, IMG submission 206008) | Freshwater microbial communities from Trout Bog Lake, Wisconsin, USA - TBH18011 | ecosystem: Environmental > Aquatic > Freshwater > Lake > Hypolimnion/Profundal zone | place: USA: Wisconsin... | reverse complement strand
TCATCGCGCCAGCTTGCAGGCATCCGGCCCGCCAGCCCGGCGGCGCCGCCGGGGGGAGGAAATTGGCGTGGCTGACCCCGACCCCCACCCACCCCCATGCTCGCCCCCTCCCTCCCCAGGGGGCTGCGCCGGACAGGTGATTTAGATTGCCCGAACTCCTGTTTGAAATACGATGAAGGCGGTTATAGGACGATTTGGAATATTGTCCGGTAATCGAACACCTTAGGGAATCCATTGAGCCACGAGGGTACAACGGCCTATCACGCCCGGTATTTCGCACACGAATTGACGCTGCGAAAGCCGTCGGCCGACGTTGACCGATTGTCCGCCTCCCTCTTCAATGCCACCGTTGACCTGAACCCCCATCAGATTGATGCCGCCCTGTTCGCCCTGAAATCGCCCTTGAGCAAAGGCGTGATTCTGGCCGACGAGGTCGGCTTGGGCAAAACCATCGAAGCCGCCCTCATTCTCTGCCAGCTCTGGGCCGAACGCCGCCGCCGGCTGCTCGTGGTCTGTCCCGCCTCCATCCGAAAGCAATGGAGCCTCGAATTGGAGGAGAAATTCAACTTGCCGACCGTCGTCATGGATTCCGTCGCCTACCGGCGAAGCGTGGCCGATGGCAATCCCGCCCCGTTTCTGACCGACCGGATTGTCATCACCTCGCTCAATTTTGCCAGCGCCATGCAGGCCGATGTCCGGGCCGTCCCATGGGACATCGTGGTGATAGATGAAGCCCACAAGCTCCGCAACGCCTACCGCCCCAGCAACCAGACCGGCCAGCGGCTGCGCTGGGCCTTGGAAAACCGACGCAAAGTATTGCTAACCGCGACCCCGCTGCAAAATTCCCTGCTGGAGCTCTACGGGCTTTCCACCGTCATTGATGAACACATCTTCGGTGACGTCGGATCATTCCGGTCGCAATACATGCGCCAGGACAGCGATCTTAAGGAACTGCGCGACCGTCTGGCCGGGTTCTGCAAGCGCACCCTTCGCAAACAGGTCGTCGAATACATTCAATATACTGAGCGGCACCCGCTGACCCGGCCGTTCCAGCCCACCGACGACGAACACAAGTTTTATGAAGCCGTATCCGCTTTCCTGTTGCGGGAAAAAACCTATTCCATCCCCGCCCGGCAGCGGATTCTCACCACGCTGATTCTCCGCAAACTCCTCGCCTCCTCCAGCCATGCCATCGCCAGCACGCTGGATACCATGAAAGCCCGGCTGGAAAAAATCCGCGACGGTTTGCCGGCCGAACAAAACATTGCCGAACGAATCATTTCCGACGAGGAAATCGAAGACGAATATCTCGACGAAGCCTTGGATTTGCCCGAATCAGGCACCGTCGAGACCGACCCGACCGAGCCCAAAGCGGATCTCGCCAATGTCAAAGCCGAAATCCTCGATTTGGAACGCCTCATTGCCTGGGCTCACAGCATCGGCATTGACACCAAATCGCGGGCGCTCATCACCGCCTTGGACATCGGCTTTGCCGAAATGGCCAAGACTGGTGCCGCCCGCAAAGCCCTCGTCTTCACCGAATCCCGCCGTACCCAGGAATATCTCCGGTCGTTTCTGGAAGCCAACGGCCATGCCGGCCGCGTTGTTGTTTTCAACGGCACCAACACCGACTCTGCCGCCCGGGCCATCTATGACCAATGGCTGGCCACCAATGCCGGGACCGGCCGCGCCACCGGCTCCCGCGCCGTGGACATCCGCACCGCCATCCTCGAACACTTCCGGGACCATGCCGACATCCTGATCGCCACCGAAGCCGCCGCCGAGGGCGTCAACCTGCAATTCTGCTCCCTCGTCATCAATTACGACCTCCCGTGGAATCCCCAGCGTATCGAGCAACGCATCGGCCGGTGCCACCGTTACGGCCAGCGGCACGATGTCGTTGTCATCAATTTTCTGAACGAGCGCAACGAGGCCGACCGCCGCGTCCTCGAACTCCTTGCCGAGAAATTCCACCTGTTCAGCGGCGTATTCGGTGCCTCTGATGAAGTCCTGGGCACCATCGAATCCGGCATGGATTTTGAGAAGCGTGTGCTCGCCATCTACCAAACCTGCCGCACCCCGGCCGAAATTGAGACCGCCTTTCAGGCATTGCGCGTGGAGATGGACGCGAGCATCAAAACCCGCATGGATGACACCCAGCGCGCCTTGATTGAACACTTTGACGAAGACGTCCACACCCGGCTGAAAATGCAGTTGGCCCAGACCCGCGAGCAGTTGGACCGCGTGGGCCGTCTCTTCTGGGCGCTCACCGGCTATCTGCTGCGCGACCATGCCCGGTTCTTGGCGGATGTCCTCGCCTTTGAACTCTACACTCCGCCCCGGCCCGACCTCAAAACCGGCATCTACCACCTGATTTCCAAGACCGAACCCAACATTGCCGGCGACTTCCTTTACCGCCTCACCCATCCCTTGGGCGAATACGTCGTGGATAATGGCAAGCTTTGCCCCACCCCGGTCGCCGCCGTTGCCTTTGATATTTCCGGTCATATCGGGCGAATCACCGCCATTGAAGCGTTAAAAGGCCAGGCCGGCTGGCTCATCCTCCAAAAACTCGCCATCGAGTCCTTTGAACGCGAGGAATTTCTCTTGTTCTCCGCCTTCACCGATGCCGGCCAGTCGCTCGATCAGGAAACCTGTGAAAAACTGTTCCGCTGCGCCGCCGGCGTGACTCCGGCGGAAGCCGCCCCCGAAGCCGGGGAACGGCTGGAACGGGAAGCCAAACGCCATGCCCAGGCCGCCATCGCCCGGTCATTGGAAACCAACAGCCAGTTGTTCCAGCAGGAACGCGAACGCCTCGACCGCTGGGCCGAGGACATGGTCCTCGCCGCCGAAAAGGAACTCGCCGATACCAAGGCCCAAATCAAAGCACTGAACCGTCAGACCCGGCTGGCCACCACTCTGGACGAGCAACACGCCGTCCAAAGCAAAATCCGGGACCTCGAAAAGACCCAGCGCACCCAGCGCCAGCAGATTTTCAATGTCGAAGACGAAATCAAGGCCAAGCGCGACCGCCACATCGAACAACTGGAGAAACGCCTTAGTCAGCATACCTCCACCGAGCATTTGTTTTCCATCCGTTGGCAGGTTGTATGAAATCAGCCCGGAATAATGAGCCACATGAGTTACCAGCCACTTACCATTGAACGGGCCATCAGCAAGCTGAACAAACAGTATTTTTTGCCCTCCCTGCAGCGTGAGTTCGTCTGGAACGACCGGCAGATTATCCGCCTGTTTGATTCCATCTTGCGAGGATATCCCATCAGCTCATTTCTCTTTTGGCAGCCTGAATCTGGCACCGCCAAACAATGGACTAGTTATAATTTTCTCGAGGCCATTCGGGATGGCGGTTCCCACAGCACTACCGCGAACCTCAACGGCGTGACCCGGCCGGTCTTTGTACTGGACGGGCAGCAACGGTTGACCGCATTGAACATTGGCTTGCGGGGCTTCTACCATGCCAAACAGAAGTATCGGCGTTGGGACAATCCTGATGCCTTCAAAATCACCAGGCTATATATTGACCTGATTCCGAAAGATTTTCGGTCCGTCGTTGACGAGGATGAAATGGAAACCCGGTTCCGGTTTTCCTTCACGGAAGAGCCGGCCAAAACCACCAAGAAAGCCTGCTGGTTTGAGGTTGGCAAAATCTTGAATTGCAAGACCAGCGATAAACTCAATGCATGTATCCGGGCGCTTCAAAAAACACTTCCCAAATCGGCCAGCCAGAATGTCCGCGCGGCGGTGGCTGACACCTTGAGGAGATTGCACGAAGCCATTTTTGACACTCCGACGATCTTTTACCACACAGAATCTCTCCCTGATTACGACCGGGTATTGGATATTTTTGTGCGTGCTAACGAAGCTGGCACCAAGCTGACCAAGTCCGACCTGCTGCTTTCCACGATGATTGCCAATTGGGAGCACGAAGATGCCCGACAGGAGATTCATTCCTTCGTTGACCACCTCAACTGCAAACTTGGGCGGCGAAACTACCTCGACAAGGATTTTGTCATCAAAGCCTGTTTTGTGCTCTGCGATCTGTCCGTCCAATATAATATCCGCAGTTTCACCCGTAAAAATCTCAAGGTGGTGGAACGGCGGTGGCCGGATATTAAATCCGCCTTGGAACGTTGCGTGAAATTGACCAATCGTTATGGCATTGATGGTGAAAACTTGTCCAGCGCCAACGCCCTCATACCCGTTGCCTATTTTCTGTTCAACCAGCCGGGAGAAACCCTGCTCGGCGGGTCAAGGTGGGAATCAAAAAACGCCCACATCATCCGCCGGTGGCTGACCATGAGCCTGCTCAATGGCGTGTTTAGCGGTTCTTCCGACAGCATGTTGAGCGCCTTGCGTGAGGTGCTCAGATCCTTCGGCAAACGCGGCCGTGACTTCCCGGTAGACAAGCTCAATCGAACGATCGCCCACCGCGGACGTTCAGCTGACTTTAACGGCGAAACCATGGAGAAGGTTCTCGCTTTGGAATATGGTGATCCCAATACGTTTCTCGCCCTGTCCCTGCTTTATGAGGAAAATGCCTGGGGCAATATGAGCCACCACAAGGACCATATCTTTCCCAAGAACGAGTTTACAGACACCGGTCTGCGCCGGGCCGGGGTGCCAAAAGACCAGTGGGATCGGTTCTATGCCCTCAAAGACCGGATTTGCAACCTGCAACTGCTCACCGACCGCGAGAACACTCAGAAACGAGCCCAGGAATTTAAAGTCTGGATCCGCACCCGCAACCAGTCATTCCGGTCCAAGCATCTCATCCCCAAAGCCCGGCGTCTTTACGCCTTCAAACAGTTTGAGCGATTTCTGGAACAACGTGAGCGGCTTATTCGTTCGCGTTTCGACCGGCTTTTTGCGTAGTATGACCGCGACATCGCCATGCCCGATACCAATCTCGACAAACTAAAAGCCCTCCTCGCCGAGCTCTTCATGCTCGACCAGGCCGATCTCGATTTCGGCATCTACCGCGTCATGAACGCCAAGCGCGCCGAGGTCACCCGCTTTCTCGACCAGGATTTGCTCCCCCAGGTCCGCACCGAACTCCAGAAAGTCCAGACCGGCGACCGCGCCGGTCTCGAATCCGAACTCGCCAAAGCCGTCCAGAACGCCAAAGCCCTGGGCCTGTCCGATGCCGAAGCCGAGCGCACCGAAAAGGTCAAAAGCCTCCGCGCCCAGCTCGCCGCCACCGTGGATGTCTCCGCCTTGGAAAACGAAGTCCTGTCCGACCTCGCCAATTTCTTCCGCCGCTACTATCAGGACGGCGATTTTCTGGCCCTCCGCCGCTACAAAGCCGGCGTCTATGCCATCCCCTACGAAGGCGAAGAGGTAAAACTCCATTGGGCCAATGCCGACCAATATTACATCAAGACCAGCGAGTTCCTGCGCGACTACACCTTCAAGCTGGATAATGGTGGCCCCGGCGGCTCGCCGAAACGGGTTCATTTCAAGCTCGTCGAGGCCGATACCGAGGCCGACAACAAGAAATCCGCCGCCGGCCAGGAACGCCGTTTTATCCTTTGCGACACCGATCCCTTGCTGGAATCTGACGGCGACCTCAGCATCCGGTTTGAATACCGGCCCGATATTGAAAAACGGAAACAAGCTGATTTGAATGAATTGGCAGCGCGGTTTATCTTGGAGTTTCCGGGATTCCATGCTTGGAAACCGGCTCTTGCGCATAGGTCGTCCACCGAAAAGAATCCCAACCGCACCCTCCTTGAGAAGCATCTCGGCGATTACACCGCCCGCAACAGCTTCGATTATTTCATCCACAAAGACATCGGCGGATTTCTCCGACGCGAACTCGATTTCTACATCAAGAACGAGATCATGCACCTCGACGACATCGAGGCCGAGGACGCGCCGCGTGTGGGGCAATACCTCGCCAAAATCAAGGCCATCCGCGCCATCGCCCGCAAGATCATTGATTTTTTGGAACAGTTGGAAAACTTCCAGAAAAAGCTCTGGCTCAAAAAGAAATTCGTGGTGGAGACGAATTATTGCGTGACGCTCGACCGCGTGGCGGAGGCGCTTTACCCGGAGATTGCCGCCAACGACGCGCAATGGCAGGAATGGGAGAAGCTGTTCGCCATCTCCGAAATCGCGCCCGACTTGTTCAACCAGAAAAAGCAAAGCCGCGATGCGAAATTTCTAAAGGCAAATCCGTTTCTGGTGCTGGACACGAAATTCTTTCCGGTGGAGTTCAAGGAAAAGCTGCTGGCGGATAACAAAATTTTGGGCGGCGCGGCCACGCTGGACGAAGCCACGAACGGCTTGCTGATTCACAGCGAGAATTTTCATGCGCTCAACTTGTTGCAGGCGCGATGCCGCGAACAAATAAAGTCCATTTATATTGATCCGCCATACAACACCGGCGGCGATGGATTTTCCTACAAAGACAGTTACCAACATTCGAGTTGGTTGAGCATGATCCACGATAGGTTGAAGCTTGCTTCCTCGTTGATGCGTTCCGACGCTCTTATCTTCACCAGCATTGATGACAACGAACAAGCCCGGCTGCACGAAATGCTGCGTCTGGTATTCGGTGATGCCCAAGCCGTCGCCCAGATTCTCTGGCAAAAGAAATACGCCCCGAAAAGCGATGCAAAAACTTTTTCAGAGTCTCACGATTTCCTGCTTTGTTTTGCCAAAGATGCTGAACTGGCAAAAGTTTTTCGTCTGCCAAAAGGTGATGAGCAAATAAACCGCTACAAGAATCCAGACAATGATCCTCGCGGGCCGTGGAAGCCTGATAATGTGCTTAGAACCGAAGAGCGGGAATACGCGATTTACCCCGTTAAACTTCCATCGGGCGAAGAAGTTTTACCGCCAAGAGGCACGAGTTGGAGATACACAAAAGAAAAGTTCGCCGAACTGATTGCCGACAATCGCATTTGGTTTGGCAAAGACGGAACAAGTCGTCCAGCCTACAAACGATTTTTGTCAGAGGTCACAGATTCAATGCCGCCGACAACTTGGTGGGAATACGGAGATGTCGGACACAATGATGAAGCCACCAAGGAAATCCGAATGCTTTTTTCGGGCGAGGATGATGTTTGGTTTCCAAATCCAAAACCACCGCGTTTGCTAAAACAGGTTTTGGTAGTTTCCACGCCACCGGCAAGCACGGACTTTGTACTCGATTTCTTCGGCGGCAGCGGCACGACCGGCCACGCAGTTATCAATTTGAATCGCGAAGACGGCGGGAAACGGAAATATATTTTGGTCGAAATGGGCGATTACTTTGACACCGTGCTGAAACCGCGCATCCAAAAAGTCATTTACTCCAAAGATTGGAAGGACGGCAAACCCGTCTCGCGGGAAGGTTCCAGCCATCTGTTCAAATATGTCCGCCTCGAATCCTACGAGGACGCCTTGAACAATCTGGAATTGAAACGCACGGAGGCCCAGGACGACCTGCTGCGCGAACACGCGCCCTTGCGGGAAGATTACCTGCTCCGGTATCAGTTGGACGTGGAAACTGCCGGCAGCGCCTCGCTGCTGGATGTCAGCCAGTTCGCCAATCCCTTCGCCTACCAACTGAAGATCGCCACCGGCAGCGTGGGTGAAAGCCGCCCCGTGAACGTGGACCTCGTGGAGACGTTCAACTACCTGCTCGGCCTGCGCGTGGCCCATACGGACACCATCCGCGGCTTCAAAGTCGTCACCGGCCTGAACCCCGCCGGCGAAAAGACCCTCGTCATCTGGCGCACCCTGGCCGAGAAATCCAACGCCGACCTCGACGCCTTTTTCCAGAAACAAGGCTACAACACCAAAGACATGGAGTTCGCCGTCATCTATGTCAACGGCGACAATAACCTGGAAAACCTCAAACGCGCCGACGAAACCTGGAAAGTCCGCCGCACCGAAGACGAGTTCAAACGCCTGATGTTCGATGTGCAGGATGTGTGACCACAATTCTAAACCGTTAAACTTGATGATTTTAGGCTGATTATAGCCATTTATACCCATGTCTAGCGGAAAACCGCTAGACATGGGTAGATATTGCTATAAATTGAAAAATCAATATGGACGCCATTAAAAATCCATTTTCACCCGGTGCCGGTTCACCACCGCCCGAATTGGTCGGCCGCGAAGGCATCTTGGAACAAGCCCGGATTCTGCTGGGGCGGGTGAAAGAAAAGCGCCCGGAAAAAAGTATCTTGCTGACCGGTTTGCGTGGCGTCGGCAAGACGGTGCTGCTGAATGAAATTGAAAAGCTCGCCGTCAAAACCAGCTATCGCACCGTGCTGCTGGAAGCGCATGAAGACAAATCGCTGGCGGCGATGCTGGTGCCACCGCTGCGAAAATTGTTGTTCGAGTTGGATCGGATGGCGGGTGCGGGTGACAAAGCCAAACGCGGTCTGGCCGTGCTGAAGGGATTCATGAACGGCGTGAAGGTGACAATGGGCGACATTGAAATTGGTCTGGATGTTGATCCTGAAAAAGGCGTGGCGGACAGCGGCGATTTGGAGAATGACTTGCCCAATCTGTTTATGGCCGTGGCCGAAGCCGCCGAGGAACGGCGGACGCCGGTGGCGTTGCTGATTGACGAGCTTCAATATTTTAATTCCAAAGAATTGAGCGCGCTCATCATGGCCATGCACAAGATGCAGCAGCGTCAGTTGCCGATGGTTTTGCTGGGCGCCGGCCTGCCGATTCTGCCGCGTTTGGCCGGTGAATCAAAATCGTATGCGGAGCGGTTGTTCAGTTTTCCCGACATCGGTGCGTTGTCCGAACCTGACGCGAACAAGGCGTTGCAAGACCCGACCAAGGCTGTCGGCGTGGAATTTGAAGCGGCGGCGTTGAAAGAAATTTTCCGGCTGACACAAGGCTATCCATATTTCATTCAGGAGTGGGGGTATCAATCATGGAATCGTGCCGTTGGTCCGCCCATCTCGCTGCAAGTGGTTCAAGAAGCCACGGCGACAGTCATCCACCGGCTGGATGAAAACTTTTTTCGGGTGCGTTTTGACCGACTGACACCGGGTGAGAAGAAATTTCTCCGCGCAATGGCTGGCCTTGCCCCAAAAGATCGTCGGAGTGGCGAAATCGCCGAGGTGCTCAAAATGAAGATTCAAAGCCTTGGCCCACCGAGGGCAAACCTGATTCAAAAGGGGATGATTTATAGTCCGGCTCACGGCGATATGGCCTTCACTGTGCCGTTGTTCGATGAGTTCATGCTGCGTGCCATGCCGGAGTTGTAATATGGGCAACCGGTATCAACCCAAAGACCGCACGCCGCCCGGCGAAACCTTGCGCGAAACGATGGCAGCCAATGGAATTGCGCCCGCTGATTTGGCGAGACAAGCTGGCCTGCCGCCTGATGAAGTTCGCCAAATTTTGACGGGCAAAATCGGCATCACGCCCGATGCCGCCACCAAATTGGAAGCCGTGCCTGGCGTTCCAGCCGTCTTCTGGCGAACACTCGACGCGAATTATCGGGCAGTTGTCAGCCAGCCAAATTAACCATGCCTCCCGCCGCGCCCACCACCAGCCGCCGCGCTCGCAAAACGCCAGCGCCGGCCATGCGCTTTGACCAGCGGTTGGTCTTGAATCAGTGGATGCTCAGTCTGTTCGAGGCGGATTCCTTCATCCCCTTGACGGAAAGCTTGCATGATACTGCGCTGGAAGGCGTGGATGAAAACAACGTTTCACGATTTCATCATATCATCGCCGCCCGGCTGTTCCCGCGCCAGCATCTGAACCGGGATTTGCTGCTGGCCTACGACCAGAACATCGTCCGGCACACCCAGATCATCAGCGCCCGCCGGAGCGAGCCGCTCCGCTGGAAGTATTTCCAGTACCTTGGCCTGCTCTTCACGGAAATTTACCTGGACCGCTATTTTCGCGATGCGGATCAATTGTTGGCGGACTTGAACGAGTTCGCCGGCCGGTTCAATGCGGACAAGGCGGAGCGCGATCAGATAAGCCCGTTTGTGGAAGAGGACCTGCGCAAGCTCGCCTTCTGGAGCGCCACCGGTTCCGGCAAGACGCTGCTCATGCACGTCCATATCTGCCAGTACCGGCATTATCTGAGACTGCACGGCCGGGACCGTGAATTGAACCGGACCATCCTGCTGACGCCCAATGAGGGCCTTTCGCGCCAGCATTTGCAGGAATTTGCCACCAGCGGGATCGAAGCGGAGATTTTTGCCAAGGAAAGCAGCAGCCTGTTCGCCGGTCATTCGGTGGAAATTCTGGAAATCACCAAGCTGCAGGAGGACAGCGGCGACAAAACCGTGGCGGTAGATGCCTTCGAAGGCAATAACCTGGTGCTGGTGGATGAAGGCCACCGCGGTGCCGGCGGGTTCAAATGGAAAAAGAACCGGGACCGACTCTGTGAAAACGGGTTTTCCTTCGAGTATTCCGCCACGTTCAGCCAGGCGCTCAAAGCCGCCAACAAGCCGGAGCTCACCGAGGAATATGCCAAATGCGTGCTGTTCGACTACTCGTATAAATACTTTTACCACGACGGTTTTGGCAAAGATTACCGGATTCTGAATCTGGCGGACGATCATGATGAAGAAACCCGCCGACTGTATCTCACCGCCTGCCTGCTGGCGTTTTATCAGCAGGTGTCGCTTTATGGAAACCAGGAACGCGCTTTCCGACCGTTCCTGCTGGAGCGACCGCTGTGGGTGCTCGTGGGCAGCAAGGTCACCGCCGTCCGCACCGAAGGCAAAAAGGATGTCTCTGACGTGGTGGATGTATTGCTGTTCCTCGCCGAGTTCATCCGGGGCGGCGCAGACTCACTTGCCCGGATCCATCGCCTGTTGTCCGGCAATGCCGGACTCTTGAACACGAACGGCAATGACATTTTCAGCCGCGCCTTTCCATTCCTGATTGAAAGCGGCTTATCACCCGCCGAAATCTTCACCGATATTCTCAAAAAAGTCTTCAACGCGGGAACGGTGTCCGCCTTGCACGTGGACCACCTCACCGGCAGCGACGGTGAAATCGCGCTTCGCCTGGGCGAGAATAATGAACCATTCGGAGTCATCAACGTCGGTGACGCCCCCAAGCTGCGCGACCTGTGTGAAAAGCATCCCGAGCAGTTGAAGGTTTCCGACCGGCCGTTTTCCGAGTCCTTGTTCGCCGGCATCAATGAAGCCGGGTCAAAGGTCAATTTGCTGATCGGCTCCAAGAAATTCACGGAAGGCTGGAGCAGTTGGCGGGTCAGCACCATGGGCCTGATGAACGTCGGCCAGACGGAAGGCTCGCAGATCATCCAGTTGTTCGGGCGCGGCGTGCGGTTGAAAGGCTGGAATTTCGGGTTGAAGCGGAGCGGCTTTGTGGACGAGGTTCGGAGGCACAAGCCGGACCATATCAACCTGCTCGAAACCCTGAATGTTTTTGGTGTCCGCGCCCAGTTCATGCAGCAGTTCAAAGAATATCTGGAGGAAGAGGGATTGCCGTCGAATGACGACCGCCTTGAGTTTGTACTGCCCACGTTCAAAAGCCTGGGCAGCCAGAAACTGAAAATTCTGCGCCTGCCGCCGGAGATGGATTTCAAGCGCAACGGCCCGAAGCCGCTGCTGGGGCCGCCGGACGCTGATTTGCAGGAACGCCGGATCGTGCTCGACTGGTATCCGCAAATCCAAATCCGTGTCGCTCCGGACATCTCGGACACCGCCGCCGTGGCCCCGCGTCATGAAGGCAAATTGATGCGGAAGCACCTGGCGTTTTTTGACTGGCGGGAAATCGAGCGCCAGTTGCAGGAGTTCAAGAACGAACGGGCATGGTTCAATCTCAATCTCACCCCGGACGCCTGCCGCGCCCTGCTGGAAGATCCCGGCTGGTATGTCCTGTACATCCCGCCGCAGGAATTGGAAATCGGCCGGTTTGATCGGGTTTTCCGCTGGCAGGAGATCGGCGTGTCACTCCTGAAAAAATACTGTGACGTGTTTTTCAAATCCAAAAAAGCAGCCTGGGAAGCCCCCCAACTGCGGTACGAGATTCT
>Ga0316222_1004811_pt1 | contig 11995 bp, 8 predicted proteins | sample TBH18011metaG_FD_206008 | JGI IMG/M metagenome (GOLD analysis project Ga0316222, IMG submission 206008) | Freshwater microbial communities from Trout Bog Lake, Wisconsin, USA - TBH18011 | ecosystem: Environmental > Aquatic > Freshwater > Lake > Hypolimnion/Profundal zone | place: USA: Wisconsin... | reverse complement strand
TGAATATCTCGTGCCCGATGCGGTCGTCGAAATTGAGCCGGTCTATCCGAACGGCGGCAAAATTGTTTGGGAGTGGCACGTCTGGGATCACCTCATACAAAACTCCGCCCCATCCAAGCCCAACTACGGCGATCCCGCCGCGCATCCCGAACGGGTGGACGTCGCCTGCAACGGCCGCGCCACGCCCGCATTTTGGAACCACATGAACTCGCTCGACTACAATCCTGCGCTCGACCAGATCGTGCTCAGTGCCCGTGGCTGCAACGAAATCTGGATGATTGATCACAGCACCACGACCAAAGAAGCCGCCGGTCACACCGGCGGCAAACAAGGCAAAGGCGGCGACCTCATTTATCGGTGGGGTAATCCCGCCGCCTACGGTCGCGGCAATATGAGCGACAAACAACTGGTTCAGCAACACGACGCGGAGTGGATTCCCGACGGCTATCCCGGGGCCGGCCACATGACCATTTTCAACAACGGCTACGATCGCGGTTGGTCGAGCATCGAGGAAATACTTCTGCCGATGGATTCCGCCGGCCACTACCTCCTCGCACCGGGCAAAGCCTACGGCCCAACCAAACCGGTCTGGCATTACGAAGCAAAAAATCGCACCGATTTTTTCTCGTCGGAAATTTCCGGCGCTCAACGATTGCCCAACGGCAACACGCTGATCTGCGGCGGCATCGTGGGCAACCTCTTCGAAATCACCCCAACCGGCGAGATGGTCTGGCAATACGTCAACCCGATGGTGCGCGGCGGCATTCTGGCGCAGGGCGAAAATCCCGGCAAAGACATGCGCGGCCATCTGTGGAACGCCGTCTTCAAGGTCCACCGCTACGCGCCCGATTATCCCGGCCTCGCGGGCCGCGACCTCACGCCGAAAGGCGTCATCGAATTGCCCGCCTCGATGAAAGGTAAAACTGGCCTGGAGAATATGACCGAAGCGCAACGTCCCGACCGTGATCCCGGTGACAGAGGCGGAGGCAACGGCGGCGGTCGCGACAACCGTCCACCACGCATCCAATGAAAAGCGTGCCGTGAAACGCATTTTAATCATCGTCGCCACGCTGTCCGGCAGCGCTTCGTTCGCGCTCGATTTCAATTCCCCCCTGAAGAAACTTGCCGGCGACTTCCAGTTTACCGAAGGCCCGGTCTGGATTGCCGCGAAAGACGAATTGCTCTTTAGCGACATCCCCGCCAACCGCATCATCCGCTTCAAAGACGGCAAGTTCGAAACCTTCCGCACACCCAGCCACAACTCCAACGGTTTGACGCTCGATAAGCAAGGCCGGATCATCGCTTGCGAACACGGCTCGCGCAGTGTCACTCGCACCGAACCTGACGGCACCATCACCACGCTTGCCGACCACTACGAGGGCAAGCGCCTCAACAGCCCGAACGATGTCGTCGTCAAGAGCGACGGTGCTATCTACTTCACCGATCCGCCGTTTGGCGTGCGGCGCGGCGAGCAAGAATTGGATTTCCAAGGTGTCTATCGCATTGCGCCTGACGTTAAGACGCTGACCGTGGTCGCGCGGGATTTCGTCAAGCCGAATGGACTCGCGTTCACGCCCGACGAGAAAGTGCTCTACATCAACGACACCGAACGCGGCCACATTCGCGCTTTCGATGTTTCCGCCGATGGCGGCTTGAGCAACGGCCGCATTTTCACGACCAACGCGCCCGGTGCTGACGGCATGAAAGTTGACCTCGAAGGCAATGTCTATTGTGCCTGCAAACCTGGTGTGATGATTTTCGACCGCACCGGCAAACTTCTCCACACATACACCATGTCCGACCAACCCACCAACCTCGCTTTTGGGGACAGTGACTGGAAAACACTCTACATCACCGCCCGCCCCAGTCTCTATCGCGTCCGAGCAACTGTGCCGGGCATCAAAGTGCCGTAGCAACCAACAATCCAATTATGAAATACAAACTGTTACTGCTGATTCTCATCGCCAATTCGGCTTTCGCATACGAGCGCTTGCAAGGACCAACGGAGTTGCTTTTCTGTGACACGAACCAAGCACAGCCCGGCTACACGCTGTTCGGCGTTGGCAACCGCACTTACCTGCTCGATCTGCAAGGTCGCGTGGTTCACACCTGGCCCGTCGGCACGAATCCGCATTTGCTGGAAAACGGCAATGTCCTCGACGCGTCGAAGGATGATCCGAGCGGCTTCCAAGGTTTCAAGGAAGTGGACTGGGACGGTCACACGGTCTGGGAATACACCGAGAAGCGCGCGGACTATGCGCCGCATCACGATTGGGTGCGCATCTTCAACAAAAAACTCAACGCGCCGACCACGCTCTATATTGCGAACAAATCCATCTCGTATGATGATGCCGTCGCCGCCGGCGGGGACCCGAAGAAAGTTTCAATGGATGGTGGCCAGATGGACGCCATCGTGGAAGTGGACATGCAGGGCAATGTGATTTGGGAATGGTGTTTCTTCGATCACGTCGTGCAGGATTTGGACGCGATGAAACCGAATTACGTTGGTACGGGCAAAACCATCGCGGATTATCCGGGTCGTATTAACATCAATATGCCCGGCAAGCCGCTACGGCGCGACTGGCTGCATTGCAATACGCTTGATTACAACGCGACGTCGGGCCATCTCGTCATCAATACCGTGCAGGGCGAACTTTACGTGGTTGACCACGACGGGACGTTTGTCGCCGGCGACGCCAAGGCCAGCGTTGCCAAGGCCGCGAGTGCGGCGGGAGATTTTCTTTATCGCTTCGGCGATCCTGCGCGTTACGGCCAGGGCGAGCCGCCGAAGATTTTGGAAAACTGGGACAACGCGACGACCGGCGACAAGCAGATGGGCGGTTCGCATCACGTCTCGTGGATTCCGCCGGGGCTGCCGGGCGCAGGACATCTGCTTGTTTTTAACAACGGCCAGTATCTCTACCAGCGCACGCCAGGTTCTTCGATTCTAGAAATCAATCCGTTCCTCGATGCGGGCGGCCATGACACCGGCAAATACGTGAACCCGCCTGCCGCTGGCTATCGCCGCGAAACCTATGACAAAGACACGCACAACGCGCCACGCCAGATCTCGAAGCAAATCGTCTGGAGCTATCGTTCGCAAAACAGCCACGGCTTTTTCAGTCACATCGGCGGCAGCGCGCAACGATTACCAAACGGGAACACGTTCATCTGTTCCGATACCGAGGGACATTTCTTCGAAGTCACCACCGCCGGCAAACTCGTCTGGGAATACATCAATCCGGTGACGCGCGATTTCGGCACGGTGAAAGTGCTGTCCGACGCGCTGCCGATGGTGAACAGCGCCTTCCGCGCGTTTTGTTACGCGCCGGATTTTCCGGCGTTCAAAGACCGCGAATTGAAACCGCTCGGCACGATCACTGACGCCTTTGCGCAAGCACCACACCCAAAGCGGCAGTCGGGCGACAACGGACCAGATCGTCGTGACAACTGGCGCGGCGGCGGGCGGGTTGGAAATCAAGGACAGCAATGAAACGTCCAGCCGCCATTATGTTGATCGCGCTATGAGCCTTTCACTATCTTACGAACGCGCATGAAGCCGCCGCCAAAACCAAACGGGCGACTTCCTTTGCTCTTGTTTTTCCGTCGGCCCCTGCCGCTGGAATCAGAGACGTGCTGGTTCCTGCTGCTCGGGGTGCTTGATCTGGTTTTGACGACCATGCTGCTTGCTCCGGATGGGGTGCATGAGAGCAATCCTTTAGCAAGATTTTGCCTTCATGCAGGTGGGTTGCGCGGTTTGATCATCTTCAAGTTCGGGATGCTCACCGGGGTGACAGTGATTACCCAAATCATAGGACTGCGCCGTGTTCAGGCGGCCAGGATTGTGTTGCTCCTCGGCATCGTGATTAGTTTCTGTGTGGCTACCTATAGCGTCGTGCTGCTATTGCGGATAGTCCACCCTTATCATTTCCTAATAATGTGAAAAACACGAAATTTATTACCACCCGCAGAAAATTCCTTGGCATCCTCAGCATGATGCTGGCCTGGCATTCATTGCCAACCTTCGCGCAAGACAACAATCCGCCGCCACGGCGAAAGAAAGGCGGACAAGGCGGAGGTGGCGGCGGCGGACGACGCGGCGCGGAAGATTATGTGCTGCCACCGGAACTCGCGGCGTTCAACTGGCTCTCGCTCGTGCTCGGTCGTGTCACGGACAAGTCGGTCACGGTCAGCGCAGTTGCAAAAGAAAACATCGAAGGTTTTTTTGAATACGGGACTATTGCGGGAACTTACTCGAATAAAACGGAGCTGTTAAAATTTGCGGCGACAAAGCCAGTCGAAACTGCGTTAGAAAATCTTCAGCCAAACACGCAATACTTTTACCGGCTGCAATTTCGCAAGCCCGGCCAAACCGACTTCACCGCGCGGCCAGAAGGCCAGTTTCACACGCAGCGCGCCGCCGGCAGCAGCTTCACTTTTGCAATCCAGGGAGATTCGCATCCTGAACGTCCGCAGATGAGTGAGCCGAATCTGTATGCACGCACGCTGCTAAACGCGGCCAAAGACAAACCGGATTTTTACATCTGCATGGGCGATGATTTTAGCGTCGCACCAATTCGCGAAGTGAGTTTTGACTCCGTCGCCGCGCGCTACACACTGCAACGTCCATTCCTCGGCCTGATTGCGCAATCTGCTCCAGTATTTTTGCTGAACGGCAATCACGAGCAGGCGTCGCTCTTCAATTTCAATCAGGCCGACGAACGGCATATGGTCGCGGTCCATGCGCAAAACGCGCGCAATCAATATTTCCCCACGCCCGCACCAGACAAATTTTATTCCGGCGACACGCAATCGCTCGCCGGCATCGGGCTGCGCAAGGATTTTTGCGCGTGGACTTGGGGTGACGCGCTGTTCGTCATCCTTGACAACTACTGGCATTCACCCGCGCAGGTGGACAGCGGATTTCGCGAGCAGGAAGCCGGCGTCGGCAAAGGCGGCGGACGCGGTCAACGCGATTGGTGGGCGCTCACGCTAGGCGACGCGCAGTATCAGTGGTTCAAGCGCACGCTCGAAACGAGCAAGGCGAAATACAAATTTGTCTTCGCGCATCATGTCATGGGTTCAGGTCGCGGCGGCATTGACCAATCCGAATTTTACGAGTGGGGTGGATACGGACATAACGGCACTTACGAATTCAAAACGCGCCGGCCGAATTGGGAATTGCCCGTGCATCAGCTCATGGCCAAGCACGGCGTCACGATTTTTTTTCAGGGCCACGATCATCTTTACTGCCAGCAGCAGCGCGACGGCATCATTTATCAGGAAGTGCCAATGCCCGCAGACCACGGTTACGCGACTTACAACGAGCAGCGTTACGAGTCCGGCGTGAAGCTGTCCAACTCCGGTCATCTGCGTGTGACCGTCTCGCCGGAAAACGTGAAAGTAGAATACGTCCTTAGCTTTTTGCCGAAGGATGAGACCGTGCAGAACAAGACCGGCGACATCGCGCACGGCTACACGGTCAAAGCCAAAACCCTCCATGCGTAGAATTTCTGTCTTTTTCCTGTCGGCGACTATTGCGTTTAGTTTGCTGACGACTTACGGACAAAGTGAACGGTCCAAAGGCGATCACGGCCATCGGGCACCTTCGGGCACGAATTATTTCAACGTCACCGTTCCGGCGCATGATTTCGATTTGATTCTCGCACGGCCGGAGAATCATTCCATCACCATCAGTGCGCTGGCATATCGTGACCTGGAGGCTTGTATTGTTTACGGGACCCAGTCCAGCGCATGCACGAACCAGACTCCCGTGCGAATTCTCAAAGCCGGCACGCCGGTCGAATTCGTTCTCGCGTCACTCCAGACGGACACAAAGTATTTTTACCGGTTTTGCTGGCGGTCTGCCGGCTTGACCTCATTCACCAATTCTGCGGAATCATCGTTCCACACCGCTCGCGCGGCGGGCGCTAGCTTTACCTTCACCATGACGGCGGACGCTCATCTGGACGAACACACCAGCGCGGAAGTTTATCAACAAACGCTCGCGAACATTCACGCCGACGAGCCGGATTTTCACATTGATCTCGGCAATTTGTTCATGACCGATAAACACGCCACGCGTGAGGAAGCAGCGCGGCAGTATCTCGCGGAACGTTTTTACCTCAATCAGATTGGATCGCCATTGTTTCTTACCCTCGGCGTCCACGACGGTGAAGCCAGCCGCAATGATTATGATTCGCCGGACAGCCTCGCCGCGTGGTCAAATGCCATTCGGAAAAAATATTTCCCCAATCCCAAGCCGGACAATTTTTACACCGGCGATGCGACACCGAGTGCACCCAGTGGGCTTTTGGAAAATTATTATGCCTGGACTTGGGGCGACGCGTTGTTCGTAGTGCTCGATCCGTATCGCTATTCCTCAAGACAACGGAACACCGATGGCTGGGGCTGGTCGCTCGGGCGCGAGCAATACGACTGGCTGACACGCACGCTTGCGGCGAGCAAGGTGAAATACAAATTCGTATTTTTGCACAACCTGCTCGCCGGCGACCAGTCGTCGCGCGGCGGCGTGGAGATCGCCAAGTTCAACGAATGGGGCGGAAAAAAGTTCGACGGCACGGAAGGCTTTGCGCAGCATCGTCCTGGCTGGCCGCTGCCGGTGCACCAACTGCTGTTGAAAAATCACGTCACCGCCGTGTTTCGCGCTCACGACAATTTTTACGCGCGGCAAGAACTTGATGGCATCCCTTACATCATGATTCCGCAGCCGAGTTTTGCCGGCAACGACCGCATTCGTGATTTGGAAAACTACGGTTACAAACAAGGCAAGTTTCTCGGTAATTCAGGACATGTCCGTGTCAAAGTGTCGCCCGAAATAGTTGCCGTGGATTATGTGAAAGCTTCACCCGATGCGACGGTAGCCGACCGTTGGAACTTTCCACCACGGTAAAACAAACTGTGGCAGACTACCTAGGAACCGGACGGATAGCGAAAAACAGGTGCTGTCGTAATATCTTGTAACTTTCCTGCAACTGGTGGCTCGGTATGGGTGTATGAAAATGCATATGCTCATCCGCCGGTTCGCCGGGTCATTCATCCTCATCAGTCTGCTGCTCGCCCATTATCACAGCCTGAACTGGCTTTGGTTCACCGCGTTTGTCGGCTTCAATCTGCTGCAATCGTCGTTTACGAACTTTTGCCCGTTAGAAATCGTGCTGAAAAAACTGGGCGTGGGCGGGTCTTGCTGCGGTAGCGAAAAATCAGGAGATTCCTGCTGCACCAAATGAAAAGACCGCTGGGATTTCTCGTGCTGTGGCTGGCGGTTTCAGTGGCCGCAGCTGCGGATGAACCTTGGACGCTAGAGCGCGCCTTGGATTACGCGCAGACCCACAACCCGGACGCGCGCATCGCGCAGCAGCGCATCGCCGCCGCCCAAGCCGGGTTGGAGCAGGCCAATTCGACTTTCTGGCCGAAGCTGCAAGTCCGTTCCAGCTATACCCGCACGGACAATCCGATGCTGGTGTTCGGCAGCATTCTTAATCAACGGTCTTACAGTTCATCGCTGAACTTCAATGACGTGCCCGACGTGGATAATTTAAATGCGGGGGGCATCGTTACGCTCCCGCTTTATGCCGGTGGTCAGAATGCCGCGAACCGGCAGGCCGCGAAGGCAAACACCGAGGCGGCGAAGCTGGACAGCGCCGCCATTCGCAACGCGCTGGGGTTTGAAGTTTCACGGGCTTTTTACACTGTGTTGAAGACACGGCAGTTTATCCTCGCCACCGAGTCAGCGGTCAATTCATTCGCAACCAATCTGGTCGTCGCCCAAAAGCGGCTGGATGGCGGCACGCTGTTAAAATCCGATGTGCTGGACATTGAAGTGCGGCTGGCGCAGTCCCGCGAAGATTTGGTTCGAGCCCGAAATGCCAACCTTCTGGCCATCCGCGCGCTGCGCAATCTGCTGGGCATCGAGGACGGCGATTTCACCGTGGCCGACACCGCGCCCGCCGTCAGCGTGCCATATGTTGGAGATTTCTCACAACGTCCCGAACTTGCCGCCGCCCGCCAGCGCGCGAATGCAGCGCAGGCGCAAGTCCGTGGCTCAAAGAGCGGCTATCAGCCACGTGTCAGTGCCTTCGGCAGCTTGGATCATGACTACGGCTGGGTAACGGGCGGTGATGGCAACAGCTACACCGCAGGCGTGATGTTGCAGTGGGACTTGTGGGACGGATTTTTGACCCGCGCCAAAACGCGTGAAGCACAGGCCAATCTGGAAACCGCCCGCGAGGAACAGCACAAGGTCAGGCTGGCACTCGATCTAGAGGTCGAGCAAGCCCGACTTGATCTCAACGCGGCCGACGAGAGTCTGGCGGTAAGCAGCAAAGCCGTGGAACAGGCGGAAGAAAGTGCGATGCTGACCCGCAACCGCTTTGACCAAGGGCTGGCCCTCTCGACCCAGTTGATCGACTCCGAATCCGCGCTGGTCGCGGCCCGCGTCCGACGTGCCGAGGCTGAATCGGACGAGCATATTGCCATAGCCGCACTGCGCAAGGCGCTGGCGCTGCCCCAGCTGGTTTCCCAACCGAACTCAAAATGATATGAAACGATTGATTCCCAGAACCCTTTTCCTGCTTCCTGCTGTCGCCATGATGGTCGCCGGCTGTGGCTCGAAACACGAAGCTGCAACTCCAGCCTCCCTGCCGACGGCGGAAGTCCGCACGCAGGTTGTTGAAAGTAAATCACGGCCGATGACCGACGAGGTGGTTGGGACGGTGCGAGCGAAGCTTCACGCCACCTTGGAAGCCAAGTTGAGCGGCCATATCGAGAAGATGCCCGTGGCCCTTGGTGAGAAAGTTCAAAAAGGCCAGTTGATCGCTCGGCTGGATGCCGAGGAAGTTGCCGCCCGGCTGGAACAGGCCGAAGCCTCGCTGGAGGAGGCCGACCGAAACTGGAAGCGCATTTCCACCTTGTTTGAACAGCAAAGCGTCACGCGCGCCGAATACGATGCCGCGCAGACCCGCCAGCGGATGGCCAAAGGCGCAGCAGCCGAAGCCAAGGCCATGATGGGTTATGTGGAAATCACCGCTCCCTTCGACGGAATTGTGGCGAAGAAGTGGGCCGATGTGGGCGACCTCGCGGCGCCAGGCAAGCCGCTGATTGATATCGAAGACCCTTCCGCCCTTCAAATGGAAGCGGACGTGCCGGATGGCATCGCCGCCAGCATCCAGCGGGATTCCCAAATGAAAATTCGCGTCGGTTCCGCCGATACTGACATCACCGGCATCGTCAGCGAAATCGCTCCCGTCGCCGATCCCAACAGCCGCACCTTCCATGTGAAATTGGATCTGCCGCCGACGGCGGGTTTGATGCCTGGCCAGTTTGCCCGACTGGCCGTGCCAACCGGCGATGCCAGCACGATTCGTGTTCCGGTCGCTGCGGTGATACCGCGCGGACAAATGGAGTTGGTGTTCGTCGTGGTGAACGGACAGGCGCAATTGCGCATCGTTAAAGTCGGAAGGCAAATCGCTAATGAATTTGAAGTGGTTTCGGGCCTGAATTCTGGCGACCAAGTCGTGACCGAAGGCGCAGCCACCCTCACCGACGGGCAACCTGTGACGATCAAACCGTGAAAGCCAGCCAAGATAATTCTGCGGACGCGCCGCTCGGCATCGCCGGCCGGATTGCGCAGGCCTTCATCAATTCCAAGCTGACGCTGCTCATCGTCATCTCATCGCTGTTGCTCGGCGTGTTTGCCGTCGTCATGCTGCCGCGCGAAGAGGAGCCACAAATCAAGGTGCCGATGGTGGACGTAATGGTCTCCATGCCCGGTTTTCACGCCAAGGAAGTTGAGGAGCGCGCCACGCGGCCGATGGAAAAGCTGCTCTGGGAAATTCCCGGCGTGGAATACATCTACTCCACCTCCAGCGAAGGTCAGGCGCTCGTCATCGTGCGATTCAAGGTCGGCGAAGACATGGAAAGCAGCCTCGTAAAGCTGAACCAGAAACTGCAATCGAACTACGACAAAATTCCCCACGGTGTTTCCTCGCCGCTGATCAAGGCGCGAACCATTGACGACGTGCCGATTCTGGCGCTGACCTTTCACAGCGCGCGTTATGATCATCTTGCGCTTCGCCGGCTGGTAGCGCAGGTGGATGACGCGGTGAAGCAAGTGCCGCTGGTCGCCGAAACCACCATCATCGGCGGAGCGCAACGGCAGGTTCGCGTGCTGCTCGACCCGAGTCGGCTGGCGTCGCGCAATCTTTCGCCCGCCGGTCTCGTGCCAATGTTGCAGCAGGCAAACAAACAGTTTTCCGCCGGCAATCTGACCAGTGAAAATCATGAAATCATCGTGGAAACCGGCGCGTTTTTGCAGACCGTCCAGGACGTGGGCAACGTGGTGGTCGGCGTTTATTCCGGCAAGCCGGTTTATCTGCGCGACGTGGCCGACATCAAGGATGGCGCGGAAGAACCGAGCCAATACGTGTTCTTTGGTTCCGGTGCGGCGAACAAGGTTTCCGCGGATGAACCGGCCGTCACGCTCTCCATCGCCAAGCGTCCCGGTGCGAATGCCATTTCTGTGGCCAACACCGTCCTCAAGAAAATAGAAACGCTCAAAGGCTACATCATTCCCGCCGATGTGCAGGTCACCGTCACGCGGAACTACGGTCTGACGGCAGAAGACAAATCCAACGAGCTGCTCTGGCACATACTGCTAGCGGTGGTCAGCGTGTCGTTCCTCATTCTCCTGGTGCTGGGCTGGCGCGAATCCATCATCGTGCTGCTGGCGATTCCCGCGACGCTCGCATTGACGCTACTTATTTTCTATCTCTACGGTTTCACCCTCAACCGCATCACACTCTTCGCGCTGATTTTTTCCATCGGCATCCTCGTGGACGACGCCATTGTCGTGGTGGAAAATATCGTTCGCCATTATCACCTGCCAGAAAACAAGGGACGCAACCGGGCGGTTGTGGCCATCGAAGCTGTGGGGGAAGTCGGCAACCCGACTATTCTGGCAACTTTTGCGGTGATCGCCGCCGTGTTGCCGATGGCGTTCGTCGGCGGATTGATGGGGCCATACATGCGGCCGATTCCGATTGGCGCCAGTGCGGCGATGTTTTTCTCGCTGGCTATCTCTTTCATCGTCACACCTTGGGCTGCCATCCGCATTTTACAATGGCGGAAAAAAATCCAAGCGGCTGACAGTCGCGCGCCGGATCACGAATCGGCCAGTGAAAATTTCTTTGGCCGGATGTATCGCGGATTGATGACGCCGCTGATTGCCAGCGCGAAACGGCGTTATCAATTTCTCGCCGCGCTGGTCGTGCTGGTGCTCATTTCCATGGCGCTGGTCTACGTCGGCTGGGTGAAGGTGAAAATGCTGCCGTTCGACAACAAGAGTGAATTTCAAATCATCCTCAATATGCCGGAAGGCAGTTCGCTCGAACGCACCGCGCAAGCCGCGCGTGAAATTGCCGCCGCCGTCCGCACCGAACCGGAAGTAACGGATTACGAAGTTTATGCGGGCGTCGCGTCGCCCTTCAATTTCAACGGCCTTGTGCGTCATTACTTCATGCGGCGAGGCGCGAACATTGCGGATTTGCAAATCAATCTCGTGCCGAAAAACGAGCGCAAGGCGCAGAGCCATGACATCGCCAAGCGCGTGCGTCCGCGCGTGGCGGAAATCGCCGCGAAGTTCGGCGCACGCGTCGCCGTGGCCGAAGTGCCGCCCGGCCCGCCGGTGCTGCAAACGCTCGTCGCTGAAATCTACGGGCCGACCGAAGAGAACCGTTTGAAGATGGCGCAAAAGGTCATTGATATTTTCCACACCACGCCCGGCGTCGTGGACACGGACTGGTATATCGAGGCCGATCAGCCGAAAGTCGAGTTCGTCATAGACAAGGAAAAGGCGGCATTGCACGGCATCAGCGCGGAGACGATTTCGCAGACGCTGAAAATCGCCGTGGGCGGCGAGTCGGTGGATTTGCTGCATGTTCCGCGCGAAAAGGAAGACGTGAACATCGTCCTGCAA